>ERZ501011.121-NODE-121-length-24760-cov-12.300263_pt1 | contig 24760 bp, 28 predicted proteins | sample MGYA00248833_ERZ501011 | MGnify/ENA primary metagenome ERZ501011 (study PRJEB25958, sample SAMN03398530) | human skin metagenome | study: EMG produced TPA metagenomics assembly of the Human Skin Microbiome Metagenome (human skin metagenome) data set. | reverse complement strand
CGTCACGGCAGCGAGTTCGAGTCCGGGTTCGCGGTCGAGGTCACCGACGAAGCGCGCACGCTGTTGGACCGACTGATCGACGAGTTGTCCTCGATCGCCGAGGAATTCCCCGGCAGCACCGTCGAGGTCAAACCGGCGAGCACCGTGCTGCACGTGCGCAACGCGTCGGCGACCGATGCCGTCGCCGCACTCGATCGCGTCCGCACCGGCCCGGCCTCCTGGCCGGGAGTGCACACCACCGAGGGCAAGGCCGTTCTCGAACTGGCGGTGATCGAGACCAGCAAGGGTCACGCACTCGACACCCTGCGCGACCGCGTCGACGCCGACGCGGTCATCTATCTCGGTGACGACGTCACCGACGAGAAGGCCTTCGCCCACCTGCGTCCGCAGACCGGTGACATCGGCATCAAGGTCGGCGAGGGTGACACCGCCGCCGACTATCGCATCGCCGACACCGACGATGTGGCAACGGTTCTCGCGTTCGTGGCCGAGCAGCGGGCGCGGACGGCCTCGGCCGGTTAGGCCGGCTGCGCCGGGGCCGCGACGAGCGGGTCCGTCGTCACCGCCCGCCGCGCACTCTCCCGGATCACCTCGTGCACGAAGCCGAGCTTGCGCACGACGGGCTCGGGGATCGTGAACGGATAGAGCGGGCGGCGTCCCATGGCCACGTTCACCCGGTTCAACATGAGCGACAACCACTTCCAGTCGTACAGCAGCCGTTCGATCGGCTCGTCGGCGTACGACCGGAGCGGCACGATGTCACGGTCCATGGTGAACCGGACCTGCTGCGCGTCGAGATTCAGCCCGGATTCCCGGGCGGTGTCGATGGTCCCGGTGATGTGGAGGTAGTGCGCGAAGCACTCGGCGAAGTCCTCCCACGGATGCATCGTGGCGTACTCGGAGATGTACGACTCGCGCCAGTTCTCCGGTGCCCCGAACCGATAGTGGCGGTTGATCGCGTCGGCGTAGCTCGCGCGTTCGTCGCCGAACAGGTCCCGGCACCGGTCGAGGTAGCGTTCCGCGCCCGGGCCGGTCTCGACGAGGACGTGTTCGTAGTAGTGCCCGGTCTCGTGGCGGAAATGACCCAGCATGGTGCGGTACTGCTCGCCGAGGTCGACCCGGAGGCGCTCCCGATAGGCGTCCTGGGTCTCGGCGAGGTCGATGGTCACCACCCCGCCCGCGTGCCCGATCATCACCGGCCGGCCGAGGGTCTGACTCGACAACAGGTCGAAGGCCAGGCCGCCCTCGGTGCGCCAGAACGGCTCCACCGGCAGACCCAGATCGACGAGTTGGTACACCAGCAGCCGCAGGTCGAACGATGCCGGCGCGAGCTTCTCGAGCGCGAGCGTGTCCTCGGCGTCGGGCTGACGCCGGATCAGCGACTCGGGGAAACACCGACCCCGCAGGCCGATGCTGCCCTCGGCGACCTCGGCGAGCGTCAACCAGTTGCATTGCGTCCGATCACGATTCGCACACCACACCCACAATTGCTTCTTCGGCCCGCTCGCTCCGCTCCCGGCGCCGGCACCGTCGATCTCGACCCCCTCCGGCCCGACCGCGTACAGCGACCGCGACGGCAGGTGCACGCCCATGGTCGTCGCACAGTTCGGGCAGGTCTGACGATCGAAGCCCGACAACGCATTGCAGACCGGACAGGTGAGCGCATGCACGCGCTCACCCTATCCGGACGCGCGCATTCCCGTCGTCGATCGGAAGCTCGCCGCGCACCGTCGCCGTCACCTCGTAGGAGTTGAGGTTGATCGACCCGCGATGGTTGTCGAGGAACGCGGTGTCGGCGGCATCGCGGCCGGTCGAGATCCGCACGAGGCTCTGACGTGGGGCGAGCCCGGTCGCGTCGACCACCACCCACTCACCGTCGACGATCGCCTCGGCGACGGCGTGGAAATCCATCGGCGAACACCCTGGGGCGTACACCGCGACGAGGCGGGCCGGGATGTTCAGGGCCCGCAGCAGCGCGACGACGAGATGCGCGTAGTCGCGGCAGACCCCGGCACCGGCGAGCAGGGTGTCGGCGGCGCCGTCGATGGGGTCGGAAGTCCCGGGGATGTAGCTGAGGCGGTCCGAGACGTATGCGGCGACCTGGTTCAGGATCTCCCCGTCGGGCAGCGATGCGTCGAACTGACCCGCGGCGAAGCCGAAGAACTTGTCGCACTCGGCATATCTGCTGGGCCGCAGGTACGTCGAGCGGTCGGTGATGTCGACGGGCAGCGGATCGGCGGGCGTGAGGACCGACGCCCGGTAGTCGATGGTCAGCAGACCCCGCTCGAGCTGCAGCCGATGGATCCGGGAACCGTGCGGCCCGATGATCTCCTCGGGCGTCACCGACTGTCCGTCGAATTCGACCTCGAGTTCTTCTTCCAACTGGAGGCCGGGCAGTCGGGCTACGGTGATCTGCATCTCCAGTTCGGTGGGGTCGTCGACCCGCACCTCGAGCCGTGCGGATACATCGCGGGGCAGCGTCATGGACACACCGTAGGGGATGCGTGCGACGACGGCAGAGGCAGGCGGGCCGACGGCCTGTCTACAGCGTCGCCATCGCCGCGATCGGATCCGCGTAGATGACGCTGAGCGCCACCACGACCGCCGCGCTCTCCTGCACGCGCACACCGAATCTCGACGGCGCGATCTCCAGCGGCCAGGTCAGCGTGGTCGCCTCGTCGAAGGCCGCCTGCACCGGCGCGAGCCCGTGCGGGTGTGCGGCGAACGCGTCGCCGGCCACGACGATGGCATCGGGGTTGATCACATCCCGGATGAGCGCGACCGACTCTCCCAGCACCCGGGCCCGCTCGTCGGCGATCCGAGCGGCCGTGGGGCTGATCCTCAGCCGACGCGCCGCGACCTCCGCGGCGTCGTTGCCGATGACGTTCTGCAACCGGACCCGGGTGAGCCCGGGGGCGAGCACCGGAGCCGTGACCGGCAGATGCGCGATGGTGCCCGCGCCACGCTCCGGTACGTGCACGCGGCCGTCGAGAGTCATTGCCATCCCGGCCGTTTCGCGGGCGTAGAAGAACAACCCGGAGCCCCCGTCGTCGCGCGGATGCGACAGGAGCAACTCGGCGGCCGCCATCGCCTCGACGTGCTCACAGACCGACACCGGCGTGTCGAGGCTCCCGGCAAGTGTTGCGCCCACGGCGAGTTGATGCCAGCCCAGGACCCGGTGGTTCACCACCCCGGTCTCGGCGTCGACCGCGCCACCGACCGCGACACCTCCCCACAGCACCCGCCGCCCGCTGAACCGGGCGGCGAGTTCGGCGAGCAGTCCGCTGAGGTGCGCGAGCGCGTCCTCCTGATCGCCGGTCGGCGTCAGCACGGCGTGACTGTGCAGTGTGCGGCCGCCGAGGTCGGCGATGACGAGCACGGTCCGGCGGGCGCCGATGTGCATACCCGCGACGCACAGCGAGTCGCGGTCGATGGTCAGCGGATTCTTGGGCCGGCCAATCGCTTTCGGCCCGGCGAGATCGGGGCGTTCGACGACCAGACCGTGAGCGGCCAGCGCGTGCACCTGACGGTTGATGGTGGCCGGCGACAGACCCGTCGTCGCGGCGAGCTGATCCCGCGTCACCGGTCCGCCGACCCGGATCGCGTGCAGTACCGCCGCCGCCGGGGTGGAGGTCAGTTGCAGCGCCGCCGGGATCACTCCCCCACTCATGCGACGAATGTAGCAGCGCGGTCCGTAAGGTTGAGCCCATGAGCACCGACACCGCCTCCCAGTCGACGGACAACCGACCGATCGCCGTGGTCACCGGCGCGAGTTCGGGGATCGGCGCGGCCACCGCGCGGCAGCTCGCCTCGCAGGGCTTCCACGTGGTGCTGGGGGCGCGCCGGATCGATCGGGTGACCGCGCTCGCCGACGAGATCGGCGGCACCGGAAGGCAACTCGACGTCACCGACGAGCAGTCCGTGGCCGCCTTCGTCGACGGCCTCGACACGGTGCACGTGCTGGTGAACAACGCCGGTGGCGCCAAGGGTCTCGACCCCGTGTCAACCGCCGACCTCGACGACTGGCGCTGGATGTGGGAGACCAACGTGCTGGGGAGCCTGCGGGTCACCAAGGCGTTGCTCCCCGCACTCATCGCCTCGGGTGACGGCCTGATCGTCTCCGTCACCTCGATCGCGGCGTTCGAGGCCTACGACAACGGCGCCGGGTACACCTCGGCGAAGCACGCGCAGGGTGTCACCCACCGGACCCTGCGCTATGAACTCCTCGGGAAGCCGGTCCGGCTCACCGAGATCGCGCCGGGCATGGTCGAGACCGACTTCTCCCTCGTCCGCTTCGAGGGCGACCAGGAACGCGCCGACAAGGTCTACGAGGGCCTGACACCGCTCGTCGCCGAGGACGTGGCCGAGGTCATCGGGTTCGTCGCGTCCCGGCCGCCGCACGTCAACCTGGACCAGATCATCCTCAAGCCGCGCGATCAGGCCTCGGCCCGGCGGAACATCAAGACCGGCTAGCGGCTAGCGCGGGGCCGGGGCGTTCGAGGTGGGCGCCCCGCTGGGCGTCGCCGGGACCGAGGTCTCGCGGACCTCGCCCTTGATGGCCGACATGCCCTGCCAGGTCTCCCAGTCGTAGATCCAGTCGTAGATGTCGCCGTCGGCCTCCGACAACGCGATCCGCGTCCCGGTCACCTCCACCGGGTCGCCGTAGACCGCGACCCGGAAGTAGCGTTCGGCGTCGGCCTCCGACAGGTTGATGCATCCGTTGGTGACGTTTGCCGATCCCTGCACGTTCACGGTCGCCGGGTTCGCGTGGATGAACTCGCCGTTGTTGGAGATCCGCACGGCCCAGCGTTCCCGGATGTTGAAGTAACCCGCGGCCGGGTTGCTCATGAAGAACTCTTCGTACTTCTCGGTGACCACGTGGATGCCCGAGCGCGTGACGTTCCGGTCGAGGTCGCCGCCGCCGTAGCTGCACGGCAGCGCCATGAGTTCGACACCGTCGCGGAGCACCACGATCCGGTGCGAGGACTCCTCGGCCTTCACCACCTGGGCCCGCCCGATGGCGAAGTCGCTGGTCACGTCGGCCGCGCCGTACGCGCCGCCGCCGTGGTCGAGGCCGTACAGCTTGGCTGTCATGCTGACCTTCGTGCCGGGTGCGTAGTACTCGCGGGGGCGCCAGTGCACGCGGGAGCCGTTGTCCTCGCCGAGCCACGCCCACGACCCCTCGGTGGGTGGTGTGGTGGTGACGGTCAGCGCCCGCTCCACGGCCTCCTTGTCCTCGACCGTCCCGTTGAACTTCAGGATGATCGGCGCCGCGATGCCGACCTCCTGACCGTCGCCGATGTTGACGACGACGTTCACCTGACTCGACGGCTGCAGCGTGGTGAACGTCCCGGCGACCGGCACGACCTTGCGATCGAGACCCACCGCCGTTCCGCTCCAGGTGTATTCGGTGCCGTAACCGAGGGGCTCGCTGATCGTGTAGGTCGTCCGGTCCTCCGACAACTGACCCTTCACCACGACGCCGCGCGGGTTGGTCAGCTTCACGTCGGGGTTGAGGGAACCGTCGGTCGCCTTGACCGAGAACTCGGCGGTCGGGGTGGCCGGCTCGGCATCGAGGGCCGGGGTGAAGGTCAGGGCGACCGGCGGGTCGGCCGGTGTGTCGTCTCCGGGGCCGAGGCCGGAGCCGGAGCAGGCCGCCACCGCGACCCCGAGCGCTCCGACCCCGGCCGCGGCGAGCACGGAGCGTCGGTTCACCGAGGTCTGGGGAGTCATCACCGCAACAACAGTACCGATGCGCCGGCGCGCATCGGTGGTGTGCGGCCGCGGGGCAGGTGGTCAGGCGTCCGGGGCGTCGTCGTCGCGCGCCGCGGGTCCGGTTCGCACGGACGGCAGGTGCGCGCGCTCGCCGGCGTGGTCCATCATCGACAGCACCTCCGCCGGGCCCTGATAGGCGCAGATCGCGTGCGGGATCATCGTCGAGAATTCCGCGGCGTCACCCTCGGGCACGAGGATCGTGCGGTCGCCCAGCCACAGCCTCACGGTTCCCGACAGCACCGTGAACCATTCGTAGCCCGGATGGACGCGCAGGTCACCGACGGGTTGCTCGCGGTCGAACCGCATCTTCGCCACGGTGACACCCTGTGGGGCGTTCTCCCGCGAGAGCAGCCACATCGTCATGCCCTCCACCTCGTGCGGCTGGGGCCGGATCACGACATCGGTGTCGTCCGCCGGTTCGACCAGCTGATCCAGGGTCGTGCCCAGCGCGCGGGCGATCGGCACGAGCTGGTCGAGCGCCACCCGCCGATGCCCGGTCTCGATCCGACTCAGTGTGGACGGCGACAGATAGCACCGGGCGGCGAGCGCGTCGAGCGTCCAGCCCCTGGCGATGCGGAGGCCGCGGATGCGCTGGCGGACCACCGCGTCGAGTTCTTGCGTCATTGGCAAGATGCTATGCCATCCAGGCATGGCGGCGCTACCGTGAGGTCATGACCAGCACGCACCATCCCCATCCGACCGGCGGACATCACGAGCACGCGAACCACACCGACCACCACAACCACGCCCGGCTCGCCGCGGTCCTCGACCTCGACGCCGAGCTCATGGCCGACTACCTCGAGGACGCCTCCCGTCTCGTCGAGGAGACCCTGGGGCGCGTACCCGCGCGCATCGCCGATCTCGGGGCGGGGACCGGCACCGGCACCGAGGCGCTCGCCCGCCGCTTCCCACAGGCCTCGATCCTGGCGGTCGACGGGTCGTCCGACATGGTCGCGCTCGTCGAACGACGGGCACGGGAGGGCGGTTTCGACGATCGGGTGACCGCCGTCGTCGCCGATCTCGACGACGGACTGCCGCCGCTCGGAACGCCCGACGTCGTGTGGGCGGCGATGTCGCTGCATCACGTCGCCGATCCGCAGCGCCTGTTGCGGGAGGCCGCGACCTCGCTCGGACCGGACGGCATCGTCGTGATCACCGAGATGGCGGGCGTCCCGCGTTTCGTCCCCGCCCACGAGGACGCCGAACTGCTCGGGCTGCAGGACCGCTGCCAGACCGCGGCCGCCGGGGCCGGGTGGGAAGCGCTCGTGGACTGGACCGACGCGTTTCACGACGTCGACTACGAGGTACTCCGCGCCGAGACCGTCCACGTCCGGCGCAGCGACCCGAGCCCTTCGGTCGCGCGGTACGCCCGGCACTGGTTCGCCCAGTTCCGGCACCGTTTGGCCGACACCCTCGATCCCGCCGACCTCGCCCTGCTCGACGACCTGACCGAGGCAGACGCGCGGAATCGTCTCGATGACCTGACCCTCGCCGCCGGACGACTCCTCTGGGTCGCCCGGCCGCGCACCTCCCCCATCCCCACCCTCGAGAGCGAGCAACGATGACCAACTCCTCATCCGCCCAGAAAGACTCCCTCACAACCGAATACGACGTCGCCATCGTCGGCGGCGGAGCTGCCGGACTCAGCGCCGCGACCGTCCTCGCGCGATCACTGCGCAAGGTCGTGGTCATCGACGCGGGGCAACCGCGCAACGCACCGGCGGCCGGCGCCCACAATGTGCTGGGGCAGGACGGGATCGCACCCCTGGAGCTACTCGCCCGCGGTCGGGCGGAGGCGACGGGATACGGCGCCGAGATCCGTTCCGGCACAGTCGTCGACGCGGCCGGCACCGTCGACGACTTCACCCTGCGGCTGTCCTCCGGCGAGGTCGTCGCGGCCCGTCGCCTCATCCTGGCGACCGGCCTGGTCGACGAACTCCCCGACCTCCCCGGCGTCGCGGAGTTGTGGGGACACGATGTGCTGCACTGCCCGTACTGCCACGGCTACGAGGTCCGCGGAACACGCATCGTGCAGATCGCGACGAGCCCGATGTCGGCGCACCAGGCACTGATGTTCCGCCAGCTCAGCGACCGGGTGACCGTGGTCGCGCACGATCCCGATGCCCTGTCGGACGACGATCGGTCACACTTCGCCGCGGTCGGCATCGACATCGTCGACGCCCGCGTCGAGCGCGTCCGGACGCGCGCGGAGAACGGTTCTGCCCACCTCGACGGCGTGCTCCTGACCGACGGCACCGTGGTCGAGGCCGACGCGGTGGTCGTCTCGCCGCGATTCATCGTCCGCGGCGACCTCTACGAGCGACTCGGCGGCACCCTCGACGACGGCCCGATGGGCGGGTTGGTCGGGACCGGCCCGATGGGCGAGACCGCGTTGCCGGGCGTATGGGCGGTGGGCAACACCACCACCGTGCACGCGATGGTGACCGTCGCCATGGGCGAGGGCGTGTCCGCCGGTGCCGCGGTCAACGCCAGCCTGGTCATGGCCGACCTCGACGCCAAGGTCTCCGCCCTGGCGTGACCGATGCCGGTACGCAGATCCGCGGCCGCCGCCTACTCGGGGAATCCGTCGAGCACGGCGGCCGACGCGGACAGCCCGAGCCGGGTCGCCCCCGCGGCGATGAGCTCGGCGGCCGCCTCGGCGGTCCGGATGCCACCGCTCGCCTTGACTCCCACCCGGTCGCTCACCGCGGCGCGCATCAGTTGCACCGCCTCGACGCTCGCGCCGCCCGCCGGATGGAACCCGGTCGACGTCTTCACCATCGACGCACCGGCCCGCTCGGCGCGGCGGCACACCTCGGTGACGGTGTCAGGCCCGGCGAACTGCAGCAGCGCGGCCGATTCGATGATCACCTTCAGGAGGGTGTCGTCGCCGACGGCCTCCCGGACGGTCAGGACGTCGGCGAACACCTCGTCGAACCGGCCGTCGACGGCCGCACCCACATCGATCACCATGTCGATCTCGTCCGCCCCGGAGTCGACGGCCAGACGCGCCTCGGCCGCCTTGACCAGCGAGTGGTGTTTCCCCGACGGGAACCCGGCCACGACACAGGTCCGCAGTTCCCCGGTGTCGGTCGGCAACATCGACGGCGAGAGGCAGACGGCGAGCACCCCGAGCCGCGCGGCCTCGGCGACCGTGGCCTCCGCGTCGGCCCGGGTCGCCTCGGGTTTGAGCAAGGTGTGGTCGATGATGGCGGCGACGTCGCCGCGTCGCAGGTCCTTGTTCGTCACACCGACGAGCTTGGCACACTGACTGTCGTGGCCCCCGCACAGACGATCCCGACAGACCAGACCGAGCGCCGCTACGTGCTGACGCTCGGCTGCCCCGACCGCACCGGCATCGTGGCGCGGATCTCGACCTTCCTCACCGATGTCGGGGGCTGGATCACCGAGGCGGCCTATCACTCCGACGAGGAGACCGGGTGGTTCTTCACCCGCCAGGCCATCCGCGCGGATTCGGTGTCGTCGACCGCGGACGAACTGCGCGCACGCTTCGCGTCGGAGGTGGCCGCCGAACTCGGACCCGAAACGGATTGGCGCCTCACCGATTCGCGGGAGACGAAGTCCGTGGTCCTCCTGGTGAGCAAGGAGACCCACTGCCTCATCGACCTGCTCGGACGTGCACATCGTGGAGAACTGCCGGCGGCCATCCGGGCGGTCGTCGGCAACCACCGCGAACTGGAAGACCTGGCCACTCGGTTCGGCATCCCGTTCCACCATGTGCCGTTCGCGAGCGAGCGCAAGGCCGAGGCCTTCGGCGAGCTGGGGCGGATCGTCGAGGGTTATGACCCCGACGCCGTGGTGCTCGCGCGCTTCATGCAGATCCTGCCGCCTCAGCTGTGCGATGCGTGGGCCGGGCGGGCCATCAACATCCACCACAGCTTCCTGCCCAGCTTCGTCGGTGCGCGGCCCTACCACCAGGCCTTCGCGCGGGGCGTGAAACTGATCGGCGCCACCTGCCACTACGTCACCGCCGACCTCGACGCCGGTCCGATCATCGAACAGGACGTGGTCCGCGTGGACCACAGTGACTCGGTCGCCGACATGGTCCGCCAGGGTCGCGACATCGAGACGCTGGTGCTCAGCCGAGGCCTGCGGTGGCATCTCGAGGACCGGGTGCTCGTCCACGGACGTAAGACCGTCGTCTTCAATTGAGGGCCCCACACAGCGAACCGCCCCGCGACTTCCGTCGCGGGGCGGTTGCAAAGTCTGGGCACTCAGCCGGCGGGGGTCTCTTCCTCGCCACCGAGCGAACCGGTGACCAGGTTGCCGATGATCTCCTCGATAGCGCCGGAGATGCCACCCTCGATTGCGTCAGACATATCTGCTCCCTTCGTCATCGGTGAGATTGTTCGTCGATCACCGTCCGCTCTCACCCGTGCGTCGGCTCGACGCCGACGTTACATATTCATTTCGGGAATGTCTCCCCTATCAGCGAAACCCGCCTTCGCATATCGCAACAATCGGACCCACGAAAACAGCGTCATCCCAGCTGAAAGCGCAACATTGCCCGAATTGAAATCATGGGAAATCGAATGTGAACACCCTTGAAATGCATCGAAAATGCAAGGTGCGGGTGCCTGCGTCGAATCTTGACTCGGCCCAGAAACAGTTCAGCAGTTGATGCCGTCGGGGCCATCAACTGCTGAACCGGTGGTGAGTCGGGTCGATTCAGGTCTCCGAATCGCTGCCACCGAGCGAACCGCCGCCGATCGAACCCGCGTCACCGAGCCCGCCGATGATCGCCTCGACGGCACCTCCGATCGCACCCGCGAGACCGCCCTCGACTATGCCTGCCATATCCGTCTCCTCTGATGATGGTGAGATGCCTGAGTGTCGGTCGCGCGTCTCACCTGGTCACACGACTCGGGGGCGACGTTACAGACCGATCACGGAATCGTCCTGCGATATGAATAATTCTTGGTTTGGGTTCTCAAATGCCGTTCTAAACAACACATGAATCTCGCGCGGAATTCACCCGACCGGGAACATTCGCGGGGATTTCATGGTGGCATTGATCAATGGTCAGCATTCACGCGACCGGGACCGGATCACGGTCGTTGACGGCCGCCGACCGCCCGCTCGCACTCGACCTTCTCGCGGCGGGAATGCAGGAGGTCCCGGTCTATCGATGGCTTCTGGGCGAGAACTCCCCGCCCGAAGTGTTCCGGTGGTATGGCGACGTCCTCTTCACCGATCTGCTGCCGGGCCTGCGGGGTCTGTTCGCCACCACCGGGGAATTGACCGGACTGATCGCGGTGGCGGGCCCCGATCATCGGACCCAACCGGTCGACGACGAACTGGCGAACCGTACACGCCATTTCGTGACCGCCCTCGATGGTTTGATTCCACGATTCCGCGAACTCCAGGAGAAATCGCGCGCGCTCACGATTGATACTTCGCACAGCATCGTGTTCGCCCTCGTCCACCCGGCCCATCGAAGGAACGGCACTCTCGCGGCAATGCTCGAACCCGTCCTGCAAGAGGCCCTCGGCGCGGGGTCGCCGGTCACCGCCAGCACGGCCGACGCCCACATGGTCGACGTGTACGCACGGAAGTGGGGCGGCCGGGTCTACGGAGAGTTCACGCTGACCGACGGTCCGACGGTCTGGTTCCTGACCGTCGACCCGCCGGTGTCGGTCTGAGTCCCGGTCAGACCGAGCAACCGCCCGACTGGCTCTGCGACGACGTGCCGGTCATCTCACTGGTCAGCTGCACGTCCGAACCGCTGATGGCGAACTCGAGCCCGCTGTCGGTCACCTCGAGCGAGTCGACCTGCACCTCGTCGAAGAACGGGCCGAGCGACGACGTCGTGATCTGGTCGACGATCTGCTGCGCGAAGTCCGGCGGGATGCCGAAGACCAGGGCGCTGGCCTTCACGACCTCGAAGTCGACCCGGCCGTCGTTCAGCACCGGTTTGATGGTCGCCGACACCGGCACCTGGAAGACCATGACCGGGAAGGCGGCCTGCACCTCGAAGGTGCCGTCGGCCGCATTGCCGGTGATCTGCTCGACCGCGCCGACGCCACCGGTCGGGGTGCCGGTGCTCTGACCGGATGCCCCGGCCTGCTCCTTGCTGAGTTCGACGATCCGCTCGTAGGGGATGAAACCCGTGCCGTCGAGACTCTGGATGTCGGTGGAGTTCTCGGTGCCCGAGATGCCGTCGGCACGCATGTGCAGACGGACGCCCCCGGCGCTGTCATCGGTGTCGACCTGTACGAACGGGATGTCGCCGCTGCCCTGCAGGAGGATCGGCTTACGGCTGAGCGACACCTCGGTCGGCACGCCGGTCAGCCCGCTGAAGGATTCCTCGAGACAGTTGGTGACCTTGTTGCGCAGGTACAGCTCGCTGCCGACCGCGGCGATGACCGCGAGGAGCAGCACACCGACGACGCTGAAGGCGACGATCTTGCGGGTGCTCCGCTTCTTGCGCGGGGAGGTGAGGACCGGCCCGCTACCGGTGCCGTCGGGCGATCCCGGCGGAATCGGTCCCGAGGCGGTCGTCCCAGGCCCGTACGGGTCCTCGCCGGGCGCGAACTGCGAGGTGGGGGGCTTGGCACCGCCGATGGCACCGGTGTCGGCATCGGACGGCGGGATGGCCGAGTAGGCCTGCGCTCCCGGGACGATCGGTTCGGTCGCGAACTGCTCAGTGGCGGGCGGCTCGCCCTGTTCGGTGCCGGACACCGGACGCCATTCGCCGCCCTGGCCCGTCGAGGTCGGCTCACCGGTCGCGGGATCGGGATCGCCGGGGTTGTTCGTGTTCGGATCGTGCTTGCCGGTTGCGTCGGCGGGGTCCCCGGATGAGGAATCGGGGCGGGGCGTGTTGCTGTCGCTCATGGGTTCCGTCCTGGGTCGTCTGACTCGCGGAGCCGCGTGTGGGCCGGCGTCACGTCGTTGTCCGTCTCGCCGCCGACCGGCAGTGGGCGCTCGTTGGCGAGGACTGCCAGTTGCGTACGGGCTTGGTCGACCAGTGCTAGGTCGAGGTCGTGCACGTCCACCCGGATGCTATCCGGATACGCGGCGACCAACGTACCGAATGGGTCTGTGATTTGGCTGTGTCCGATTCCGGTCGGCGCGCTCGACGACGCGGCCGCGTCGTCGGTGGGAAACGCCTGGTCGACGGCCACGACGAAGGTCGTCGAGTCCAGCGCTCGGGCCGAGGCCAGCACCTCCCACTGACGGAGTTTGCCCGGCCCGGAACCCCAGGACGTGGGTACCACGATCACCTGGGCGCCCCTCCGCGCGAGGTGGGTGAACAATGCGGGGAATCGGATGTCGTAGCAGGTGGCCACGCCGACGGTGACGTCGCCGACCGCGAAGGTCAGCGGCTCCGCTCCGGCGGCCACGTTCTTCGACTCGGTGAATCCGAAGGCGTCGTAGAGATGGATCTTGTGGTACCCGCGGCGTGTCCCGTCCGGGTGTGCGACGACGACGGTGTTGCGGACCCGGCCGTCGCCAGCGGGTGTGAACATCCCGGCCACCACCGTGACCCCTGACGCCGCGGCGACTTCGGACACCCCGCGCGCCCACGGACCGTCGAGATCCTCGGCGACCGGCTTCAGCGGCACCCCGAACCGGCACATCGTGGCCTCGGGGAAGACGACGAGCTCGGCGCCGCGTGACGCCGCGTCGGCGGTGGCCGCACGCACCGTCTCGAGGTTGGCGGTGGGGTCGTCGGTCGAACTGATCTGGGCCATCGCGACACGCATGACGGCCACATTATCCAGCCGGTGCGACGGTCTCCCAGGGAACCGTGAGCACGTTGTCGGACAGGCGGCGCCGCGGCACCTCGCAGTCGACCCCACGGTCGCGCAGCAGACCCAGTGCATGCACCCACCGGGCGCGCGGGCCGTACGGCGCCAGCGGCGCGGCGATGTCCCAGCACTGATCGGCCAGGGCCAGCAGCGTATGGATCCGCTCGCCCGGCACGTTGCGATGGATCAGCGCCTTGGGCAGTCGCTCGGCCAGGTCCGACGGACGGTCCGAATGCTCCGGCGCCCAGCTGAGGGTCAGGCTCACCGGCCCGTCGACGTCGAGCAGCACCCAGCTGCACCGCCGGCCGATTTCGTCGCACGTCCCCTCGACGATCACCCCGCCCGGCGAGAGTGCACCACGAATCCGGGCCCACGCGTCGTCGACCTCGTCCTCGTCGTACTGACGCAGCACGTTGAACGCGCGCACCACCCGGGGTCGCAGGCCGCCCAGCTCGAAGCCGCCGAGCCCGAACCGCACGCCGGCGCGGGGCTCGACCACGCGGGCGGGGTCGATCTCGAGACCGACCATCTCCAGATCCGGGGCGACCGCGCGGAGCCGTTCGGCCATCTCGACGGTCGTGTCCGGACGCGCACCGTAGCCGAGGTCGACGACCAGCGGCCGGGGCACGTCCAGGGCGGCACGCACCCGCGGGGAGTGGACCATCCACCGGTCCACCCGCCGGAGCCGGTTGATGTTCGTCGTGCCCCGGGTGACCCGGCCCTGCGGTCTGTGCTCGATGCGCTCGGACCTGACGGACGGGCGGCCGGCTCGGATCACAAGTTCTTGTCGACCCAGTCCTTGGCGTACTCGGCCTCGGCGCGGAACAGGTCGACGAGGTTGATCAGGATCATCTGCTCGAGCTTGCCGTTGACGAACGGGACGAAGACCTTCGCCTCACTGGTCCGGCGGATCGTGCAGCCACCGTTCTCGGTGGGGAAGAGTTCCTGCCAGCCGTTGAGGCTGCCCGGTCCCGCCGGGATCGAGGCGTTGTAGGTGCCCTTGGTGTTGTCCGGGTCGAACGGGCCCAGGGTCTCCTCGCGGGTGATGACCATGTCCTTCTTCATCACCGTCTGCGCGAGCGCGGGCAGCTGGTCGCGCCCGATCGTCTGCTTGAGGACCACCCGGATACCCGTCTCGTCGGAGACGAAGGAATCGACCTCGCAGTGCGGGGAGATCATCTGGAAGCCCGCCATCATGTCGTCCCAGTACTGCTTGATGCTCTGGGCCTGGTAGAGCTTCTCCGCGGACTGCGTGTACCGAGCGGAGTAGCTGAGCCGTCGTGCCATGCAGACCAGGCTACGTCAGCGGATTCTCGGTCTCCCACTCGACGGTGTGTCCGCGCTCGGCGTCGAGCAGCGCCGACAGCTCGCTGACCACCGACTTCTCGATCTTCCCGCCGAACAGCGGGAGATTCACCGACACCTCGGCGCGGTTGTCGGTGGTCGCCGGGTCACCCGACGTCACGGTGGTGCCGGTGACGTCGACCGGCACCGGCGCCCCGTCGACCGTGGCATGCGTCTCCCCCTCGATCCGGTCGCCGACCAGGCGGTATGTGTTCTTGCGCGGGATTCGGAGGTCGCCCGGCATGACCTTGGTGACCGCGGAGGGCAGCTTGTCGGCGGGAATGCCCTGCTGGATCTCGACGGTGACCGTGTCCTCGCCGATGGTCACCTTCTCGACATGCCCGTGCCCGGAGTTCATACGCTCCACCAGGTCGTGCCAGTACTTCTCGGTGGTGTAGATCGCCCACAGACGCGCGGTGGAGAAGGGATAGGACACCGTGTGCTGCAGCTTGCTCGCCATGATGAGAACGCTACCGCCCGCCGGTTAACGTTGAGGACGTGACCGACACGCAGGCGCCGCTGAGCGCGCCCCTCGCCGAGCTGACCACCCTGCGTCTGGGTGGGCCCGCGCGCGAGATCATCCGCTGCGAAGACACCCGCACCATCGTGGAGACCATCCTCGACCTCGATGCACGGTCCGAGCCGGTCCTCGTCGTCGGCGGCGGTTCCAACCTCGTCATCGGCGACGCCGGGTTCGACGGGACGGCGGTCGTACTCGCCAGCGGCCGCGTCGAGTTCGGTTCTGGCCGTGAGTCGGGACGGCCGCACGTGGTCGCCGACGCCGGCGTGGGCTGGGACCAGCTGGTCGCCGCGACGGTCGACGCCGGTTACGGCGGGCTCGAGTGCCTCTCCGGGATCCCCGGCGCGGCCGGGGCGACCCCGGTGCAGAACGTCGGGGCATACGGCGTCGAGGTGGCCGACATCCTCCGATCGGTTCAGGTCCTCGATCGACGCTCCGGCAACCTGCGGTGGGTCTCCCCCACCGAGCTCGGTCTGGGCTACCGGACCAGCAATCTCAAGCACCGGCACGACTTCGTGGTCGTCGCGGTCTCGTTCTGGCTCAACGACGATCGCGTGAGCCAGCCGATCCGCTACCGCGAACTCGCGACCCGCGTGGGGGTCGAACCGGACGATCGGGTCGACGCCGCCACGGCGCGTGCAGCCGTGCTCGACCTGCGCGCGGGCAAGGGCATGGTGCTCGACACGACGGACTTCGACACCTGGAGCGCCGGCTCGTTCTTCACCAACCCGATCGTGCCGGGCGATGACGCCCCGGCGGTGCTCGACCGGATCGCGGCGCGCGTCGGCGACGATGTCGCGATCCCCGCCTATCGCGCAGGCACCGATGACACCGACGCGGCGATCAAACTGTCGGCCGGGTGGCTGATCGAACGGGCAGGCTTCCACCGTGGGCACCCGGGCCCGGACGCGGCGGTCCGACTCTCGACGAAGCACACTCTGGCGCTGACCAATCGGGGCGCCGCGACCACCGCCCAGCTCCTCGATCTGGCTCGCGAGGTCCGCGACGGCGTCGTCGAGGCGTTCGGGGTGACATTGCGGCCCGAGCCGGTTCTGGTCAACTGCAGTCTGTGACGGGAAGGACCGGTCAGACCGACTGGGTGTCCTTCAGATCCGCTGTCTCCCGGGAACTCTCGGCGACGACGTCGTCGAGCAGGGCGTTGAAGCGTTCGGCGGCCTCGATGCTCGACATGTGTCCGACGCCGTCGTAGACGACCAGCTCTCGCAGCGAACCGTTGCGGCGCAACACCTCGGCGATCTGCTCGGCGTGTACCTGCGGGGTGAGCCGGTCCTCGGTGCCGACGACCACGGTGGTCGGCACCGTCAACGCCTCGAGTCCGGCGGTCACATCGAGCTTCCCCATCGCCGAACCCCACCCGGCCCGAGCGCGCGGCGGGCACGAGCCGATCATCTCGTCGACGAACTCGACGTGCGCCCGGCGGGCGTGCGGCCCGAGGGCGATGTAGTGCGAGAAGCGGACGCCGTAGGACGTCTTCGGGATCGGAACCGGGACCGAGGTGATCATCTTCGCGGCGGCCGGCGCGAACGGTTTGGCGTACACCGGCAGATCGACCGGGATCAGCAGGTGGTTGTCCATGACCGCCTTGGCGGCGGTCGAGACCAGCACCACCGACGACACCAGCGACCCGACCTTCTCGGGGTATTGGGCCGCCCACGACATGATGGTCATGCCGCCCATGCTGTGTCCCACCAGGATTGCGCGGCGACCGGCCGGCACTGCCGCCTCGAGCACCGCGTCGAGGTCCTCACCGAGCATGGCGACGGTCGGTCGGCGGTGGCCGCGCTCACTGCCACCGTGGCCGCGCTGGTCGTACGTGACGACCCGGCGTGAGCCGCCCTCGGAGGCGGCCAGGTGGTTGATCTGCGGGTACCAGTAGGCGGTGTTGCAGGTCCAGCCGTGGACCATCACGATGACGTCGCCGGTGTCGTCGGCGCCGGGGCCGTCGGGGTCACCGTAGACCTCGACATTGAGACGGGCCCCGTCCGCGGTCGGGACCTCGAGACGTTGCGGGGCGTTGTCCGGGCGGGTGAGGAGATCGTCCGGGCCGTCGTCGACGGCGAATTCGGCCTGCAGTGCCTCGCGCGCGAGTCGCGCGAAGACGGTTCCGATTCCCAGCGCGACCACGCCCGCCCCGATCGCGGTGGCAACGCTGCCCGCACTGGCCACTGACTTCGTGTTCATCCGGCACTCCTCACCTGTCGAGGACCTCACTGGTCCTCTGCGAGGCACCGAATCCGGCTCAGCGCCCCGTCTCGGGGTTCAATGTACCAACGTCCGTTGTCTCATAGTCCGTCTGTGCCGGCTCCGACTCCTCGTCGGCGGGCAGGACCGGCGGGGGCACCTCGGCGTCGAAGTAGGTCGCCGCCTCCCCGATCGCCTTGGAGATCTGCTCGTCGAGCGCCTTGCGGAACGTCGTCTCGACGATCTCGTGGGCGATGGGCCGAACCGTCTGGATGAGGTCGGCCATCTCGCTGACGCCGGCCTCGCCCAGGTCGGGGAGGTTCTCGTCGAAGTACTTGTCGGTGATGATCGAGACGAAGCTGGTGGCGACATCTTCGAGGTCTTCCTGGACACGGACCCACCGGTCGAGCAGGACATCGATGTCGACCCCGCTCTTGACCAGGATCTCGGCCCCCTCGAGCAATTCCGGGTTGCGAATCGCGTAGTGCGCGCCGTCCTTCGCCAGCAGTCCGAGCTTCTGGCTGAGCGCGATCGACCGGTCGCTGGCATTCAGCGTCTTGCGCAACTCGGTGATGGTGATCGTCGCCGCGCGCTTGAAGTTGCGGAACCGGCCGCCCTTCGGTGTGCCGCGCAGGATCTGCTCCACCCGCATGCCGTGATGCGCCGCGTGCAGCAGCTCACTGATGGTGGCGAAGGTGTAACCGCGCTCGAGCATGCGCGAGATCAGGTTCAGCCGGACGAGGTGCTGGTCGGAATACCAACCGGCGCGTCCGCGAATGGTGGGCGGCGGCAACAGTCCGCGGTCCTGATAGACCCGGATGTTGCGAACGCTGACCCCGGACGCCTCCGCCAGGTCGTTGATCCGATACTCCGCCACGATGCGTCAGGCCCTTTTGCTGAACCAGGACTTGCCCTGGATGTCGTCGACCCGTTTGCGTACGTCGACGAGGTAGACGAGCATCGCGACCACTCCGATGATGCCCAGGAAGTTCACCGCACCGAAGAACCAGATGAACAGGGTCGCGGCGGCGAGGATCGAGACCCAGATGACCTTGCTCTGCCGATCCACCGCCGGGAAGGCGTCGGGCCGCTGGATGGCGGCGTGGATGAGCGCGACGGTCGAGGCGATGCCCGCGACCACCGTGAGGGTCAGCATGATCAGACTCTGGCCGTAGGCCATTACGCTGAAGAAGTCCACGTCGAACACTGTAGTCGCGCGAGTGCCGTTTGCTGCGACACCCTACGACGCGGTGCGGTCACCCGGCCCGTCGACGATCATTCGGCGCCGGGTGACGCCTTTTTCGCCGGGGCCTTTTTGGCAGCAGCCTTCTTGGCCGGGGTCTGCTTCGCGGCGGCCTTTTTCGCCGGGGTCTTCTTGGCCGCGGTCTGTGTGGTCGCAGCCTTCTTCGCCGGAGTCTTCTTTGCCGGGGTCTTCTTCGCCGGGGCCTTCTTGGCGGCGGCCTTCGCGGCAGCCCGCTCGGCCGGACCCTTGACGGCGGCGGCCTTCTTGGCGGGCGCCTTGGCCGGCGCCGCCTTCTCCGTCGCCGCCTTCTTCGCCGGAGCGCTCTTGGCCGGCGTCTTCTTGGCCGGCGCACTCTTGGCCGGGACCTTGGTCGCCGGAGTCTTTGTCGCCGGGGCCTTCTTCGCCACTTCCTTCGCCGGCGATGCCTTCTTCGCCGCTTCCTTGGCCGGCGCCGTCTTGACTGCGGCTTTCTCGGCGGGTGCCGCCTTCTTCGCCGGTGCCGCCTTCGTCGCGGCCTTCGCCGGCGGAACGATGTCGCCTTCCGACTTCACCGGCGGCTCGATGCGTGGCTTCTCGTCGCGGGGCGCATCGTCGGCCCGGTTCGCCAGCTTCAGCGCACGTTCGCCGACCGCCCGCGTCTGCTCGGAGATCGTCCCCAGCGCGTCTTCGGTGAGACCGACGGCGTCGTTGTACACCTTCTCGAGCTTCGGCAGGTTCTCGCCGACGAGCGGTTGTGACTTGAGCTTCTCCACCGCCTCGTCGCGTCGTTCCGCCAGCGCGGTCAGCAGTCCCGCGGCCACCGCGAGGTACGCCTCGGCCACCTTGCGCAGTTCCTCCGGGGAGAACCGCGCCTTCAGATCCTCGATCTCGGCGGGCAATTCGACCGGCAGCGCCGACAGTTTGGTCCTCGCCTCCTCGAAGATGGCCAGTGCCGTGGCGAGCGCCTCGTCGATCCGGGCCTGGGCGTCGTCCCGCGAACCGGTGATCCGCGCCTCGAGCTTGGACTGTGTCGAACCGACCGTCTCGACCAGCTTCGACTGGGTGTTCTCGACGGTCTCGGCGATCTTGGATTGCGCGTCGGCGACCTTCGCCTGGGTCGACCCGACGGTCTCGACGAGCTTCGATTGGGCTTGCTCGCTCGCGGCCTCGCCGCGCTCACGCACGTCTGCGAGCAAGGCAGCCACCTGCCCCACGGCTGTGGTCAACGGGTTCTCGCTCATCAACTACTCCTTGCCGGTCGACTCGATCGTGTTCTCTTTCCGGAACGACTCGTAGATCTCCAGCAACATCTGCTTCTGACGTTCGTTGATGGAGTCATCTGCGATGAGAGCATCACGGACCGGGCTCGCGGGCCGTTCTTCGAGTATCCCCGCCCGCACGTACAGGACCTCGGCCGACACGCGGAGACCCTTGGCGATCTGGGCGAGCACTTCCGCCGACGGTTTCCGCAGGCCGCGTTCGATCTGGCTCAGGTAGGGGTTGCTCACGCCCGCCCGCTCGGCGAGCTGGCGCAGCGAGACCTTGCCCGCGACCCGCTGGGACCGGATGAACGCACCGATGTCCTGGGCCGCGTTGGCGACGGCCTCGACCGCCTCCACCGCGATGGGGGTCGTCGAATCAGGGTCGTCGCCGGCCACCTCGACGCCGGAAACGCGGTCAGCAGTGGAGCTTTCACCCGGTGCGGCGGAGTCGGCGGCCGAGGCGCGGTCCGCGTCGGGGGACGCTTCATCCTTCTCGGACTGCATCAACGCTCCGTTCTCATGGTGGGGCCCGACGTTCGGCGATGTGTCCGACTTTCGGCCCGTTCTCCCAGTATCAACACCAGTGCTAGCCCGTGCAAGCACACAGCAAACTCCCGGTTCGACGCCGCGGACGATGCGTCAGGAGAAGATCAGCACCGAGGTGGAGTAGATGACGAGCCCGGCGAGTGCGCCGACGACGGTGCCGTTGATCCGGATGAACTGCAGGTCGCGGCCGACCTGTAGTTCGATCTTGCGACTCGTGTCATCGGCATCCCAACCACGCACGGTCTCGGTGATGACCGAGATGATCTCCTGTGAGTAGTTCGCGGCGACGTGGTGTGCGACCCGCGCCACCCAACCGTTCATCTTCTCCTGCAGCGGCCGGTCGTCGCGGACACGTTCCGCGAGTTGGATGATGGAGTCCGACAACGTGTTCCGCAGCGTGCTGTTCGGGTCCGACAGCATCTCCTCGATGACGGCCTTGCCGGTCTGCCACGCCGTCGACGCGGCACCGGTCACCTCGTCGCGCCCGACCAGTTCGAGCTTGAGAGCCTCGAACTTGGCGATCATCTCGGGGTCGTGTTGCAGATCGTCGGCGAACTTCTCCACGAATTCGTGCATGGCACGCCGCAATTCGTGATCGGGATCCACCCGCACCTTGTAGGTGAAGTCGACGAGCTCGCGATAGATCCGGTCCCCCACCAGACTGTTGACGAACTTCGGCGTCCACTGGGGTCCGTCCCGGTCCACGACCCGATCGATCAGATCCTGGCTGCCGACCGCCCATTCATGAGCCCGGTCACACAGCAGCTGGAACACCGGCTCCAGACGATCCTCGGCGATCAGCTGTTCGAGGATGCGGCCGGTGGGCGGCGCCCACTGGGGTTCGGCCGCCCACTTCAACGCGGCCTGGATGAGTTGTTCGACGTCCTCGTCGCGCAGCATCTCCGCGGCGAGCTTGATCGCTCGGGCGGCTTCGCCACTCACCCGCGGCGCGTTGCGCGGGTCGGCCACCCACGTCGACAACCGTCGGGGCAGATCCAGCTGCTCGGCTCGGTACACCACCACATCGGGCGTCATGAAGTTCTCTTCGATGAAGCCGCCGAGTTGTTCGCCGATGTCGTCCTTCTTCTTGCGGATCAGGGCCGTGTGCGGGATCGGGATGCCCAGCGGGTGGCGGAACAGGGCGGTCACCGCGAACCAGTCGGCCAGCGCGCCGACCATCCCGGCTTCGGAGGCCGCGCGGACGTAGCCGACCCAGGCCGCGACGTCGGCGCCGTCGCGATGCTCGAGGTAGCGGGTGAACAGATACACGATCGCGGCGAAGACCAGGAAGCCGGTGGCCACCGCTTTCATCTTGCGAAGGTCCCTGCGTCTGCCCTCGTCGCCGGCGCTGTTCCCGCCGAATCCGGGCGCGGACGCCGTGGCCGGCGGACCGTCGTGCTGACCGGCGACTCCTGGGATGACTGTCGATGCCATGGAACCAGTGTCACCCATCGAGCGACTACGCTGGCTGCGTGATGGCCAACCGCCCGAATCCCGCCGCGGCCGCGCGCGCCGCAGTGGCGGCCGCGGCCAACGTGACGCGCGGGCTGGAACAGGTCCTGACGACGGTCACCGAGTCGGTCGCCGAGACCGGCGCCAAACCCGACGGTCGCAAACAGCGGTGGGAGAAGCACAAGCTCGCCCGACGCACCGAACTCACCGACGGTGTCATCGCCGCGGTCCGTGAACTGGGCGCCGACGTCGGAATGGACGAGATCGCCGCCCACATCGGCGTCTCCAAGACCGTCCTGTACCGCTACTTCGCCGACAAGAGCGACCTCGGCGTCGCGACGACGGTGCGGTTCTTCGAGACGACGATCTACCCGCGGCTGACCGAGGCGATCGCCGACGATCTCGACGAGTACACGCTCACCCACACCATCATCGGGGTGTACGTGCACGCCGTCGACGACGAACCGCAGCTGTACCGGTTCGCCCTGGCCAGTTCGCCCACCTCGTCACCGGCGCCCGCCGATTCGGTGCGACTGGTCACCCAGTTGGTGATGGGCAACATCCAGCTGCGGATGGCCGAACGCGGCGCGGACACCACCGGCGCCGAGCTCTGGTCGCACGCGCTCGTGGGCGGTATCCAGCACGTCGTGGACTGGTGGATGACCAAACGCACCCTCAGCGCCGACGAAGTCGTGGATTATCTGACCATGATGGTCTGGAGCGCGGTCGTGGGTGTCTGGCAGGTCAACGGGTCCCGGGAGAAGTTCCTGGCGGCGCCGCCTGCGCTCTTCGATCCCCCACCCGCCGATCCCCTGCCCGTCGATCCCTCCTCCGGGACCCCCGGCGCCTGATGACGCGGGTCGCTCTCGTCACCGGCGGCAGTCGCGGCGTCGGGTACGGCATCGCTCGTGCGCTCATCGACGACGGGTGGACGACGTATGTCACGTCGCGACAGGGAACCGGCCCCGACGGCGCCCGCGCGCTGCCCTGCGATCACACCGACGACGCCGCGGTGGCCGCGGTGTTCGACGAGATCGCCACCGGCGCAGGCGGTCTGGATCTGCTTGTCAACAACGCGTGGGCCGCGCCGAAGGGTTTCGGCGGGTTCTCCGACCCGTTCTGGAAGCGACCGGTCGACGACTGGGACACCCTGATCGGCGTCGGACTGCGAGCGCATTACGTGGCCTCGGTGCACGCGGCCCGGCTCATGACCGACGCCGGCCGCGGGCTCATCGCCAACATCTCGTCGTTCGGCTCGCGCGGCCATCTGCACTCGGTCCTGTACGGGATGAGCAAGACCGCCCTGGACAAGATGGCCGCGGACATGGCGGTGGAATTGCGGGGCACCGGTGTCAGCTCGATCTCGTTGTGGCTCGGCCTGATCCGCACCGAGCTGTTGCTGTCGCTGGGCGTCGACGAGTTCGCCGGTTTCTCGCTCGCCCGCGCGGAGGATCCCGAGTTCGTCGGCCGGGTCATCTCCCGGCTCGCGGCCGATCCCGGGCTGTCCGACCTCAGCGGCCGCACGCTCGTCACCGCCGAACTCGGTTCCGCCTATGGGATCGTGAACAACGATGGCACGCCGCCGGATTCACATCGCACGGCGTTCGGTGGCGGGCCGCTGTTCCCACCCCCGGCCGAGCCGGCGCCCGCATCCGACCCCGAAAGGACCCCATGACCGCTGGTTGGACCACTCCCGCCGCCGATGCCCTGCGCGCCGGGGCCATCGGGCCGATCGCGTCGTTCGACCCGGAGACGACGCCGGGCTTCGAAGGCGACAAGGCCTCCGGCACGGAGTTGCTCGCGCAGCGCGGCGAGGTTCTCGCCGATCTCCAGGAGTTGTTGTACGCCAACGGCCGGGCCGGTGACCACCGCTCGGTTCTGCTCGTGCTGCAGGGCATGGACACCGCCGGCAAGGGCGGCATCGTGCGCCACGTGGGCGGGATGATGGACCCGCAGGGTCTGTCGATCAGGGGGTTCGGCAAACCCACGAAAGAGGAGTTGCAGCACGACTTCCTGTGGCGCATCCACCGCGCCCTGCCGCCCGCGGGCCGGATCGGGATCTTCGACCGGTCGCACTACGAGGACGTCCTCCCCGTCCGGGTGCACGACCTCGTCCCGCAGTCGGTGTGGGAGAAACGCTACGACCTGATCAACCAGTTCGAGTCCGAACTCGTCGCCGGCGGGACCACCGTCGTCAAGTGTTGCCTCGTGGTGTCGAAGGACGAGCAGAAGAGCCGCCTCGCCGCGCGCCTCGAAAGACCCGACAAGTACTGGAAGTACAACCCGGGCGATGTCGACGAACGCGGTCACTGGGACGCCTACCTCGAGGCATACCAGGCGATCTTCGACCTGACCGACCGCGACTCCGCGCCGTGGTTCGTCATCCCGTCGAACCGCAAGTGGTTCGCGCGCCTCGCGGTGTGCGAACTGCTCATCGACGCGCTCACTCGCCTCGACCTCGACTGGCCCGCCGCCGATTTCGACGTCGAGGCCGAGAAGAGACGACTCGCCGCCGCGGACTGAATTTCCGCTCCCCAATCCGAAAGAGCCGCACACCAAGTGGTCCCTGAGGTGCGAGGAGCGCAAGCGACGAGCCACGAAGGGCTTGGTGACGTGCCTCGCCAGGCCCTTCGTTGGGGACCGCTTTCCTGCCCCACCCTCCCTC
>ERZ501011.115-NODE-115-length-25512-cov-11.913030_pt1 | contig 25512 bp, 23 predicted proteins | sample MGYA00248833_ERZ501011 | MGnify/ENA primary metagenome ERZ501011 (study PRJEB25958, sample SAMN03398530) | human skin metagenome | study: EMG produced TPA metagenomics assembly of the Human Skin Microbiome Metagenome (human skin metagenome) data set. | reverse complement strand
AGAGGCAGCCGACTTAAAATCGGCACAGTGTCGGTTCGAGTCCGACTGGGGGCACCGCATCGCCGCAGGTAGATTGACTATTGCCGTTCCCTCGCGTCATCCGAACGATTACAGTGCCACCCCCGTGCTACCCAAGCTGCCGCATCAGCGCGACACGCGGGATCAGATGTCAGACGCAATGAGTTGCGTACGTGCGATGCTTACAGGCTGTCCACGACGAGGCCGCGAAGTTCGAGCATGACAGGAGTCGAAGTGTGCCACCGGAAGACGATGAAGCCAAGACCAGTTTGGAAGACTGGATACGAAAGTTAGACGGACTGATCGCCAAGTTAGACGAATTCGACGGCGACAGCCCATTTGACTTCTGCGAACACTTCATGGACGCGTGGCGGGACCTAATCTCCAGGGAAACCGCGCCACCGCCTCAGAGCGCGGCCATGGTCATTGTGCTGGAGACAATGCGGGCTCAAGCGGAGGTCTTGGCCTCCGCGGCAATGGACTACGCGAACACACCAGACGCCCGCGACCGAATGACGAGAAACGACGTCCAGAACTCAATGCGCACCGCACTACAAGAAGTCGCTCAGCGCGCTCGCAACTGGCTATCTACAAAGCTCCCGACAGAAGATGAGATTCGCGAAATAATCACCAATTCTCTGTCGGTGTTCAATAAGATACAGGAACAGGGAGAGCAACAGATAAAACAGGACGCTGACGACGACGCAGCTGCCGCCTCCGACCCGTACGGAGCAATGTTGGGATATTCCGATCCGGGTATCGATGCTGCTATCATCTTCAAAAAGCTCTGCTCATTCACTGCAGATGAAGACGCAGAGTATCGCACGGCACACGAGCGCCTCCGCCGCATGATTGACAGCGAACTTCTCCAGCACATTTCTGATGAAAATGAGAGATTCTGCGATTTGCTTATTGCAGTAATTTCCGATGTCACTAGTCGGCGAATTTCACTGTCCGATCAAGATGCTTTCGACGAGCGCCGACGGCGAATCCGTTCAGCGCTCATATCTTTCACTAGCGCGCTCCACAGTCATAGAGATCAGTCCATCCGCGCAGTTCGCGAGCAGTTCGGCCGCAAGACCGTAGAGGAGAAACAAGCTCTCGATCTGTTTGATGATCTGCTCGTGTCATCGTTTGATTACCGATGGTTAATCAAAATGCGTGACGCCCTGCTTCATGGCGACATTAATGCTTTCAAGATTGAACTCAATGCTCGCCTAGAAGGCGAGAGCACCGCGAACGTGTTTATGGACCGTGATTACATGATCAAATTCAACAGGGCTGCACGAGAAAAATGGATCAAGATCACCGAACTCGAGGCCATCGACTACGATCCTAGCGTCTTGGACATGATCAAGGCCGCCCAACCTCAGATTGCTGAACTACAAGACCAACTGGATGCGATTCTGTATCCCGATATCGCTGACGATGTCGCGACTGTGAAAGACCTTGTCGACCGTTTCGAAGGAAAAGAGGGTCTTTACGCGTTGCAGTCCGGTCTAGGGTTCACACGGAAGGTTCCGGTTCCGCCCTACATTTTACTCGCGCCACGTGTCTTGACGTACGCGAGCAACTACGCCCATTTACCTTCACCGTCCGAATAGAGGAACGTCATCCGACGACTCGGGGGCCTCATACGGAATCAGCTGGGAGGGATCGGGCAAATCGTTCAGTGCGCCGCCGCCTTCCTCAGGAATCCAGTCACCGTAGGCGTCGAGTGTGTGGGGTGAAGGTGCTGCGACCCATCCACCGGCTGACCACATGAAGTGCTCCCCTCCATAAGTTGCATCTCCGCGAACGTGTGGCGCAGGCTTAGCGATGCCGTTCGCCTTTCGCGGCCGCCCGCTACCGCAGGGAAAATCGTGCGGCGGACGACACCTACGCCTGGCCCGCAGTCGCCGAGTGTCGGCGCAACCCGAACTCGGACGCCAACATTTTGGCTCGGCAGAAACGCCGGGAGTGAGAGGATATGTGAATGGACCCGGTAGCAGGAGCGGCATTGGCAGGACAAGCGGCGCAGGCCTATCTGCGTCGATCCCGAGTCACAGTTAGCGTCGACGAGGACTATGACACCTTCGGTGACATGAGGGTCAAACGCTTCTTCTTCCCCGTAGGGACGCCGGACGAGTTGACCGAGCTGCGGGATCTAGGTTCTCGGACCAGCTACAGTAAGCCCTTTGATTGGATCAATGAGAACAGGGGAATCGAGCTGGGGCACACCGTGTTCGAGTTCGAAGTACAAGCTCAAAATGCGACCGTTGCCCTGACGGGCGGTAAACCCGTCTTGCGGCCCGGCTTCGGCAGTGTCGATGGCATAGCGATTCTCCCTCCGCCCGCGGGCGGGCCATTAGAGGGTAACTATCTCCTCGTGTCACTCGATGACGAAACACTTGTATGCCATCGCGGTGACGACCCAAGTGCCCCACGCGTGCCATTTCGCTTCGAAATACCACAAGGTTCGACCGAAGTCTTCCGAGTACACGCGTACACCACCAGTCGACCCACCATGTGGTTCCTGCGGCTGCGCTTCATCGTCAACGGCAAAACTGTGCGCTATGACCTGAGGCGCGACAATGGCGAGGATTTTGTCACCCTGCCCTTCGATTACTCAGGGATCAGGGATTCTTACACCTGGGAGCAAGGTCGTTGGGAGCTTGTTCCGAACCGATAGCCAGATCGCCCATCCCGACTCACTCCGCAGTGCGCAACGGCGACATCCCAATTGCGCGGGAGCACGTCAAGAACACCGCCAGACCTCTGCGCCTGATCCCGCTACCTGCGTCGTTGCAAACGCGTTGCGTCGAAAGCACGAGACGAAGTGTCACGGAAAGCCGGCACGCCACTGGGCTGTCTCGATCCGCGTGCATCCCCCGAGCCCGCTGATGATGTACTCGGTGTCATGTCCACTCGGGTTGTCCTGCTCGCCGACTCCTCCGTCGCCCTGCTCACCCTCGGTATCTCGGTGTACTCGATCGCGGTCCTGGTGTGCCTCGGGATCGCGATCAACGCGGCCCGGTTCGGACGCAGACGGGTCGCGATCACGATGGCCTGGGTCGTCGGTGTACTGACCGTGGCAGGTGTCATCATCGCCATCCTGAGCAGCACCGCCGGCGGTTAACCCTCCGGCCGCAACTCCGCGCGTTGCCGATCGATGAATTGCGCGGCAAGCCGATTCGTGAGGCCGGGCACCAATCGCTGGACGCGCCAGGTGATCCGGGATCGACGCGGGACGACCAGCAGTGGTTGATTCCGCTCGATGGCGGCGAGCGTGTCCCGGGCGAGGCGGTCGGCGTCGTACGCGGTCGACGAACCCTGACTCGCCAGATAATAAGAGCGACCGACGAATCCGCCGACCGATCCCTTGTCCAGGATCGGGGTCTCCACTGCCGAGGGACACACCGCCAGCACGTTCACCCCGCGGCCCGCAGCCTCGGTCCGTAGTGCGAGCGACAGCCCCACGACCGCATGTTTGGTCATCACGTAGCTCGTGATCAGTCCGGCGGCGACGAGCCCGGCCATCGACGCCGTGTTGACGATGTGTCCGGAACGCTGCTCGATCATCACCGGGTACGCGGCCGCGACCCCGTGCACGACGCCCCGGATGTTGACGTCGATGATCGCGTCCCATTGTTCCGGCGTCAGCATCTCGGTCGGACCACCCCAGGTGATCCCTGCGTTGTTGAACATCAGATCCAGGCGCCCCCACTCGGCGACGACCTCGTCGACCACCCGCTGCACAGCGGCAGCATCCGTCACATCCAGTTGCACCGCCCGTGCGGTGCCCGGCCCACCGGACAACGAGTCCGTCACCCGCTGCGCCGCGGGTAGGTCGATGTCCGCGCATATGACACGGGCCCCCCGGGCCGCCAGCGCGCGCGTGAGCGCCGCCCCGATACCGGAACCGCCCCCGGTCACGATCGCGATCCTGCCCTCGACATCTGTTCCGCGCGTCTTCCCGAATCCGAGCACGAACAGAGCATGACCGATCCCGTTCCGGCGGGGTGCGCTTTGTGCGAACCGGGTCTTGACATCCTCACAGGCCGCTCTTAGTGTTGCTGCCATCACAAATTGAAACGTTTTAATTCGCCGGGTTGATCCTCTCTCGACGGTCTGCGTTTCCCATCACGTCGTTTGTCAGGAGCAGCCATGTCCGACCCCCAGCGCGTCTGCTTCGTGCTCCAGCTCCGCCCGGAGCGCGTCGAGGACTACCTCGACGCCCACACGGAGGTGTGGCCGGAGATGCTCGACGCCCTGCGCGAGACCGGATGGCGCAACTACTCGTTGTTCCTCCGCAAGGACGACGGCATGGTCGTGGGTTACCTCGAGACCGACGACTTCGCGACGACCACCGCCGCCATGGAGGCAACGGACGTCAACGCCCGGTGGCAGGCGCACATGTCCGAGTACTTCCTCCCGGCCACCGGCGGAGACGCCGACGGCGCCAATCCCGACACCATCCGTACCGAACTCCTCGAGTACTTCCACCTCGACTGACCGACATCGAACACACGACGCGTACTGACGGGCACACCGACATCAGCGAACCCGGCTTGACCCCTCCGATCCCGACCCTCTCTACTGATCTCCGACGCTAGGAATCCCATGAAAGTAGGAGCGCGCTCCACCACCGGCTGGCGGGCGACCATCTCGGTTGCCATGTCGAACTACATCGAAGCCGGCTCGATCATCGCGATCGCCACCAGCCTGACCTTCTGGCAGGACGAGTTCGGCATCAGCAACTTCGCCGTCGGCCTGCTGGCCGCACTGAGCGCCAACGCGTTCGGCGCGGCGGTCGGCGCCGCCATCGGCGGACCGCTGTGCGACCGCTACGGCCGCAAGGCGATCTACACCTACGACCTGCTGGTCTACATGGCCGGCGTGTTGCTCGCCGCCTTCGCGCTCAACTTCACCATGCTGCTGGCGGCGTTCATCATCACCGGCCTCGCGGTCGGCGCGGGCGTACCCGCGTCCTGGACCTACATCGCCGAAGAGGCGCCATCGGTCGAACGCGCCAAACACGTCGGCACCGCCCAGCTCGCCTGGTCGGTCGGACCCCTGATCGGCTTCGCACTGGCGGCCGCGCTCGCCCCGATGGGCCTGCTCGGTTCGCGGATCATCTTCCTGCACCTCTTCGTCGTCGCGGCGGTCGTCTGGTGGATCCGCCAAGGGCTCGCGGAGTCCAAGATCTGGTCCGACGAGGCGGTCAACGAGACCCGTGAGCTCACCGCTTCCGTCGGCGCCCGCGGAATCAAGGGCCTGTTCTCCAAGAAGGTCAACATCACCGCGCTACTCCTGCTCGGTGGCATCTACCTCTTCTGGAACACCGTGGCCGGACAGGCCGGCATCTTCATGCCGCGTGTCTACGAGACCGCGGGCGTCGAGAGCGCCGTCCAGCAGAACCTGCTGCAGGTGCTCGTCTGGGGCTGCACCGTCCTCGCGACCTACTTCGGCTTCATGCGATATGCCGATCGGGTCTCCCAGCGCGCCCTGTACGTCTTCGGCGCCGCACTGGGCATCGTCGCCTGGATCGTGCTGGTCGCCTTCACCGACAGCGGTGTCGCCACGATGCTCGTCTTCGCGGTCCTGTGGGGCATCTCCTCGGGCATCGGCGCGCAGGCGTTCTACAGTCTCTGGGCCAGCGAGATGTTCGCGACGCCCTATCGGGCCAGCGCCCAGGGCGTCATGTTCTTCGCCGTCCGCACCGCAACCGGTCTCCTGAGCTACTTCTTCCCCACCATGCTCGCGGCCACCGGACTCACCACGGTCGGCATCCTGCTGGTCGCACTGCTCACCGTCGCGCTGATCATCGGCGCCATCGCGGCTCCGGACACCCAGGGCAAGACGCTGCAGCAGATCGAGGTCGAGCGCTACGGCGCTCCGCTGTCACCCGAGCTCATCGAGACACCGGCATCCGCCGCGCACCCGACCCCGGGCACCAACCCGGCCGCGGAGTCGGGACACAAAGCCCCGGCCTGACACCACGGCCTGATCGCGCGGTGCGCGATTGAAACGTTCCACCAGTTCGAATGTTCCACTCAGACCTCCCCGCCGCCGGCTGACCCCGACGCCGGCGGCGGGGAATCCCAACCGAAAGAAATCTCATGGCCACCTTTGACGAGACGATCCTCGACAACCTCGAGATCGAGCTCCCCTCCTGGGCGTTCGGCAACTCCGGCACCCGGTTCAAGGTGTTCGGCACCCCGGGCACCCCCCGCACCATCCACGAGAAGATCGCCGACGCCGCGAAGGTCAACGAGCTGACCGGGCTGGCACCCACCGTCGCCCTGCACATCCCGTGGGACACCGTCGACGACTACACCGCCCTGGCCGCTTACGCGAAGGATCTCGGCGTCGGCCTGGGCACCGTCAACTCCAACACCTTCCAGGACGACGCCTACAAGTTCGGCAGCCTGACCCACACCGACAAGACGGTGCGGCAGATGGCCATCGACCATCACCTCGCCTGCATCGAGGTGATGAACGCGACCGGTTCGCGCGATCTGAAGATCTGGCTGGCCGACGGCACCAACTACCCCGGGCAGGGCGACATCCGCGGACGCCAGGACCGGCTCGCCGAGTCGCTCGCGACCATCTACCAGCACATCGGCGACGACCAGCGACTCGTGTTGGAGTACAAGTTCTTCGAGCCCGCCACCTACGTCACCGACGTCCCCGACTGGGGCACCTCCTACGCCCACGTGACCGCGCTCGGCGAGCGGGCGATGGTCTGCCTCGACACCGGCCATCACGCGCCGGGAACCAACATCGAGTTCATCGTCGCGCAGCTGCTGCGCCTCGGAAAGCTGGGTTCCTTCGACTTCAACTCGCGCTTCTACGCCGATGACGACCTCATCGTCGGTGCCGCGGATCCGTTCCAGCTCTTCCGGATCCTGTTCGAGGTGATCCGCGGCGGCGGGCTCGACGCCGGGTCGCCGGTCGCTCTCATGCTCGATCAATGCCACAACGTCGAGGAGAAGATCCCCGGCCAGCTCCGTTCGGTGCTGAACGTCGAGGAGATGACGGCCCGCGCACTACTCGTCGACACCGATGCGCTGACCGAGGCACAGGCCGCCGGAGACGTGTTGGGCGCGAACGCGATCGTGATGGACGCGTTCTACACCGACGTCCGTCCGATGCTCGCCGAGCGTCGTGTCCGTCGCGGCCTGCCCGCAGACCCGATGGCCGCATACGTCGACTCCGGATACCACGAGCGCATCGTCGCCGAGCGTGTCGGCGGTACCCAGTCGTCCTGGGGCGCCTGAGCCCTCCCCCAGCCCCAGTTCCCTGAACTCCCGAGGAGATCACCCCTAATGACCAATCCCGCAGTCGCCGCCCTCATCGAGCGGTCCAACCGACTCGGATCGGATCCGAAGAACACCAACTACGCCGGCGGCAACACCTCCGCCAAGGGCTCCGACACCGACCCGGTCACCGGTGAAGACGTCGAACTGCTCTGGGTGAAGGGCTCCGGCGGTGATCTCGGCACCCTCACCGAGAAGGGCCTGGCCGTGCTCCGGCTCGATCGCATGCGTGCGCTCGTCGACGTCTATCCCGGCCTCGACCGTGAGGACGAGATGGTCGCCGCCTTCGATTACTGCCTGCACGGAAAGGGCGGTGCCGCACCGTCGATCGACACCGCGATGCACGGCCTCGTCGACGCCGCGCACGTCGACCACCTGCACCCGGACTCCGGTATCGCCATCGCGACCGCGGCCGACGGCGAGGTCTTGACGCACAAGATCTTCGGTGACCGCGTCGTGTGGGTGCCGTGGCGTCGTCCGGGTTTCCAGCTCGGGCTGGACATCTCGGCGATCAAGAAGGACAACCCGCAGGCCATCGGTTGCATCCTCGGCGGCCACGGGATCACCGCCTGGGGCGACACCTCCGATGAGGCGCAGGCACATTCGCTGGAGATCATCCGCACCGCCGAGGAGTACATCGCCGCCAACGGTCGGCCGCAACCCTTCGGCGGCCCGATCGACGGCTACGGCGCATTGCCCGCCGAGGAACGCCGGGCCAAGGCCGCGGCGCTCGCCGCGTTCATCCGCGGCCTCGCCTCGATGGACAAGCCGCAGGTCGGTCACTTCACCGACGTCGACCCGGTCCTCGAATTCCTGGCGGCAGAGGAGCATCCGCGCCTGGCCGCACTCGGCACCAGTTGCCCGGACCACTTCCTGCGCACCAAGGTCAAGCCGCTGGTCCTCGACCTCCCGGCCGACGCGAGCGTCGAGGAGTGCAAGGAGCGCCTCACGGCACTGCACGAGGCCTACCGCGAGGACTACCGCGCGTACTACGACCGTCACGCCACCGCGGACAGCCCCGCGATGCGCGGCGCCGACCCGGCCATCGTGCTGATCCCGGGCGTCGGAATGTTCAGCTTCGGCAAGGACAAGCAGACCGCACGTGTCGCCGGCGAGTTCTACCTGAACGCCATCAACGTGATGCGCGGCGCCGAGGCCATCTCGACCTACGCACCGATCGACGAGTCGGAGAAGTTCCGGATCGAGTACTGGTTGCTCGAGGAGGCCAAGCTCGCCCGCATGCCGAAGCCCAAGCCGCTCGCGACCCGCATCGCCCTGGTCACCGGGGCGGCATCCGGCATCGGCAAGGCCATCGCGACGCGTCTGGCCGCCGAAGGTGCATGCGTGGTGATCGCCGACCTCGACGCCGAGAAGGCACGGGCGGCCGCCGAGGAGATCGGTTCGACCGATGTCGCCATCGGGGTGGCCGCCGACGTCACCGACGAAGCGGCCGTACAGTCCGCGATCGACGCAACGGTGCTCGCCTTCGGCGGCATCGACCTCGTCGTGAACAACGCCGGCCTGTCGCTGTCGAAGTCGTTGCTGGACACCACCGCCGCCGACTGGGACCTCCAGCACGACGTGATGGCCCGCGGTTCGTTCCTGGTGAGCAAGGCCGCCGCACGCGCCCTCATCGATCAGAAGCTCGGCGGCGACATCCTGTACATCTCGTCGAAGAACTCGGTCTTCGCCGGGCCGAACAACATCGCCTACTCGGCGACGAAGGCCGACCAGGCCCATCAGGTCCGTCTCCTGGCCGCCGAGCTCGGCGAGCACGGGGTCAAGGTCAACGGCATCAATCCCGATGGCGTGGTGCGTGGTTCGGGGATCTTCGCCGGCGGCTGGGGCGCCAAGCGCGCTGCCGTCTACGGCGTCGAGGAGAAGGATCTCGGCAAGTTCTACGCGCAGCGCACCCTGCTCAAGCGCGAGGTGCTGCCGGAGAACATCGCCAACGCCGCGTTCGCACTCTGCACGTCCGACTTCTCGCACACCACCGGCCTGCACGTGCCGGTGGACGCGGGCGTCGCCGCCGCGTTCCTGCGATGAGCCGATCCACCCGGTCCGCCCAGGTCGCCGCGATCGACCTGGGCGCGACCAGCGGCCGGGTCATGCTGGCCGACGTCTCGCGCGGACGACTCGAGCTCGAACAGGTCGCCCGGTTCACCAACGACCCGGTCCACATCTGGAACGGGCGCAGGTCCGCTCTGCACTGGGATGTCCCGGCGCTGTTCCGCGCCGCGTCGGCCGGCCTCGCCGAGGCGGGCAGGCAGTCCGACGATCTGGTCGGGATCGGGGTGGACTCCTGGGCGGTGGACTACGCGCTCCTGCGGGAGGGCCGCATGCTCGGGTTGCCGCACCACTACCGGGACACCCGGAGCGCGGCTGGGGTCGACGCCGTGCACGCCGAACTCGGTCCCGCGGACCTGTACGTGCGCAACGGTTTACAGTTCCTGCCGTTCACCACCGTGTACCAATTGGCCACCGAGAAGGCCGACGGGTTGCTCGATCAGGCCGACACCGCCCTGCTGATCCCCGACCTCATCACGTACTGGCTCACGGGCCGGCGCGGCACCGAACGCACCAACGCCTCGACCACCGGACTGCTCGGCATCAACGGGCGGTGGGACACCGCGATGATGGAGCGTCTCGGATTGCCCGTCGGCTTGTTCCCCGACCTCGTGGAGACCGGCACCGACCAGGGCCCGTTGCTCGGCGACGTCGCCGAGCGCCTCGGACTGTCGACGTCGACCCGCGTCACCGCGGTCGCGTCCCACGACACCGCGTCGGCGGTCGCCGCCATCCCGATGGACCCGTCGCGGTCGGCGTACATCTCGTGCGGGACCTGGGGTCTGGTCGGCGTCGAACTCGAGCAGCCGGTCGTCTCCCGCGACGGGTGGAAGGCCAACTTCACCAACGAGGTCGGCGCCGACGGCCGTATCCGCTACCTGCACAACGTGATGGGCCTGTGGCTGCTCAGCGAGACGGTCCGCCAGTACCAGCGCGAAGGGTATCGCGCCGATCTCGGTGAACTGCTCGCGCAGGCCGCCGAGGCGCCGGCGACGGTCGAGATCTTCGACACCGACGACGCCCGGTTCCTCCCACCGGGAGACATGCCCGGACGCATTCGCGACTGGTACGACGAGCGCGGCATGCGTCCGCCGATGACGCGCGCCGAGATGGTGCGCGCGATCGTCGAGAGCCTCGCGGCGGCCTTCGCCGACGGGGTGGCGCGAGCGGCCGAACTGTCCGGCACGACGGTGGAGACCGTCCATCTCGTCGGCGGCGGCTCGCAGAACCGGCTGCTGTGCCAACTCACCGCCGACCGGCTGGGTCTGCCGGTGCAGGCCGGTCCGGTGGAAGCGACCGCGCTGGGCAACGTGCTGATCACCGCCCGCGCCCACGGCCTGATCGATGGCGACCTCGAGGCGATGAGGTCTATCGTCGCCGATAGGTTCCCGCCGCAACACTACGCACCCCGACACTCCCGCGGCACGCGCTCCCGGACCGCGGTGGGGACAGGAAAGGCATGACCATGCAAGGCAGTTCTCCCATGAAGCGTCGAGTTCCCAAACCGCGCGACCTCGCGCCGCTGATGCAGTTCAAGAAGCCCCAGTTCGACGCGAAGAAGCGCCGTCTCGACGCCGCCCTCACCATCGAGGACCTGCGCGCGATCGCCAAGCGCCGCACCCCGAAGGCGGCCTTCGACTACACCGACGGATCGGCCGAGGCCGAGCTGTCCATCGAACGCGCGCGACAGGCGTTCGCCGACATCGAGTTCCACCCGGCCATCCTGCGTGACGTGTCCAAGGTCGACACCTCGTGCACGATCCTCGGCGGGCGTTCGGAACTGCCGTTCGGCATCGCACCCACCGGGTTCACCCGGATGATGCAGACCGAGGGCGAATACGCTGGTGCGCGCGCCGCCGGCCGGGCCGGGATCCCCTTCTCGCTGTCGACGATGGGTACGGCGTCGATCGAGGACGTCCGGGATGCGAATCCGCACGGCCGCAACTGGTTCCAGCTGTACATGTGGAAGGACCGGGAGCGCTCGATGGCCCTGGTCGACCGCGCGGCGAAGGCCGGATACGACACCCTGCTGGTGACCGTCGACGTGCCGGTCGCCGGGGCTCGTCTGCGCGACAAGCGCAACGGCATGTCGATCCCGCCGGCGCTGACCGCCAAGACCGTGCTCAACGCCATCCCGCGCCCGCAGTGGTGGATCGACTTCCTCACCACCGAGCCCCTGGCGTTCGCCTCGCTCGATCGATGGTCCGGAACGGTGGCCGAACTGCTGGACACGATGTTCGACCCCACCGTCACCTTCGACGATCTGGCGTGGATCAAGTCGCAGTGGCCGGGCAAGCTGGTGGTCAAGGGCATTCAGACCGTCGACGACGCCAAGGCCGTCACGGCCCTCGGCGCCGACGGCATCGTGTTGTCGAATCACGGAGGGCGCCAACTCGACCGCGCACCGATCCCGTTCCACCTCCTGCCCGAGGTGGCCCGCGAGGTCGGCGCGGACACCGATGTCATGCTCGACACCGGCATCATGAGCGGTGCCGACATCGTGGCGTCGGTCGCCCTCGGCGCGCGGTTCACGCTCGTCGGCCGGGCCTACCTGTACGGCCTGATGGCCGGCGGGGAGGCCGGGGTGGACCGGATGATCGAGATCCTCGGCGAGCAGATCGCACGTACGATGCGGCTGCTCGGTGTCGCCTCGCTGGACGAGCTGACACCCGCGCACGTGACCCAGCTCGAGCGGCTGGTGCCCCGGGCGCGTTCCTGAGGCTCGACTGCCGAGGTCGCGTGGGCATCAGACCGGCCGCCTACGCGACCTCCGCGTCCTCGCGGCGGTGGGCGAAGTGATCCACGAGGCCCACCACCAGCGCGATCAGCACCAGGACCGCGGCGGTCGCCAGCCCGATCTGGAACGCCCGCGCCCAGTCGCCTCCGGTGTTCGCCACCTGGGCGAAGAACACCGCACCGACGAGCGCGATCCCCGCGGCGGCCCCGATGCGCTGACCGGTCTGCAGGACGCCGCCGGCGATGCCCGCCTTGGTCACCGGCACCTGGTCGAGGCTGAGCGTGAGGTTGGGCGAGATCACGAGACCGGAACCGATACCCGCCACCAGCAGCGGCAGCGCGGCGGCGTACCCGACACCGGGACCGGACACGAGCGCGACGGCGACGATCGTCGCGATCATCCCCTCGTCCACCAGGCCCAGACCGAGCAACACCAGCGAGCGCCCGACCCGGTTGACGATGTTACCGCCGACGCTGGCCGACACCGCCGAGCCGAGCGCGAAGGGGGTCACCGCCAGACCGGCCTGCAGTGCCGAGTAGCCCAGGCCCTGCTGGACGAACAGCGTGTAGATGAAGAACACCGTGGTGAACCCGGCGAAGTAGACCATCGCGATGATGCACCCCAACGTGTACGACCGCATGGAGAACAACGAGAGGTCGACGAGTTGCTGGCGGCCGACGCGGCCCTGCCGGCGTTCCCACAGGACGAACGCACCGATCAGCACCGCCGCGACGACGAGCAGCAGCCATTTCCGCCCGCCGGGCCACTCCTGCTCCTGGACCATCGGCAGCATCAGCGCGAACACCCCGGTGCCCAGGAGCACAACGCCCACCGGGTCGAAACTCCCCCGCAGCGGTTGTTTGAGTTCCTCGGGCCGAGCCGGGATCAACCGGATCGCGGCGACGAAGGCCGCGATGCCGATCGGCACGTTCACGAAGAAGATCCAGCGCCACCCGTCGGCGGACCCGCCCAGCTGGATGAGGACCCCGCCGAGCAGCGGCCCGACCGCGGTCGAGATACCGATGGTCGCGGCGAACATGCCGAAGGCCCGGCCACGCTCGGCCCCGCGGAACAGCAGCTGGATGAGCCCGGAGACCTGCGGCGCGAGAATGCCGCCCGCGACGCCCTGGATCAGGCGGAAGACGACGAGTTGCGTCGGGCCCTGGGCGAACCCACATGCCGCCGACGCCAGCACGAACAGGGACAGCCCGATGAGGAAGGTCACCTTGCGGCCGCGTGCGTCCCCGACCCGGCCGGCCGGGACCAGGACGAGTCCGAAGGCGAGGGCGTAGCCGGACACGACCCACGACAGGTCGGCCGAGTTCGCGCCGAGACCGGATTCGATGGACGGGAGCGCGACGTTGACGATCGAGACGTCGAGAAGGGTCATGAAGCCGACCACCAGGCACACCGCGAGCGCCTTCCAGCGCCGCGGATCGGGTTCGTAGTCCGCGGAGAACGGGCTGGCCGGAGTCGACATGAATCGCCTTTCCTACAGGGGGTACCGCGGGTGTTCGTAGTCAATCAGCTCGCGAGATGGGCGACCCTCCCGAGTCCGCGAAACGCGAGTACCGGCATCGCATCTGGTGAGATGGACACATGGGTGTGAGCATGCGGGATGTCGCGGCGGCGGCCTCGGTGTCGGTGGGCACGGTCTCGAACGTGCTCAACTCGCCCGGAAAGGTCTCGCCCGCGACCGTCGCGCGGGTCCAGGCGGCAATCGACCAGCTGGGTTTCGTGCGCAACGACGCCGCGCGCCAACTCCGTGCGGGCCGATCGCGTTGCGTCGGCATGGTGGTGCTCGACGTGGGCAACCCCTTCTTCACCGACATCGCCCGCGCCGCCGAACAACGGGCCGGCGAGCACGACCTCACGGTGCTGCTCGGCACCTCCGACGACGACGAATCACGCGAACAGGCCTATCTCGACACCTTCGACGAGCAGCGGGTGTTCGGTCTGCTCGTCTCGCCGATCGGCGACGATCTGCGGCGGTTCGACTCGCTGCGACGTCGCGGTACCCCGGTGATCCTCGTCGACCGGGACGCCGGCGGCTCCCCCTTCGATTCCGTCGCCGTCGACGACATCGCGGGCGGGCGGCCCGCGGTGTCACACCCCTGCGAGACCGGTCGTCGCCGGATCGTCTTCGTGGGCGGACCGCCCGGACTGCGGCAGGTCGCGGACCGCCGCCGGGGCGCGCAGGAGGCGGTCGACGCCGTCGACGACGCCACGCTCGAGGTCGTGCAGACGGCGAACCTGAGTGTGCTGGCCGGACGCGAGGCGGGACAGGCCCTGCTGGCCAGGGCCCCCCGCGACCGACCGGATGCGGTGTTCTGCGCCAACGACCTCCTCGCGATCGGGGTCCTGCAGGCGTTGACGATGCTCGGCGGCGACGTCCGCGTTCCCGACGACATCGCGCTCATCGGTTACGACGACATCGATTTCGCCCGCTCGGCCGTCGTCCCGTTGTCGTCGATCCGTCAGCCGACCTCCCGCATCGGAGTCACCGCCGTCGACCTGCTGATGAGCGCGGCCGACGATCCCGCCGAACGCCACGTCCCGTCGAACCTGGTGTTCCAGCCCGAGCTGGTCGCCCGCGCGTCGACACTGGGCTGATGGTGTGACGCACGCCATCGACGGGTAGACGGTGTGAGGACTCTCCTAATATTGCGTAGTCCTGCAAGTTTGCAGGGTTCTGCAAGTTCCGTACCGTGGGTGAGGTGAACTCCCCCGGACTCCGCGAGGCGAAGAAGGCAGCGACCCGCTCGGCGCTCGCCCGCGCCGTGCTGCGGTTGTCCACCCGCGACGGCATCGATCACGTGACGATCGACGCCGTCGCGGCGGAGGCGAACGTCTCGGTCCGCACGTTCCACAACTACTTCAGCGGCAAAGAGGATGCGCTGCTGCACTTCGTGTCGTCGCTGTTCGACACGATCGTGGAGCGGATCGAGGCCCGACCGACGGACGAGAGCTTCTTCTGCTCGGTCCGAACCGCCCTCATCGAGGCCGCCACCTCGCCCGACGTCGGCGAACCCGCCGAGATCGTCGCGCTCCTGCGCCTCCTCGACACGGATCCGGGGCTGACGGCCAGGTCCCGCGACATGGAGTTGGGCGACACCGTCGAAGCGCGTCTCGCCGAACTGTGCGCGCAGCGCGGACAGCCGGCACACACCCTGTATCCGCGCCTCGTCCTGCACAACGCGATCACCACCATCCGCGTCGCCCTCGAATTCTGGGTGACCCATCACGACGACACCCCGGGCACCGCTGCCGACCTGGCCACCGTGCTGGAGTCCGCCTTCGACCAGCTGGCCTCCGGACTGGCACATCCCATCCGACCCCTGAACGCCGACGGACCCGAGAACGGTCTCGCCGAACCATCCCCCGAGGAGCACTGACGTGGCAACACACCTGTACCGACTAGGGCGATGGGCGTACGAGAACCGCCTCAAGACCATCGCGATCTGGGTTCTGGTCCTGATCGGGCTGGGCATCGGCGCGAGCCTGCTGGCCAAACCGACCTCGGAGTCGTTCTCGATCCCGGGCATCCCGTCGGAGCGCGCCCAGGACCTGATGATCGAACGCTTCCCCGGGGAAGCGACGTTCGGTTCCGACATCGGTGTCACGTATGTCGTGCGCGCACCGGAGGGTTCGACGCTGAGCGAGCCCCGGTTCCAGAGCACCATCGACTCGATGGTGGCCGGCCTCAAGACCGTCGAGAACGTGAAGAGCCCCGATTCGATCGCCAACCCGTTCGTCTCGTACGGCACCGAGCAATCCCCCGGTCAGCTCCGTGAACTCTCGGCGACCTTCCAGCGGGAAACCTTCGGCAAGAGTGCGGACGAGGCCGCCGCCGACGCGCAGGCCACTTCGCCGATCAACGCGACGGGCACCGTTGCGCAACTCGGCGCCTCCTTCGACGTCGAGGCATCCTCGGACGTCACCGAGACCATGCGCGAACAGATGGACGCCATCGCCGACGACGCGCGGGCCGCCGGCCTCACCGTCGAGATGAAGGGTTCGGCCACACAGCAATTCGAGCTCGGGATCACCTCTGAGCTGATCGGCATCGGGGTCGGTGCGCTGATCCTCATCCTGACCTTCGCCTCCCTGGTCGCGTGGGGCATGCCGATCATCACCGCGATCGTCGGCGTCGCGATCGGCATGCTCGGCGTGCAGATGGGCACCCACTTCTTCGACCTCAGCAACGAGACACCGATTCTCGCGACGATGATCGGCCTCGCGGTCGGCATCGACTACGCGCTGTTCATCGTGTCCCGCTACCGCCACGAGATCCATCGGTCGGCGAACCGCGCCGACGCGGCGGGCCGGGCGGTCGGCACCGCGGGTTCGGCGGTCGTCTTCGCCGGCAGCACCGTCGTCATCGCGCTGGCCGCACTGGCGATCGTGAACATCCCGTTCCTCACCGCGATGGGTATCGCCGCCGCGGGCACCGTGGTGGCTGCCGTGCTGGTCGCGCTCACCCTCCTGCCGGCCATCCTCGGCCTGTTCGGCGGCAAGGCGTTCGCCGGACGCGTGCCGCGCCTCAACGCTCCCGATGTCGGACCGCACGATGCGGAGCGGTTGCACAACGGCCAGCGCTGGGTCCAGCGCATCGTGGCCCGGCCGCGCACCGTGACGGTCGCGATCGTCGGCATCCTCGTCGTCCTCGCGATCCCGATGGCCGGGCTCAAGCTCGCGCTACCCAACGACGGGACCGCCGAGCCGTCGGAGACGCAGCGCCGGGCCTACGACATGGTCGCCGAGGGTTACGGCCCCGGCGTGAACGGACCGCTGGTCGTCGTCGCGGACGGTCGCGAGATCCAGGACACCGGGGAGCGCCTGCGCGCCTTCGACTCACTCGTCGACGACCTGGGTCGCGTCGACAACGTCGAGGTGGCGCAGATCGGTGCCGGCGGGCTCAACGAGGCCCAGGACACCGCGAAGATCACGATCATCCCGTCGACCGCGCCGGCCGACGAGGCGACGCCCGCACTCGTGGAATCGCTCCGCGAGATGGAGTCCCGGGTGCAGGGCACGACGGGCATCTCCTACGGGGTGACCGGACAGACCGCGATCGAACTCGACATCTCCGACCGCCTGTCGAGTTCGCTGATCCCCTACCTCCTGGTCGTGGTGGGTCTCGCCTTCATCCTGCTGATCATCGTGTTCCGCTCGATCCTCGTGCCGCTGACCGCCGCGCTCGGCTTCCTGCTCAGCGTCGCCGCGACCTTCGGTGTGACCGTCGCCCTCTTCACCGACGGCGCCCTGGGGATCGTCGACAACCCGCAACCGCTGGTGTCGTTCCTGCCGATCATGTTGGTGGGCATCGTGTTCGGACTCGCCATGGACTATCAGGTGTTCCTGGTGACCCGGATGCGGGAAGCGTACGTGCACGGCGCCGACGCGAAGACCGCGGTGGTGGAGGGATATCGCCACAGCGCCCGCGTCGTGGCGGCGGCCGCGGCCATCATGATCTCGGTCTTCGCCGCATTCATGCTGCAGGACATGGCCTTCATCATGGTGATGGGCTTCGCCCTGGCCGCCGCGGTGTTCCTGGACGCCTTCGTCGTCCGGATGACCCTGATGCCGGCGGTGCTCACCGTCCTCGGCGACAAGGCGTGGTGGATCCCGCGCTGGCTCGACCGCATCCTGCCCGACGTGGACATCGAGGGCGAGAAGCTCGGCATCGGCGACGACGCGGCGCGACCGGCGGACCCGGCGGGGGCCGACACGGACTCCGAGGTCCGCGCCGGCCGCTGAGAGAGCTCAGTCGACCCGGAACTCCCCGAGTTCGGACCAGGTGTCGCCCTCGATCGTCGTGTTGATGACGTCGGGTGTGCGCTGGAGGTACTTGGGGAGTTCCTGCTGGGCCTGCTTGAAGTGCGGGGCGGTGACATGTGCCTCCGCGGCATCGTCGTCGAACGCCTCGACCAGGACGTAGGTGTTGGGGTCCTCGAGCGATCGCGACCAGTCGAACCACATGTTACCCGGTTCGGCGCGGGTTGCCTCGGTGAACTCGCGGGACAACTCGGGCCACTCGTCGGCGAATTCGGGCTTGATGGGGAACTTCACGACGATGAGGATCATGATTCGACCCTAGTCGTTCGCGGCCGGGCCGAGCGTCGCAGCATGCGACTGGGACGGCTGTTCCAGAACCGGTCACAAAGTGTCGCCCCCGGAACGCCGGGATTCGCGAGACCCCGGTCGCGGCAGCGCCTACAGTGTGAAACAGACAACAATTGTCCTCACTTCAGGCTGCAACGGAGGCACCATGCCGGACATCACCAAGTTCTACATCGACGGTCAGTGGGTCGAGCCCGCCGAGCTCAACCTCATCGACGTCATCAACCCGGCCACCGAGAAGTCGGCCGGACAGGTCGCCATCGGCAGCGCGGCCGACGTCGACGCAGCGGTCGACGCCGCCCGTCGCGCATTCGTCACCTGGGGACAGACGACCGTCTCCGAACGTCTCGAAGTCCTCAACCGGATCATCGCCGAGTACCAGAACCGCATGGGCGACCTCGCCGCCGCGGTCACCGAGGAGATGGGTTCGCCGGTCGGCCTCACGAACGCCGCCCAGGTGCCGATCGGTCTCGGCCACCTGATGACCGCCGCCGCGCAACTCCCCGACTTCAAGTTCGTCGAGGACCGCGGCAGCTCGCGCATCGCCAAGGAGCCGATCGGCGTGTGCGGCTTCATCACTCCGTGGAACTGGCCGCTCAACCAGGTCATGTGCAAGGTCGCCCCGGCACTCGCCACCGGTTGCACCATGGTCCTCAAGCCCTCCGAGGTCGCGCCGTTCAGCGCGGCGATCGTCGCCGAGATCTTCGACGCCGCCGGCGTACCCGCAGGCGTGTTCAACCTCGTCAACGGTGACGGCCCCGGCGTCGGCGCCGCGCTGTCGAGCCACGAGGGCATCGACATGATCTCGTTCACCGGGTCCACCCGCGCCGGCATCGAGGTCGCCAAGAGTGCCGCGCCGACCGTCAAGCGCGTCGCCCAGGAACTCGGCGGCAAGAGCCCGAACATCATCCTCGACGACGACGACTTCGCGAAGAACGTCGCCGGCGGCATCGCGACGATGATGATGAACTCGGGCCAGTCCTGCAACGCCCCGAGCCGCATGCTGGTCCCCGCCGGCCGCGTCGACGAGGTCGCCGAGATCGCCAAGGGGGTCGCCGCCGAGCTCACCGTCGGCGATCCCACCACCGACGTGAAGCTCGGCCCGGTCGTGTCCGAGGCGCAGTTCGACAAGATCCAGGGTCTCATCGAGCGTGCCGTCGCCGACGGCGCGACCGCGGTCGTGGGAGGTCCCGGGCGCCCCGAGGGTCTCGAGACCGGCTACTACGTGAAACCGACCGTGTTCACCAACGTCACCAACGACATGGAGATCGCCCGCACCGAGGTGTTCGGCCCGGTCCTCGTCGTCATCGGTTACGACTCGATCGACGAAGCGATCAAGGTCGCCAACGACACCGAGTACGGCCTCGCCGGCTACGTCTCCGGCAAGGACGTCGACGAGGTCCGCCGCATCGGATCGCAGATCCGTGCGGGTTCGATCTCGCTCAACGGCGCCCAGCTCGACCCGAGCGCACCGTTCGGCGGATACAAGAAGAGCGGCAACGGCCGCGAGTGGAGTGACTACGCCTTCGACGAGTTCCTCGAAGTGAAGTCGCTGCTCGGTTTCGGGGCCTGACAACAGCCCGTTCCCTTTCCCGTCGACGCCGGGCGCATCCTCAACGGATGTGCCCGGCGGCGTCGTTCGTCGAGAGCCGCGGAGTCGCGCCCACTGCGGTACCCCAGGATTTCGCAAGGCCCGGACAGGACTGCGCGAACGTCCTACGCTTGCCGAACGACTTCGATCCGGCGGCCCGGCGCCTACCGATCGAATCCACATTCTTCGGGGGAAGAGCGTCCGCGCGGCGCACATGGGGGAACGGTGCTTCGAGTGATTCTTCGTGCGGTCTGTGCCGCATGTCTGGTGATGCTGTGTCTGGCCGCCGCGCCCGCAATGGCGGCACCCGCTGCGTCGCGAGTGGTCTCGATCGTGCAGGAGTCCCCGACCCGCGCCGCGGTCTGGGTCTACTCGGCGGCGATGGCCAAGAACATCAAGCTCTTCGTCCTCACGCCACGAACGAAGACCGGACCCCGGCCGACGCTCTACCTCCTGGACGGGGCGGGTTCGCGCGGCAACGACAGTGGGTGGCGCGGAGCCGGCAATGCCGACGAGTTCTTCGCCGACAAGGACGTGAACGTCGTACTCCCGACGGGTGCGTACGGCAGCCAGTACGCCGACTGGCAGCGTCGCGATCCGCGCGTCGGACAACCGATGTGGGAGACGTTCCTGACCAGGGAACTCCCGCCCCTCATCGACGCCCGCTTCGAGTCGAACGGTTCGCGCGGGATCGCGGGCGTCTCGATGGGCGGGCAGGCGGCGTTCACGCTCGCGTCACGGGCCCCGGCGCTGTACCGCGCGGTGGCCTCGATCAGCGGATGTCCTCCGGTGTCCTCCCCGCAGGGAGAGTCGTATGTGCGGGCCACCCTCGCCCGGGGTGGGGCGAACGCCGACAACCTCTGGGGGCCGGTCGGTTCGGCCGGATGGCGGGACCACGACCCGGCGCGGCATCTGGACCGTCTCCGCGGCAAGGCCCTGTACCTGTACTCCGGTGCGGGCCGGCTCGGTCCCGCCGACCTCAAGCGGAACGTGACGCCCGAGGAAGGCCTCTACCAGGTGGTACTCGCCGCATCGTCGGCGTTCGAGATCGCGACCAGCGACTGTTCGCGCCGGTTCGCCGGGTTGTTGCGCGGTGCGGGTCTGCCGTTCACCGACGCGTTGCAGGAGGTCGGAACCCACCATTGGTACTACTGGGAGAAGGAACTCCCCAACATGTGGGCGGCGATCTCGCCGGCACTCTGAGGCGAATCACGGAATCCGGTCAGCCGCGTGGCTACCATCTCCGCATGCAGATCCCCGTCGCGTCCGATACCGGTCCCGTCCTCGACACCGAGGTGTTCGGCGACGGCGAACCGCTGCTGCTCATCGGCGGCATGTCCGCACACCGCGGGATGTGGACCGATGAGCTCCTCGACGCCCTCACCCCGCACTTCTCGGTGGCCGCCTACGACCATCGCGGCATCGGCACGAGCAGTCGGGCCGAGGGACCGTTCACCATCGCCGACCTCGCCGCCGACGCCCGCGGAATCCTCGACGGCCTCGGCTGGGACTCCGCCCACGTGCTGGGCACGTCGATGGGCGGCATGATCGCGCAGGAACTCGCCCTGAACTCGCCGGACCGGGTGCGCAGTCTCGTCCTCGGCTGCACCACCGCGGGCGGCCCCGGGGCCATCGGCGCACCCGGCTCGTCTGGCGCCGCCCGCCTCGTCGAGGCGATCTCGTCGCGCGACGCCGACCGCGTCGCCCGCATCGCGTTCGAGGTCAATCTGTCTCCCGAGTTCATCGCCCGCGCCGGCGCCTTCGACCATTTCGTCTCGCTGTCGAGGCAGCGCCGCGTTCCGTCGGCAGTCGTCGCGTGGCAGGCGGGCGCCTGCGCGGCACACGACACCCGCGACCGGATCGGCTCACTCGACATGCCGACGGCGGTCATCCACGGCGACGTCGACGAGATGATCGCGGTCGCCGAGGGCGAGCGGCTCGCCGACCTCATCCCGCAGGCCACCCTGGCGCGATGGTCCGACGTCGGACACATGTTCTGGTGGGAACGTCCGGACGAGACCGCCGAGGTCGTCCGGAAAAATGCGCTCGCCCGGTAACGCCGGTCCACTCTCCGAACGACATCCCTGACATCGGCACCGTGTAGTCGGGTGGCCGCGTATGTCAGGAGCTCCATGTCGCACTCGCACAGCGAACCGCCCGTCCCCTCCACCCCCGCGGGCCAGACGCCCGAGTCGCCACGCCGACCCTCACCTCGTCGCCGACTCCTCACCGGCATCTCGGTGGTCGCGATCCTCACGCTCGGCCTGTTCGGCGCGAGCACGCTGATCAACTCGTCGAACACCGCCAGCGCTCTGCGTGGGCATCCCGAAGTGCTGCGGCCGGGCTGCACGTGGGACTCCTCCGGGAACTACGTCCAGAACTGCAAGGTCTGGTCGGAGTCGCAGAAACGGCACGTGATCGTGCAGATCCGCGCCTCGAGCGGCAGCGACAGCGGCGTCTACCTGCTCGACGGCATGCGTGCCAGCGAAACCCGCTCGGCATGGACCACCGACGTGCAGGCCGCCAAGGTCTACGACGCCAAGGCCGACACCACCCTGGTCATGCCGGTGGGCGGCGCATCGTCGTTCTACACCGACTGGGACGGCGGCGCCGGTGACAAGAACACGGTCATCAAGCAGGAGACCTTCCTGACCTCGGAGCTGCCCGGCTACCTCGAGCGCGAGTTCGGCGTGGCCCGCAACAACAACGCGATCATCGGACTGTCGATGTCCGGCGGGCCCGCGGTGACCCTCGCCGAGCGCCACCCCGAGCAGTTCAAGGTCGTGCAGGCGATGTCGGGCTACTACCAGACCGACAACCCGGTCGGCGCCCTCGGCGTGTTCGCCACGCAGACCATGGTGTCCAACTACGTCAACGGCGTCGTCAACATGTGGGGCGCGCCGGGCGGCACCCGCTGGACCGACAACGACCCGTCGAAGAACCTGACGCAGCTGGCCGACAACGGCCAGGTTCTCATCATCTCCTCGGGCAACGGTTTCCTGACGCCGTCGGAGATGGCCAAGCTGTCGCCGCAGGACCAGCTCAGTGCGATGGCCCTGGAGATCCTGTCCGCGGTGTCGACCGTGCTCATGCAGTTGCAGGCCAAGCAGGCCGGCGTATCGGTGATCTCGTTGCCGAACTACGGCGGCCACACGTGGGAGAACTGGGGACGTGCGCTCGGTGACGGCAAGGAGCACGTGCTGACCACGCTGCGCAACAACCCGCCGGTGACCACGAAGACGACCGTCGTCTCCGCCTCGGGCGACCCCGATCCCGAAGGCCCCGCGAAGGTGATCCTGGCGGCGAAGAAGGCGGCCGAGGAATCGCCGGCGCTCGACCTGTCAGGTCTGTCGGCCCGTGGTTCGGATGAGACCGAGTCCGCCTCTCAGTCGGCCTCCTCGTCCGCCGAGTCGTCCGCAGCGGAGTCGTCGGCCTCCGGGTCGTCCTCGGCCGACCTCGCACCGTCCGCGGTGTCGGGCTCGGAGTCGGTGGACGCTTCCGTCCCGGAATCGGCCACCAGTTCCGAGACGAGCACGCCGACCGTGCCCCAGCTCGCCCCGACGGGGCCCGTCACACCCGGTACCTCGAGCAGCACCCCGGTCCCGTCCCGCTGACCGGCTCTCCCGCTCACGGTTTCCGTTCCCGCTCACCGGAAGTGTGAGCGGGAACGGACTGCGTGAGCGACCGATCCCTTCTACCGCACCTGCTGCTAGCGTTCAGCCATGACCGCCGACCCCGATCTCGCCGACCTCGTCGGCGTCGACACCATCGTCGTGGTCGTGGCGTCCGGTGTGATCCTCATCTGGGCACTCGCCTTGGGCGTGTGGAAGTACCACGGCATCCGCACCTCACCGGACCGGACGGCCCATGTGTATGTCGACATCGCGCACCGGGCCGCGCTGATGTACTCGTTCGCCACCCTGGTGCTCGCCGCGCTGGTCGAACTCAGCGCCTTCCCGACGACCGTCAACGTGATCGCCGCGGCGGTCCCGATCGTCTTCTTCGTCGCGGCGATCGCCGCGTATTGCATCCACGGCGCCCTGCGGGACACCACGAATCAGTTCGTCGACCCGACTCCCGGCACCTACCTGTTCATGCTCGCGCTCATCGTGGGCGAGATCGGCGGCGTGCTGGTCCTGCTGGCCGGGGTAGTGGTGCGACTGACGTGAGTGGTCGCGCGACGGTCACGGGCGCTCGGTGTGACCGCGCAACCAGGTGATCACCGCGTCGAGCACCACCGCCTGCTCGGGTTCGTTGAAGATCTCGTGGAACAGGTCGTCGTAGATCACGAGCGTCTTGTCCGCCGATCCGGCGAGCCGCTCGACGAGTTCGCTGCCGCGCGGGTCGGTGAGCGCGTCCTCGCTGCCGTGCATCACCAGGATGGGTAGTTGCAGGGACGGCAGGCGCTCGGGAAACGACCGCATGGTGCCGATCATCGCCCCGCCCAGCCCGGCCGGGATCTTGCCGCGCGTCACCAGCGGGTCGGCGTCGTAGGCGGCCACGACGTCCGGATCCCGGGAGATGCTCGACGAACTCAACTCGGTGGTGGGCAATCCCGGTGCGATCCGACCGATCAGCGGCGCGAATCGGACGGCCAGATCGGGCAGGTCGTCACCGGGCAGCACGGCCGCCCCCGACAGGATCAGTCCGTCGAGCTTGTCCTGGTGGTCGAGCGCATAGTCGAGAGCGATGCACCCGCCCATGCTGTGCCCGATCAGGAACGTCGGGACGCTGCCGTCGGCGACATGGGCGAGCACGGTGTCGAGGTCGTCGGTGAAGTCACCGAACCGGCGCAACCGGAGTCGCTTGCCACCCGAGCGGCCGTGACCGACGTGGTCCGGTATCGCGACGAGGTAACCGTCGTCGACGAGCCGACGGGCCACATGCAGATACCGTCGTCCGTGTTCGGCGAGTCCGTGCACCACGACGACCACGCCGCGCGGGCTGTCCGCGGGCCGGTGGACGTCATAGACGATGGTGTGCCCGTGCCGGCCACGAAAACTGTGTTCTTCCGGTGTCATTCCCTGATCTCGTTTCGATGTTCAGTGCCAGCCGAGTCGGGCGGCGACCGACTTGCCTGCCGACTCCAGGGCGCCGAGCGGACGGAAGGCGGCCTCGCCGATACCGACGAGTGCCTCGACCCGCCCGACCACCCGTTCGAGCCGCCCGACGATGTCGGACATGCGGTCGACGGTGGCGTCGACCTGGTCGAGGGTTCCGGAGAGTCGCACCAGCGTCACGTCGAGTTTCGCGATCGTCGAGTTCAGCCCGTCCAGGGTGGGACCGAGTCCTTCGAGGGTCTCCCCCATGTCGGCGATGATGCCCTCGAGTTGCTCGACGGTCACGTCGGCGTTGAGCGCGGCCTGGGCCAGCTTCTTGATCCGTTGACGTTCCGGCGGTCTCGATGATGTGTGCTCGCCCCTGTCGGCCATGAGGTGGATTATGGCCCATCGCGGTCGGCCCGGGTGCCGGGTCGGGGGAACCCTTCGAGGACACTCGACTGTCTAATCCGACAGAACCACCAAACCCCTGGTCCCTGTGCCGAAAGAGGCGCATAACCCCTGCTCCCGAATCCGAAAGAACCACAAAACCTCTGGTCCCTGAGGTGTGAGGAGCGCAAGCGACGAGCCACGAAGGGCCTGGCGAGACACGTTGCAACACCCTTCGTAGCACCG
>ERZ501011.114-NODE-114-length-25845-cov-10.700310_pt1 | contig 25845 bp, 27 predicted proteins | sample MGYA00248833_ERZ501011 | MGnify/ENA primary metagenome ERZ501011 (study PRJEB25958, sample SAMN03398530) | human skin metagenome | study: EMG produced TPA metagenomics assembly of the Human Skin Microbiome Metagenome (human skin metagenome) data set. | reverse complement strand
AGTTCCGCGAGTGGGGACATCTGCGGTTCTCGGTCGGGCTCGAAGACGCCGACGATCTCATCGCGGATCTGGCCGCGGCGCTGGACGCGACCTTCCCGGCCTGAGTCACGTCGCCTCGTACAGAATCCCCCGGCCGATCGCCTCGCGCACCACGGGCAGCGCCGCCTCGGCGAGTGCGTCGGCGTCGACGCCGTGGAAGTCGGCGAGGAGTTCGAGCAGTACGCCCAGCGGGACCTGCCCCCGACTGCCGGCGAGCAGTGCGCGCGAGACCTCGTCGACACCGAGAACGGCGCCGGGACCCCCGGGCCGGCGGACGGCGGCCGACACCTGTTGCCAGCCCTCGTCCCCCGGGAGCGAGAGCTCCTCGAGCATGACCGGGGCCACCGACAGCCGCCGAGCGAGCAACTGTTCGTCGGAGGTCTCCCGCAGGTAGCGCCGTCGCGCGAGGAACGCCTGGGCCTCGGGCCCGGTCACCTCTTCACCGGCGCCGGTGATCTCCTCGATCACGACGTCGGGCTCGCGGTGCTCACCGTCGAGCGGGGCGCGGGCGGTGATCGAGCCCATCCCGATGGCGACGATGCCGTTGGCCTCGAACCATTCGAGCCACTCCGCACCTCGCCGCGCGGCGGTCGCCTCGTCCTCACCGGCATCGGACAGCCACAGCGACACATAGCTGATGGGGTCGGCGACCTCCCGCTGGACGACCCAGGCGTCGAGTCCGGTGCCCGCGAGCCAGGAGCGGACCCGTTCCGGCCAGTCCTCGCCCTCGCGGATGACCCAGTTGGCCAGGATCTGGGCGGTGCCACCAGGATTCAGATGGGCAGGCAACTCGCGGACGAGTTGCTCGCACAACCCGTCTCCGACGACGCCCGAGTCGCGGTAGATGTAGTCCCGCCCGCCCGCGCCGACGACGAACGGAGGGTTGGACACGATGAGGTCGAACCGCTCCCCCGCGACGGGTTCGAACATGCTCCCCGCCCGCAGATCCCACGACATCCCGTTGAGACGGGCCGTCGCGGCGGCCAGCGCCAGCGCCCGGTCGTTCGTGTCGGTGGCCACGATCTGCTCGCAGTGCGCGTCGAGATGCAGCGCCTGGATGCCACATCCGGTTCCGATGTCGAGAGCGCGGCGGACGGGTTCGCGGATGACGGCCCGGGCCAGCGAGATCGACGCGCCGCCGATCCCCAGGACGTGGTCGTGGGCAACGGGTCCGGGTCGCATCGCGGCATCCTGGTCGGCGATCACGTGGTAGTCGCGGGTGTCGTCGGCGTGCGGACGGATGTCAAGGCGGGCCCGTAGAAGCGATTCATCAACCCGGGCCAGCACGCCCTGCGTGACCAGTGCGTCCGTGCCCGTCGTCGGAAACGCCTCCGCGACAGCGGCTTCGGGTTCGTCCGAGCCCAGCAGGAACAGCCGGATGAGGGTCGCCAGCCGACGGTGGTCGCCGGCGACATCACGCGTCGCGGCGAGGGCCGGCCACCAGACACCGCGGACGAGGGCATCGTGAGCGCCTTCGCCGAGCAGTTCGGTGACACCGTCGTTCGTGTATCCCGCCGACCGCAGATCGGCACCGAGGGCCGCCACGGCGGCGGGCTCGGACAGAGGATGACGATCCGCGCGGTCGGCGAGTGGCTGGGGTCGTCCCTGGTCCGCGGTCACGGTCCCCAAGGCTACCGACGACCGGCGCGCCCTCGGCTCGACGGGTTCAGCACGACGCGAGGACCCGACTCATCGCGTCGCGTTCGGCAGGCGTCACCCACAGCCCGTAGGACTTCTTGACCTCGATCTGCCGGCTCACGTAGGTGCACCGGTAGGACTTGTTAGGGGGAAGCCAGGTCGCCGCGTCGCCGTCGCTCTTCTGTTGGTTCACGGCTCCCGACACGGCCTGGAGGTTTCGCGGGTCGTTCGCGAACTCGATGCGCTTCACCGCGGTCCACCCGGCCGCGCCCTTCTGCCAGGCGTCCGACAATGCGACGACGTGGTCGATCTGGACCAGCGCCGAGGTGTCCTCGCCTCGGGTGAACGGCATCGTTGTACCGGTGTACGGGTCGGCCAGTGTGCCGGCGAGCACCCGGCACCCGTCGGCGTGGAAGGTGATGCCGGTGAGGTCTCGCCGCAGGATGTCCTCCCGGGTCCGGCAACCGTTGCGGCCGTACTGCACGTCGACCGCGTCGTCCCATGCCCTACCGAATCGCGACCGTTCATATCCGGTCTTGGGCGCGCGACCCTTCACCTGCAGCGACGCGAGATCGGCCTGTTCACGGCCGGCCGCCGGTGGTGGCATATCGGGTGACACACCAGCCGGCGGTGACGATGGCCCCGTCGTCGAGGGCATGGACTGGGTGCGCTCGGATGAGGGGCGCTCGAGGCCCGGGGCGGGTTCGACGTCGACGCACGACACGAGCGCCACGGCGACCGGCACCGCGGCGAGTACTCCCGACAACCATGCCGCTCGACGCCTCACCCCGGAATCGTTGCACGGCGCGCCGACATCCCCGTTCGCCGACCCGGTGCGCGGGTTCTCGCCGCGCACCTTAAGCTTCGTTCGACTAACTTTCCCTTCGCGGACTGCTGTGGTCACGCACGACGCCGCCGCGGCGCACGATCGCCGGCGGTGTCGCCGGGTCATCGGACGACTATTCGGGTAGTGGGTGCATGAGTTCAGGTCGGGGCAATGCGGCGCGGGGTGTACCGCCATGGGTTCTGCGGATGATCGCCGTGTTCACACTAGCGATGTCGTTGCCCACACTTGCCGGCGGGTCGGGCACCGCCGCGGTGCTCGGCAGCCCGGCACCCTTCTCCGCGTCACCCCTGCGTGCGACGCCGGTCCACGAACTGACTCCGACCGTCGACCCGGAGACCGAGACCTACCCTGAACGACTCGAGCGCATCGAGACCCTGACGCGCCCGCTGCTGCCGACGCCGAAATCACTCGAAGGCGTCGAGACACGCTGCGCGAGCGGTGATTTCACGACCCTTGCAGTGGTGTACGACTCGATCTTCGATGCGGTGTACGACATCCTGCCGCCATCTATGCACGCGTCGGCCCGGGCAAGTCGGATAGCGGCGCACCGCGACATGCGGCGCCTGCACATCTCGACCCTCGCCGTCACCGAACATCCGCTGACCCTCGGGGCGGACGACGACGATCCCGCACTCGACTACCGCGACCCGATCTCCCAACTGCTCGTCTCGAACCTCCTCAAGATCCGCGACGGCCGCCACACCGAGGCGATTCCGCTCGGGAACATCACCGTCATCCAGGCAGTGGAGACGGTGTGGCTCTACATGTTCACCACCGTCCTGGTCCCGGCACGGCTCCTCATCGGCTCGGCACCCGACCTCGGGAGCCCGTTCGCCGGGACCGAGGCCGACGGCCTCGCCCAGTTCGTCACCTACAACTGGCTCATCACGGCCTTCGTCTTCTCGTCGGAATTCGCGGTGAAGGCCCTGTTGCGGGCCACCGCGAGAACGGTCCTCGAGCAGTGCCTCGCACGCGTCACCGATGAACAGCGCGCCCTCGCCGGACGCGCGAGCGACACCGTGCATTTCGACATCCCCATCCCGCCGATGGTGGCCGAGATCGCCGAACACCTCGCACTGGCGGATGTCGAGACGTGTACGCCGATCGGGTCGCTCACACTCGGCCGGTTGGTGCGGTATGTGTCTGCGCAGGCGCAGGAGAACAACCCCGCCGACGCACCCCGCATCCGGGCCGAGACCACCAGAATTCTCGGTGCCATGCGCGGAATTCGCATTCACCACAACCTCATTCCGCTCGACCCGGCGGAGGACCGCTCCGTCGGCGAGATGGGCGCGTCGCTGTTCGGTTCGCTGATTCCGGTCTTTGGTGGCGCTCCGCTCGACATCCTCCTCGGCATCGGACACAACCTCGGCCACGGCGCGGATCCATGGGAGACGGTGTCGCTCGACGAGCTCACCGTCAGCAAGCCGATCACCGCGGCGCATTATGCGTACAAGTTGGCGCTGCATTTGATCCGGGAAGTAGGCAATGTCATCGAGCCGTCGATCGTCGGTGACAGCCCGCTACGACCCACCAGACTGCTCGTCACGGCCCTGGGCCTGCCGATGACCTACGGACTGGTGACCGCGCACCACGTAATCCGGTCGATGTGCCTACGCGTCGACGACACGACGGGCAGCGGACTCGGCGCGGAGGCCAATCGGCGGACGACAACCGACTCGACTCCCCGCATCAAGCCGACGCGAAAGCCGGAAGCCTCCCGGTCATCGGCGTCGAGAACATCGGAACCGTCACGTCCGGAAGAATCCATTCGCCATCCCGAACCGCCCCGATTCGCCATTCCCGGCCGCAATTGACTCCGTGTTGCGCATTCGGTAATCGCGATGTCGGACGATTCGCCCGAGAATCCCGACACCGGGAAAGCGCAGGTTCATGCTTCCCGCGCGTCTATCGACTACCGTTGGGGGCGTGTCGAAAATTCAGACGGTGACCTTTGTCGACGACCTGGACGGTCGCGAACTCGATCCCCAAGACGCACAGACCGTTTCGTGGTCGTGGCTCGGCGTCGACTACGAGCTCGACGTGTCCGCGGCCAATCTCGACAAGATCGAGCAGGGCAAGGTGACAGTCGCGAAACTACTCAAGGCATCGACCCGGGTCGGCGGCCGACGACGGTCGCCATCAGCACGGACGAAGACCAATTCCGCCGGGAGTGGTGCGTCGGTGAATGCCTCGATTCGAGACTGGGCAGCGGAGAACGGATATGAGGTGTCCGCACGCGGCCGCATTCCGAACGACATCGTCGAGGCCTACAACTCCGCACACTGATATAGCCCACCGTATTGTCACATTGATCGCCAGAGCCCGATTCTTCGGACTCTGGCGATTGTTCTTCCGCGGGGCTGATTGTCGATCCCCCGCCGATTACGTTCTGCCCTAAGGATTTCCGCCGGCAGGGCGGAAAAACCCTGCGGCGGCGTCGAATCGAGATGCCGCGCGGATTCCGCCACCGATCAGCACCTTCCCCGTCTTCATCCTGTCAATGGACATCTTTGATAAACTGATGTCCACGCATGGTGTGCCACCGACGTGCAACGCAGTCACCGTCGGAGGCCACCCGAGGGGACAGGACAACCGGATGAGCACAACGGAGAACGAGTCGGTCGACGCCGACCACGCTGACGGCGAGGCCCCAGGGGAGGTCGCCGTGGCGGCCCGGGTCAGGGTCACGCTCGACGACGGTTCGACAAGGGAGGGCGAGGTCGTCGACGACTTCGCGGACCTGGCCGGCGACACCACCGTCGAGACCCGTATCGACGACGAGCACACCGCACGACTACGCCGCTGGGCGATCTCGACCGACGATCACCAGATCGTCTTCGCCGACGACGACGCGGTCGAGGTCATCTCGGCCGAGCTGTGACTCAGAGCGGCGCGAGCCCGATCATTCGACGGTCCGACGAGAAGATCCACCCGTCGCCGTAGGGCTCGAGTGCTTTGCCGGTGACTAACGCATCCGCGTCGAAATCGATGGCGAGGAACGGTGCTGTCCACGCGACCTCGCCGGTGGTCACGTCGACAGCCGTGAGGGTGACGCCATCGCTGCCGGCCAACAGACGGTCGCGATAGCCGTCTGGGTTCACAATGGGCCGCCTAATGCACAGCGGTGCAGTACCGAAGCCCACACCCTGCTTATAGCGCTCATGAAGCCCCCGAGCCAACGCCCGCTCGCGCGACCTACACGAGCCATGAGCCCTCGCCGCATGGACTCTCAACCACCCTCGCACCCGAACACGCCATCACGACCCACGGGTTCCGGCTTATCATCAACGCCCCGGCCTGGTCGCCAACCACCATGAACATGTTTCTTCACTGACCTACTCGCCGCCCGCGCGATCGTATGCGAAGACGGTGACGATGCAGGGTCGCCTTCTCCGCACGGATCTACCGCCCGGTATAGGGGGTTCGCAGACTCCCGCTGCAGGTCAGCACGTGACAACAGTTCGGATTGGTCCAGCCTCGCGTGAACTCGTACCCAAACGGGCAGCGAGAACCATACGGCCAACTGATACAGCCGACGTCGGCGTAGGTGAACCTTGCCGGCCCGTGAAACTCTAAAAAGACTGAGTATTGCTAGTGGGAGACCGAATAGCAGAAAACCGACAAATGCGCCAGAGGAGATCCCGCGCTCTACGGCTGCGACCATGGTAGTCGGCAGGGCTACGCTACCCCAAAGAATCCAGGCTGCGAATGGCTGCAACACAAAATGCAGCTTCATTCTCTTCGTGTTGAATGATGACCAGGATGTAAGAGCGCAGAATCCGATCACAAACAGAAAGAATGTGACGACGGTGGGTACGAGTATCGCCGTTTGCCAGAGGTAACTCCCGGCCATCGCCTGATCCCGAAGCACCCTCACGACTGAGACATACAGTACAACGCCCACCCATAACGGGGCACTCACCGCTGCGGTCCTAACGAAGAGGGCGCCGACAAGGGAATGCCGCTGGCCGTTCGAGACACTTGGCACTCCCTTGTCTCGCAGGACTGTCCGCCACTTGTGCAGTCGGTCGAGTCGCTGCTCTAGTACTTTCTGGCGGCGGTAGCGACTCGCCGAGCTGAAGTCATCGAGCAGGATGCTGCTCATCAAGAAGATAGCGATCGTCCCAAAAGTCGCCAGCACCATCGCGCCGACGTCTGACTTGTCATGCACACCAAGCCAACCGACTGTCATTACTACAACGCACGCGCATGCTAACGCCGATGTCATCGCATCCATACACTGTCGCCATAGGGCCATTGCGGCTTGCTCAATGTAGGATTCGCTCCCCTTGTTTCGCATCGACAGTGTGATGCTTATCGACACCGAAGCAGCCAGCGCGATACCGATCCAGTTTCGCGCGGTCTCAGGTGTTACGAGGCCATCTAAGTGTGGTCGGATGTCAGGAACCCACTGATACGGCTCAAACATCTGAGCGTCCGTCTGCCCCGGGTGTCCCAAAAGCCAGACCAAATAGCCTGCGCCGTAGGTGACTACGAAGGCTCCGATCACGTCCCCGATTACGCGAGAGCGAAATCGATCGCGGACGTGGCGCCTGGCTTCCGCTGACAGTCTTCGGGCCTCGAGACGGGCTTCATCGGCGCAAGGCTTTTTTCTTCGTTCTAGACGCGGTCGTAGGAATCCAAAACGCAGACAAAGTAGAGCGATCATCGTCAATAGCAGACGTTGCGCTCTTGTTCGAGTCATTCTGTACCGCTCTTCCCGTCGAGTGCGGCTTGCATCCTAAAAGCGACGCAGAAACCGCAAAGGTAAGTTGCAACTGATTGGAAAGGTGACCATATCGAAGACCCCTGACATTCATGGAGTGATCTGGCGCCGCCAGTCGAAGGCGCTAGCCGGCCGCCGAGTCCGCGTCCATTGAGAACGGGTCATGGCATCGAAAGCGGAACTCCGCGAGATGCATGCAGCGGCCACGGCGCTCCAAGGGTTCGCGACCGTCCGCCCAAGATGATCGAAGAACGGGCGACGAGCATGTTGAGCGCAATCTCGATATGCACGCCGGTCGACTGAATTCGACGACGTCATCGGCGCTGCACTCGACGACACAATTCCGTCTGTTGAGGTCGATCCAGTCCCGACAACAGACCTTGCCGGCGCCGTTCCCAGATCGGAGTTTCTTCTCTGTGCGACGGTTCGCTACCGCCAAACTATGTCCAACATCCAGACAGTCGCAGTCATTGACAATCTAGATGGGCGGAATCTGAGATGCCCAGCGGGCGTCACTGCCAACCGTTGCCGCAAGTGTTTCCGTTCTGAGAAGGCTTGAAATGTTGGCATGCCGGATGCCGACGGGTGCTCGGCGCGTCGGTAGTTCTGCTGCGCCGAGTGCGCCGCGACTTGAGCTGTTACCTAGGCAAGGCTGCACCAGGCGCGAGGAGCACTGTCACCGTCGACTCACGATGCAGGGCTTTCGAGCGCAACTGCGGGTGCGAGTTTATGGTGCGCGAGGGGGGACTTGAACCCCCACGTCCTGAGACACTGGAACCTAAATCCAGCGCGTCTGCCAATTCCGCCACTCGCGCGTGGGCGCGACTCGCCGGAGTGTGAGTCACGCAGTGTAACGGCGACCACCCTACCGGCCGCGTTCTGATCATCGCAGGCCAGGTACCGTCGTAGCCATGTCCCCCACCCGTCGCCGCACCCACCGGCCCGCGCTCACGGTGCTCGCCGTATCCGCTGCGGTGGTGTGCCTGGTGCTCGCGTGGTGGCAGTGGTCACGGTACGAGTCCGCATCCGGTTCCGGACTCAATCTCGGCTACGCCCTGCAGTGGCCGGCGTTCGCCGCGGCCGTGATCTATGCCTATCGCCGCTTCGTCATCCTGGAGAGCGATCCCGAGGAAGCCCGCAAGGTCGCGGCGAAGAACTCCGTCGCCGAGATCCCGGAGGGCATCCTGCCCGAGCGACCCACCACCCCCAGCGCGTCGTCGTTGGCATCGCCGGACCCCGCCAACGATGTCGCCCTGGTCGAATACAACCGCTATCTCGCCGAGCTCCGCGACGCGGACGCTCACACCACCGACGCTCGACCCACCCCCTCATCGAAAGGCCCGCAGTGACCGAGACCGACCCCACCGCCCCCGCCCTCGCCGCCCCGGTGGAGAAGGTCCGCGGCGCGTTGTTGCGGTATCGCGTCCTCGCCTGGATCACCGGCGTGTGGTTGCTGCTGCTCGTCGTCGAACTCGTCCTGACCTACGGCTACGACAACCACGCTCTGGACTTCGTACCGTTCGTGCACGGCTGGGTGTACTTCGTCTACTTGATCATGGCCATCGACCTCGCTATCAAGGTCCGCTGGAGCGTCGGCAAGACCATCATCACCGCGATCGCGGGCACCATCCCCTTCCTGTCCTTCTGGTTCGAGCACAAGCGCACCAAGGAAGTGAAGGCGCAGTTCAACCTCTGATCTTCTCGCGCTGGTCGGCCGTTCACCCGGGTCGGGCTGACTGGACCCCGTGCGGATCGTCCAGCTCGCGAACTTCTACGGCGGCCGCTCCGGCGGTCTGCGCACCGCGGTGGACCGCTGGGGCGCCGGGTATGCCGGGGCCGGTCACGACGTCGTCCTGATCGTTCCCGGCGCCGATCCCGGCGAGGAGACGCTGAACTCTGGGGTCACGCGGATCACCGTGGCCGCACCGCGGATTCCCGCCTCGGGCGGCTACCGCCTGGCGTCGGCCCGCCGCGTCGCCGACGTCCTCGCCCATCTCCGTCCCGACGCCCTCGAGGTGTCCGACCGCCTCACCCTGCGCGGCTTCGGCCGGTGGGCTCGCAGGCGAGACATCCATTCGACGATGGTGTCCCATGAACGCCTCGACCGGCTGCTCGGCCAGGTCATGCCCGGCCGCTCCGCACGTGCACTGGCCGACCGCGCGAACGCGGCCACCGCCCGTGACTACGACACCGTCGTGTGCACCACCGACTTCGCCGCCGCGGAGTTCAATCGAGTGAGGGCGACCAACGTCGTCCGCGCCCCGCTCGGCGTCGACCTCGATGTCTTCGACCCACGACACCTCGACCCGAACCTGGGCGCACGGTGGTCCGACGGCACCAGTGCGCTCATCGCCCACTGCGGACGCCTCTCGGTGGAGAAGCGCGCCGACCGCAGCATCGCCGCGCTCGGCAGACTCCATCGGTCGGGAACGCCGGCGCACCTGGTGATCGCGGGCGACGGGCCGATGCGAGCCCCGCTGCAGCATCTGGCCCGCGGATTGCCCGTGACCTTCCTGGGCCATCTCTCCGAGCGGAGTCAGGTCGCCGCCCTCCTCGCCAGCGCCGACATCTCCCTCTCCCCCGGTCCGCACGAGACCTTCTGCCTCTCCGCGCTGGAATCACTGGCCGCCGGCACACCGGTCATCGGGTCGCAGTCGTCGGCGGTCGCGACCCTGGTCGACGACACGTGTGGCGCGGCTGCCGAGGACTCCGGCCCGGGCTTCGCGAGCGCGATCCGGCAGGTCCTCAGCCTCCCCCGCGTCGACCGCGAACGGGCGGCGCGTCATCGAGCGACCCAGTACCCCTGGCCCGACTCGGTCGCGCGGATGTTGGGAGTCCACGCGGGCTGCTGAGCGCCCCTCTGCTTCGCCCCGTGCACAGGCGATGCATTTCGACGCCCGGTCGACGGGATCGAGCGCACAATTGAAACTGTACCGTCTGGACGGTATAGTTATATGTGATCCGGGAAGTCCCCGGGACATCGAGCACGGAGGGTCCGATGGCACGCACGTCCGGGCGGAGTGCTGCCGACACCCGACGGTTGATCCTCGACGCCGCGGCCCGGCTGATTGCGCGACACGGTGCCGCCGTGTCCGTCTCCGAGATCGCCGCCGCGGCCGGGGTGTCGAAGGGCGGACTGCTCTACCACTTCCCCGCCAAGGACGGCCTGCTCGAAGAACTCGCGGCGGACCTGATGGCCCAGTTCCGGTCGAACGTCGAACGGACCGCCGACGAGGAGGACGACGCGCCGGGACGGCTGACCAGGGCCTACATCCGGGTGAGTTTCGCCGACGCGCGAGACTCCGCCGGCCTGCGCGACCAGATCGCGCTGGCCGCCAGCCTGATGTACGAACCGGGCCCGGCCGCGCTCGCCCAGCAGGACGCCGATCACTGGCGTGCCGCGCTGTCCGACGACGGTCTCGACCCGGCGGTCACGCGGCTGATCATCGCGGCCGCCGACGGCTCGAACACCGCTCCCCTGTGGGGAGCCGTCCTCGACGACACCGAACGGGCCGCCCTCGAAGCAGACCTCATCGCTCTCACCCACACACACGCAAAGAAGGGATCATGACCGACATCACCTACCGCCCCTACCGTTCCACCGACGCCGAAGACGTCAAGAAGATCATCGACGAGGCGTTCTACATCCACCGCTACGTCCACGGACAACACGTCCTGGACGCGGCACTCGAGGTCTACCTCCGCGAGCAACTCGTCGCGAGTACCTGGAGTCGCGTCGCGGTGAAGGGCGGCCACGTGGTGGGGATCATTCTCGGACGGGTCGCCGGCGAGCCGCACCTGCGCGAACGGACGAAGAACCGAGCGCTGCTCTGGGCGCACACCGCTCGAGGCGCGATTCTCGGACTACCCCAGTGGAAGTCGCTGCGGGCCCTGTTCGCTTTCGAGTCGGTGGCCCACCGGCTCGGCGCCGCGACGGGCACGTCGCTCGACGACGAACTGACCCTGTTCGCCGTCGCCTCGACGACACGCGGACACGGCGTCGGAGCGGCGCTGTACGGCGCGTTCCTCGACCATCTCCGAAGCCGCGGCCGCTCCGACTTCCACCTGTACACAGACTCGCTGTGCACCTTCGGATTCTACGAGCGGCAGGGCATGTCACGTGCCGGCGCCGACGATATGGACATCCTGCTCGACGGCGAACCGCACACGCTGGGGGTCTACATCTACACCGGCGCCGCGAGCTGATCGGAGTCCGGACGCCGACGCAAGGGGGGGTCAGCCCGCGAGCGCCCGCAGCGCCGGAACCAACTGCGCCAACGCTTTTCCGCGGTGACTGAGCCCGTCCTTCTCCGCCGGCGACAGTTCCGCCGCGGACCGGCCGTCGGCGATCTCGTCGTCCGGGGCGAACAACGGGTCGTACCCGAAACCGTGCGGCCCGCGCTCCTCCCGCAGGACCCGCCCACGCCACTCGCCGCGCACCACCGTCTCCGTCCCGTCCGGCAGCACAAGCGCGCAGGCCGAGACGAACGCGGCGCCGCGTCGTTCGTCCGGGGTGTCCGACAGCTGGGCGAGCAGCAGCGCGTTGTTGGCCGGGTCGTCCCCGTGCCGGCCCGACCAACGCGCCGACAACACGCCCGGCATGCCGTTCAGGGCATCCACCGCGATACCGGAATCATCCGCGAGACATGGGATTCCGATGGCCTTCGCACCCGCGCGGGCCTTGATCAGCGCATTGTCCTCGAAGGTGGCACCGGTCTCGGGCTCCTCCGGGTAGTCCGGCACCGCGTCGAGGCCGACGATCTCGACCCCGGTGATGCCCGCGGCGTCGACGACGCGCTGCAATTCGGCGAGCTTCTTGCGATTACGGCTGGCCAGCAGCACCGAGGACATCAGGCCCGTCCGGGGAGTTCGCCGGGGTACGGCTCGGCGAGTACGGCTCGCTGCGCCTCGAACAGCTTCTCGGTTCCGATCGCGGCCACGTCGAGCAGCGCATCGAGCGTCGAGCGCGGGAACGTCGCACCCTCGCCGGTGCCCTGCACCTCGACGAGCGTGCCGGCGTCGGTCGCCACGACGTTCATGTCCACCTCGGCGCGCGAATCCTCTTCGTAGGGAAGGTCGAGTCGGACGCGGCCGTCGACGACCCCCACGCTGACCGCGGCGATCGCGCACGAAAGCGGTTGCGGGTCGGACAGTTTGCCCGCGGCACGCAGGTAGGTGATCGCGTCCGCCAGCGCGACATAGGCACCGGTGATGGCTGCGGTGCGGGTACCGCCGTCAGCCTGCAGGACGTCGCAGTCCAGGGCGATGGTGTTCTCGCCCAGGGCACCGAGATCGACGCACGCACGCAGCGACCGGCCGATGAGTCGACTGATCTCGTGGGTGCGACCACCCACCCGGCCCTTGACCGATTCACGTGACGACCGGTCGTGGGTGGCGGCGGGCAACATCGCGTACTCCGCGGTCAGCCAGCCCAAGCCTGAACCACGACGCCACGGCGGGACACCCTCGGTGACACTCGCGGTGCACATCACCCGCGTCTTGCCGAATTCCACCAGGACCGAACCCGCCGGATGGCTGGTGAAACCGCGGGTGAACGTGATGGGACGGAGTTCGTCGTCGGCTCTGCCGTCAGCTCGTGTGGTCACGGGTCTCACTGTAACGACCGGCGCGGACACGACAGCTAGGTGAGGTCGAAGACCTGTCCCTGGCTGACGAGCTCCGTCGGACCGGAGAACGTGCTGCGGGCCTCGGCGAGGATCTCCGCCGAATCGGACCACGGGGCGACGTGGGTGATCGCGAGTGTTCGGACGTTCGCCTTGGTCGCGGCCTCCCCCGCCTCGATGCCCGACATGTGCAGATCCGGTGGGCGCTCCGAGGGCGCATGCGTCCACGACGCCTCGCACAGGAACAGGTCGGCGTCGGCCGCGAGGTCGATGAGTTCGTCGCACGGCGCGGTGTCTCCGCTGTAGGCGATGACCTGGCCGTCGGGACCGGTGATCCGCAGACCGAAGGTGTCGGGCGGATGATTGACGTTCATCGCCCGGATTCGCATCCCGCCCAGGGTGATCTCCTGGTCGTCGCTCCACTCGTGGACGTCGAAGGTGTCGGTGATGTCGTCGAGCTGTCCGGGGAATTCCGACGACCCGTAGCCGATCCGGAGGGCGGTGCCGGGTGGGCCGTAGAGCGGCGCCCGCCGCCGTGCCGGCTGTGGTGCGTACCGACGCCAGACGAGCATCGCGGGCAGATCGAGGCAGTGATCGGCGTGGAGATGACTGAGGACGACGGCGACATTGTTGGGGTCGGTGACGCGCTGCAGTTCGCCGAAGACACCCGGGCCGCAGTCCACGAGGACCGGTTGTTCACCGGGTACGGAGAGCAGGTAGCCGGAGCACGCGGCTCCCGGTCCGCCCACACTGCCCGAGCACCCGAGGACCGTGAGACGCATAGGCCCCACTGTGCCACGATTCCGCGCGCGGGCGGCGGCATACGGGTCACAAGTGCGCGGCGATGCGCGGTTGACCCCTCACACGTGCTGCACGGCTCCGATCACCGGCCCCAGGAATCGGTTCGACAGTTTCGCGAAGAGCTCCGGGTCACCGGTCGCCTGGAAGACGCGGGTGGCGTCGCGGCCGGTGTGCGGGTGCAGCAGGTCGGCCTCGGTGAGGACCCGGAAGAGGTCTTTCGCCGTCTCCTCCGCGCTCGACACCAGGGTGACCTCGTCGCCCATCGCCAGCTGGATGACCCCGGACAGCAGCGGGTAGTGGGTGCAGCCGAGGACCACGGTGTCCACGCCGGCCTGCTGCAGTGGTTCGAGGTAGCCCTGCGCGAGCCCGAGGATCTGTCGGCCGCTGGTGATCCCGCGTTCGACGAAGTCGACGAACCGCGGACAGGGCACCGCGGTGATCACCGCATCGCGTGCCGCCGCGAACGAATCCTGATATGCCCGTGAGAAAATCGTCGCCTCGGTGCCCAGCACGCCGATTCGGCCCGTCTTGGTGGCGACCACCGCGCGGCGCACCGCCGGCAGCACGACTTCGATGACCGGGATGGGGGCGTATCGCTCGCGCGCGTCGCGGAGGCAGGCGGCCGAGGCGGTGTTGCAGGCGATGACGATGGCCTTGACCCCTCGCTCGGCGAGGTCGTCGCCGATCGCGAGGGCGTGGCGTCGGATCTCGGGGATCGTCAGCGGACCGTACGGCCCGTTGGCCGTGTCGCCGATGTAGACGATGTCCTCGTCCGGCAACAGATCGATGATCGCGCGCGCCACCGTCAGTCCCCCGACACCCGAGTCGAAGATCCCGATGGGTGCGTCCTGGCCGCCCGCCGCGATTATGGCGCAACCCCCGGTGCGGTGACCGCCGGCTTCCGTCGATCCCGGGCCGCGAGTGCCCACGCCGCGAACACGCCGGCGATCGCGCCGAACAGGTGGGCCTGCCAGGAGACCAGGGGATCCGAGGGCAGGACGCCCCACAGGATCGATCCGTACACGAGGAACAGCACAAGGCCGCCGAGGATCTGCCACAGATCGCGGTTGAACAGGCCGCGGACGATGAGGAAGGTGAGCCAGCCGAACACGATGCCCGACGCCCCGACGGTGATCGAGTACGGCGCTGCGAACAGCCACACACCGACCCCCGACACCACCCAGATGATGCCGGTGACGACGAGGAACCGCCGCGTCATCAACACGAGAAAGCACAGCACCGCGCCGGGCATCAGGTTGGCGAACAGGTGTTGCCAGTCGCCGTGCAGCATCGGCGCCCACAGGATGCCGTCCAGTCCGTCGACCTGTCGTGGTTCGATGCCGTTCTGGTCGAGGTCGTAGTGGGTCGCCACGTCGATGGCCTCGATGACGAACAGCACCGCGACGATGCACGCGGTGATGATCGCCGAACGCAGCCACAGCGGACGCGCGCGTCGCGCGGGCTGCTGCCCGACCGGCGGGGTGTACGAGCTCATGGCTGGAAAGTCCTCGGTAGCGGGGTCAGGCCCAGAGCTGGCCTTCGAGTGCCTGCTCCGCGTCGTCGAGACTACCTTCGTACGCCCCGGTCGACAGATACTTCCATCCCGCGTCGGGCACGACGAAGCCGATGTCGGCGCGGGTCCCGGCCTTCAGTGCCCGTCGGCCGATACCGCGCGCGGCCTGCAGGATCGCACCGGTGGAGATCCCCGCGAAGATGCCCTCGAGGTCGATCAGTTCCCGCACCCGCGCGACCGCGTCGACGCCGGTCACCGAGAAGCGGCGGGTCAGCACCGAGTCGTCGTAGAGCTCGGGGATGAAACCCTCGTCGATGTTGCGCAGGCCGTAGACCTCGTCGCCGTACCGGGGTTCGGCGGCGACGATCTCGATATCGGGGTTGCGTTCGCGCAGGAACCGCCCGACGCCCATCAGCGTTCCGGTCGTGCCGAGCCCGGCGACGAAGTGGGTGATCTCGGGCAGGTCGGCGTACAACTCGGGGCCGGTGCCCTCGTAATGCGCCGCGACGTTCGCCGCGTTGCCGTACTGGTAGAGCATCACCCAGTCGGGATTGTCCGCGGCGAGGCCCTTGGCCACCGCGACCGCGGTGTTGGAGCCGCCCGCCGCGGGTGAGGAGATGACCTGCGCGCCGAACATCCGCAACAGCGAGCGCCGTTCCTCCGAGGTGTTCTCGGGCATCACGCAGATCAGTTGATAGCCCTTGAGTTTCGCCGCCATCGCGAGCGAGATGCCGGTGTTGCCGCTCGTGGGTTCGAGGATCGTCGAGCCCGGCCGCAGCAACCCGTCGCGTTCGGCCTGTTCGATCATCCGCAGCGCGGGGCGGTCCTTGATGGATCCGGTCGGGTTCCGGTCCTCGAGCTTGGCCCACAGGCGGACGTGCGGGCCCTCGTCGGAGTCGTCCCAGCGCGGCGAGAGCCGTTGCAGACCGATGAGCGGGGTGTTGCCGACCGAGTCGATCAGGGAGTCGTAGCGGGCCACGCTCAGCCGCCGGCGACCGCGGGCAGGATGGTCACCTCGTCACCGTCGTCGATCGGGGTGTCGAGGCCGCCGGAGAATCGCACGTCCTCGTCGTTGACGTAGATGTTGACGAACCGGTGCAGTTTGGCGGTGCCGTTCTCGTCGGGCGCGACGAGTCGTTCCTTCAGCCCGGCGTTGCCCGTCTCGAGGTCGTCGATCAGGGCGGCCAGCGTCGAACCCGACCCCTCGACGCGCTTCTCCCCGCCGGTGTGAGTACGCAGGATCGTCGGGATGGATACGGTGACAGACATGCTCAGCTCCTGATCTCGATCTCTTCTTCGGTGACCGCACCGTCGACGATGCGATAGCTACGGATCTCGGCGGTCTCGGGGTCGCGCGTGGACACCAGCACGTAATGGGCGCCGGGCTCGCCGGCGTAGGAGATGTCGGTGCGGCTCGGGTACGCCTCGGTGGCGGTGTGCGAGTGGTAGATCACGACGGGTTCCTCGTCACGGCGGTCCATCTCCCGCCAGACCGCGAGCTGCTCGGCCGAGTCGAAACGGTAGAAGGTCGGCGACCGCTCGGCGTTGATCATCGCGATGAAACGCTGCGGATCGTCGGAACCCTCCGGCCCGGCGATCACCCCGCAGGCCTCGTCGGGATGGTCGGCGCGCGCGTGCGCGACCATGGCGTCGACCAGCTCCTGCCCGATCTTCAGCATCGGTGTCGCATTCTCCTGTCCAGACGTGTCCGCACCCGGGAAACCCGGGTTCCCCGAGGCGCAACATCGTCCCCGCGGCACCTATTCCGTTCGCCGTTCGCGACGACCCCGGGTCCGCGGAAAGTCGACTCAGCGGAAAGCCGACGGGGCCGTCTGTGCGTAGGTGGGGATCGATGCGACCGGTTCCGCCACGAGGACCGCGTTCACGATGGCCTGCTGGACGACGTCGGCCGCGGCCCGGCACACCTCGGCGACCACGGCGACGTCGGCATGCATACCCGCCGGCGCCGGCACCGGTGTCGACGGCCGGACCGCACCCGTGGCGATGCCGAAGATCGTGTCCCCGTCGAGCGGCGAGTGCGCGGGCCTGATCGCCCGCCCGAGACCGTCGTGTCCGGCCATCGCCAGCCGCTTGGTCATCGGCGCGTCGAGCACGGCATCGGTGGCCACGACACCGATCGTCGTGTTGAGCACGGTGTGCTTCGCCGCGAGGTCGGCGAGCGAGTCGATGTCGGCGGCCGACGGCCGGCGCAACCCCAGGCGGCCCAGTTCGGTCTCGCCGAGGTCCCACGGCAGCCCGGTCTGCGGGTCGATGACCGCCCCGACCGGGTTGGCGACCATCACTGCGCCGACGGTGATGCCGGCCGCGGGACCGGCGTCGAACGTCATCGACGCCGTCCCGACCCCGCCCTTGAGCGCGCCGGCCCGGGCGCCGACACCCGCACCCACACACCCGACGGCGAATTCCGTGTCCGCCGCGCGGACCGCGTCCACTCCGAAGTCCGCGTCGGGTCGGTGGTCCCAGGCACCGACGGGGAGGTCGAAGATCACCGCGGCGGGGACGATCGGCACCACGTGCCCGCGGTCGTCGAGCGGGAGTCCGATCCCGTCGGCCTCGAGCGCGCGCATGACCCCGTCGGCGGTGGCCAGTCCGTAGGCACTACCTCCGCTGAGCACGATGGCGTGCGCGGTCTGGACCGTGTTCGACGGGTCGAGGAGATCGGTTTCGCGGGTACCCGGACCGCCACCGCGGACGTCGACGGCGGCGATGGCGCCCGGCGCCGACACCCGTACGACGGTGGTCCCGGTGGCCCACCCGTGACCGTCGGGGGCCTCCGGTGCACCGGCGACCCGGGCGTCGGGGTCGACGCGGTGCGCGTGCCCGACGGCGAGGCCGGCGATGTCGGTGATGCGATTGCCGGCCGGGGCCGGTCGGCCGAGTGTGCTCACGAGACCCCTGACGTCGAAGCGGACGAAGTTCCCGAACGGAACCCTAGATCACATCAGGGCTTCGACGAGGAGGTCCTGCATCACCGTGAGCCAGTGGTAGACGTCGAGATGCGCCGCATGCGGGTGGTCGGGCGGCAACTGCTCGGGAGTGTCCTCGGAGATCCCGAGCATCGCGCCGAGTGCCAGTCGCACGTCGTTGAGCGAGGTGAGCCACGCCGCGGCCTCGTCGGGAGTCAGGGCGAAGTCCCCGCCGCCGGCCGGCAGGGTGTCGAGCAACACCCGGGCGGCGCCCAGCTTGGCGTCGATGATCTGTGGTTCGTGAACGCTCCGCAGCGCCGAGTTCAGTTCGCCGTTGACGACCTCGGCGGAGAGTTCGTCGTCCTGGTCGGGCCGGTGGAAATCCGGGAGGAGACGGCCCAGGGTCACATCGTCGGGTGCCTGCGAGTGCCCGACGTCGATACCGGTCAGCCTCGCGAGGTCGTCGCGGGGCGCGGAATCGGCTCGTTCGGTGAGCAATTCGCACATCGACGTGACCATCGACGCGAGCAGCTCTGCTTCGTGCGCGTCGAGTTGCGATGCGATGCGCATCGTCTCGCCGCGCCCCTTGCGTTTCCAGGTGCGCACGCGTCTCAGTGTGCCTGCCGCGCCGCGAAGGCCGCCCGACCGGTTCGGAGTCGTCCGCGGCCGGTCCGGGTCACGAATCCCGCTGCATCGTCGCCCACAGCCCCGCGGCGTGCAGCTTCGCGACGTCGGCCTCGACCTTTTCTCGGTCCCCGGAGGAGACCACTGCCCTGCCCTCGGTGTGGACCTGCATCATCAGTTCGTTGGCGCGGGACTCGGAGTAGCCGAAGATCTTCTGGAAGACGAAGGTGACGTACCGCATCAGATTGACCGGGTCGTCCCACACGATCGTCATCCAGGGCTTGTCGAGTCCCGCCGCGCCGTCGGCGACCTCTGGTTCGGCAACCGCCGTACCGCCGGGGGTAGCCTCGTGCGCACGAGTTTCGTCAGGCGCCATGAGGACAGGGTAGGCGATTGTGAGCAACGACAACACCGCGCTGCTGACCGATCAGTACGAACTGACGATGGTCGCAGCGGCACTTCGCCACCCGGTTGCGCACCGCCAGTGCGCATTCGAGGTCTTCGCGCGCCGCCTCCCCGACGGCCGGCGCTATGGCGTGGTGGCCGGAACCGGCCGCGTTCTGGACGAGCTCGCGGCGTTCCGGTTCGGCGACGAGGAGATCGCCGTGGTCGAGCGATTCCTCGACGCGGACACGGTGGCCTGGCTGCGGGACTATCGGTTCTCCGGTGACATCGACGGTTACCGGGAGGGCGAACTCTACTTCCCCGGTTCGCCGATCCTCACCGTCCGCGCGCCCTTCGCGGAGGGGGTCCTGCTCGAGACCCTGATCCTCTCGATCCTCAACCACGACAGCGCGATCGCGTCGGCCGCGGCCCGCATGGTCAGCGCGGCCGGGTCGCGCCCGATCATCGAGATGGGCTCGCGGCGCACCCATGAGCGCGCCGCGGTCGCCAGTGCGCGCGCCGCCTACATCGCCGGTGTCGCCGCCACCTCGAACCTCGAGGCGGCCCGGAGCTTCGGCGTGCCCAGCGCCGGCACCGCCGCCCACGCCTTCACCCTCGGTTTCACCGGCCCGGACGGGCCCGACGAGAAGGCCGCGTTCGCCGCGCAGATCGAGGCCCTCGGGATCGGTACCACGCTGCTGGTCGACACCTACGACATCACCCAGGGCGTGCGCAACGCCATCGAGGTGGCCGGCCCCGGACTCGGTGCCGTGCGCATCGACTCCGGCGACCTCGGGGTGCTGGCGCGCCAGGTCCGCGCGCAACTCGACGACCTGGGCGCGACGGAGACGAAGATCGTCGTGTCCGGTGATCTCGACGAGTACGCGATCGCCTCGCTGCGCGCCGAGCCGGTCGACACCTACGGGGTCGGGACATCCCTGGTCACCGGGAGCGGGGCGCCGACGGCGGGGATGGTCTACAAACTCGTCGAGGTCGACGGCCTGCCGGTGGCCAAACGGGCGAGTCACAAGGAGTCGCGCGGCGGCGCCAAGTCGGCCGTGCGGGCGGCCCGGTCGAGCGGCACGATCGTCGAGGAGATCGTGTATCGCGCCGACGGCACCCGCCCCGCGCCGGACGGGCTCGGCATCCGGGACCTGCAGATCCCGCTCGTCCGCGGTGGGACGCCCGTGGCGTCGCTGCCCACTCTCACCGATGCCCGCGCGCACCTCGCGGCCGGCCTGGTCAGCTTGCCCTGGGAGGGTCTCGGCCTGTCCCATGGAGATCCCGCGGTGCCGACCCGCTACGAGCTCGGCTGACCGCACCCCGACGCCCGGAACCGATGTCCCCCGACGACAGGAGAATTGGATGAGCGCCGAACGCAGCGACGGCACCCGTCCCGCCGACGCGCTGATCGTCGTCGACGTGCAGAACGACTTCTGCGAGGGCGGCGCCCTCGGGGTGAACGGTGGCGCCGCGGTCGCACGGGCGGTCACGTCGATCCTCGACGAATACCAGACCGTCGTCGCGACCCGCGACTATCACATCGACCCCGGTGCGCACTTCTCCGACGACCCCGATTACGTCGACACCTGGCCACCGCACTGCCGCGTCGGCACCGACGGTGTAGCGTTCCACCGCGAATTCGACGCCGCGGCGGCACACGAGGTCTTCTCCAAGGGCGAGTACAGCGCCGCATACTCCGGCTTCGAGGGCGCGGCCGCCGACGGCTCCACCCTCGCCGTGTGGTTGCGGGAACGGAAGGTGAAGTCGGTCGACATCGTCGGCATCGCCACCGACCACTGCGTGCGGGCAACCGCGCTCGACGCCGTGGAGGCCGGTTTCAGCACCCGCGTGCTCCTCAACTTCACCGCCGGTGTCGCGCCCGAGACGACGTCGAAGGCTCTCTCGGCGCTGCGGCAGGCGGGTGTCGAACTCGTGGGCGACCTGCTCTACGACGGGTCGAGTCGGACCGGGTAGCAGCGCCGCGGTCCCGACCACGATCCCGATCTCGACAGCGGGAACCGACCGGGCCCGCGATACGTCTGAAAGAACACCGTTCCCGCGCACGGCGAACCCAGCAAGGACAACCGGAACACACCTCATGCCCAACACACCCCCGGTGACCGACCTTCTCGACGCGGCGGTCACCGCACTCGGCGGTCACCGCCGCGGCGGTCAGGTCGCGATGGCCTCCGCGGTGGCGCATGCCATCGACACCGGCGAGCATCTCGCGGTCCAGGCCGGCACCGGCACCGGCAAGTCGCTGGCCTACCTCGTGCCGGCCATCCGGCACGCCGTCGAGAGCGGCCGCACCGTCGTGGTGTCCACCGCGACGATCGCGTTGCAGCGCCAGCTCATCGAGCGCGATCTCCCCCGCCTGGCCAAGGCGCTGAAGAAGCCGATCGGCCGCGAGCCCACCTTCGCGATTCTCAAAGGGCGCGGAAACTATCTGTGCCTGAACAAGATCCACTCCGGTACCGCCGACGAGCCGGACACCGAGCTGTTCGACCCGTTCGAGCTGTCGCGCACCGGCCGGGAGGTCACGCGCCTGCGGGAGTGGAGCAGCGAGACCGAGACCGGCGACCGGGACGACCTCGTCCCCGGCGTCTCCGACCGGTCGTGGCGACAGGTCAGCGTCACCGCCCGCGAGTGCCTGGGCGCGGCCAACTGCTCCTACGGCGAGGACTGCTTCGCCGAGCAGTCCCGCCGCCGGTCCGGGAAGGTCGACGTGGTGGTGACCAACCACGCGCTGCTGGCCATCAACGCCACGAGCCCGGCCAACGTCTTGCCCGAGCACGACGTCGTGGTCATCGACGAGGCCCACGAGCTCGTCGACCGGATGACCTCGGTGGCCACCGACGAACTGTCGGCGGCCTCGGTGGCGCTCGTCGCACGCCGGTGCGGGAAGCTCGTCGACGAGGAGACCGCCGACGCCCTCCTGGGCGCCGGTGAACAGCTGGGCGAATTGCTCGACAACGCGCCGATGCGCCAGTGGACCGGCCTGCCGTCCGACGCCACCGCTGTCCTCGTGATGCTGCGGGACCGGCTGTGGCAGGCGCGCACCGCGATCGGACCGGTACGGATGGCCGGCGCCGACGACGGCGCGGCGGCCGCCCGCTCGGCGGCCCTGACCTCACTCGAGGACATGCACGACACCGTCGTCCGCGTACTCGGTGCGTTCGACGAACCCGACGAGGCGAAGCGGCGCGACGTCGTGTGGGCGTCACTGGACACCTCACGCCGCGGGGCCGAGCCCCGGCCCATCCTGCACATCGCACCGCTGTCGGTCGGCGGCCTGCTGCGGGCCTCCCTGTTCGCCGACGCCACGGTCATCCTGACCTCGGCGACCCTCACGATCGGCGGCTCCTTCGACGCCCTCGCCGCGACCTGGGGACTCCCGGCGTCGGGGCGCGGGACCGACCGTCCGGTGACAGACGAGACGAGCCCCGCAGCGGGGTCTAGCACAGCCGACGTCACCGCCAGCGGGAAGGCGGTCCCGTCCGATTCGGGTTCGGCACGCTGGACCGGCCTCGATGCCGGCTCGCCCTTCGACTATCCGCGGTCGGCGATCCTCTACGTCGCACGTCACCTCCCCCGACCCGACCGCTCGGGCATCTCGTCGCGGACGATGGACGAGATCGCCGAGCTCGTGAACTCCGCCGGCGGACGCACGCTCGGTCTGTTCTCCTCGATGCGCGCGGCGCGCGAAGCCGCCGACGCGATCCGCGACCGCACCGACCACCCGGTGCTGTGCCAGGGCGACGACACGACGTCCACCCTGGTCCGGCGGTTCGCCGACGACCCGGCGACCTGCCTGTTCGGCACCTTGTCCCTGTGGCAGGGGGTCGACGTGCCGGGCCCGTCGTTGAGCCTCGTGCTCATCGACCGCATCCCCTTCCCTCGTCCCGACGATCCGCTGCTGACCGCCCGGCAACGTGCGGTCGATGCGCGCGGCGGCAACGGATTCCTGTCGGTGGCGGCCAACCACGCCGCACTGCTGCTCGCCCAGGGTGCCGGCCGCCTGCTGCGTTCGGTCGACGACCGCGGGGTCGTCGCGGTCCTCGACTCCCGACTGGCCACGGCGGGGTACGGCGGCTATCTGCTCGCGTCCCTGCCCCCGATGTGGCGTACCACCGACCCCGCGGTCGTCCGTTCGGCCCTGACCCGATTGACCGATCCCGCCCGTTCGGTGGGCTGACCTCGACCGACCCCGCCGCGCCCGGCCCGCCCGACACGGCGGGCGATCCATGACAAGACAATCCCGTCCGCGGGGCACTAGGTTGGGTACCGGTGATACCAACGAAGGCGAGACCGACAGCGCACCCCGGCCACTCACGGGAGCTGACGACAGGAGGCTCCACGTGATCGGGCGCATGGGTATCGACGACATCGCACCCCTTGTGTCAGCGGGCCAGCAACCTGCCAAAGCCGTTGTGGGAGAATACTTCCCGGTCAGCACCACGGCCTGGCGCGAAGGACACGACGCGCTCGGCGTCACACTGCACGTCGAGGCCCCGCGACGCGGGCCGTTCGATGTGCGGATGGTCCCCGCGCCGGAACCGGACACCTTCAACGCAGCCTTCGTTCCCGACGCCGTCGGATTCTGGTCGTACCGGATCGAGGCCTGGAGCGACCCCTACGCCACGTGGCGTTCGGCCGTTCTGAAGAAGCTCGACGCCGGGCAGGGCGCCGCCGACCTCGCCAACGACATCGAGACCGGCGCGCGGGTACTGGACACCGCAGCCGACCTGGTCGCCGGTGATGACCGAGAACTCCTGCTCGACGCCGCGCGCCAGCTCCGCGCACGTCGTCGCCGCGTCGAGAACCGGGTGGGTCTGGCGGTCTCCGACGAGGTCGTCGAACTGCTGACCGCCCATCCCGTCCGCGAGCTCGTCACCAAGAGCCGTACCTACCGGGTGTGGGTCGATCGCAAGCGCGCACTGTTCGGCTCGTGGTACGAACTGTTCCCGCGCTCGACCGGCGGCTGGGACGGTGAGGGCAATCCCGTCCACGGCACGTTCCTCACCGCCGCCCAGGATCTGCCGCGCGTCGCGGACATGGGCTTCGACGTCGTCTACCTGCCGCCGATCCACCCGATCGGCGAGATCAACCGCAAGGGCCCCAACAACACCCTCGTCGCGGGACCCGAGGATGTCGGTTCGCCGTGGGCCATCGGATCATCCGACGGCGGGCACGACGCCATCCATCCCCTCCTCGGCACCGAGGAGGACTTCGAGTACTTCGTCGGCCGGGCTCGCGAACTCGGCCTCGAGGTCGCGCTCGATCTGGCCCTGCAGTGCGCACCGGATCATCCGTGGGCGCTCGAGCATCCGGAGTGGTTCACCACCCAGCCCGACGGCACCATCGCGTTCGCGGAGAACCCGCCGAAGAAGTACCAGGACATCTACCCGCTGAACTTCGACAACGACCCGGGCGGCCTCGCCCAGGCGGTGCTGGACGTGGTGCGGGGCTGGGTGGCCCGCGGCGTGCACATCTTCCGCGTGGACAACCCGCACACCAAGCCCCTGTGGTTCTGGGAGTGGCTGATCGCGAAGGTCCGCGCCGAGGAGCCGCGCGTCGTGTTCCTCGCCGAGGCCTTCACCCGTCCCGCGATGATGCACGCCCTGGGCAAGGTCGGGTTCCAGCAGTCCTACGGGTACTTCACCTGGCGGAACACGGCCGAGGAGCTTGCGGAGTACCTCCAGGAGATCTCGCACGAGACGCCGGCGTTCTACCGCCCCAACCTCTTCGTCAACACGCCGGACATCCTCACGGAGTACCTGCAGCACGGCGGCCCGGGCGCGTTCCGGATCCGCGCCGTCGTCGCCGCCACGGCCAGCCCGCTGTGGGGCGTCTACGCCGGGTTCGAGCTGTTCGAGCACGTGGCCCGGCCGGGCGCGGAGGAGTACATCGACAACGAGAAGTACGAGTACCGCCCCCGGGACTGGGAGGGCGCGGAGGCCGCGGGTGCCTCGCTCGCCCCGTACCTCACCCGGCTCAATGAGATCCGCGCTGCGCACCCGGCGCTGGGCGACCTGCAGAACCTGACCCTGCACGCCTCGACGCACCCGGACCTGCTCGTGTTCTCGAAGACGCGCTCGGCCCGGCCCGAGGGTGCGCACCGGGACGCCGAGGCGGTCACCGACGCCGGTCCCGCGGAGGACACCCTGATCGTCGTCGTCACCACGAACCCGCACGACGTCGTCGAGGCGACCCTGGACCTGGACCTCGAGGCGCTGCGTCTGCGCCCCGAGGACCGCGACGCGTCCGGGGCCGTCGAGGTGGAGGACCTGCTCACCGGCCAGCGCTGGCGGTGGGGCCGCACCCCGTACGTCCGCCTGGACCCGAACGTCGAGCCCGCCCACGTCCTGCGGATCGTCCGGAACGGCTGAGCCGCTCCCGACGCCCGCCGTCCCCAAGCCCGAATCCAAGTCCCTCAAGAAGCCCAGCCAGGACGGCGACGACCTGCTCGCCCTCGGGGTCGAGCCGGTCGAGCCGTTGGTCGACCTCGGTCGACTCGACGCCGTCGATCGTCGTGTAGCCGGCGGAGATGTCGGAGGCGTACCGGTCGTCGAGGCTGTCGACGATGATCTGCCGGGTCCGCGCCACGGCGTCCTGCGACGGCCGCCTGCATGCATGTAGCAGGGCTGCCGAGCCTTCAAGGGACCCGCCGCTCGCCTTGACCGTGCTAAAGATCATCACCGGTTTTTCTCGGCCTT
>ERZ501011.113-NODE-113-length-25881-cov-12.824557_pt1 | contig 25881 bp, 21 predicted proteins | sample MGYA00248833_ERZ501011 | MGnify/ENA primary metagenome ERZ501011 (study PRJEB25958, sample SAMN03398530) | human skin metagenome | study: EMG produced TPA metagenomics assembly of the Human Skin Microbiome Metagenome (human skin metagenome) data set. | reverse complement strand
TCGGAGCACTTGACAAGCTATAGGACCCTCTCGCTTCGCTCGCACCTCAGGGAGCATAGAATTCGGGCGCCCAGGAGTGTTCGCTCGGTGGTCCACGACGGCCGTCCGGCCGCTCCTCAGGGAGCGGAGGCGTCGCGCTCGTCGCACCTCGGGGAGCGGGAGGGGGCCGTGCTCCTTGCGCCTGTGCTCAGGGAGCGTGAAGCCGCGTGTGCGCGAACCTCAGAACTCCTCGGCGCCGATGAGAGCGGCGTCGTCGGCGACCTTGTGGTCGTGAGCGACCTTGGCCAACGACACCGCGCCGAGGGCGACGACGCAGTATCCGGTGGCGAACCACCACGGTGTCGCCTCCGAACCGGTCCACTTCGCGAGGTAGGCGACGAGCACGGCCGCGATCGCGGCGCCCATCCAGCGGAGGAAGCTGAACCCGGCACTCGAGACCGAGCGCGGGGTGTCGCCGCCGACGGCCGACATCGCGACGTCGGTGAAGAGGGTGTTGAGCACGCCCGAGGGGAAGCCGGAGAGGATGACGGCCAGGCCGATCAGCCAGATCTGTCCGGTGAACGTGCCGATCCCGGCCAGCACCATGACAAGTCCGTATGTCGAGATGGCAACCATGACACCGGCCTTCTCACCGACGACCCGAGCGAGCAGCGGCGCGACGAAGACTCCGGCGACCGCGGTGAGTAGACCCCAGCCGAAGAAGACGAGTCCGGCGTAGATGGGTCGCAGGCCCATCGCGATCGGCGCCCAGGCGATCACGGTGAAGAGGGCGCCCGTGTAGAAGGCGGAACCGACGGACGTGACGAACAGGGTGCGGTTGCGCAGGACCTTGATCGGGTCGACGATCCGGACCCGCACTCGTTCGGACCGGGGGCCGTCGGCGGGAAGCATGAACGCGCACAGGATGGCTCCGGCCAGCATCAGCAGGGCGGTACCGGCAAACGGTGCGCGCCAAGTCCATTCACCGAGCGTCGCACCCAGGAGCGGTCCGACGGCCAGCCCGATGCCCAGGGCGGCCTCGTACATCATGATGGCGCTGTTGCGGTTGCCCACCGCCGATTGGACGATGAAAGCCAGTGCGGTGGCGAGGAACAGTGCGTTGCCGAGACCCCAGATCACCCGGTAGGCGATGAGCTGGTCGATGTTGTCGGCGAAGGCCGAGACGCCGGCTGCGACGACGATGAGTCCCAGCCCGACGGTGAGTGTGCGTCGCGGCCCGAAACGGTATGCGGCCCAACCGGTCAGCAGCATCGCGACGCACTGGACGCCGACGTAGACACCGAACAGGAGCGTGAGCTTCTCCGGTGGGGCGTTCAGCGCTTCGGCGATGCTGTGCAGGATCGGATCGACGAGGCCGATGCCCATGAAGGCGATGACGGCGGCGAAGGCGGTGATCCACACCGCGCGCGGTTGGGCGCGCAGAGAGGCGAGCATCGACGGTTCGGTTGCGGTGGTGTCGCGCGCAACCGCGGCGGTGTCGCCCGGGGTGTGTTCGGTGACGGTCATGAATTCCTCTGCCAGATCAGGCGGACGGCCGGCGGTGTCGAACCCCGACCGGGCCGCTCACGCACTCGCCGGGCGGGCGGGGTGCGATACCGGGTGATTGTCGAGATGGTCGCGCAGGGCCTGCAGGGCCGGTCCGGCCGCGGCGATGGCTTCGCGCTGCTGATCGTCGAGTGCGGCGAGCGCACCGGTCAGGATGACGTCCCGCTCCTCGCGGATCTGCCGCACGAGGGTGCGCCCGTGGTCGGTGAGGCCGACGAGCACGGCTCGGCGGTCGTCTGGATCAGGTCTGCGTTCGACCAGGTCGTGCTTGGTGAGTCCGTCGATCACCGACGTCGCTGTCGGCATGCGGATGGATTCGCGGGTGGCGAATTCACCCATCCGCATCGGCCCGTGATCGGCGAGGACGCTCAGGGCAGACGTCTGCGCCGCGGTCAGCTCGACCGAGGGTGCGCGACGACGAAGGGCCAGGTACAGCCTGGTGATCGTCGGCCGCAGGGTCTGGGCGAGCTGGGCGGGGTCGGAAGCGGACACGTTTAGAGAGTCTAATACTTAGGGGTTCGAAGTATTAGGGCAGGGGCCTGTGACGCTGCGCACGCATCTGCGACTCGACTCGTTCAGACGGTCAGTGGTGCCCCACGACTCCGAAGAAGGCGATCAGGTCCTCGCGGGCGGTCGCGACGCCGTCGGGCCGGCCGTCGATCTCGCTGAGCAGTCCGCGCTGGAAGATGCCGTCGAGCGCGATGTAGGCGACCGCCGGTGTCACCGCGGGCTGCGTCCCCGACAACTCGCAGAATCTCTCCACCACACGCCAGATCATCTCTTCGCGCCGGCGCTCGATCTCGATCACGTCCGCGCGGAAGGAGTCGTCGAACATGCTCTGGTTGCGCAGGTCGTACCAGAGCCGATGAATGGCTGCCTCGGAGTGCATGCCTGCGAAGAAGGTGTCGGCGAACTCGTCGCGCAACTGGTCCGCGGTCACCGCCTGGGCCACGACCTCGTCATAGCGGGTGACGCAGACGGCCTCGTACTGCCGGACCGCGTGGGCGATGAGGTCGAGCTTGTCGGTGAAGTAGTAGTGCAACACGCCGTGCGAGTACTCGGAGTTCTGCGCGATCTCGCGCAGGCTCGTCCGCGCGTACCCGAGTTCGGCCAGCGTCGTCAGAGTCGCCATGGCCAGCTCGTCGCGCTTGGCCTGGAACTTGTCTCGTGCGCGGGCCTCGATGCGGGCCTGTCGGTCGACGACCTGTGTCATCTCGCGGTCCTTGCCGGGGGATTCCCTTGCTCGGGGAGTGATGGAGTTCGAGACCCGAGTGTACCCACCCGGCCGAGTTCGACGCTTGTCGGCGCCAGCCGGGCGGGCACCGGGTGAGGCCTCGATCCGGTCAGCTGAATGCGCCCCGGACCTCGGTCTTCAGGATCTTGCCGATCTTGGACCGCGGCAGCTCGGTCCAGATCTCGATCTCCTTCGGCGCCTTGACGCTGCCGATCCGTTCCTTGACGAAGGCGATGAGCTCCTCGGTGTCGGCGTCGTGCCCCGCACGCAGTTCGACGGCGGCCGTCACGCGTTCGCCCCATTTGGGATCAGGCAGCCCGATGACGGCCGAGTCCTTCACCGCCGGATGGGCCAGCAACGCCTGTTCCACCTCGGCCGAGTACACGTTGAACCCGCCGGTGATGATCATGTCCTTGGCGCGGTCGACGACGAAGAGGTAGCCGTCGTCGTCGAGGTAGCCGATGTCGCCGGTGTGATGCCAGCCGTGCGCGCTCACTTCGGCGGTGGCCGTGGGGTTCTCGTGATACCCGTCCATCACGAGCGGTCCCCGGACGACGATCTCCCCGCGCTCGCCGCGACTCAGCAGCGACCCGTCCTCGGCCATGATCGCGACCGTGGTCAGCGGTGTCGGCCGCCCGGCCGATCCGAACCGCTCGGTGGCCATCGACCCGTCGTCATGGAAGTGCTCGGCGGGCGCGAGGGTGGCGATCATGTTCGGCGCCTCCGTCTGCCCGAACAACTGGCCGAGCACCGGTCCGATACGCGTCAGTGCTTCTTCCAGCCGCGTGGGCGACATCGGCGCCGCGCCGTACCACAGACATCGCAGCGAGCTCACATCCCGACTGTCGAGGTCGGGATGGTCGAGCACCCCGTAGATCACCGTCGGCGGGAGGAAGGCGTGGGTGATTCGATGCCGCTCGATCAGCGCCAGGAAGTCCCCGATGTCAGGTGCCGGCATGATCACGACCTCCCCGCCGAGGCTGAGGATGGGGAACGTCAGCACCCCCGCCGAGTGGGTCAGCGGGGCGAGCGCCAGGTACCGGGGGCGCTCACCGAACGGGTAGCTCATCAACGCCAGTGCCGTCGAGGTCATCATGTTGTCCTCGGTGAGTCGCACCCCCTTCGGTCGGCCGGTCGTCCCGCCGGTACCGGCGAGCATGCACAGACCGCCATCTGGTCGTCGGCGTTCGTCCGGCTCGGCCCGATGTTCGTCGAGCCAGCCGTCGAACGGCCTCGCCCAGTCGACGTCGCCGTCCAGACAGATCATCCGGTCCAATTGCGGGAGCTGATCTTTGATCTTCTCGATCAGGCCGGTGAACTTCGCCTGGAAGAACAGCAGCCGACACCCGAAGAGATCGAACAGCTGTCGGTTCTCCTCGGCCTCGTTGCGCGGATTGACCGGGCACCACACAGCACCCGCACGCGAGATGCCGAAGACGCATGTCAGGGCCAGCGGATCGTTGGCCGAGAGGACGGCGACCCGGTCACCGGCCTCGATCCCGTTGTGCTGCAATGCACCCGCGATGGCGGTGGACCGATCCTGGACCTCGCCGTAGGTCGAGGTGACCCCGCCGGCGGTGAGGCACGGCGCGTCGCGCCCCAGCGAGGCGCCCTTGTCGAGGTACTCCGAGAGTCGCATGTCGTCCTCAGCGGTGCACGGTGACGATCGGGTCCAGGACCAGACCGAAAGCGCGTAGGGTGCCGAGCAATTCGCGATGGCCGAACGCCTGGCAGCTCGAGACGAAGCCGACACGGCGGGGGCGGGCCTGGAGGAGTTCGTTCGCGGCGTGCGCGTTGAGCAGGGCGGTCTGCTTGTAGTTGGAGTTGCCGTGGATCACGCAGTGCGCGCGGCCGAGCGGACCGGAGGCGTACACCGAGTCCAGCGAGGTGTTCAGGCGCGGGTTCTCACGCGGGGGCATCTCGCTGCGGATGGCGGCCGACTGCTCGTCGATGATCCGGTACTTCTCCTCCTCGGACTTGCCCTCCATCTGTTCGAGCGCGGCGGCCACCAGAACCGGAACGCCCTGCATCAGTGGCCGGTTGAAGACGCCGCCGAGTGCCTTTGCGGTGGCCACGCGCGGGTCGTTCTTGAACCACACCGGGTGTGATGTACCGCCCCAGGGCAGAGCGAGACCGAGGTCGTGCTGGCCGGGCACGCTGACCGTGTACAGACCCGCGTCCGCCGGCCATTCGACGTACTCGTTCTCCTCGAGGTAGTACGCCTTCGCGAATGCCGCATTGGTGAGGATCGTGTTGGTCGACGCGACGGTCGGGTGGCCCTTCCAGAACACCTGGATGTCGAGGGTGTCCAGTCCGGGGTTCTCCAGGCAGATGTTCGCGGCGATCTCGCCGATCGAGTACATCTGCGCCAGGCCCGGCGTCAAGACCAGTTCGCGAGAAGCGAATTCGGCTCCGTACTGCGCCTCGGCATCGATCATCCAGTTCTGTTCACCGTTGGTGTCGGTGTAGTGGGCCCCGATCTCCAGGCACGCCTGGACGACCTCGTGACCGTAGCGGGCGAACGGCCCGACCGTGTTCAGTACGACGTCGGCGCCGCGGAAGGCCTCGGTCAGCGCCTCGACCGTGTGCTCGACCTCGACGATGTCGTACGCGACCGTGTCGATGCCCGGCACCGCCTCGACGGCGCTCTTCAGCCGGGCGTGGTCGCGGCCCGCGGCCAGGAACGGAATGTTGTACTCGCGCAGGTACTCACAGATCAGTCGGCCGGTGTATCCGGACGCTCCGTAGACGACGACGCGTTTGTCGGTGGGCATGGTGGGACTCCTCGTGTCTGGTTCGGGTGTTCGATGCGGGTGTTCGGGAAAAGCGTTGCGGCGGTGGACGTCGGCGGGATCACATCCCCATGCCGCCGTCGACCGGGAGGCCCGCGCCGGTGATGAACTTCGCGGCGTCGGAGACGAGGAAGACCACGGCGTCGGCCATGTCGTCGACCTGACCGAGCCGGCCCAGCGGCGTCAGTTCGGCGACCGCCTGGGCAGCCGCCTCCGGGGATTCGAACAGCCCCAGGGCCGCGGTCTCGACGGCGAGCTTGTTGCCCATCGCGGTCGGGGTGAGTGCGGGATAGATCGAGTTGACGCGCACTCCGTAGCCGAGCTTGCCGGATTCGGCGGCCGCCACCCGGGTGAGGCGGTCGATACCCGACTTCGTCGCGGAGTAGACGCTGATGCCGGGGAAAGCGATTGTCGCAGCGACGGATGCGATGTTCACGACGGCTCCGCCCCTGCCTGCGATGCCGCCGGGACGCATCGCGCGGAACGCGTGCTTGATGCCGAGGGCAGTACCGAGCACGTTGACGTCCAGCATCTTCGACGCCTCGCCGGCGTCGAGATCGACCAGGAGGTTCGTCACCTCGATGCCGGCGTTGTTCACGACGATGTCGAGCCCGCCCAGCGACTCGACGGTCGACGCCACGGCCGACTCCCAGGCTGCGTCGTCGGTCACGTCGAGCGCGACGAACTCGGCCTTCGCGCCTTGTGCCCGAAGCGTTTCGACCGTCTGCCGACCGCCGTCGGAGTTCACGTCGCCGATCGCGACGGACGCGCCCGCTGCGGCGAGCGCCTCGGCCATCCCGGCACCGAGACCCTGTGCGCCACCGGTGACCAGTGCCGTCCGCCCGGTCAGGTCATAACTCGTCATCGTTCCACCTCCGTGAGACCGCCTCGACCGAGGCGGAGAAGCAAGACACAGTCGAGACGACATGTGCTGCACGCCACACTAGGCCTGGGTCTTGACAGTCGTCAAGAAAAACCTTGACGACTGTCACGATCGGGGTGTGGTCCACGAAAGATCCAGGTCAACGGCTCGGTGCCGCTGGACAGTCCTGGTGGGAGATGCAGAACACCCCCGAGCCGGGCGGCAGTGGCCGGGACTCGAGGGTGCTCGGATGACGAGGTGTGGTCAGACGCCGATCTCGCCTCCGTTGTCGCGCCACACGGCGACGACGGAGGGCCGGGGCTGCGATTGTCCGCCGTCGGGCCAGTGCGACGCCGGGTTGTCCGCGGAGTGGTCGTCGAGTTCGCCGGGATGCTGAACCGCGATCAGGACACGATTGGTGTCGATGATCGGGCCGCAGGTCTCGCCACCCTTGGGCACGGTCAGGAACTGCTTGGTCTCCCCGCGTCGATCGCCGTCCAGGGCGACCGCGAACAACCCGTCGTTGCTGTCGAGTGCGTTGCCGTCCGTGGAGATCCACAGATTGCCATGTGGATCGAACGCGACGTTGTCGGGGCAGGAGATCGGACTGACCTTGGTCTTGTCGAACCCGCCGTAGTAGGTGTCGGCAGCAGCCGGGTCGCCGCACACCAGCAGGAGTTCCCAGGTGAACTCGGTGCCGGTGTGGTCGTCGGTCATCTCGAGGACCTGACCGTTCTTGTTCTCGTTGCGGGGGTTCACCGCATCGGCAGGCGCTTCTCCATCGGTGCCGCGATCGTCGTTGTTCGTCAGCGCGCAGTAGACCTTGCCGGACTTCGGATTCGGTTCGATGTCCTCGGGCCGGTCCATCTTGGTCGCGCCGACGGTGTCGGCGGCCTGCCGGGTGAACACCGCGACCTCGGCGGGGGACATGCCGCGGATGTACGAGCGTGCCGAACCGTCGGCATTGACCGTCAGCAGCGGCTTCCAGGACCCCTTCCCGGCGAATTTCTCTGAGGCGGGCGGGGTTCCGGTGCCGTCCACCGGGTCGGGGGAGTCCCCGGTGAAGGTGGCGACGTAGAGCGTGCCTTCGTCGAGGATGCCCATGTTGTGGTCGCGGGCCGTCTTCGACAGGCCGGACTTCATCTTGCGGCTGGAGACGAACTTGTAGATGTACTCGAACCTTTCGTCGTCACCGCTGTAGGCGACGACGGTGTCCTTGTCCGGCCCGCTCCCGACCACGTAGATGTTCGCCGATTCGTGCTTGAACCGGCCCATCGAACTGTGCTTCACCGGAACGGAATTCGGGTCGTGCGGATCCACCTCGACGATGTAACCGAAGCGATTCCCCTCGTTCGGCTCGACGGCCAGGTCGAAGCGCTTGTCGAACCGTCCCCAGTAATGCTCGTCGCCGTCGTCCTCGAAGGAGTAGCGCTCGAGCCGCTCCTTGGCCTTGGCGTCGGTGACGGTGCTCGGGTTCGCGAAGTAGTTGTTGAAGTTCTCCTCCCCGGAGAGCATCGTGCCCCACGGGGTGAGACCTCCGGAACAGTTGGCGAAGGTGCCCAGGACAGTGGTGCCCGCCGGGTCTGCGGCCGTCTTGACGAACTCGCTGCCCGCGGCCGGGCCGGTGAGACGGAACGGACTCGAGGCAGCCAGACGTCGGTTGCGAGGGCCCACAACGGTTTTGAGAGCGCCGCTGCCGGATTGCGCGGTGACCTCGACGACTGCGATGCCGACCGACGCCATGGCGATGCGGGCCTGCTGCTCGGTGGGTTCGCCTTCCTTGTAGCCGGCGAACATGAAGGGCTCGGTCGGATACTCCAGGTTGGCGACCAGGTAGTGGTGATCGGCGACGCCGTCGACCGGGATCAGGCCGGCGAAGTCGTTGTTGAAGCCGAACTGCCCGGCCTGCGCCTCGGGTGTCTGATTGGCGAAGTCGAACTCGGGAGCGCCGGGCAGGATCGGGTCGCCCCACCTGATCACCACCTCCTGGCGGTACCCGTCCGGGATCACCACGGCGTCCTCCGTGTTCGGTGCGACGGCGGCGAAGTTCATGCCCGGCATCGCATCTCCGGATGTCGCACCGCTCGACGACGAGGCCGACTCCGACGACCCGGAGTCACCGCACGCCGCGAGGAGCGAGGTCGCACCGACGGCCACCGCTGCACCGGCCGAGGTCTTGAGAACGCTTCGACGCGAGACCGCGGTGCGGACGATGTCCCGGAAGTAGTTGTTGTCGCTGGTGTTCCCGGGATCGTGGCGGCACGCGTCGCCGCACTTGTAGCGGCATGTCACGTAGGCGCGGGACGAACGTCCGGCATCCTCGCCGGTGGACATGAACAGCTGCAACGGAATACGCACACGGGCTCCTCTGAAAACATGGTCGCGCCACGGGGCCGGCGCACGACGAGGAGCACGTTAGGAGGATGAAACGAACCGATGGCTACCCGAGCGTTAACGGCAGCCCAACACCCCTGTTGGTTCCACGTGGAACATCACGCGGCCGTGTCGATCCGGCCCGCTCGCTGCGCTCCCGGCGCCGTGCTGATTCGGCCCGCTCGCTGCGCTCCCGGCGCCGGGGCCTAGAACCGCCCGCCGGTTCCGATCCGGCCCGACGACCCGGAGCCGCCGAAGGAACCGGGGCTGCGTCCGCCGCTTCCGAAGCCGCCCCCGCCGAAACCGCCGCCGAATCCGCCCCCGCGTCCCGCGACGGTGCCGCGTAGGAAGCTGTCGACGAGGATTCCGCCGAGGACCGCACCGGCGGTGGACGAGCCGCCCGGATGTCGCTGCTGCGACTGCCAGTCGACGACGTCGGTCTGAGCGGCCATGAGCGCCTGGTCGGCCAGGGAACCGGCGCGACGTGCGGTCGCGGTCGCCACCGGTGCATCGGTGGCAGCGGCGTCCATCGCGGACTGCAGAAGCCGCTGCGCCTCCGCCAGTCGGGTACGTGCCGTGGACTGCACGGCCCCGCGGCGGGTGCCGATGAAGTCGGCCGCCGCCGTCACCTTGGCCTCGGCCGATTCGAGTGCCGCGGTGAGGACCTGTGCACGACGGATGCGCTCGGCCGCGGCGTCCCGGGCCGCGGCGAGTGCGTCGTCGAGATCGGCATCCGCGTCGACGAGCGCCGTGAAGGTACCCAGCGGATCGGCGTCGAAGTTGCTGCGGGCATTGGCGACCGCGGCGCTCGCGACCTCGATCGCAGTCACCAGCGAGGTCCCGCCGGTCTGTGCCAGGGCGTTGGCCTCGGCCAGTTCGTCGTCCACCTCGGCGATGAGCGCCGGCATTCGCGAGCGGGCGACGGCGATGTTCGCATCTGCGTGATCGATGGCGTCGAGCAGCGTGGTCGCCTGCTCGATCGATCCCTCGGCCGACCTGATCGCAGCGACGGCCGGTCCCTGCTGACCCACCGGTGCGGCGATGGCGGCGCGCCCCTGATCCGCGGTCGCCTCGGCGAAGTCGATCTGGGCTCGGGCGAGATCGACGTTGTCGAGGATGGAGGTCAACGTGGCCTCGCCGTGCTTGCCGATGAGGTCGGTCAGCTGCTGCGTCGCCGTCTCCAGACGGGCGCGTAGACCGATGAGTTGCTGGGTGATGGCGTCGAATCGCGAGTCCGCATTGATGAGGAGGTTGCGCATCGCGTCGAAGTTCTCGACGTGGTCGTCCAGCGTGCTGTCGATCTCGGTGCAGGTGGTGATGATCTGGACGAGCATCGAGCGTCGTTCGTCGTCGGTCTCGGGAACGTTGTCATCGAGACGCTGGCGCAGCCCGAACGCCCGTCCGAGCGCCTGTTCGGCGTGCCGCACGGTGTCGGTGAACGGAGCCGTCTCGGCCTCACCGAACTCGCCGACCGCCAGCTGCAGCTCTTCCTTGCTGGTGCGGATGGCGTTGTCGAGGTCCGTGAGCACCTCACGCGACCACGGGTCGAGCACCTCGACGGGTTGCGCGGCCAACTGGTCGACGGTCAGTTCCTGCTCGCGCAGGGTCTCGACGCTGTCGTCGATACGACGCTGCTTGCGGCGTCGGGAGTAGAGGTACGCGCCGCCGCCGCCGAGGATGGCCACGCCGCCGACGACGCCGGCTGCGATCAGGCCGGTGTGGTTCGGATCGAGTGCGCCGGACAGTCCGTTGACCGCCGCCAGGCCCGCACCTGCCCAGTTCTCGTCGCGCAATTGCGGGACGACGTCGTCGTTCGCGACTTCTTCGAGTGTCGATTGATCGAGGCCGCCCACGCTGTCGGGTGCGAAGAACCGATACGCCCGGTCCTCGGTGGCGACGGCGAGCAGGGCGTCATGGTCACCCAGCTCGCTGGCGGCGGCGGTCCGATCCGCCCATTCCTCGCTGGTCAGACCGTCGAAATCGCGGACGTACACGATCCACATCTGGACCGCGTGGGCGTTGTAGAGCGAGTCGATCGCCGTCTCGAGTTCGGCGCGCTGCGCCGGGGAGATCGCATCGGCGGAGTCGACGACGTAGTTCGGCAGCCGGGTGGGCGGCTCCGCCGACGCCGCGCCGGGGGACGCCAGGGCCATGAGGACGCCCAGCAGTCCCGTCAGCGCGACCGCCGAAGCCGCGCGTGTCAGCAGTTCCCGAAGTGCCGGCACTCGATGCATGATCACAAACCTAGCCGTGCGGGCGTGCGGTGTCGTCGACGCCTTCGGGGGAGTGTCGGCACCCGGGCGCGGGTGCGCCCGGGTGCTACGCGGTCAGTTCCGCGAGTCGCGCCACCGGCACAGCGCCTCGAGTGCGGTGAGGTCGTAGTCGGGGCCGGTGACGCCGACGGTCAGCAGCGTGACGCCCTCGTCGGCGAGCGCATCGGCATCGCGCAGCAGCGCGTCGGTGTCCCCGTCGAACTGCACGCCCGACGACCGCTCGATGGTCTCGGGATCGCGACCCACGGCGGCGCAGTGCTCGGCCAGCACCTTGGACTTGTGCCGGTACTGCTCGACGTCGTTGAAGCCGTGCCAGACGTCGCCGTGCTCGGCGATGTAGCGCAGCGTCTTCTTCTCGCCGCTGCCGCCGATGAGGATCGGGATGTCGCGGGTGGGAGCCGGATTCAGCTTGGCCAGCCGCGACTTGATCCGCGGGAGGGCGGCACCGAAATCGTTCAACCGGGAACCGACGGTGCCGAAGTCGTACCCGTACTCGTCGTAGTCCTTCTGGAACCAGCCGGCCCCGACGCCCAGGATCAGACGGCCGTTGCTGATGTGGTCGACGGTGCGGGCCATGTCGGCGAGCAACTCCGGATTCCGGTACGAGTTGCAGGTCACGAGCGCGCCGATCTCCACCCGGGAGGTCTGCTCGGCCCAGGCGCCGAGCATCGTCCAGCACTCGAAGTGCTCGCCCTCGGGGGCGCCGTACAGCGGATAGAAGTGATCCCAGTTGAACGCGATGTCGACGCCCGTGTCCTCGGCGCGGCGGACCGCGTCACGGATCAGCGAGTACTCGGGTGCGTGCTGGGGCTGGATCTGGACACCGATGCGAATGGGGAAGGCCATGCCGACCAGTCTGCCCGCTGACGGCGGAATCGTCGACGGACATGGTGGCCGCGCAGTGGTGGTGCGGCGTTGGCATCGGCGGTACGAAGTAGCGGTGAGCATCAGACCGGTCGCGCCGCCGCTCGACGAACTACGCCGTCGTACCAGCGCGAAGTGGAACACGCACCCCGACGACGTACTACCGCTGTTCATCGCGGAGATGGACTATCCGCTCGCACCGGTGGTCGCCGACGCCATCATCGACCGGGTACGTGCGTCCGACATCGGTTACGCGGCGACCTCGGGTTCGGCAGGGGAGGCCTTCGCCGGGTTCGCCGACCGTCGGTGGGGGTGGCGGGTGGATCCGGCTGACGTCAACTCGACGACCGACGTGAGCGTCGTCATCGTCGAGAGTCTGCGTGTCGCGATCAGTCCCGGCGACGGTGTCGTGCTGATGCCCCCGGTCTATCCGCCGTTCTTCGAACTCATCCCGGAGGCCGGAGGTCGCGTCGTCGAGGTGCCCCTTCTCGAGGAACGCGGGTCGTCGTCGACGACCTGGCGGATGGATCTGGCGGGCATCGAACGCGCCCTCGCCGCCGGGGCCCGCGCGGTTTTACTGTGTCACCCGCACAATCCGCTCGGTCTCGTCCACGACGCCACCGACCTCGCGCGACTGGCCGACTTGGCCGCGGGCGACCGTTGTCAGTGACGAGATCCATGCGCCGCTGGTCCACCCCGGCGTGGAGTTCGTCCCGTTCCTCGCGGTGAGCGACACGGCGCGCGACGTCGGCGTGGCCGCACATTCGGCGAGCAAGGCCTTCAATCTCGCCGGTGCCAAGTGCGCGCTCACGGTTGTCGCGTCGGATCGGGGCCGGGCTCTGATCGCGCGGCAACCCGACGAGGTGCGCTATCGCACGAGCATCATTCTGGGCCGCGCTGCGGCCGAAGCGGCATTGGCGCACGGTGACGAGTGGCTCGACGCCACCCTCGAGGTCATCGGGGAGAGCTTCGATCTCCTCGAACAGCTGCTCGCGCAGCATCTTCCGACGGTTCGGTACACGCGGCCGGAGGCGTCGTATCTCGCCTGGCTCGACTTCCGCGAGACCGGGCTGGGCGACGACCCCGGGCTCGTCATTCTCGACAAAGCCCGCGTCGCCCTGCATTACGGACACGCCTTCGGGAATCCGGGTGCCGGTTTCGTTCGACTCAACGTCGCTTGCTCCGCCGACGTGCTGACCGAGGCCATCCGGCGGATCGCGGGCGTGGTGCACTGACCCGGGGTCTCCGCTCCACCATCACTTCTTGCCGGATCGGCAACCGTCCTTGCCGCTCACGACGGTGCGTGCCACAGTCGAAGACATGACCACCGAGAACAGCCATCGCCCCGAGGCCGCGACCGAGTCCCGGGGGAGCAACGATCCGGGAACCGCCGAAGGCTGGGACGAGCGGTACCGCAGCGCGGACCGTTTGTGGACCTCCGACGTCAACCCTGCGCTCGTCGCCGAGGTGTCGGACATCGAGCCGGGCACCGCGCTCGACGTCGGGTCGGGCGAGGGGGCCGACGCCCGATGGCTCGCCGACCGCGGATGGCAGGTCACGGCCCTCGACATCTCGCAGGTCGCGGTGGATCGGGCTCGTGAGATCGACCCGCGGCCGTCGATCACGTGGTTGCGTGCCGACGTGATCGCCGAGGACGTGCCGGCGACCGACGTCGACCTTGTGACCATGCATTACTTCCCGATCCCGAAGGAGAATGTCGACGCGGCCCGCCGGCTGGTCGATGCCGTCGGCCCCGGCGGGTCCCTGCTCGTCGTGGCACACGCCCCCGAGGGTGTGCGTGCACATGGCTTCAACCCGGATGCCTATGTGCAGCCCAAGGACTTCGTGGCCTTGCTCGGCGACGGTTGGGAAATCGTCACCGACGAGACGCGGGAACGCGGCAAGGCCGCGGGAGGCGGCCACCACACCCACGACGTGGTGTTCCGGGCGCGACGCCGGGCCGCCTGAGATCCCCTTGCGTTTTGTCCCGGTAGCCGGGACAAGGCGCAACCTGATCTGACGGGTGGCGGTCGTGACTTCCGCTCCGCCCAGATTGAGTGCACATCTGTACACTCGGGGCATGACCGCCACGACCACGCGTGAGTCCGAGCTGCGGGCGCTCACCGACCTCGGGCTGTACGAGGCCGGCGCTGCGACGCGCGGCGTCGGAGCGATGCACCGCGTCATCGCCGGGGGCGTCTTCCGGATGCTCCGGCCTGTCCTGGGGAGTTCCGTCGACACCGCGCGGATGGTGCATGACGCCGTCAGCGAGGGGACGTACAACTCGATCACCGCTGCCCTCGACGCCGGCCGGTCGGCTGCGGACCATGTGCCCTGGTCGGAGGGCCGCGCGCCCTCGCACACCCCTCGAGGCGCGGTGCTCCTCGGCATCCTCAACGGTCTCATCGGCGATGAACTGGACACCGTGCACTCGCCCCTCACGGCCGACATGTCGATCCGCGTCGACGGCTGGCCGGTCTCCCTCGACGCCGAGTCGCTCCGCGATGGCTTCCCCGACGCGGGTGGACACGTCGTCGTGTTCCTGCACGGCCTGATGGAGTCGGAGTTCGCGTGGTCTCTAGGTGAGCAACCCACATACGGCGAGCGGCTGACCGACGACATCGGCGCCACCGAGGTCCAGGTCCGCTACAACACCGGTCGCCACATCAGCGAGAACGGCCGCGCCCTCGCCGACCTTCTCGACGCACTCGTCCTGCTCTGGCCGACGCCGGTGACACGACTGACCCTCATCGGGCATTCGATGGGTGGGCTGGTCGTCCGAAGTGCTTGCCACGCAGCCGATCAGCGCGGCGACTACTGGACGGGCCTGGTGTCGGAGACAGTGTGCCTCGGCACGCCGCACCTCGGGGCTCCACTCGCCCGCGGTGTCCACCTGGCCACGAATGCGCTGAACCGGACGCCGGTCACCCGCCCGATCGGCTCATTGTTGCGTCGTCGGAGTGCCGGGGTGCGGGACCTGTTCCACGGCAGCCTGACCGACGACGACTGGATAGGTCACGACCCGGACGCGTGGTCGCAGCCGCCCGGCGCCGACGTGCCGCTGCTGGCGGGCGCTCGCCATCTCTTCGTCACCGCGACGATCACCCGCGACCCCGACCACCCGGTCGGGCGTCTGCTGGGTGACGGCCTGGTGCTCGCGCCGAGTGGGCGCGGGCAGCACACGCGGCAGCGTCGCGGGCTGAAGTTCCAGGAGGGGTTCCACATCGGCAACGCACACCATTTCACCCTGCTGAACAACGACGCGATCTACGAGTGGCTGCTCGGCCACCTCATCCCGCGAAAGGAGCTGCCGCCCGGGCGATCGTCGTGAGACCGCGCGGGTTTCGCCGACGAAGCGGCGTCGAACTCAGTGCGGACGGCGCTGCCGGTAACGTCCGCGCGCGGCGAGTACGCCGACGACCCATCCGACGAGAAAGACCACGGCCAGGATGAACCACAGCGGGGACTCGACACTCACCCAGAACAGGTCGATGCGCACCGTGGTCCGGTTCTGCACGATGAAGACCACCGCGAGAACGGTCAGTCCAAGCGCAATCCATTGCGGCAGAGACACCTTCGACAGCGCGGACGATTTCCCAGTGGTGGGTTTCGGGGTGCCACGGTCTTTGGCCATGCCAGAGACTGTAGGCGCATTCGACGGCGGTCACCGGAGATCCGGTTGCGATTTGTCCCGCAATCCGGGACAAACCGCAACCTGACGCCGGCACCGGGGTTCAAGGGGTCCAGCGGGACCGGTACCGCGCTCAGCGGCAGACCGCCCCTTGCGACGCCGAGGTGACGAGCTTGGAGTACTTCGCCAGCACGCCGCGCGTGTACCGCGGGGGCAGGGGAGTGAACTCCTGTGCGCGCGAAGCGAGTTCGTCGTCGTCGACGAGGAGGTCGAGGAGACCGCGGCCGACGTCGAGCCGAATCCGGTCGCCGTCGCGGACCAGAGCGATCGGTCCGCCGTCGACGGCCTCCGGCGCGATGTGACCCACGCACAGACCGGTGGTGCCGCCGGAGAACCGGCCGTCGGTCATCAGGAGCACGTCCTTGCCGAGACCCGCGCCCTTGATGGCGCCGGTGATCGCGAGCATCTCCCGCATGCCCGGTCCGCCCTTCGGGCCTTCGTACCGGATGACGACGACGTCCCCGGCGGTGATCGTGCCGTCCTCGAGCGCGTCCATCGCGGCGCGTTCGCGGTCGAAAACCCGTGCCGTGCCCTCGAACACATCGGAGTCGAAGCCTGCGGACTTCACCACCGCGCCCTCCGGGGCCAGCGATCCCTTGAGGATGGTGATGCCGCCGGTGGGATGGATGGGCGACTTCGTGGCCCGCAGGACCTGGCCGTCCGGGTCCGGCGGCGCGATGTGCGCCAGGTTCTCGGCGACCGTCGATCCGGTCACCGTCAGGCAGTCGCCGTGCAGGAGGCCCGCGTCGAGGAGTGCCTTCATCACCACCGGCACACCGCCGATGCGATCGACGTCGGTCATCACGTGCCGGCCGAACGGCTTGACGTCGGCCAGGTGCGGAACCCGGCTGCCGACGCTGATGAAGTCGTCGAGCGACAGTTCGACCTCGGCCTCGTTGGCGATGGCGAGGAGGTGGAGCACCGCATTGGTCGAGCCGCCGAACGCCATCACCACGGCGATCGCGTTCTCGAAGGCCTCGCGGGTCATGATGTCGCGCGCGGTGATCCCGCGGCGCAGCATCTCGACGACGGCGACCCCGCTCTGGCGGGCGAACTGGTCGCGACGCTTGTCCGGGGCCGGGGGTGCGGCACTGCCCGGGATGGACATCCCCAGTGCCTCGGCCGCGCTGGCCATCGTGTTGGCGGTGTACATGCCGCCGCACGCACCCTCACCCGGGCAGATCGCGCGCTCGATGGTGTCGACGTCCTCCCGGCTCATAAGTCCGCGCGAGCACGCCCCGACCGCCTCGAAGGCGTCGATGATGGTCACCTGACGCTCTTTGCCGTCCGACAGCGTCGCGTATCCGGGCAGTGTCGACCCGGCGTAGAGGAACACCGACGCGAGGTCGAGCCGGGCCGCGGCCATCAGCATGCCGGGCAGGGACTTGTCACAACCGGCCAGCAGGACCGAACCGTCCAACCGCTCGGCGCTCATGACGGTTTCGACGCTGTCGGCGATCACCTCGCGGGACACCAGCGAGAAGTGCATGCCCTCGTGACCCATCGAGATGCCGTCGGAGACCGAGATGGTGCCGAACTCGAGCGGGTACCCGCCGCCCTCGTGCACGCCTTCTTTGACCGCCTTGGCCAGCCGGTCGAGCGACAGGTTGCAGGGCGTGATCTCGTTCCACGACGACCCGACGCCGATCTGCGGTTTCACCCAGTCGTCGTCGCCCATGCCCACCGCGCGGAGCATGCCGCGGGCCGCGGTCTTCTCCAAGCCGTCCGTGACGTCGCGACTACGCGGTTTGATGTCGATCTCGGCGTCCGGTTCGGTTCGCTTGGTCATGAGGGCAAGAGTAGTGGTCATCGCCGGCGAGTGGTCGGAACACCCGATGCCCGTCGACAGCGTCACCAGATCGTGCGCGGACAGCACAGAACCGTGCGCTCGTGACCAGATCGGTGCCCGCCGGAGTGGTTAAGGTCCAGCTCGACCCCGTTCTCCCCTGGAAAGGCCGTCGGTATGAACCCCAGAATCGCGCTCCGGAAACTGGCCGGACGGGCAGTGCTCGTCTCGACGCTGATGGCCGCGGCCGTCGGCCTGTCGGTGGTCCCCGCCCACGCCCAGCCGTCGGCCCCGACCGTCGTCCTGGTGCACGGGGCGTTCGCGGATTCGTCGGGCTGGCGCGACGTCGCGCAGGATCTGCGCAGCCGGGGACTGGCGGTCCAGACCTTCGACAATCCGCTCCGGTCCCCGGCCTACGACTCCGAGCAGCTCGAGAAGAAGCTGGCGACGATCGACGGACCGATCGTCCTCGTCGGTCACTCCTACGGCGGCTTCGTCATCACCAACACCCAGGACCCCGACGTCCGTGCCAACGTCTACATCGCCGCCTTCGCGCCGACCACGGGCGAGTTCGTCCAGGGGCTGCTGAACCCGATCACCTATCCCGGTAGCCGGCTCCTTCCGCCGGCCCTGCAGCTGACGGTGGTCGAGAACGACCCGACCGGCGTGGCCGGACGCAACGTCGACGGTTACATCGCGCGCCCGTACTTCCGGGAGATCTTCGCGCAGGACGTGTCGCCCGCGGTCGCCGCCGACATGTTCGCCCACCAGAAATCCGCCGCGCTCCGCGCCAACCTGGAACCGTCCGGACCGCCGTCGTGGGCACGGGTGCCCAGCTGGTACCTCGTCTCGCAGCAGGATCGGGTGATCCCACGGCGCTGCAGCGCTTCCTGGCCGGACGAGCCGTACCCGGGCGCACCGCCGAGGTCAACGCCTCGCACGCCTCACTGGTCTCTCGCCCCGACGCGGTCTCACGGACGGTGCTGCGAGCGGTCGACGCGACGCAACCGCGCTGACCCGGGGGGGCCGACACCGCATTGTGAGCGCGGTGATTCTAATCGGACCGAGGCGCACGAGGGTGGCGCAATGACCTGCGGCCGAGCACGGGCCGCAGGTCACGGCGTACCGCCGGTGGCGCATTCACCCCGGGCCGCGACCAGCGCCGCGCACAGGCGTTCCGGGGCCGGCGCGATCGCGTTATCGTGCCATTCATGCAGCTCAGGACCACAGCAGCCGGACGGCTCCGGGCGGACAACGCCCGTATGGTCGCCGACGTGCTCCGGCGACAGATCCACGACGGCGACCTCGCCGATTCGCTCGATGAACGCACCCTCATCGCCGACTTCAATGTCTCCCGCAACACCATCCGCGATGCACTCGCGATCCTCACCGAGGAACGACTGATCGAGCGAGCGCCACGGGTCGGCACCCATGTGGTGGCTCGCAAACTCGATCATGGGCTCGATGCCCTGCAGGGACTGAAAGAGACATTCCGCATGCACGGCGAGGTGCGCAACACGGTCAAGATCGCCACCCTCGTCGATGCCCCCCGCGCAGTCGCGAGGCGGCTGCAACTCGCCGACGCGCAGGCCGTCTACATCGAACGGCTGCGCTACCTCGACGACGAGCCGATCAGCCTGGACATCACGTATCTCGTGCCGGACCTCGGCATCCCGCTGCTCGAGCACGACCTCGAGAACAACGACGTGTTCACGCTTCTCGAGCAGATCGCCGGCGGACCCCTCGGACACGCGACGATGACGGTGGAGGCCGTCGACGCCGACCCGCATTCGGCGGCGCATCTCGAGACCGGTTCGGGTACCTCGCTGCTGCTGCTCGAACGACTGACCCATCTCGCGCACGAGAGCCGCCCCGTCGACCTCGAGTACATCCGGATGCGCAGTGACCGAGTCTGTCTGCGGAGCACCGCCCGACGCGAGGCGGCCGGCTCATGAGTCAGGTCAACAACCGCGTCGACGTGCCGGTCACAATCGACGAATCGCTGTGCATCGAGGGCTGCACCCTCTGCGTCGAGGTCTGTCCTCTCGACTCGTTGGCGATCAACCCGGAATCGGGCAAGGCCTTCATGCACGTCGACGAGTGTTGGTACTGCGGGCCGTGCGCGGTCCGATGCCCGACGGGTGCGGTCACCGTCAACATGCCCTATCTGCTCCGCTGAAATCTTCTGTCCCACAACGCCGGTACTGCAACGCAACCGGCGGCGATCACCCATGCCCATGGTCCCAGCCCAAAGGACGTCCGATGAGAACACGTCTCCGATCCCGACAACTGGCGGCGATCACCGTCACGCTCGCCGTCGCCCTCGGCAGTGCCGCCTGCTCGCTCGAGGACACCGGTGACACCGACGCCATCCGGGTCGTCGTCGGTTATCAGTCGAAGACGATCAACACGGTGACCGCCGGGACCCTGCTCCGCGCGGAAGGTCAGTTCGAGAAGCGGCTCGCCGAGGTCACCGAGCGGACCGGCCAGGAGTACACGGTCGAGTGGCAGGACTTCGACACCGGCGCGCCGATCACGACCGGGATGATCGCGGGCAAGATCGACATCGGGTCGATGGGTGACTATCCGTTGCTGATCAACGGATCCCGTGCCGGTGCCGAGGAGAAGACCCGCACCGAGATGCTGTCGGTCACGGGATCCAGCCCGCGGGGTTCGCTGAACATGGTTGTGGTCCCGCAGAATTCACCGGCCACGACGATCGCCGATCTACGCGGGAAGTCGATCTCGGCCAGCGTCGGATCGGCCGGTCACGGGACGCTCGTGCAGGCCCTCGACCGCGCCGGGATCGACCCCACCACCGGGGTGCAGGTGCAGAACCAACAGCCGCAGGTGGGCGCGTCGGCGCTGGAGTCGGGCAAGGTGGATGCCCTGGCCCAGTTCGTGGCCTGGCCCGGACTCCTGGTCTTCCAGGACAAGGCGCGGTTGCTCTATGACGGAGCCCAGCTCGGGGTTCCGACCCTGCACGGCGTCGTCGCGAGATCTGCCTATGCGCACGAGAACCCGGACGTGGTCCAGGCCTTCCTGCGCGCTCAGCTCGATGCGACCGAGTCCCTGACCCGCGACCCGCTCGCCGCCGCCGAACTCGTCGCGGAGAACAGCGGTCTCCCGGCCGAGGTCGTCTACCTCTACAACGGCCCGGGCGGAACGGACTTCAATCCGGCCATCAAGTCGGACCTCGTCGGGGCGCTGCGCAACGACGTCCCCTACCTGAAGTCCATCGGCAGCTTCCCCCACGAGATCGACCTGGACACCTTCGTCGATCCGGGGCCGCTGCAGGACACCTTCGCCGCGGCCGGCATCAACTACTCGGAAGCCCTGAGCCGCACCGGCAATGCCTCCGTCACCCGTGGCGACGATCCGATCTGCGGGGTCGAGGTCGACCCGGCGACCGCCGGTGAGCTCTGGTTGCGCGGACAGGAACGGACCCAACCCGCCGCGGATCCGACCTGCTTGCTGCGCGCGGTCGCACAGGCTCGACGACAGGGCCAGGAAGTCCGGGCCGCCTACATCTCGGACCCGCAGCTCGGGACCCGCTGGTTCGCCGACAAGGCGGTGTGGCTGCGGGAGGGCGACCGGTACGTCGCGTTCACCACGACCGACAGCGCGCGACAGTACCGCGCGACGCATCCCGGTGCCGTCGACGTGACGTACGAGCAGGCACTCGCCGGAGTCGTGTCATGACCACCGCGACGATCGGATCGGTCGCCGTCGACGACACGGCCACCGATTCGGTGCCGGTCCGGACCCCGGACGGGTCGAACCGGTACTGGCACTGGGGAGTCCGGATACTGGTCCTGGTGGTGGCCGGTGTCGTCTGGCAGCTGCTGACCACGCACGATGTGGTTCTGTGGGCCAGGTTCGACACCATTCCCTCGCTCACCGACGTCGGCCAGGCGTTCTGGGCAGCTCTCGGCTCCGAGCAGTATTACCTGGATCTCGGCCAGTCGCTGATCCGGATCGGTACGGGATTCGCGCTGGCGGTCTGCGTCGGCATCCCGGTGGGAATCGCCCTCGGCCGCTCCGGGACAGCGCGACTCACGGTCGGCACCCTCACCGAGGTGCTCCGTCCGATCCCGGCGATCGCCCTGGTACCGGTCGCGATCCTGGTGTTGCCGACCGACGAGGCCGGCATGGTCTTCATCACCTTCGCGGCGGCGTTCTTCCCCATCCTCGTCGCGACCCGCCATGCCGTCCGGGCGCTGCCCACGATCTGGGAGGACTCGGTCCGGACGATGGGCGGCACCCGTCGAGACGTCGTCCTCCGGGTGATCCTGCCCGGCATCGCACCCGGTGTGTTCAGCGGACTGTCGGTCGGGGTCGGCGTCGCCTGGATCTGCCTCATCTCCGCCGAGATGATCTCCGGCCGGCTCGGGGTCGGATACCGGACGTGGCAGGCGTACACGGTGGTCGACTACCCGCAGGTGTTCGTCGGCATGCTGACCATCGGCGTGCTCGGCGCACTGACGTCGGGGCTGATCGAGGTGATCGGACGGCGGGTCACCCGCTGGCTGCCGCGAGGACAGGAGCAACGATGACCCCGACGACGGCAGGAGCGACGATGGCCCCCACGACAACGGCATTGACGGCGGACTCGGTCGCCGCGATGCGGCTCGATCTCGAGGACATCCGGATCGGTTACGGGGACTCGACGGTGATCGACGGTTTCGACCTCGTCGTCGGCGCCGGCGAGATCGTCGTCCTGACGGGACCGTCCGGGTGCGGGAAGTCCACGATCCTCCGCGCCGTCGCGGGTCTCCTGCCGGTCCGCGGCGGTCGAATCCTGGCAGACGGCGACCCGGTTGGCACCACGTCTCGGGATCGGGCCATGGTGTTCCAGGACGATGCGCTGCACCCGTGGCGGACGGTACGCGGGAACATTCTGCTGGCGTTGACATTGCGCGGCGTCCCGCGGCGACACCGCCGGGATCAGGCCGAGCAGTGGATCACCGAGATCGGTCTGGACGGCTTCGCCGACCACCTGCCGAAGTCGTTGTCCGGCGGCATGCGTCAGCGCGTGCAGCTCGCCCGTGGACTCGCCGGGTCGCCGAGAGCGGTTCTGATGGACGAACCCTTCGGGGCGCTCGACGCGCAGACACGGACCGCCATGCAGCGATTGCTGCTGCAGACCCTCTCGGCGCATCCGTCGACCGTGGTCTTCGTGACCCACGACGTCGACGAGGCGCTGCTGTTGGGCGACCGGGTCGTCGTCCTGGGCCGTGCGGGCGAGACCGTCCGCGCCACCGTCGACGTCCCGCACCCTCGCGACCCGGATCGCCGCGGGGACGACGCCACCCGGCGGCTGCGCCGCACCATCCTTGATGCATTGGAGAAGTGAACCGGCAGTGGATATCCCAGACATCGCCGACCGGAGTCGGATCGACTGTGACGTGCTGGTCATCGGCGGCGGGACCGCCGGGACGATGGCCGCCCTCACCGCCGCCGAGAACGGCGCGTCGGTCCTGCTGCTCGACAAGGCGCATGTTCGCCACTCCGGGGCCCTCGCCATGGGGATGGACGGCGTGAACAACGCGGTCATCCCCGGCAAGGCCACCCCCGAGGATTACGTCGCGGAGATCACTCGGGCCAACGACGGCATCGTGAACCAGAAGACGGTGTATCAGACGGCGACTCGTGGCTTCGCGATGATCGGCCGTCTGGAACGCTACGGCGTGAAGTTCGAGAAGGACGAGTACGGCGAGTACGCGGTCCGCCGGGTGCACCGGTCGGGGTCGTACGTCCTGCCCATGCCCGAGGGCAAGGACGTGAAGAAGGCGCTGTACCGCGTCCTGCGCAAGCGGGACATGCGCGAGAAGATCACGATCGAGAACCGCTTGATGCCCGTGCGGGTCCTGACCGCGGGCGGGCGCGCGGTGGATGCGGCCGCGTTGCACACGCGCACAGGCGAGTTCGTCGAGATCGGGGCCAAGACGGTCATCCTCGCCACCGGGCCGTGCGGTCGCCTGGGCCTGCCCGCCTCCGGGTACCTCTACGGCACCTACGAGAACCCGACGAACGCCGGTGACGGCTACTCGATGGCCTACCACGCGGGCGCGGAGCTCAGCGGCATCGAGTGCTTTCAGATCAACCCGCTGATCAAGGACTACAACGGCCCGGCGTGTGCGTATGTGGCGAACCCGTTCGGCGGGTACCAGGTGAACGCCGACGGAGAGCGATTCGTCGATTCCGACTACTGGTCCGGAGACATGATGGCGGAGGTGAAGTCGGAGATCGAGTCGGCTCGCGGCCCGATCTATCTCAAGGTCAGTCATCTTCCCGACGAGACGCTGGAATCGCTCGAGTCGATCCTGCACACCACCGAACGACCCACGCGGGGTACGTTCCACAGCAACCGCGGACACGACTATCGCACCCACGACATCGAGATGCACATCTCCGAGATCGGTTTGTGCAGCGGACATTCCGCGTCCGGAGTCTGGGTCGACGAGCATGGCCGCACCACCGTCGACGGCCTGTATGCCGCCGGCGACCTCGCCTGCGTGCCGCACAATTACATGATCGGCGCGTTCGTCTACGGGGAACTCACCGGTCAGCACGCCAGCGACACCGCCCGCGACCTGGCTGCGCCCACCGAATTGCCGATGGACCAGCTGCGCGCCGCCCACGAGCTGATCTACCGACCGCTGACCCACCCGGACGGTCCACCCCAGCCACAGGTGGAATACAAGCTGCGCCGATTCGTCAACGACTATGTGGCGCCGCCGAAGACGTCGAACAAGCTCGCCATCGCCATCGAGACCTTCGAGCGCATGCGCTCGGAGATCGAGCAGATGGGCGGGCGGACCCCGCACGAACTGATGCGGTGTGCGGAGGTGTCGTTCATCCGCGACTGCGCCGAACTGGCGGCCCGTAGTTCGTTGACACGCACCGAGAGTCGGTGGGGTCTCTATCACGAGCGTGCCGATCTCCCCGAGCGCCGGGACGACGAGTGGGGCTACCACCTGAACGTCCGCAAGGCCGCCGACGGCACGATGGAGTTCCTCGGTCGGCCGGTCGAACCCTTCCTGGTCGATGTCGAGGGGCTGGACCACATCCCGCCGGCCGACCGCACGGTGATCGCGATCGAACAACCGGTCGTGTCGACGGGCCCGGGATACCGCGGTGTCGAGAGCCCGGTGCGTGAGACCACGAGGAAGGACGAGTCCACGGCAACGGCGTCACCGAGGATCGTCGAACTGCTCGGAACCTCGGTGACCCACGCCGCCGATCTCGCCGATTATCTGGCAGACCCGGATCCGACGGTCCGCCGAACCTCGATCGCGGTGCTGACCGAGAACGCCCCGGACGGGTTCGAGATGGCCGTGGTCGGAGCGCTGGCCGACGCTGTGGCACCGGTCCGCGGAGCGGCGACGCAGGGGCTGCGGGAACTCGTCGAGATCATCGACCCGACCGCGGAGTTCGTGTCGGCGCTCGCCAATCACGCCGAGTCCCCGGACCCGGTCGTGCGTGCGACCGTCGTCGACCTGTTGCGCGCCGTGCGCGCTGATCGGGTGGACCTGTTCGCTTCCGCCACACAGGATTCCGACCACCGCGTCCGGATCGAGGCCATCCGCGCGCTGGTGTCACGGGACGAGTCCGAGCTGATCGCCGGCCTGGCAACGGATCCCGACCGTGAGGTCCGGATCGCGGTGGCCGACGGGCTGTCGACGGTCGGGGGCGGTGGTGTGGAGGCCGTCCGGACACTCGGAGCCGACCGCGATCCCCTCGTCCGGGCCGCGGCGTTCTCCGCGATGGCGGTCGTGGGTGACGGCGCTGTCGACGGCCCGGTCCTCGTCCGCGCGTTACGTGAGACCGCATGGCAGGTGCGCGTCGGTGCGGCGCGGGGGCTCGCGGTCGCACGTGATGAGGCGACGGTCTCGGCGCTGGAGAAGGCGATCGCAGATGTCCACAACGACGTCCGGCGGGCTGCCGCCCTCACCCTCGCGGAGTGGAGCGACGATCCGGTGGTCCGGCGGATCCTCGAGGGCGCCGCCGACGACCCGGACGCCGACGTCCGGGCCGCGGTCCGGCGGAGTCTGCGGGGCTCGCTCGCCCCACACTGAGAGACGTTGCGCGGGCACACGGCGCCGAGCCATGACCGCCTTCACAACCGGTCCGCGTCACGGACAGCACAGAACCGTGCAGCCTCGACACGATCGGCGATCCGGTTTCCTCCTACGGTGATCCGAAGGTCGCCGACCGCGCGCTGCGGTGGGCAGGAGGAGCGCTCGGAGCTTGCGGAGGGCGCGGCAGTCCTGCTCCCTGCGGAGCGCTTGGAGCTTGCGGAGGGCGCGTCACGAAGGGTCCGGCGACCGGGGTTCGAAAAGCACCCGAACGGTGCCACTCACATTAGCGAGTCCGCATGTCCGACAACCGCACCCGCGGCCGCACCATGTGAGTCGCGGTGCGCCTGTAGCGTGGTGTCCTGTCACCACGTGTGCAG
>ERZ501011.112-NODE-112-length-25955-cov-8.603050_pt1 | contig 25955 bp, 26 predicted proteins | sample MGYA00248833_ERZ501011 | MGnify/ENA primary metagenome ERZ501011 (study PRJEB25958, sample SAMN03398530) | human skin metagenome | study: EMG produced TPA metagenomics assembly of the Human Skin Microbiome Metagenome (human skin metagenome) data set. | reverse complement strand
GGCTCGGCCGGCTCCGGCCAGGCCGACACGGCGGGCGCCGCCGGTTCTCGCCCCGCCGGCTGATCGACTTATGATCGATAAGGCCCCGTCGGATCGACGGGGCCTTTTTCGTGTTCGCCTATCCGACGTCCCGCGCGTTCAAGGGGATCAGCCTTCAGCGAGAACCGCCTTGAACGATCTCCGAGACACGCCGTCAGGCCAGAGCCGCAGTCCGACGTTTGAGCCGGGCATGGGCGGGATGAACTCGGCCCTCTTGCGCAACATCGAGGCCATGCGCCAACGCCAGCAGCAGGAGGACGCGGGCGCGGGCTTTCAGGAGAAGCTGGCGGGCGGCGTCACCGCCTTCACCGGCAGCATGGTGTTCGTCTACGTCCACCTGGCGATCGTTGCGGTGTGGATCGCCGTCAACGTCGGCGCCGTGCCGGGCGTGCAGCCGTTCGACCGCACCTTTGTGATCCTGGCCACCGCCGCTTCGGTGGAGGCGATCTTTCTGTCCACATTCGTGCTGATAAGCCAGAACCGCGCGGCGCGTGCGGCCGACCGGCAGGCCGCCTTGGACCTGCAGATCAATCTGCTCACCGAGCACGAGGTGACGCGGCTGATCGCCCTGACCACCGCGATCGCCGACCGGCTGGGCGTACACGAGGCCCGCGAGCCCGACCTGGCCGAGCTGAAACGCAACGTCGCACCCGAGGCGGTGCTCGACACGCTGGAGCAGCAGGCGAAGGACTGAAGCCGGTTTCAGCGTTCAGAGATCGTCAGCGTCGCCTCAGCCGTGGCCGCCTCGCCATAGACGCCGATCCAGATGTCGTAGACGCCCGATTGCGGATCGTCGAACTTGAAGGCGGGATCGGCGTCGCCGCCGCTGTCGTCATCGCAGGCCCACTGGCCGTCCGGCGTGTTGATGACCAGTGTGGTGTCGCTGTTGGACACGGCCATGATCGTCAGCTCGAAGTCTCCGGCGGTGTAGTTCAGCCGGAAGTCCGGCGCGTCCGCGATGTAGCCGTCGCAGTCGCCGCCCAGCTTGGAGGCGTCGATGCTCCCGCCCGCCGTGATCGAGCGCGTGTAGGGATCGGGATCGAAGCCGGCGGACAGCCGCGCCTGCCCGAACGCCGGCTTGGCTGAAACATCCTGCGCCCGCCCCGATCCGGCCGAGCCCATCATCAGGGTCGCCGTCACGACCGCCGCCATCCACGTCTTCATCGCACCACCCTCTATCTGCGACAGGCTGCCACACCCGGCAGCGAAAGATCAATGTTCTTTCCGCAGCTAACCGGAGCCGTCTGGCCGCCCCGCCCTTGTCGCAACCGCCGCCTCGCCGTAGTCAGCGCATCGAGACCGCGACAGGCGGCGATGAGGGAGTGCGATGGGCAAGATCTATGCGGACGTCCGGTCCGCGCTTGACGGGCTGACGTTCGACGGCATGACCGTCATGTCTGGCGGCTTCGGCCTGTGCGGCATTCCCGAAGGCCTGATCGCGGCCTTGCGCGACAGCGGCGTCACCGGACTGACGGTGATCTCCAACAACGCGGGCGTGGACGATTTCGGCCTGGGCCTGCTGCTCCAGACCCGGCAAATCCGGAAGATGATCTCCTCCTACGTCGGTGAGAACAAGGAGTTCGAGCGCCAGTACCTGGCCGGAGAGCTGGAGCTGGAGTTCAATCCCCAGGGCACCCTGGCCGAGCGCATCCGCGCGGGCGGCGCGGGCGTCCCGGCCTTCTTCACCGCCACCGGCGTCGGCACCCTGGTCGCGGATGCCAAGGAGGTGCGTGAGTTCGACGGCCGCGCCTATGTCATGGAGACGGCGCTGAAGGCCGACCTGTCCATCGTCAAGGCCTGGAAGGCGGACGAGCGCGGCAATCTGGTGTTCCGCAAGACCGCCCGAAACTTCAACCCGATGATGGCGACCGCCGGCAAGGTCACGGTGGTCGAGGTCGAGGAGATCGTGCCGACCGGTTCGCTCGATCCCGACCACATCCACACGCCAGGCGTCTATGTGGACCGCATCGTCAAGACGATCCCGGAGAAGCGCATCGAGCAGCGCACCACTCGTCAACGTCCTGAAGCCGCCGCAGCCGGGAGTGAAGTCTAATGCCCCGCACCCGCGAACAACTCGCCGAACGCGCCGCTCAGGAACTGGGCGACGGCTTCTACGTCAACCTGGGGATCGGCATTCCCACCCTGGTCGCCAACTACATTCCCGAAGGCATGACCGTGACGCTGCAAAGCGAGAACGGCATGCTCGGCATGGGTCCCTTCCCCTATGCGGGCGACGAGGACCCGGACCTGATCAACGCCGGCAAGCAGACGATCACGGAAATACCCGAGAGCGCCTATTTCTCCTCGGCCGACAGCTTCGCCATGATCCGGGGCGGCCACATCGACCTGTCGATCCTGGGCGCCATGGAGGTGGCCGAGAACGGCGACATCGCCAACTGGATGATTCCCGGCAAGCTGGTGAAGGGCATGGGCGGCGCCATGGACCTGGTCGCCGGCGTCAAGCGCGTGGTGGTGGTGATGGAGCACGCCAACAAGCACGGCCAGTCCAAGGTGCTGAAAGCCTGCACCCTGCCCCTGACCGGCACGGGCGTGGTCAGCCGCATCATCACCGACCTGGCCACCTTTGACGTCAAGCCCGACGGCGCGGGGCTGGAGCTGATCGAACTGGCCGAGGGCGTGACCCTAGACGAGGTCGCCGCCCGGACCGAAGCCGCCTACACCGTCGCCGAGGGCGTCACGACGGCGGCCTGACCGCCGCCTCAGGCCCCATCAGCGGCCGACGCCCTGCCGCACCGACGCCGGCGCCGACTGGATCGTCCAGTCGGCGATCTGGGCGTTTAGGTCCCGCGACGCGCGGTCGAAGGCGTCCACGATGGCCGATACGCGGTTGGCGGCGGCCGGCTGGCTGATGGAGAAGGTGCGTTCGATCGCGGCGCCCTGCTCGGGGCGGATCGCGCCCTCGCCGCTGTTCCGCTCGGGCGTGGTTCGCAACTGTGCGCGAGCCGTCACCACCACCGTCGGCGCCGCATTCTGGGCGCCGGGCGCATAGCGCGCCTCGAAGGTCGTGACCGTGACCTGCAGCACATACGGCGGCGTGCCGGGCTCGCCTCGGTTCAGCACGCGGATCTGGTCGGCGCGCGAAGCGAAGGCCGAGCGCAGGTCGTCGTCGAACAGGTTCTCCGCCGCCGTGACCCAGCGCGCGCCGCCGATGTAGGCGGTCTCGTTGCCGGTCACGCCCAGGATGCGCTCGCCCTTGGCGGCGTCCGGGAATTCGATCCGGCGGATGGAGACCGACAGCGGCGCCGGGCGCTGCCCCTCGGGCGAGGGCGCGTCGACGGTGAAGCCGAAACGATACAGCTGCGCCGGTTCAGGGGACGACAAAAGGGCGCAGCCCGACAGGGTCAAGGCCCCGACGCCCACGGCGGCGAGACGAAGAGCGGAGCGGCCGATCATGGCTGGACCTCGAGTTCCTTGGAGGCGGGACGGGCGATGAAGTCGCGCGGGCTGGCGCGCACGTCGTCGATCAGTTGCTGCAGCGAGCGCGTGGCCTCGTTCAGCTCCTGAATGGTCTGGCTCAGCTGCGGCAGGCTGGAGGCGGCGAAGTCGCCGACCGGTCCTTCCAGTCCGCTGACCGACCGGTTGATGGAGGCGATCGCCGTGCGCGCATCCGCCGTGGCCTGGTTGACGTTGGCGATTGCCTGGCGGCCGTCGTTGTTGACCAATCGACGTGCATCGACGCCCAGCTGTTCATACTCCTGCACGGCGCGATTGGCGCTCGCCACCGCCTGCTCCAGTTGCAGGAAGATGCCCTTGCGCGCCTCGAGCTCGGTGGTCAGCGACTCCACATTGCGCACGCTGGTGGAGAAGGAGCGGATGTTGTCGTCCGACATGATCCGGTTGGCGCGGTTCAGCAGATCCACCGTCTGCGCCAGCACCGTGCCCGATCCGTTCAGCAACTCGGCGATCGGGGACGGCTGGGACTGGATCACCGGCACGACGTTGTCGGGATACTGATCCTTCAGGATGGCGCTGTTGGGCGCGCCGGCGGTGATCTGGATGTAGTTCAGGCCGGTGATGCCCTGCGGCTCCAACTGGGCGCGCGAGGTGACGCGCACCGGCGTGGTGCCGTCCAGCCGCACCCGCGCGATGACTTGGTCGCCCTTCTGCGGATCGAGGTTCAGGTCGGTGACCTCGCCGACGCGGATGCCGTTGAAATGCACCTCCCCGCCCTCCGACAGGCCGCGCACCGGTCCGTAGAAGACGATGTCATAGACGTCGTAGTCGTTGTTGAACTGCAGCCGGGCCAGCCAGATGGTGAACACCGCCAGCGCCGCCAGAAGGGCGACGGTGGCGATGCCGACGGCGGCGTAATGGGCGTCTCTTTCCATTTCGATCCGCTCTCCTCAGGCGGCCTTCTGCCCGGCGCGTCCGCGCGGGCCCAGGAAGTATTCCTTGATCCAGGGATGGTCGGATCGTTCCAGTTCCTGCACCGGCGCCTTGGCGACGATGCCCTTGTCGGCCAGCACCGCCACCTTGTCGCAGATGGCGTACAGGCTATCGAGATCGTGGGTGATCATGAAGACCGTCAACCCCAGGTCGTCCGACAGGTTGCGGATCAGCTCGTCGAACGCCGCCGCCCCGATCGGGTCCAGACCCGCCGTCGGCTCGTCGAGGAACAGCAGCTCGGGGTCCAGCGCCAGGGCGCGCGCCAGGCCGACCCGCTTGCGCATCCCGCCGGACAGTTCGGCCGGCTTCAGATAGCGCGCCTCGGGCTTGAGGCCCACCATGGCGATCTTCATCTCGGCCAGTTCGTAGATCTGGCTTTTGGGCAGATCGGTGTGTTCGACCAAAGGCGAGGCCACGTTCTCGAGCACGCTCAGCGACGAGAACAGCGCCCCCTGCTGGAACAGCACGCCGGTGCGCATCTCGATGTCGGCGGCCTGCTGCTTGGTCAGGTTCGCTCGGTCGTTGCCGAACAGGCGGATTTCGCCGCCGTCGGGCTCCTTCAGGCCGATAATGGTGTTCAGCAACACCGTCTTGCCGGTGCCCGAGCCGCCCACCACGCCGAGGACCTCGCCGCGTTCCACATCCAGGTCCAGCCCATCGTGGATGGTGCGCTCACCAAACCGGCTCACCAGCCCGCGCACCTCGATCAGGGTCTCGGGTTTTCCTGCTTCGGACTTCTGAGCCTGCGCCGGGGCGTCCTGCACGTCGCTCACAGGTTCAGCTCCAGGAAGATCAGGGCGAACACCGCATCCAGGAAGATGATGGCGAAGATCGCCTGCACCACCGCCGCCGTCACCCGGCGGCCCAGGCTCTCGACGTCACCGGCCACCGCCATGCCCTGACGCGCGCCGATGGCGGCGATGACGATGGCGAACACCGGGGCCTTGATCAGGCCGACCATCAGGTGCTGGCCCATCATGGGATCTTCGTTCAAGCGCTGCACAAAGAAGGCGGGCCCCAGGTTCAGCTGGCTCCAGCACACCAGGGCGCCGCCGAACAGCCCCCCCAACATGGCCACGAAGGTCAGCAGCGGCAGCATCACCACCAGCGCCGCCAGGCGGGGAATGACCAGCGCCTGAAACGGATTGACGCCCATGACCTGCATGGCGTCCACCTCCTGGTTCATCCGCATGGAGCCGATCTCGGCGGCGAAGGCGGAGGCCGAGCGGCCGGCCAGCAGCACCGCCGTGATCACCACCGCGAACTCGCGGAAAACGGCCACGCCGATCAGCTGCACGGCGAACACGCCCGCGCCGAAGTCAGTCAGCAGGTCCGCGCCGATAAAGGCGATCACCGCCCCGATGAAGAAGTTGGTCACCACCACGATCGGCATGGCGTCCAGCCCGGCGCGCTCGGCCTGGCTGACCCAGGCGGGCCAGCGGATGCGGCCCGGATGCTTCAGGGCGGCGACCACCGCCGTCATCAGCCGCCCCAGAAAGGCGAACGACAGGATGGTCTCGGCTCCGATGTCGTAGACGCCGCGCCCGACCTTGGCGAAGGTGCGGGTGAAGGGGTCGGCTTCCCTGGGCTTCTTGGTCGAGGTGCGCTCGAGCTTTTCGACCATCTTGTAGATGCGCCCGGCCTCGGGCCGCTCGTCCCAGGCCCCATCCGGCACGCCGCCCTTCGAGGCCTGCGCCAGCGCCAGGGCGCCGGCCGTGTCGAACCGCCCCAGTTCGCTGACGTCCAGCGCCGCGATCTCGCGGCCGCCGAGGTCGGCGTTCAGCCGATCGGACATTCGTCCGACGCCGGTGGTGGTCCAGTCGCCCTTCAGCCGCAGGGTGGCCGCCCCGCCCTGCGCTTCATCGATCTCGAAATCCGCCCCGGTCATTCGCTCATTCTATCGAGCCACGGCCCGGTTGCCTAGGGCGGCGCTTGCGTCCCCGTGGCTTGCTGAACGCAGCGCCCGCCTTTTCGTTCGCGTCGTCCGAACAAGGACTTACAGGCTGTGGCGAACCTGCCGCAGGTCCTGCACGAACTTCTCGCGCTCCAGCACCCTGGCCTGCTCGTCCGGCAGGCGCAGCAGATAGGACGGGTGGACCGTCAGCATCCCCGTGGCGCCGTCCGACAGGGCGACCGGTCGGCCCCGCTCCTTTGTCACCGCAGGTTTCCTGCCGAACACGGCGAACCCGGCCGTCGCACCCAGCGCCAGCACCACCCTGGGCTTCACCAGCCCGCGCTCCTGATCCAGCCACCAGCGACAGGCCGTGACCTCTCCCGCGTTGGGGGTCTTGTGCAGGCGACGCTTGCCGCGCGGCTCGTGCTTGAAGTGCTTCACCGCATTGGTGACATAGACGTCCGAGCGGTCGATGCCGGCCTCGTCCAGCGCGGCGTCTAGCACTCGCCCGGCCGGTCCCACGAAGGGCTTCCCAGCCAAATCCTCCTGATCGCCCGGCTGTTCGCCCACGATCATCAGCCGCGCCTCTCGCGGCCCCTCTCCGCACACCCCTTGCGTCGCGTCGCGCCACAACGGGCAGCGCCGGCATCCCTGCACCCCCTCCCCGAGCTCCGGCAGGGTGGAGGCGACCAGATCGTCCGCCACGCGCTCGACTGTCGGCGCCGTCGCACGAACGAGGCGGGCGTTGGGTTCCGAGGCGGGCGTGGCGACCATGACATCGGTGCGAACAGACGAGGCGGCCACCAGTTCCGGGATCAGCGCGGCCTCCGGCAGGTTCTTCCAGTACCGCTTCGCCATCTCGCCCTGCATGGTCTTCACCTTCAGCCGCGCGGGGTTGAAGGTGGAGGCGTAGTAGGTCTTCCAGAACTCCTCGATCTCGTCCTCGGACGGCGCCATGTCGCGCGTCGCCGCCGGTCCGAACCGCAGCTCCTGCGTGTCCCAGAAGGCGCTGCCGTCCGGCGTCAGGATCGACCAGCGCATGTTCGGAAACCGCCGCTGGAAAAAGGGCGCGGTCCGCTCCACCACCCGGTGCGCCGGCTCGAACCAGGCGACCCAAGCCTCGCCGCCCTCGTCCTCGACCTGGCGGAAGCGGACAAAGGCCTTCATCTTGTGCCCGGCCCGCGACACGTTCTTGGCCCGCTCCAGCGCATCGGCCACGTCGCGATCGGACACCACCTTCATCAGGTCCGGCTCGTCCCTCAGCCGCCACAGCAGCCGGTACAGCAGGTCCCAGCGGTCGCCGGATCGGTGCAGCACCACGTCACGCGCCACGTCCACAAAGGCCTTGGAGACGGTGAACTCCCCATTTGCTGAGGTGGCGGGCGCCGGCGCGTCGAACAGGCCGCCCTCGCCCGCCCCCTCCACCACGAAGCGCGCCTGCGCCGGCTCGACCCCCTCCAGCCGAAAGGCGCGCGCGGCCTTGCGCCAGCCGTCGAAGTCCGTCTCGGACGCCAGCGTCGCCGCCCGCATCAGAACAGGCTCAGTTGCTGCGGCTCCGCCACCGGCGCCACGCGCGCCCGCAGATCGGCCGCATCGGTCAACCCGCCCGGCGTCCAATCCAGCGTAGTGATGAAAGGCCGCACCTTGTCCAGCGAGCGCGTCAGCCGCGCCACGTCCTCAAGCCGCAGGGTGCGGTAGCGGCGGACCGATACGATCTTGTCGACCGATTTCACCCCGAGCCCCGGCACCCGTAGCAGCATCTCGCGAGCCGCCAGGTTCACATCAACCGGGAATTGTTCGCGCCGGTTCAGCGCCCAGCCGAGCTTCGGGTCGATCGCCAGGTCCAGCATGCCGCCTGGCGCCGCCTCGCCGATCTCGGGCGCGGAAAAGCCGTAGAACCGCATCAGCCAGTCGGCCTGATAGAGCCTGTGCTCGCGCATCAAGGGCGGCTTGGCCAAGGGCAGGCTGGAGCTGGCGTCCGGGATCGGGCTGAAGGCCGAATAGTACACCCGCCGCAGGCCGTAACCGCCGTACAGCGAGGCGCTGCGATCCAGGATCTCCGTGTCCGGCGCGCCGTCCGCGCCGATGATCAGCTGGGTGCTCTGTCCGCCGGGGGCGAAACGGGGCGGGCGGGCTTTTTCGCGCTTCTGCGGCTTGGCCTCCTCGACCTTGAGCCGCACCTGCCCCATGGCCTTCTTGATGACCCCCACGTCCTTTTGCGGCGCCAGTCGCGCGAGCGCCTCGTCCCGCGGCAGCTCGATGTTGGCGCTGAGGCGGTCGGCGTAGAGCCCCGCCTCCTCCACCAGCTTGGGGTCGGCCTCCGGGATCAGCTTCAGGTGGATGTAGCCGCGGAAGTCGTGGACCTCGCGCAGCGTCTTGGCCACCAGCACCAGCTGCTCCATCGTATAGTCGCCCGAGCGGATGATGCCCGACGACAGGAACAGCCCTTCGATATAGTTGCGCTTGTAGAAGTTCAGCGTGAGGTCGACGACCTCCTGCACGCTGAACCGCGCCCGCTCCACGTTCGAGGAGACGCGATTGATGCAATAGGCGCAGTCGTAGATGCAGAAGTTGGTCAGCAGGATCTTCAGCAAGCTCACGCAACGCCCGTCCGGCGTATAGGCGTGGCAGATGCCCATACCCTCGGTCGAACCCATGCCCTTGCCGCCGGTCGAGTCGCGCTTGCTCGATCCGGACGAGGCGCAGGAGGCGTCGTATTTGGCGGCGTCGGCCAGGACGGACAGCTTACGCCGGAGATCGATCTGAGCCATTGTTCCGTTTATGTTCCGGAACAACGACTGCGTCCAGCGTAGCCGTTCAGGAAATCAACGCAGCAGGTCCAGCAACGATGTCGATTTCAGCGACACGATCACCTGCGCGGACGCCTCGATCGCGACACCCGCCAGTTGCAGGTCGGTGATCGCCTGAGCCGGATCATAGCCGGTCTTCGCCTCCAGCATCTTGGTCAGCGAGGTCTGTTGCGCCTGGTGGCCGGCCAGCGCGCTCTGCACCTGGTTCTGCATCGAGCCGTTGCGGGCCGTGGCGGCCGTCACCCCGACAATGGCCTTGTCCAGCATCTGCATCTGCTTGGTCAGAAACGCCGTGACCTCGTCCGACGCCGAGCCGTCTATGTTGCCGGCGGCCGTGGTCCGGGGCGGCACGACGGACGGCGTGTAGGTGACGCCGTCAACGGTGACCGGACCGCCGTTCTGATAGATCTGGATGTTGCGAAACACCTCTGTCAGCGCCGCTCCGACATCATCCGCCAGAAAGCCGGTGGTCAGGGTGGCGGACTCGCCGATGCGGGACTTTTGCGCCTGCCGATCGTTGGCGAAGACCGACGCAACGTCCGGCGCGGCGGCGAGCGCGGCGAGGCTGTCGGCCGTCGCCGGCGGTGCATCGCCCAGCCCGCCGCCCAGCAGATACTGCCCCTGGTGCGAGAAGTTCAGGCCGGCCTGCATGGTCTGGAAATGGCCCTGCAACTCGGCCATGAGGCCTTCCAGCCGCCCGGCCGCAATGGCGGTGGCGATGGACTCTCGCGCCCCGGCGCCGCCTTCGCCGACGCGGCTCAGGGCGATGTCCTGCGACGCCAGCCGCGCCTCCACCGCCTCTCCCGAGGCGACAAAGCCGGCCAGCCGGCTCTGCGTCGCCTTCAGCGCCGTGATGTTCTGCGACGACCGGCCGTAGCCCTTGGAGTCCGTGGCGATCTTTTCGCTGTCCAGCCGCTCCTGCGCCAGCTGCTGACGGCCTTGCGCCTTCATCAGGTCAAGCAGCGCGGACTGGTAGTTGCCCATGGTCGAGACGCGGGTCATCAGATCATCCCCAGCAAGGTGTCGTACATGTCCTTGGCCGCCTGGATCAGCCGGGCCGAGGCGTTGAAGGCCTGCTGGTAGGTGGTCATCATCACCAGCTCCTCATCCAGATTGACGCCCTCGTGCGAGGTCTGTCGGGCCTGCGCCTCGGTCAGCAGGGCCTCGGCGCTGTTTCTGCGCGTCTCGGCGGCGGCCGCCTTGCTGCCGATGTCGCCCGAGAAATCGGCGGCGTAGCGGGTGATGGAGGTCGATGTCGCCACCGATCCCCCGGCCCCATCGAAGCGCACCGTGGCCTTGCCCGCGTCGGCCAGCGCCAACGCCCCGGAGCCGTCGTTGCTGGTCAGGGCCGGCGTTCCCGCCGCCGCCCCGAGGTTCAGCCGCGCCAGCGCCAGCTTCGTCGAGTCCGCCTGGATGTCGGCGCGCAGGCTCAAGCCTCCCGTTCGCGCCGCCCGCACGCCGCCGCCGATGCCGAACAGCGCGCTGACCGACACGCCCGAGGGGCTCTGGCTGGTGGTGTCGTTCAGCACCGACAGGGTCGGGGCCGGCGCCCCCGCGCCCTTGAAGGTCAGGGCGCCGGTGGCCGCATCCAGAGAGAACTGGCCGTAGCGGCCCGCGCCGGTCGCCGGATTGTTCAACGCCGCCAAGAGGTCGTCCACCGTGGCCGCGCCGGCGGGGGCGGCGATGGTCACGTCCTTCAGCCTGGCCCCGCTTTCCCCGGTGAAGCGCAGCGTCAGCGCTCCCCCCGCCGCGAGGCCGAGAGACGAGGTTCCGCTCAGGCCCGTCTCGTAAAAGGCCGGCTGGGTCGTGGAGACCAGATCGTTCAGCCCGAAGAAGTGCGAGAAGCCGCGGCCGACCTTGCTGGCCGGCGCATTGGGGTCGTCAGCGATGGCGATGCCGTTCACGCCCGTGCTGGTCAGGCTCATGGCGCCGTTCTGGAACCGGAAATCCACCTGTCCGCCCAGCGCGGCCTCCAGATCGGCCTCGAAGTTCGCCGCCGAGGACGCTCCGCCGTTGATGGTGATGGCCCCGCCCGCGCCGAAGACGATCTCGGCCCGCTGCTGCACCACGCCGCTCGCATTGGTGGTGACGATGTTGGTGGTTCCGGTGAACCCGGCGATGGCCGTGGCCCAGGACTGACCCGTGTTGCGGCCGGTCAGGCTGGTCGGCGCCGGAACCGACGCATTGGCGTTGTGGGCGCGGTTCAGTTCGTCGGCGACCTTGGCCATCAGCTCGCCCAGCCGCTCGGCCGCGGCCGGCGCGTCCACGTCGCGCAGTTCGACCAGCCCCTTGATCTCGCCCGACGCGACGGAGTCCAGCAGGGCCCGCTTCTGACCGCCCGGCTCGGTCACCCACACCTCGTTGAAGGCGCTGTTCGCGTCGATCGAACCGGCCGGCGAATAGGCCAGCGTCGCATGTCCCTGTCCGGCCAGCAGCGCGCCCGTGCCGGTCCGCACCATCACGCCGCCGTTGGCGCGGCCCGTCACCTTGATGTCCATCAACTGCGACAACTGGCCCAGCAGGGTGGCCTGGGTGGTCTGCGAACCGGTGGCGTCGTCGCCGCTGGCGGCCGCCGCCGCGATGGTCTTGTTGAGGTCCTCGATCTGGCTCAGCAGGTCGTTGGCGGTGTCCACGGCCGTGCGCAGCCGACCGTCCGCCTCCTCGCGCGTCGCCTGGATGTTCTTGCCGATGGCCGCGCCCTGATCGAACAGGGCCTGGGCCTGGTACAGGATGTCCTGACGCAGGGGCGAGGACGTCGGGCTCTCCGATACCGATGAAAAGGCCGCGAACAGGTCGTCGACGCCCGTAAAGAAGCTGTTGTCGCCGCTCGGATCGCCGAACAGCATCTGAATGCGGTCAAACAGCTCGTAGCGCACGCCCTGCCGCCCGGCTTCCGCGCCGGCGTTCAGGCTCGCGGCCTGCAGAAAACGATCGGTCGCCAGTCGGATGCGCGCCACCTCGACGCCCGAGCCGATGCCTTGCGTCGCCGTGGACTGCTGGTCAGCGATCTTGCGGACGTAGCCGGGCGTGTTGACGTTGGCCACATTGTCGGAGACCACCCGCAGCTGCGTCTGCGCCGCGTGCATGCCCGAGTTGGCGATGTTCATGATGGACGTCAGCGACATGCGCGATCTCCCTTGCCGTCGCGGGCGCCGGGCAAGCCGTTCCCGCCGCCATGCACATCCTGCCTAGCGCCCGCACGAGACGGCGCGGGCAAGTGCTTGTTCTTTCGACGAAACAGGTCTGATGCAGTCCACATGACGATCTCACCCGCGCAAACGGCGGGCCAACAGGCGACGCCGGCGGCCCACCCGCCAGCCAGGGCGGCAAAAGGCGACGCTCAGGGCGGCAAAAAGCGACCGAGGGCACAGGACGCGACGACGCGTTCTCCGCATTTTGCTGCGCCAGAACCGAGACTTGCGCCGTTTCCGCATGTGGCCCGCCGCTTGCGACAGGACGAGGGAATGCCCAGGCGCAGCAGGCGCCGCCTCACTCTTCATATCGACCGCCTGCCCCCCATGTCGCTCGCCATCGCCGCCTTTGCGCCTTCAGCGCCCGCCTCCACGACGGCCGCGCCCGCCGCTCCCGACGGGAACGGCGCCGCTTTCGCGCAGGTGTTGTCCGGGCAGACCGACGGAACGGAAACCGTCGCCCCCGCCGTCAAGACGACGCCCTCCCCGTCCGCGCGGCGCAGCCCTGCTGCTGAAGAGGTCGCGACGACTGACGCCGCACCCGCAGCGCCCCCGCCGCAGATCGCCGCGATCGCCGCGCCCGCCGTCGCTGTTGATGAACCCGATTCGGACGCTCCAGGCGCGTATCTGACCGAAACCGAAGCGGCGTCTCCGGTCGAGGCGGTGACCGCCGACATCCCTCAGCCGGTGGTTGCAGCCCCCGTCCCCTCCCCCACCGCTCCGGTCCCCCCCGATGCTCCGGCGTCACAGCCGTCGTTGAGGGCCGAGATCGCCGCGACCGACGCCGATCCGCTTCCGGCCGTGACGCCACGGTTCGACCCGCCCGCCTCAGGCGACCTGCAGGCCGCACCCGCGCCGTCGCCCACGCAGCCTTTCGGGGAAGCGATCCCGGCGCCCCTGACGCCTGACCCCGGTTCGCCGGCCGCACCGGCTCCGCAGACGTCGAGCACGCCCGCCGACCACCCGGCGTCAACCATCCCGACGCCCACCGCCCAAGTGCAAGGCCCGGTCGAGCACCGTCTCGACACGCGCGCCGAAGCGCCGGCTGCAAACGCGGCTCAACCTGAGGACGCGTCTTCGCCGTCCGCCGCTGCAAGCAGCGACGCCGCGCCCAAGCCCGCGCCCCAACCCACGCCCAAGGATGCCATGCAGGCGCTCTTGGGCGCGACCGCGGGTCCGGCCTCGCCCCCTCCGGCCGACGCCGCCCCGCAAGCCCCCTCGACTGATCCGGCCGCGCCCCCGCAGACCGCTTCCGCCCCCGCTCCGGCCGCCGGCCCGCAGACCGCCGCGCCCGCCTTTCCGCTGGGGATGATGTCGACGCTGTCGCAGGCGACGATCGAGACCACGACGCGCCTCGCCGCCCAGATCGCCGCACGCTTGGAAGGCCGGTCGACGCGCTTCGACATGGTGCTGACACCCGAAGACCTTGGCCGCGTCGAGGTCAGCCTGGAGATCGACGAAACGGGTCAGCTCGCCGCGCGCCTGGCCTTCGACAATCCCGCCGCCGCCACGGACCTGCGCGGCCGCGCCGATGAGCTGCGTCGTCAGCTGCAGGACGCCGGCTTCCAGATCGCCGGCGACGGCCTCGACTTCTCGCACCGCGAGGACGCGCGCGGCGGAGGATTCGGGGAAGGCTTCGAGCGGCGCGGCCGCGCCTCCCTGTTCGGAAGCGCCTCGCGCCTGGCGGCCGAGGCCGATGTCGTCGCGACGCCCCCGCCGGGCGCCTGGATCAACCTGTCACTGGCGCGCGAGCGCGTCGATCTGAGGGTCTGAGGAACATGGTCGACTCCGTCACCACCGCATCCGCCGCCGCCGGAACCATCTCTTCGGGCACGAAGAGCCTGGCCTCCAACTTCGAGACCTTTCTCAGCCTGCTGACCACCCAGCTGAAGAACCAGGATCCGCTGTCGCCGGTCGACTCCAACGAGTTCACCGCACAGCTGACCCAGATGGCCGGCGTCGAGCAGCAGTTGCTGACCAACACCCTGCTGAAGAGCCTGCTGGGCGGCCAGCAGGCCGGCGGCCTGTCGGACGCGGCCGCCTACATCGGCAAGGACGCGACCGGGGTCTGGGCCGCCACCGAGCTGACCGATGGCAAGGCCGAGTGGAACTACGAGCTGGCCGCCAACGCCTCCAAAGCGACGCTGCAGGTGGTCAACGGCGCCGGGCAGGTGGTCTGGTCAGGCGACGCGCCCGACAAGACCACTGGCATCCACGCCTTCACATGGGACGGCAAGACCACCGGCGGCGGTCAGGCCGACGACGGCGGCGTCTACACCCTCAAGATCACCGCAACCGACGCCGCCGGCAAGGCGGTGACCAGCCAGGCCTTGATCCAGGGCCAGGTCACCGGCGTCGAGCTCTACGACGGCCAGCCCTACGTCACCATCGGCAACTCCATCATGCCGCTGTCGAGCCTGATCTCGATCGAACAGCGCGCCTCCACCAACTGATCTCGCAAAGGAAACCGACATGAGCATCAACAGCGCCATGCTGGCGGGCGTTTCGGGCCTGCGGGCCAACTCCGCCGCCCTCGCCTCCATCTCTCAGAACATCGCGAACGTGAACACGGTCGGCTACAAGCGCAGCCAGGCCGACTTCTCCACCGTAGTGAACACCCAGAGCGTCTACACCGGCTATTCGGCCGGCGGCGTCACCTCGGTCGCACGTCACAACATCAGCCAGACCGGCCAGCTTCAGTCGACCACCTCCTCGACCGATCTCGGCATCGCCGGCCAAGGCTTCTTCGTGGTGACGCAGAAGGCCGAGGGCCTGACTCCCACCGACGCCCGCCTGTTCACCCGCGCCGGCTCTTTCAAGGTCGATGAGTTCGGCTATCTGAAGAACACCGCCGGGCTGTATCTGCAGGGCTGGCCCGTCGACGCCTATGGGGTCATCACCACCGATCCGTCGGACCTGAACCGGTTGTCCACCATCAACGTCGGCTCGGTCGGCGGCACGGCCGAGGCCACCAGCCGCGTCCAGTTGAACGCCAACCTGAAGTCCAGCCAGGCGATATCGGCCGAGGCGCGCGACGCCGCCCTCGCCGTGCCCGGTCCCAACGCCTACAACGCCGCCACCAACTCGATGGCCATGTACGATCCGGACGCCGGCACGGGCGTGAAGCCGGACTTCGAGATTACGGTGCCGATCTCGGACTCCAAGGGCGGACAGCGCACGGTCGCCATCTCCTTCCTGAAGAGCACCACGCCCAACCAGTGGTACGCCGAAGTGCGCGCCGTGCCCGCCGACAGCGTCCAGACGGGCGCCGGCCTCAGCGACGGCCAGATCAAGACCGGCATGGTCGCCTTCACCCAGGACGGCCGCCTGGACACGGCCGCCATGGCGGGGATGGTTAACGCCCTGTTCCCCGATCCCGCCAACGCGACTCTGAGCTTCGGCGCCTCCGACGCGGCCCCGGCGGCGGGCGCCGTGTCCTGGGCGACCGGCCTCGGCATCGACGATCAGACCATCGCCTTTGATCTGACCAACGCGGCGGGCGGCCTGACCCAGTACGACAGCGCCTCCGTCGTTCAGGCCGTCCAGACCAACGGCACCAACTTCGGCAGCCTTACCGAGGTTCAGATCGACGAGAGCGGCTTTGTCACCGCCATCTTCGACAACGGCGTCACCCGCCAGATCGCCCAGGTGGCCATCGCCACCTTCCCCAGCCCCGACAGCCTGACCCAGGTCAACGGCAACGCCTATCGCGTCAGCCAGCAATCCGGAGCCTACAACCTGAAGACCGCCGGCACCGGCGGCGCGGGCGTCCTGGGCTCTTCGCAGCTGGAGGCCTCGACCGTCGATCTGTCCAGCGAGTTCACCGGCCTGATCACCACCCAGCGCGCCTACTCGGCGTCTTCCAAGATCATCACCACGGCCGACGAAATGCTGGCCGAGCTTATCAGCATCAAACGCTGATCTCTCGCTAAGTAATCGTTAGCCTCAATGAATCGTCGCTCAAATCAGGACTTCGCGTTCGTTAACGTGCGGGGACGGATTATTCCTTCCTTCACCACGACGCTTAAACGGCCTTTAGCCGCGGGGTCCTACCTTCACCGAAGTACGGTGGTGGAAGAGGCATAAGCCCATGTTGCAAGAGCGACGCCTGAACAGCAAAGGCGAACAATACGTGGTGGGACCGACGGGTTCGGCCCTGACCCTCGCCGACCTGCCTCCGGCCAATACGGACCGCTGGGTGATCCGACGCAAGGCCGAGGTCGTGGCGGCGGTGCGCGGCGGCCTGATCAGCCTGGAGGACGCGCTGGCGCGTTACCGTCTGACGGCCGAGGAGTTCGTCGCCTGGCAGAAGGCCATCGACAAATGGGGCATGCAGGGCCTGCGCACCACGCGGATCCAAAGCTACCGCTCCTGAGCCTCAAGGCGCTTGCGAGCAGGCGGCCGCTTCCGGCGACGGAGGCGGCCGTTCTCATATTCAGCGGGCGGCCGCGCGCGCCGTGTCGAACGCCTGCCGGGCGGCCTCGATGCGGTCCAGGTGCGTTTCGGCCCATTTCCACACGCCGCAGAAGGCCTCGGCCAGGCTGAAGCCCAGGTCGGTCAGGCGATATTCGACCTTGGGCGGGATCACAGGGTGGACGGTGCGCACCACCAGCCCGTCGCGCTCCATCTGACGCAGCGTCTGTGTCAGCATTTTCTGGCTGACACCGCCGGACAGGGCGGCGATGCGGGTGAAGCGCAGTTCCCCGTTCTCGGCCAGGACGTCCAGCACGATCATGGTCCACTTGTCGGCGACCCGACCGATCACCTCGTTGACCAGCGCCTCAACGCGCGGATCGACGGGCGGATATTCAGGGGCGCATAGAGGTTCGGACGCCGTCATCGCCATTTCTTTCCGCTTGGTAAGTACCTCACGATCCGGTGCCTTCTTCCTGATCGCCAGCGCCTCTTCTATCTCCCTGTCCATCGCAGGCAAGCGGAAGAAGGCGCACCATGAACATCGCTCAAGACACCATCCTGATCACCGGCGGCGGCTCGGGCATCGGCAGGGCCTTCGCCGAGGCTGTCCACGCCCGAGGCGCCAAGGTGATCATCGCCGGCCGACGCGAGGCCGCCCTGGCCGAAGTCGCCGCCGCCAATCCCGGCATCGTCTATGAGGTCCTCGACGTCTCCGACGCCGCCGACATCACCGCCTTCGCCGAGCGCGTCACAGCCGCCCATCCCGACCTGAACGCGGTGATCCACAACGCCGGCATCATGAAGGTCGAGGACGTGTCGGCCGGCGCCTTCGACCTCGGCGTGGTGGAAGACACGATCGCCACCAACCTGCTGGGTCCTATCCGCCTGACGGCCGCCCTGCTTCCGCATCTGCTGACAAAGCCGTCCGCCAGCATCGTCACCGTGTCGTCGGGCCTGGCGTTCGTGCCGCTCGCGGCCACCCCGACCTACAGCGCCACCAAGGCGGCGATCCACTCCTGGAGCCAGTCGCTGCGTCACCAACTGAAGGACACCAACGTCCGGGTGATCGAGTGGGCGCCGCCGGCGGTGGCCACCGACCTGATGCCCGGCCATGCCGAGGACCCCAACTCGATGCCCCTGGCCGACTTCACCTCCGAAAGCGTCGTCCTGTTCGAGGCGGGTCACGACGAGGTGCTGGTGCAGCGCGTGCAGTTCCTGTCGGGTGCGGAGGGTCGCGGCCAGTACGCCGAGGTGTTCGCAGCCGTGAACGGCGCACGCTGATCGCCGTGGACGCCGGCGGCTCGAAAACCGCCGGCGATCGGCCTATATGGCGGCCATGACGCTCGCAGAGCCGCTTTGCCCCATCCCGACCATCGCCCCCATGTCCTCTCAGGCCGACATGGATGCGGCGATCGAACAGGCGCGCGCGGCGGTGGGCCTGCCGCTCGGCAGCCGCGTGGTCGCCGCCATGTCGGGCGGCGTGGACTCCACCGTGGTCGCCGCCCTGCTGCACAAGGCCGGCTACGACGTCGTCGGCGTCACGCTGCAGCTCTATGACCACGGCGCGGCGCTGAAGAAGAAGGGCGCCTGCTGCGCCGGTCAGGACATCCACGACGCCCGTCTGGCGGCCGAAACCATCGGCATCCCCCACTATGTGCTGGATTACGAAAGCCGCTTCCGCGACGCCGTCATCGACCAGTTCGCCGACAGCTATCTGAAAGGCCAGACGCCGGTCCCCTGCATCCGCTGCAATCAGACGGTGAAGTTCAGGGATCTGCTGGACGTCGCGCGCGATCTGGGCGCCGAGGCCATGGCCACCGGCCACTATGTCCGGCGCGCCGTGGGTCCGGAGGGCCGCAGCCAGATGCGCAAGGCGATCGACCACTCCCGCGACCAGTCCTACTTCCTGTTCGCCACCACGCCGGATCAGCTGGACTATCTGCGCTTTCCCCTGGCCGATCTGGAGAAGCCCCAGGTGCGGGGCGTCGCGGCAGAACTCGGCCTGCGCATCGCCGCCAAGCCGGACAGCCAGGACATCTGCTTCGTCCCCTCCGGCGACTACCGCACCCTGATCGACCGGCTGCGGCCGCAGGGGCGCGAGGGCGGCGAGATCGTGCACATGGACGGCCGCGTGCTCGGCCGTCACGGCGGCATCACCGACTACACCATTGGCCAGCGCCGGGGTCTGAACGTCGCCGTGGGCGAACCCCTGTTCGTGGTGCGGCTGGAGCCCGAGGCGCGGCGCGTCGTGGTCGGCCCGCGCGAGGCCCTGCTGACCGCCAGCCTCACGCTCGAGGAGACAAACTGGCTGGGCGACCAGCCCTCCATCGCGGCCGCAGCCGGCGTCGGCCTGCCGGTCCTCGCGCGCGTACGCTCGACCCGCCAACCCTCGCCCGCACGCCTGTCGCTCATGAACGGCGCGGTGTCGGTCGTGTTCGACGAAGGCGAGGAAGGCGTCGCGCCGGGCCAGGCCTGCGCCCTCTACGACCCGGCCGATCCCGACCGCCTGCTGGGCGGCGGCTTCATCACGACGACGAGCGCGGTTGCCGACTGACGGCTGGCCGGGGCGGAACCGCGTCGCCGGCCTGTGATTTCATCCGGCATGCCGCCCGCCGATCCCCATCGCCCCATCAGCCCGCCGCCGGCCGTTGGTCCACGCGGCTCCGACCTTCCCGCCTACCTGTCCAACGGCATGATCGGGCTTCGGGTGCGCGAGAACCCGCTGGAAGCCGGCATGTGCATCGTCTCCGGGTTCTCGGGCGAGCACCCCGAACGCCTCGTCGAGGGCCTGTGCCCCGCTCCCTACCCGCTGGCCGGCGATCTCGGCGTCGACGGCGTCTGGCTCAGCGACAATCCGTCCGGCTTCCAGCCTGTCGATCAGGCTCTGGATTTCGAAAGCGGCGAGCTGACCACCCGGATCACCTACACCGCCGGCGATGTCAGGCTCGATGTCGAAATTCTGACCTTCTGCTCGCGCGACCAGCCCGCCCTTGTCTGCCAGCAGCTGCGCGTCACCGCCTCCGCCGCATGTCGTCTGAGCTGGCGCGCTCGCATCGATCCGCATTGGGCGCGGGGCCGCCTGGTGCAGCGGCTCACCGACACGCCGGGAGAAGCAACCCCCGTCTGCGACGGCGCTCTGCTGTGGGCGGGCGACGGCGATCTGTCGCGCTGCGGCGTCGCCTACCTCACCCAAGCGCCTGAAGGCGCCGAACGGTCCGTCGACCAGTGGAACCGCACCGGCCCGCTGATGACGGAATACGCGCTGTCCATCGACGCCGGCCGCTCGGTGGTCCTGACGCAGATCGTCGCTCTTGTTCCCAGCCAACTGCACGCCCAGCCGCACCTCCACGCCACGCGCCTGTGCGCGCAGGCGAAGCATCTGGGCTTCGAACGCCTGCGCGCCGACAACCGGCGATGCTGGGCCCGCCTGTGGCGCAGCCGCATCCGCCTGGTCGGTGCCGATGTCCGCTGGCAGGCTCTGGCCGACGCCGCCCTGTTCTACCTGAACGCTTCGACCCACCCGTCCTCGCCCTCCTCCACCTCGATCTTCGGCCTCGCGGCCTGGCCGGACTACCACTACTATTTCGGGCATGTGATGTGGGACATCGACGCCTTCGCCACGCCGGTGCTGAGCGTCGTGCAGCCGGGAGCGGCCAGGGCCCTGCTGGATTTCCGCACCCGTGGGCTCAACGCCGCCCGAGACAACGCCCGGCTGATGGGACTTCCCGGGCTTCAGTTCCCGTGGGAGGCCGCGCCTTCGTCGGGACAGGAGGCGACGCCCGGCGGCGGCGACGCCATCTTCCGCGAGTTGCACATCAACATGCATGTCGCGCGCGCCTTCGACTTCCACGCCAAGGCGACGGGCGACGGCCGCTTCCTGCGCGACCAGGCCTGGCCGGTGCTCTCGGGCGTGGCCGACTGGCTGACCGCCCGGCTAGAAACCGATCCTGACGGCTCCCGCCATCTGCGCGACATCGGCGGCCCGGCCGAGCGCGAGACCACGGTGGACGACGACGCCCTGACCCTGATGAGCGGCCGGCTGATGCTGCAGGCGGCGCAGGGCGCGGCCGAACGGCTGGATCTGCCCGCGCCTTCCGCATGGCTCGAAGCCGCCGACGCCATCAGCCCGCCGATCCGCGCGGACGGCGCCATCGCCTCCCACATCGGCTACCGCAGGGGCGAGGAGAAGGGCGCCACCCCCTCTCCGCTGATGGCGATCTTTCCCTACTGGTCGCCGTTGGATCCCCAGACACAAGAAGCGACCCTTCGCTTCTATCTGGATCAGTGGGAGGACTATGTTGGCTCCCCCATGCTGGCGGCGCTTTACGGGACGTGGGCGGCCTGGCTCGGTGACCGCGACCTGTCGCTGAAGCTGATGCACGAGGGCTACGGCGCCTATATGCACGGCCGCTTCGAACAGACGCTGGAGTATCGGCTCGACAAGATGGAGGGGCCGGCGGCCGGGCCGTTCGTGGCCAATACGGGCGGTTTCCTGACCGGCCTCCTGTTTGGACTGCCGGCGCTGCGGATCGACGACGGCCCGCCCGAACGCTGGCCCGTGCGCCCCGTGGTCCTGCCGCGGGGATGGGAGGCCATCGAGGTCGATGTGCTCCACATCCATGGCCGGGAGTGGCGTCTGCGAGCGGTCCACGGCGCCGACCGGGCCGAACTGACGCCGCTGTAGGACCGCGTTCGCCCGAAGTCAGCCTCCGTTCACCATTATGCGGGCAGGCTGCATCCGTCACCCGGAGACGCCGCCATGACCGCTCGCCTGCCTCGCCGCGCCGCCGCCCTGGCGCTTGTCCTGGGATCGGCCCTGATGCTTCAGGGCTGCCTCGTCGGCGCGGTCGTCGGAGGCACGGCGGCCGTGGTCGGCGGCACGGCCAAGGCCGCCGGTTCCGTGGTCGGCGCCGGCGTCGACGCCGTCACCACCTCCGACGAGGAAACCCGGCTGCGCCGCGAGCGCGAACAGCGCGAATGGGAACGCGAGCAGCGCCGCTGCGAGCAGCGTCAACGCCAGGGCAAGCGCTGCTGACGCCGTTCCCTGCTCGACCGCGCCTAAACGTCCTTCCCCTCGAGCCGCTTTTCGACGGCGTAGTTGTGGATGGCGACGCCCTCCACCTCCAGGTCGCGACGCTGAAGAGTGGTGAAGCCATGTCGCTCTAGGAAGCGCCGCGCGGGCTCGCTCGCTTCGGCGAACAGACGCGAGACGCCTTCGCGCGCGCAGGCGCCCTCGGCGGCCTGGAGCAGGCTTGCGGCCACGCCCCGCTCGGCTTCAGGAGCCTTGTAAAGAAGGTGGATGTGGCCGTTCGCCTCCAGATCGAGGAAGCCGACGACCGTCTCGCCCTCAACGGCGACGAAGCGCCGACGCCCGTCCGCCATCAGCGCCTCCAGCCGCTCGGCGGACGGCGCCAGGCGCGCCCAGGCGGCGCGCTGTTCATGCGAATAGTCGCTCGCCGCATGCGCCTGGATCGACCGTGCGTAGAGGCGGCTGAGCGGCTCGGCGTCCGTGGGCAGGTAGGGCCGCACCCTTACAGCGTCAGTACGCACCGCTCGTTGATGGTCGGCCGCGCGACCTGGACGCGCGCCAGCCCCGGCCAGTCCGGCTGCAGCCGGCGCACGAACCAGAGGCAGAGGTTCTCCAGGCTTGGCAGCTCCAGCCCCGGATGCTCGTTCAGCAGGCCGTGATCCAGCTCTTCGGCCGCCGCCCTGAGCGCCCGATCCAGCGCCCCCAGGTCCGCCACCCAGGCGTGCTCGGCGTCCAGAGTCTCCGAGCGCACCGTGGCCTCGACGGTGAAGGAATGGCCGTGCAGCCGCCGATAGATGCTGCCTTCCGGCTCGTCCGGAAAGTGATGCGCGGCGTCGAACGTCGCCTGTTTGGTGATCTCGAAAAAGGGCATCAACGCACGCCGATGTACTTGTGGGTCTGGACGCTGAGGCGCCACTGGGGATGGGTCAGGCAGTATTCGAGCGCGGCGGCGGTGTTGGCCGCCTGGTCCGGCCCGTCCATGGGCTGCAGCCAGAAGCGCTCGAACGGCAGATGCTCGAACCGCTCGGGCATGGCCTGTGCCTGGGGATAGACCAGTTTCAGCTCCTGGCCGCGCGTCTGCACCACCGGCGCCGACGCCTTCGGGCTGACGCAGATCCAGTCGATCCCGTCGGGCGCCTCCAGCGTGCCGTTGGATTCGATGGCGATCTCGAACCCCCGCGTGTGCAGCGCCGCGATCAACGGCGCGTCCAGATGCAGCAGCGGCTCGCCGCCGGTGCAGAACACCAGCCGGGGATCGCCCTCCCTGCCCCCCCACTTGGACGCGACATGGTCGGCCAGACCGTCAGCCGTGGCGAACTTGCCGCCCCCGTCGCCGTCCACGCCTACGAAGTCGGTATCGCAGAAGGTGCAGACGGCCCCCGCCCGGTCCTGCTCGCGCCCGCTCCACAGGTTGCAGCCGGCGAAACGCAGGAACACGGCCGGCCGCCCCGCCTGCCCGCCCTCGCCCTGCACCGTCAGGAACACTTCCTTGGCCGAATAGGTCACGCCGACGCCCATTCCGAATAGCCGGCCGCGCGCAGTTCGCAGGCCGGGCATTCGCCGCAGCCGTAACCCCAGGCGCGCCGGTGCGTGCGGTCGCCCAGGTAGCAGGTGTGGCTGTCCTCGACGATAAGCTCGACCAGCGCCTTGCCGCCGATCCGGTCGGCCAGCGCCCAGGTCTGCGCCTTCGTCAGCCACATCAGCGGCGTCTCGATCGCTACAGGCTTGTCCAAGCCCAGCGACAGCGCCCGCGCCATCGCCTGCATCGTCTCGTGCCGACAATCCGGATAGCCGGAATAGTCCGTCTCGCACATGCCTCCGACCAGCACCTCCAACCCTCGCCGGTCCGCCAGCGCCGCCGCCGCGACCAAAAAGATCAGGTTGCGCCCGGGCACGAATGTCGTCGGCAGGCCGCGCGCGTCCATCTCGATCTTGCGGTCGGCCGTCAGCGCGCTTTCGGCGATGCGACCATAGCCTGTCAGGTCCACCACATGGTCGTCGCCCAGCCGTGCGGCGAGCGCCGGCAGGGCGGCCCGCATGCCTTCGCGCACGGCCTGGCGCGCCTGCATCTCGACCACATGCCGCTGGCCGTAGTCGAAGCCGACCGTCTCCACCCGGTCGAACCGCTCCAGCGCCCAGGCCAGGCAGGTGGCGCTGTCCTGCCCGCCGGAAAACAGCACAATTGCGGAGGTCGAGGTCTGGGTATCGCTCATGACAAACCTGCGGTCGGCCAAGGCCGCGCGCATGCAAAAGGAGATGGAGCCGATGGTGGCGGCGGGTCGGTCGCATACACGACATGGAAAGCCGGCGCAAAAGCGGCGGCGGCCTGTCAAAGGCGAAGGGATTAACCCTTCTGCAAATCGTTGTCGGGCAGAACCGAGGCTCGTAACGGAGTCCCCGGCCAGTATGCCGACCATTGAGACCCTAGTTGAACGGCCCGAACCGGTGACACCGGGCGCATCCGGCGCCGAGGTCTTCGCGCGTTTCGCGCGCGAGCCGGACACCCTGGTTCTGCCGATCGTCGACAACGGCCGTCCCGTCGGACTGATCGAGCGGACCGCCTTTCTTCTGAAGATGGCCAGCCCCTTCGGCCAGGCGCTCTACAGCGGCCGCTCGATAGTCCACGTGATGGACGCAGAGCCGGTGGTGGTGGAAGCGGGTCTAGAGACGGACGACTTCTGCGACATCCTGCTGAAGGGGGGGTCGTCCGACCTGTTCCGGGGCTTCATCGTCACCCGAAACGGTCTCTATGACGGTGTCGGAACCGCCGCCACCCTGCTGCGCGCCATCAACGATCGGCACAATCGCCAGAGCCGCGAGATCGCCGAACAGGCGGTCGTGCTGACCGACGTCCGCACCCAGGCCCTGACCGCCGCGCGGGCCAAGAGCCAGTTCCTGGCGATCATGAGCCATGAGCTCCGCACGCCCATGAACGGCGTGCTGGCCGTGGCCGAGCTGCTGCGCCGCCAGCCGCTGAACGACGCCGCCCAGGCGCACGTCCAGACCATTGTCGACTCCTCCGAAACCCTGCTGCGCATCCTGCAAGATGCGCTGGACCTGTCCAAGGCCGAGGCCGGCGAGCTGGAGCTGTCGCCCCGTCCCACGCCGCTGCGCGCCCTGATGGACGACATCCAGGCGCTGTGGGAGGCCCGCACCTCGCAGGACGGCGTCACCCTGCTGGTCGGCTACGAGGGCGACACCGACCTGTCGGCCGAGATCGACGACGTCCGCGTCAAGCAGGTGTTCAACAACCTGATCTCCAATGCGCTGAAGTTCGCCCGCAACGGCGTGGTCGAGGCCAGCCTGCGCGCCACAGCCCACGACGACCGCATCCACATGGAAGGGCGCGTGCGCGACAATGGTCCGGGCCTGGACACCGATCGCGTCGACGTCATCTTCGAACCCTTCGTGCACGGATCCGGTCCTGACGGCGCTGGCCTTGGCCTGTCGATCTGCCGCCAGATCACCGAGCGCATGAGCGGACGCATCTGGGCCGAGAACAACGCCGGCAGCGGCGCGACCTTCGCCTTCGAACTGGACGCCGAACGCGTTCACATCGAAGAGGCCGCGCCGTCGAACGTCTCCGACCTGACCGAGCTGGACCTGCAGTCCAGCCCGCACGTGCTGATCGTCGACGACAACGCCACCAACCGCGTGGTGGCCCAGGCCCTGTGCGAGATGTTCGGCTGCACCTCCGAACTGGCCGAGGACGGACTGGAGGCCCTCTCCGCCGTGCAGGAACGGCCGTTCGACATGGTGCTGATGGACATCAAGATGCCGCGCATGGACGGCGTCCAGGCGACCCAGGCCATTCGTGCGCTGGACGCGCCGGTCGGATCGGTGCCCATCGTGGCCCTGACCGCCAACGCCGATCCGGAAGACGCCCGGCGCTACCTGGCCATCGGCATGGCCGCGGTGGTGGAAAAGCCCATCAAGCCCGAACGCCTGCGCATGGCCATGAACGCCGCCATGTCGGCCAGCCAGGCCGGTTCCCAAGGCGACCCTAAGGCGCAGCCGGGCCGCGCCGTCGCCTGACGATCAGTCCGGCCGGACTTCAAGGCTCTCGTCGTCCTCCTCGTCATAGCCGACGAGTCTCAGCGCCCGCGCCTTCATGCCGTTGAGCTCGGCCCAGCGGCACAGCCCTTCCTCGCGGCCGTGGGTGATCCAGA
>ERZ501011.110-NODE-110-length-26078-cov-12.036583_pt1 | contig 26078 bp, 23 predicted proteins | sample MGYA00248833_ERZ501011 | MGnify/ENA primary metagenome ERZ501011 (study PRJEB25958, sample SAMN03398530) | human skin metagenome | study: EMG produced TPA metagenomics assembly of the Human Skin Microbiome Metagenome (human skin metagenome) data set. | reverse complement strand
CGCAATTACGTGTACCTTGCGTGGCTGGCGACGTCGATGGGAATCTTCGCCGGCGCCCTCGGTTCCAGTGCCGACAGCTATGACGACGTCCTGCGGGCCACCTACGGATATCGAGAGCGCTTGCGCCGCCAGGCATCCGAGGACGCAGGACATCTCTCGGACGGCGAGACAGCCTGAGCTGCTCGACATCGGGCGACCGGATCAACAGGGAGGCAACGCATCATGGACCAGTCCCGCGCACCGCTCCTGGACGCCCTCGAGGCGTACCACCGCGACGAACGATACGGGTTCACGCCGCCGGGCCACCGCCAGGGCCGCGGGGTGGACGAGCGGACCCGGTCGGCGATCGGTGCGGACGCGTTCGCCTCGGATGTGTTGTCGTCGGGTGGCCTCGACGACCGGCGCATGACGGGCGGCTACCTCTCCGACGCCGAGGATCTGATGGCCGAGGCGGTCGGCGCCGAGATGGCGTTCTTCTCCACCTGTGGCAGTTCGTTGTCGGTGAAGGCGGCGATGATGGCCGTCGCAGGCGGCGAGAACGGCGAACTGCTCATCACCAGGGATGCTCACAAGTCGATCGTCGCGGGCCTGATCTTCTCGGGACTGCGTCCGCGCTGGGTCCGGCCGCGATGGGACGAGACGTACCACCTGACCCACCCGCCGTCACCGGAGGAGGTTCGCAAGGCGTGGGAAACCGACCCGCAGGCCTCCGGCTTCCTGCTGGTCAGTCCCACGCCGTACGGCACCTGCGCCGACATCCGGGCCATCGCCGACGTCTGCCACGAGTTCGGCAAGCCGTTGATCGTCGACGAGGCATGGGGCGCGCACCTGCCCTTCCATGATGAACTGCCCACCTGGGCAATGGATGCCGGCGCCGATGTCTGCGTGGTCAGCGTCCACAAGATGGGGGCCGGTTTCGAGCAGGGTTCGGTGTTCCACGTACAGGGCGACCTGGTGGATCGTTCGCGCTTGTCGCAGTGCGCCGACCTCCTGATGAACACCAGCCCCAATGTGCTCGTCTACTCGGCACTGGACGGCTGGCGTCGGTACATGGTCGAATCCGGCCGGGAAGTCCTCGGCCGGGCACTCGAACTGGCGCGGTCTGTCCGACGCAGCGTCGACGAGATCCCGGGTCTGAACGTGATGCATGACGAGCTACTCCACGAGGAGGCGAGCCACGACTTGGACGAGATGCAGGTGCTCATCGACGTCGACGAACTCGGCGCCAGTGGCTACCAGTGCGCCGACTGGCTGCGCGAGAACTGTCGCGTCGACGTCGGTTTGAGCGATCACCGTCGCATCCTGGCCACCCTGTCGCACGCCGACGACGAGGACACCGCCGCGCGTCTGCTCGATGCCCTGCGTAAGTTGTCCAGCGCCGCAGGGTCGTTCGAGACGCCGCCGAAGATCGAGCAACCCGACCCGGACGAGCTGCAACTGGAGAGCCGCATGCTGCCCCGGGACGCGTTCTTCGGCGACACCGAGGCCGTGCCTCTCGACGAGGCCCCCGGCCGGATCGCGGCCGAGCAGATCACGCCCTACCCGCCCGGCATCCCCGTTGTCGTACCGGGCGAGGTCCTCGACGAGGCGGTGGTGGAGTACCTGCGCACGGGCAAGAACGCCGGTATGAACCTCCCCGATGCCGCCGACGACACGCTGGAGACGATCAAGGTCGTCCGCTAGATCCGGCGATCATTCGTACGCGGGAAAGGTGTTCTGCGACAGCAACCGCGCGACATGTGCTGCGTTGCGGGCGGCGGCATGGGTCGCGGAGTCGACGGGGTCGGGAACCGAGTCGAGATCCTTGTAGTCCCGGCCTCCCATGGCTTCGTCGTTCCAGTAGGTGTTGCCCTGCCCGGGGATCGTGAACCCGATGTCGTTGAGCGCACCGAAGACGTCGGCGATGATCTTGTGGGCGCCGTCCTCGTTGCCGACGACACCGCACATCGCCACCTTGCCCAACATGCCGGGGCGGCCGGCGTCGTCGGTCTCGGAGATCTCGGCATCGAGACGTTCGAGAACACGCTGGGTGACGCTGGACATGTGGCCAAGCCACGTCGGGGTCGCGATCACCAGGATGTCGGCGGCGGCAACCCGTTCGAAGAGCGCGGGCCACTCGTCACCGTCGCCCATGTCTCGTTCGACTCCCGGCCGGATGTCGAAATCCACCGCCCGGACGATGTCCCCGGTCACGCCCTGCTCGGCGAGTGCGTCCAGGATGTGTCGGGCGATGAGCTCGCTGCTCGATTCAGCAGGAGAGGGTTTGAGGGTGCAGTTGATGGCGAGTGCTGTGGTCATGCCACAAGGCGTACCCGCACCGACCCGGTTGCAACCCTGTCAGCCCGCGTGGTTCTCGGCGAGCATCGCCAGCCGTTTCAGGCATTCGTTGAGGCGCGGTGACATGACGGTTTCCTGGATGGTCGGCGGAATCCATCTCAGCGGCGGGGTCTCCACGAACTCCTCCATGCCGATGAGGGAACCGTCACCGTCCTTCTCGATCGTCATGCGGATTCGTGCGCGACCGAAAGGCCACCCGGCGGCCGACAATTCGAGAAGCCCGGCCTTCGACTCGACGGATTCTGTCTCGTCGTTGAGCAGGGCCGGCCACACCCCCGCCGAGTGATAGATCTTCGATCCGGGTTGCGGCCACGTGTGGTCGACGTTGCGGATGCGGGAGGCCCCGACGACCCACGAGGCGTACAGCCAGCCGTTGGACAGCACCGACCAGACCTGCGCCGGTGTGGCACTCGTATGACGTTCGACTCGGTTCATGCTCCGCTGCTCCGTTCAGTGGTGGTTGTCGGTCTTGGTCAGTCGTCGGATGATGTTGCGGTCGAATACTCTTCGCGGGAATCCGCGGAACCCGTCCGAGGCGAGGGCCGCACGCGCGGCATTGTTGCCACAGGCGCCGTGGACCCCGCCACCGGGGTGCGCTCCCGACCCCGCCAGGTAGAGGCGATCCACCGGCGTCGACGCACCGCCCAGGTTCGGCGTCGGGCGGAAGATCAACTGCTGGAACAGTTGTGCCGTACCGCCGTTGACCGTCCCGTGGACGAGATTGGCGTCGGCGGCCTGCAGGTCGTGTGGGGTCTGGACGTGCCGTCCCACGATGAGGTCGGAGACACCGGGCGCGTGGGCTTCGAGGACGGCGTCCATCCTGCGAGCCAGCAGCTGGGCCGCCTCGTCGTCGGTCACTCCGCGCGGGAGATGGCTGTAGGACCAGGCGCTTTCGGTGCCCGCGGGGGACCGGCCCGGGTCCGCGGTGGTCATCTGGCCAAAGAGCAGGAACGGATGCTCCGGGACACGGCCGGTTTCGATGTCGGCGGTCCCGTAGGCGATGTTGCGCGCGTCGGCGCCGAGGTGGATGGTGCCGGCTCCGCTGAGATTGGTACTGCGCCAAGGGATCTTCTCACGCAGGGCGTAGTTCACCTTGACCACCGGGGTGTCCCAGGTGAAGGTTCGCAGGTCGTCGAGGACGCGCGCGGGCACGTCGTCGGCCGACAGCAGCTCGGTGTAGAGCGTGGGCGCCGCCACGTCGGCGAGCACGGCGCGCTTCGCCGGCCATCGGCGGCCGGTACTGTCCACGACCCCGGTGGCCCGCCCGCCCTGGACGTCGATCCGGGTGACGCGGGTGTCGCAGACGACGGTCACCCCGGCGCTCTCGGCGCGGCGTCGAAGGGCCGCGGGCAGCGCGCTCGCCCCGCCCACGGGTACGGGATAACCGGTGTCCTGGCCGAGCATGGTCAGCAGGTACCCCATCAATCCGCTGCCGGGTGCGTGGAGCGGGATGTCGGCGTGCAGGGAGTTGCCGATGATGAGCAGACCGGATTTCTCGCTGTGGAACAGTTCACGCACCATCTGATCGGCCGGCAGGATCAGGAACCGGGCCAGGCGCAGGGCGTCGGCCGTGCCGAGCGAGCGGAGGAGCGACAACAGCGCGCGGACCGGGGGGAACGGACCGAACAGGGTGTCGAGGATCGCGGGCCGGAGTTGCTGCCACTGCTCGACCAGGTCGAGCCAGGCGCGCCGGTCACGCTCGTCGAAGGTGGCCAGGTGCGCGGCGGTGTCGGCGGCATCGGGGAAGACGACCGGCGCGTTGACGTCGTCGGGCCCAGCGGGGTGGCCGAAGGCCAGCGGTGCGCGGCTCCACTCCAGACCGTGATCGGCGAGGTCGAGGTCGGCGAAGACCGGCGACGCCACCGCGAGCGGATAGAAGGCGCTGAACAGGTCGGTGACGTACCCGGGGGTGATCTCGGCGCTCCGGACCGCGCCGCCGACCTCGGGCTGCGCTTCGAGGAGCGTGACATCCCAGCCCGCATCGGCGAGCCGGATCGCGGCGATGAGCCCGTTGTGGCCGGCCCCGACGACCACTGCATCCGACACACTCAACGGTCGACTCCCCTCGTCCGTATCGATCTCACCCGGCCGATGTGCTCCGGGCCGGTACGCCACGCTGTCCGGTGCGCGGGTTACCCGCGGCCCCCGACCGTAAACGCCGACGATGCGCGGGCGGTGGACGCGCGGGTCGAGGTGCAGCCGTGCCCGGCGATTCTGTGCGATGTGTAGCGCCGGGGCAAGCGGGTAGTCCGCACGGGTGACGAACTGGTCTGAACTCCGGTCGCTGCGCCTGGACCTGGCGTTTCCGCCCGCGCGACTGTGGCATCCGCAGGTCTCCGATGGCCGGCTTCGTCGGCGCTGCGCCGGGCGGCCGGTGGTGATCACCGGTGCCGGGGCGGGGATGGGCCGGGCACTCGCGCGGCGGTTCGGTCGTGCGGGTGTCGAGGTGTTCCTGAGCGATGTCGACCTTCCGGCGGCGCGGGAGACGGTGCGGTTGTGCGACGCCGGTGCCCGGGTGCATCTCGACGAGGTCGATGTGTCCGACGCCGATGCGATGACCGCATATGCCGACGCCGTCGTCGGTCGGTCCGGCCCGCCGGCCATGGTGTTCAACAATGCCGGGATCACGATGGTGGCGGGCGTTCTCGAGGAGGACGACGAATACGCGCGGCGGATCATGGCCGTGAACCTCGGCGGCGTCGTGAACGGCACCGTGGCCTTCCTCCCTCATCTACAGGCGGCCGGCGGCGGGTCGATCGTGAACACCTCCAGCGCCTTCGGATTCCTCGGTTGCCCCACGCAGTCGGCGTACTCCGCCTCGAAGTTCGCCGCGCGCGGCTACTCCGAGACCATCCAGCTACAGCTACGTGCCGAAGGGTCCGACGTTCGGGTGCACAGTGTCCATCCCGGCGTCGTGCACACCGAGATCGCGGCCCGCGCGTTGTACGTGACGCCCGGGGTGCGGGACTTCGTGACGCGGGGGTTCAACCGTCGCCTGCCCGGTACGCGGCCGGATGCCGCGGCAGCGGCGATCCTGCACGGGGTCCTGAGCGGCCGGGACCGCATTCCGGTCGGCCTCGACGCGCGAGCACTCGACGTCGGTGTCCGCGTCCTGGCCGGAGCGGTGCAGCGCCCGATCGCGACGCTGACCGGTCCGGTGTTCCGACGCATGCTGGGCGAGGCCGCGCTTGCCGGTTCGGCGCCGGCCGTCGTCCGGACCTGACAAGGCGAACCGTCGTCGGGCCCGACGACGGTCCGCTGTGTCCCGCTCAGTCGTTGTGCGAGGCCAGGTTCCGGGTGGCCGGACCTTCGAGGACCTCGCCGGTGTGGCTGAATCGCGAACCGTGCAGCGGGCAGTCCCAGGACTGCTCGGCGTCGTTCCACCGCAGCACGCCGTAGAGGTGCGTGCACAGTGGCGCGACGGACCGCGTCTGGCCCTGCACGGTGCACACGCCCTCGGGCTTCACGCCGGACCGCCCGACGCTGCCGTCGCCTTCCTTCGGTGCGCCGTCGGTCGGCTTCAGCAGCGACAGGTAGCCGGCGGCCATGTATCCCGCGACCTGCGCGTTGGCCGACACCGCCGAGGCCAGTGAACCGGGGCGGCTGATCTCGGTCGTGCGCCACGGGCGCAGGGTCGTCGACCACTGTGGTTCGGATCCGAGGATGCGACCCGTCATCGCAAGCGCCGCGGCGACACCGTTGGTCAGGCCCCATTTGGCGAAGCCGGTCGCCACCTGCACCGAGTCGACGCCGGGCAGAATCGGTCCGACATAGGGCAATTCGTCGATCGTCGTGTAGTCCTGGGCCGACCAGCGCGCGACCATCTGTGCCGAGGGGAAGTGCTTCTGGGTCCAGCTGATCAGGTCGAGGACATGCTGTCGCTCGGACTTCGTCCGGCCCACCTCGTGTCCGAAGCCACCGACCATGAGCAGTTCGTGGTCGTAACCGGGCCGGGAGACCGTCCGCAGTGAGACCGACGGGTTGTCGGAGCCGAGGTACATCTCGCGGGGCATGTCCCCGTCGACGGTGAACGCCGCGGCGTACGACCGCTGGGGATGGACCCGGGCGAAATAACCGCCGCGATCGAGGAAGGGCTGTCCGGTGGCGATGACCACCGAGTCGGCACGGACGTCACCGGCGTCGGTCGAGAGGACGTTCGGTGAGCCGTGGCGGAGGCCCTGCACACGGACGCCCTCGTAGAAATGGCCGCCGTGTGCGCGCAGGTCGTCGGTCAGGGCACGGAGCACGACCATCGGGTCGATCTGGGCCTGACCGTCGAGGCGAATGGCAGTGCGGACGTCGAAGGGCAGCTCGGGGCAGTCGACGTGTTCGACGGGCAGGTCATGAGCGCGGCAGGCTTCGAACTCCTTCTCCACCGACTTCGCGCCGGACGCGGTGGCGGCGAAGGTGAGGGCCGCACGTTCGTCGACCTGCAGGCCGCGGTGTTCGAGATAGTGGCGCAACCAGGCCTGTCCCTCGCGGTTGGCCTCGACGTAGTCCTGTACGGCCGAGTGGCCGTGGCGGCTCGCGATCGACGACAGTCGAGTGCCCTGGAGCAGCGAGAGCTTGCCGGTGGTGTGGCCGGTCGCCGCGGCGCCCATGTGCCGGGCTTCGAGGACCGCGACCGACTGGCCCGCGCGGGCCAGCAGCAGGCCGGTCGTCAGACCGGTGATGCCACCTCCGACGATGACCTGGTCGAATCTGTCGACGACGTCGATGGGCATCGTCTCCGGGCGGACATCGGGCAGGTACTCGGGGGCTGCCTCACCTGCGGGGTCGAACCAGAGGGTTTTCATGCTGACCGGGTTTGCCCTTGCCGGAGGCGCTCAAACATCGGGGCCGGAGACGATCAAACATCGGAGCCGGCGGGCCGCCGAGCATTTCGGGTGGCGCAATCGCAGGGTAGGGTTTTCGACTGGGAATCGAAAACACATCCGGGGTGTTGCCCGGAGGGCCGGCGGCACCCTGAGCCGCGGCGAGAGGCGGTTGACATGAGCGGGTTCACTCGCGGACTGACCGGGACCGCGGAGACGGTCCGCGCCGACCTCGTGGTGGTGGGTGCCGGAATCGCCGGACTGACGGCGGCGCTGTGGGCCGCCCACGAGGGGCTCCAGGTCGTCGTGCTCAACAAGGGGCCGGGCTGGGACGTGACGAATGCGGAGCAACCCACGTCCACGTTTTACGCGCAGGGTGGTGTCGCGGTCGTGATGCCCGGCGCGGAGACGGGAAGCTCGGACAACGCCGATTCCGTTGACCGCCACCTCGCCGACACGGTCGCCGCCGGTGGCGGTCTCACCGATGCCGCGGCGTCGGGCCTCATCCTCGCCGACGGCTGGGACTCGGTGTCGGCCCTCATCGACTGGGGTGCCGAATTCGACCGGGACGCCGACGGTCTGCTCCTGCGCACCCGTGAGGGCGGCCACACCCGCCGGCGCATCATCCACGCCGGCGGCGACGCGACCGGGGCCGCGATCCAGCGCGCGCTGCACGAGGCCGTCCGGCAGACCGCCGGCTGGGACGTGCCGCCGATCCGGTTCCTCGACGACACGATTGCCACCGCGATCCACCTCGACGACGGCCGGGCGGTCGGTGTCGCGTGCCTGCGCGACGGGCGTTTCACGTCGGTCCTCGCCCCGACCGTGCTCCTCGCGACCGGCGGGGCGGGGCACCTGTACGCTGCCACCACGAATCCGGCGGGCGCCACCTGCGACGGCATCGCGCTGGCACTGCGCGCCGGGGCGCAGGTGGCCGATCTCGAGTTCATCCAGTTCCACCCGACGATGCTCTACACCGCGGGCGCGCGGGGTCGGCGGACCCTCATCAGCGAGGCGGTGCGCGGTGAGGGCGGACGGCTCGTCGACGTCGACGGCCGGTCGGTCACCGCGGGCGTCCACCCGATGGGCGATCTCGCTCCCCGCGACGTGGTGGCCGACGCGGTGCAGACCGCGATCGAGCTCACCGGGCACCCGTGCGTGTATCTCGACATCGCCGACGTCGGCGACTTCGAGACACGCTTCCCGACGGTGACCGCAGGTGTCCGCGCGGCCGGCCTCGACCCCGCGTCCGGACGGATCCCGGTCGTCCCCGGCGCGCACTATCTGTGCGGCGGGGTCGTGACCGACGAGTCGTCCCGCACCGCGGTCGACGGGTTGCTCGCGGCCGGCGAAGTCGCGCGGACCGGGCTGCACGGCGCCAATCGGCTGGCATCGAACAGCCTGCTGGAAGGCCTGGTGATGGGCCGTCGCGCGGCCGCCGTGGCAGTCGCGCGTCGCGAGATCCAGGTCCCCGAACGCGCCGAACTGAAGGCCGAGCAGCCGGTCCCCGTCCTGGACCGCGAACAGCTCCAGAACATGATGACGCGTCATGTCGCGCTACGACGGTCGGCTGCCGGTCTCGCCGAAGTCGCCGCGACGCTCGCCGCCGCGCCGCGTCGGACGGCCGACTCGGTACGCGACATCGAGGACGCGGCACTCACGCTCACCGCGTCCGCGGTCGTCGCCGCCGCTGCCGCGCGTACCGAATCCCGCGGAGCGCATGTCCGCACGGATTACCCGTTGACCGCCGACGTGGCGGAGTCGCGGGTGTTCCGGATCGTCGACGGCGAATTGCGGGAGGCCCGTCCCGTGAGCCTGCCCGGCTGAGCGGACCGGTCAAGTCGACGCCTCCGGGGTGCTGTCGGAGATAGATTGACCCCGATGACCCAGATCTCCGCAGACGGTTCGGGGCCCCAGAGCGGCCCCGATCGCGACGACCCGGATTCCCGCGCCCCTGTTCCCGGGGGCCCGGAACGAATCACCCTCGAGCTCGGACACATCACCCTGCATGCGCTCGCGTGGGGTCCCGCGGCCGGTCCGGTGGCCGTGTGCCTGCACGGATTTCCCGACTCGGCATGGACGTGGCGGCACCTCGGGCCCGAACTCGCCGGCGCCGGGTACCGCGTGGTCGCCCCGTTCACACGCGGTTACGCACCGTCGGAGATACCGGAGGACAACGACTTTCACGTTGCGGCGCTGGCCTACGATGCGCTGGCGGTTCATCGCGCGGTCGGAGCCGGCCCCGACGCCGTCCTGATCGGGCACGACTGGGGCGCGATGACGGCGAACGCGGTGGCGCACCGCGACGACAATCCGTACGCGCGGGTGATCTCGATGTCGGTCCCGCCGGTTCCGGCGGTCCGGCGCTCGATCGGCGGTGGGGTCGACGGCGTCAAGACGCTCGCGCGTCAGGCGGTGATGAGCTGGTACATCGCGTTCAATCAGCTGCCGTGGTTGCCCGAACGGACTCTCGACCGCCTCATCCCGCTCCTGTGGCGCCGCTGGCTGCTCGATTCGGCGGCGACTCCTGTCCGGCCCGACCACCGACTGGACGTCGACCACGCGCTCGCGGCGCTGCCCACACGTGCCCATCGGACAGCTGCGCTCGGGTACTACCGCGCACTCCGCAGGCTGCGGACCCATCCTCGGTACGCCGCGTTGCGGAACGACTGGCTGGGCGAACCACGTTCTCCCACATTGTATTTGCATGGTGCAGACGACGGGTGCATGCAGTCGCGTCTTGCGGACACGGTCCGCGAGGTGTTGCCGGCGGGCAGTGCGGCCGCGGTCGTCGCCGGGGCGGGCCATTTCCTGCACCTCGACCAGCCGGACGAGGTGAACGCGAGGATCCTCGCGTTCCTCGGTTCGGACGCGCGGGGCCAAGAGGGTGGCACCGGACCGGCCCGCTTCGTACACTGACCCGCGGGATCTTCACCACACCGTGGCCACCGGGGGAGGGCCACCGCAGAAGCGCATGCCGGGGGGGCTTGCCACCGGGCGGCAGGAAGCCGACGGGTACGAGAAGACGACCGTGCGCTCCACACGGGTGTGGTCGCGCGAAGATCTCGCGGCGATGCAAGGCATGAAGGGGAGTCCGTATGAACGGCGAAGGCTGTTGGTCGACGGTGGTGTGCCGGCCGACCGAACGCGCGGCGCTGGGGCTGTCGGGTGACTCCGATTGGTTGCTGCAATGCCGTCTGGCGATCGGCCATCGGGGTAATCACGCCACCGACGCGAGCACCCACCCGCGGCACGACCGCCGGTTGTGGCTCGAGTGGAACGACTTCGACGACCGCGCGCAGTCGCTCATCGAACGCAATCCGTGCCCGGTCCCGTCCCCGGAGGGCGCCGGATGCGTGTTCTTCGCCGGGCACGGCGGCCCGCACTTCTATGCGCGCAGCAACGGCCACGCACCGTCGGTGATGACCGGCGCGAGCGCTTCCAACCCGCAGACCGTCGCGCCTGATCACGCCGTCGACCCGCTGCGTCAGCCGCCGCAGATGGGTTCGTCACGGATGGGTTCGCACCGCCTGCCCGACTCGCACCCGGCTGCCCTGCCGACGCAACCCCCGGCGGCCGAGCCCGAACCGAACGAGTACCGCGGCGGACGCCGGTCGACCAATGCCGAGCCGCTGGCCGCCGAGGACTACCACGGCCGACGCCACCGGACCGACGGCTACGACGTCGCCTACTCGCCGGCGCCGGACCCCGGCAGATCGTTCGGCGGACAGGCAGGCAGCGGCCCGGCCGGCCCGTCGGTCCGTGTCCCGGGTTCGGAGACGACGGGCATCGCGCCGGGGAACGTCCCGGCCGTGCCCGACGACCCCACCGCTCCGGGATTCGACGCGGCGCGTGTTGCCGCCATCGGGGACGCGCTCGACGAGGTCGCCGCCGCCCTGGCCAAACTGGCCGCAGCACTCCGCTCGTAGGGGTATCCGAAAAGCCACGAGACCGCTGGTTCTCAGAGAGCAGTAGTTGGGCTGCTCCGAGCACAACGGGTTCGTTCCGCATACGGTAGGGGGGTACCGTTTCGGGTTCGGCGGTGGTATACCTGGTCGGGCATACCCTTGAGGGGTATCCGGACGGGAGAATCATGGACGAGCACCAGCACGGCTACATCGGCCGGAAGGATGACTATCTGCGCCGCCTGAAGCGCATCGAAGGTCAGGCGCGCGGTCTGCAGCGGATGGTGGAGGAAGACACCTACTGCATCGACATCCTGACGCAGGTGTCGGCGATGACCAAGGCGCTGCAAGCGGTCAGCCTCGGTCTCCTCGAAGAGCACATGGCCCATTGCGTCGTGCATGCCGCGCAGGAGAGCGACGAGGCCGGCAAGGCCAAGGTCGACGAGGCCATGGCCGCGATCACCCGCCTGGTCAAGTCCTGACCGTCCTTCCTGATCCATCCCCGTTGACTTCGACGATCCGAGGAGTATCCGCATGAGCACCACCAGCACCTACACCGTCACCGGCATGACCTGCGGCCACTGTGCCGCGTCCGTTCGCGAGGAGATCGAGGCGCTGCCGGGCGTGACCAGTGTCGAGGTCACCGTCGACGACGGCTCGGTGCGGGTCGCGGCCGACCGTGAACTCGGTCGAGACGAGGTCGCGGCCGCCGTCACCGAAGCCGGCTACGCACTGGCCTGACCATGAGATCCGTTGCCACCGGGCCCCTGGCCTACGTCGTCGCGCTGATCGCGGTCTTCGTGATCGCGTTCGGCGTCGGGCGTGCGTGGGGCCCCGACGTGGAGCCGGTGACTCACGACGCACCGTCGCACGGCGTCGTCGTCACCGGCGAACCGACATCCGACACGCATGAAGGTGGTCACCCATGACCGCGAGCACCGGACAACTGGTCGACCTCGACATCTCCGGCATGACCTGCGCGTCCTGCGCCAATCGCATCGAGCGCAAGCTCAACAAGATCGACGGCGTGACCGCGTCGGTGAACTACGCGACCGAACGCGCCCACGTCGAGGTACCTGCGGGTCTGGCAGCCGGCGACCTCGTCGAGGTGGTCCGCGCGGCCGGCTACGACGCATCGCCGATCCTGACCGATTCGCCGGCGGACGCTCCGGAACACCCGGGAGCGGGGTCCGGCGATCCCGAATTGGACGGTCTCCGGCAGCGCCTGATCGTCTCCGCGATCCTCTCGGTGCCGGTGATCGCGCTCGCGATGATCCCGGCGCTCCAGTTCACGTACTGGCAGTGGTTGTCCCTGACGCTCGCCGCGCCGGTCGTCGTGTGGGGGGCCTACCCGTTCCACCGCGCAGCGTGGATCAACCTGCGCCACGGCGCCACGACGATGGACACCCTCGTGTCCGTCGGCACCCTCGCGGCGTTCGGATGGTCGCTGTACGCGCTGTTCCTCGGCACCGCGGGCACGCCCGGGCTCACCCACGGATTCGACCTGCTGCCCCAGCGGACCGACGGATCGTCGCACATCTACCTCGAGGCCGCGGCCGGCGTCACGACCTTCCTACTGGCCGGCCGCTATTTCGAGAAGCGCGCCAAGCGGCGGGCCGGTGACGCACTCGCCGCGCTGATGGACCTTGGGGCCAAGGACGTCGTCGTCCGACGGTCCGACGGTGCCGAGTCCCGAATCCCCATCGCGCAGCTGGCGGTCGGCGACGAGTTCGTGGTCCGGCCCGGTGAGAAGATCGCCACCGACGGAGTCGTCGTCGACGGTGCGTCGGCGGTCGACGCGTCGATGGTCTCCGGTGAGTCGGTGCCGGTCGAGGTCACCTCCGGCGACTCGGTGGTCGGCGCGACCGTCAACACCAGCGGTCTGCTCGTCGTGCGTGCGACCGCTGTCGGTTCCGACACCGCGCTCGCCCAGATGGCCCGCATGGTGACGGCGGCGCAAGAGGGCAAGGCCGACGTCCAGCGACTGGCCGACCGGATCTCGTCGGTGTTCGTCCCGATCGTGATCGCGATCTCGCTTGCGACCCTGGGCTTCTGGCTCGGCGTGGCGTCCACGACCGACTTCGCCGGTGGCGATGTGACCTTCGCGTTCACCGCCGCCGTCGCGGTCCTCATCATCGCGTGCCCGTGCGCGCTCGGACTCGCCACTCCGACGGCCCTGATGGTCGGTACCGGGCGAGGGGCACAGCTGGGCATCCTGCTGAAGGGCCCGGAGGTGTTGGAATCGACGCGACGCGTCGACACGATCGTGCTGGACAAGACCGGCACCGTGACGACGGGTGAGATGTCGCTGTCCGGGATCACCGTGGCCGACGGCTATGCGCGCGAACAGGTCCTGGGCTGGGCGGCATCGGTGGAGTCGGGATCGGAACACCCGATCGCGGCGGCCATCGTCGACGCGGGACGCGACCACATCGACTCCCGCGTCCGTGATTTCGTGTCCACGCAGGGCGCCGGTGTCGCCGGGATCGTCGGCGACCGGTTCGTGACAGTGGTGTCGCCGAACACGATCGACGCGCCCCTGCCACCGCCGCTCGACGATGCGGTGGTCGTCGCGGAATCCGACGGCGCAACCGCGGTCGTCGTCCTGATCGCCGAGGATTCCTCCGAAGAGCCTGCCCGACAACCTGTTCCCGTCGCGGTTCTCGTGGTGGCGGACCAGGTCAAACCCTCGTCGGCCGCGGCGATCTCCGAGTTCCGGCGACTGGGTCTGACTCCGATGCTGCTGACCGGCGACAACGAGGGCGCCGCCCGGGCCGTGGCCTCGAGTGTCGGGATCGACGACGTCACCGCCGGGGTCAGTCCGAAGCGGAAGCTCGAGGTGATCGCCGAACTGCAGGAGCAGGGCCACGTGGTGGCGATGGTCGGGGACGGGATCAACGACGCCGCGGCGCTTGCGCAGGCGGATCTCGGCCTCGCGATGGGTACCGGCACCGACGTCGCGATGGCCGCCAGCGATCTGACGATCGTGAGCGGTGACCTGCGCGCGGTGGCCGATGCCATCGCCCTGGCGCGTCGAACCCTCGGCACCATCAAGGGAAACCTGTTCTGGGCCTTCGGGTACAACGTCGCGGCCATTCCTCTCGCCGCCGCGGGGATGCTGAATCCCATGATCGCCGGCGCGGCCATGGCGCTCTCGTCGGTGTTCGTCGTCGGCAACAGCCTGCGACTCCGCGGGTTCACGCCGCGGCGCTGAGTGGAAACCGCCCTCGCCGGCGACGCCGACGACTCTTCGTCGTCTATGGTTCGCCGGCGGGCGGTTTTCGATCGGGTGCCCGGCCGTCAGGCGCTGGTGGCGACCCGCGCCGCTGCGTGCCGCCCGGCGCGTCGGCCGAAGTACGAGCCCTCGCCCAATTGCGTTCCGCTGCAGTATCCCTTGCAGTCCTGCGCGATGTTGGTGGCACTGGCCCCGGCGGCGTAGAGCCCGCGGATGACGGTGCCCGACTCGTCGAGCACCTCACCGTCGAGTGACGTCGCCATACCGCCCATGGTGAACCCGGCGTACATGGCCTTGCCGAGCGACAGGTCGTAGGCCGCCCACGGTCCGGTGTCCTGGGGCTCGAGGAACTCGGGTGCCTTGTGGAAGTCGGGGTCTTCCTTCTTCGCTGCGTTCTCGTTGTAGCGGGCCATGGTCGCCTGCAGCTTGCCCTCGGGGATGCCGAGGTCCCGCTCCATCTCCTCGATGGTCTCCCAGCCGTCGATCAACGGGACCAGGTAGTTCTGCTTCTCGTTCATGTGCGACTCGTTGACGATGAGGTAAGCCACCGAATCAGGTTGCTCGAGAACGAATCCCGATGTCCGCGCATGGTAGGAGTCCTCGGTGACGAACCGCTCGCCGAATTTGTTCACGATGACGCCCATGACCATGCTGGCGGGCGGGTAGATCGGCGCGGTGATGAACGCCTTGTCCATGTATTTCAGTGCGGCGCCGACCGATCGGCCCATGCGCAGGCCGAGGCCGTCGTCGTAGGTGTTGCCGAGCACGAACGGCTTCTCGGCGAGATGCGGGGTGTGCTCGGCGACCATGTCGGGGTTCATCACGAAACCGCCGGCGGCGATGATCACCGAGTCCGCGCGGATGACGCCCTCGGCGTCGGGCGTCTTCCACGTCACGCCGACGACCGCACCCTGCTCGTCGACGACCAACTGGCGGGCGCCGGTCTCATACCGGACCTCGGCACCCAGCTCATCGAGGCGGGTGACGAGCAGATCGATGACCAGCTTCGCGCCCCCGGTCTCCCCGGGGACCGGGACCTTGTGCCCGCGTGGCGCGGGGACGGCCTGGTTCTTGAACGGCCAGACCTTCTCGTTGCCGGTGAACATCAGTCCCTCGGTACCGGGCTGGATCACGGCCTTCTCCGGATAGAAGCTGCGCTCGAAGGTGAAGCCGAGTCCTTCGAGCCAGTTGAAGTGATCGACGCTGTCGACGCAGTAGGCGTGGATCTTGTCGGCCTCGGGTTCGATCGACACGGCGGTGAGGTACTTCTCCATCTCCTCGACGGAGTCGTCCTGGCCCGTGGCCTGCTGTACCGCGGTCCCGCCGCCGAGGTAGAAGAACCCACCGGAGAGCGAGGTGGTGCCGCCGGGCGCGGCGGCGCGCTCGAGCAACAGCACACGCGCGCCGTTGGCAGCGGCCTCGGCGGCGGCGCATCCGCCGGCGATGCCGAATCCGATCACGACGACGTCGACCTCGTCGGAGAACTCGCTCACCGAATCGAGTGCGACGGTCTCGGGGATCTCGGTGCTGGTAGCCATGCCGCTCAGATTAGCGGACAAACTAGAACCTGTTCTAGTCTTGATAACGATTCGTCGACGGGGTGCCGTCGGTGGTCACCGCCGGGTCTCGGACCATCCGGCGCACGGCATATTCACAGGGTTCTCCGGTACCAAGGGATATGGCCTCCATCACGACGCGTCACGCATCCTCGCCGGCTCCTGCGCTGGCGGGCGTGGTCGCCGTCGGCGCGGCTCTCGCCGCGGGCGAACTGGCCGCCGTCCCGATCTCGCCCGACTCCTCCCCGTACTTCGCGGTCGGATCGTCGGTCGTCGACCATTCGCCCGAGGCCGTGCGCAAGTGGGCCATCGAGACGTTCGGCGTCAACGACAAGCTCGCACTGTTCATCGGGATGGGCATCATCATCGCGGTACTCGCGGCGGCATGCGGATACCTCGAACGACGACGACCTCCGCTCGGCTCGGTGATCATCGGAGCCTTCGGGGTGGTCGGGATGCTGGCCGCACTCAACCGTCCCGATGCCGGTTGGACGCACGCACTGCCGTCGATCATCGCCGGCGTCGTCGGGATCGTCGTGCTGCGCGTCCTCATCGCGCAGCTACGTCCCAAGGGGGCGGAGTCCCCCGAGGCGGATCCCGACGCCGCGGGCGACGAGCCCACATCGGCTGTGCGGTCGGGTTTCTCGCGCCGCTTCGTGCTCACCGCCGGCGGTATCGCGGCCGCCGCGGTGGTCGTCGGTGTCGTGGCCCGGCGAGTGCTCGCCGACACTGCGGGCGTCGTCGCCGACCGTGCCCGAGTGCTATTGCCGCGTGCGGCGAGCCAGGCGCCGCCGATCCCGGCCGGTGCGCAGCTCGAGCTCTCGGGTGCAACCCCGTTCATGACCAGCAACGCCGACTTCTACCGCATCGACACCGCGTTGCAGGTTCCGACGCTCACGACCGACGAGTGGCGACTGCGGATTCACGGGGACGTCGACCGCGAGGTGACCCTGTCCTGGGACGACCTGCTCGCCATGCCGATGACCGAGCGGATCGTGACGCTCGCCTGCGTGTCGAACGAGGTCGGTGGCGACCTCGTCGGCAACGCCAAGTGGCTGGGGGTGCCGATGCGCGAGGTCCTCGACCTCGCCGGGGTGAGGCCCGGGTCGGACATGTTGCTGTCCACGAGTGTGGACGGATGGACTTGCGGCACACCGATTTCGGCGGTGACCGATGGGCGCGACGCGCTTCTCGCCGTCGGGATGAACGGCTCGCCGCTTCCCCTCGAGCACGGATACCCGGTCCGGCAGGTGGTGCCGGGACTGTACGGGTACGTCTCGGCGACCAAATGGGTCATCGACTGGGAGATCACGCGGTTCTCCGAGGCCAAGGCCTACTGGACGACACGCGGGTGGTCGGCGCTCGGCCCGATCAAGATGGCGTCGCGCTTCGACCGTCCGGCCGATGGCACCGAGCATCCGGCCGGGGAGGTCGTCGTGGCCGGCACCGCATGGGCCCAGCACACGGGCGTCGAGCGCGTCGAGGTGCGCGTCGACCAGGGGCCATGGCAACCCGCGGAGTTGACGACGGAGTACAGCATCGACACGTGGCGGCAATGGCGGTTCGCCTGGCAGGCGACCAAGGGCAACCACACCCTCGAGTGCCGGGCGATCGACAAGCAGGGCAAGCCGCAGATCGAGCGCTATCAGGCGCCGGCACCCGACGGCGCGAGCGGACTCGACGACCGCACCTACACCATCGTCTGAGGCGGTACGGAGCCCGAGCCCGGAACGACTCGGCAGGTCGGCCGGACGACATGTGTACAGACATGTGTCCAGATAACGAAAACCGCAGCGTCAAGGGTGGAGTGAGGTATCTGACTCACCTGAGCTGTCGCTGAGAGCGCATGTTATGTTCATCGCACCTTTATGTGAGCCGGGTGACAGCCATCCTGTCCCATCCGAGCACCTCGTGACCTGCGTCAGGTCGTCCGCTGCGCCCACACATGGCGGAGCTGCACGATGTGGGGGCAGGTCACCTCGTTGACAAAGACGCGCCGAGTCCTGGCGCGCCGAACCGCGGCGCTGCTCGATGGCGCCGGATCAGACAGGTGAGATAGATGACAGTGGGTGTCGTGCGCGAGACGGCCGAGGGGGAGCGCCGGGTGGCGCTGGTCCCGAAGGTCGTCGCCGCGCTGGTGGGCAAGGGTGTGCCCGTCGTGGTGGAGTCGGGGGCCGGTCTCGGCGCTCTGATCCCCGACGAGGCGTACACCGAGGCCGGTGCGACGATCGGCGATCCATATGGGTCCGATGTGGTCCTGAGGGTGTCGCCGCCGTCGGATGCGGAGATCGCGAAGCTGCGGAGCGGGCAGAAGCTGATCGGCTTTCTCGCGCCGCGCAACGCCGACAATCAGATCGCCACGTTGCGGGAAGCAGGCGTGGAGGCGTACGCGGTGGAAGCCATTCCGCGTATCTCGCGCGCCCAGGTGATGGACGCGCTGAGTTCGCAGGCGAATGTCGCAGGTTACAAGTCGGTCGTGGTGGCCGCGGATGTGTCGACGCGGTTCTTCCCGATGCTGACCACGGCGGCCGGCACGGTGAAGCCGGCGACGGTGCTGGTCCTGGGTGTCGGTGTGGCCGGGCTGCAGGCCTTGGCCACGGCCAAGCGTCTGGGTGCGCGGACCACCGGTTACGACGTGCGTCCCGAGGTCGCCGAGCAGGTCCGTTCGGTCGGCGCGCAGTGGCTCGATCTGGGCATCGACGCCGCCGGTGAGGGCGGGTACGCCCGTGAGCTCACCGACGACGAGCGCGCGCAGCAGCAGCAGGCTCTCGAAGACGCGATCAAGGGTTTCGACGTGGTGATCACCACTGCGCTGGTGCCGGGTCGTCCGGCTCCGCGTCTGGTGACCGCGGCCGCGGTCGAGGGTATGAAGCCGGGCAGTGTCGTCGTCGACCTCGCCGGTGAGACCGGCGGTAACTGCGAGCTGACCGAGCCGGGTCAGACCGTCGTCAAACACGACGTCACCATCGCCGCTCCGCTGAACCTGCCGGCCACGATGCCGGAGCACGCCAGCGAGCTGTACTCGAAGAACCTGCTGGCGCTGATCGAGCTGATGCTCGACGACAACGGCTCCATCACACCGGATTTCGACGACGAGGTCGTCGCGGCTGCGTGTGTCACCCGTACCGAGCAGGAGGTGTCTGCCTGATGTATGCCGGTCTTCTCGCGAATCTCGCGATCCTGGTGCTCGCCGGGTTCGTCGGTTTCGCCGTCATCTCCAAGGTCCCCAACACCCTGCACACCCCGTTGATGTCGGGCACCAACGCCATTCACGGCATCGTCGTGCTCGGTGCACTGGTCGTGCTGGGCAAGTTGCCCGCCGACGCCGGGTGGGGTGTGCGCATCATCGCGTTCGTCGCGCTGGTGTTCGGCACGCTCAACGTCATCGGTGGCTTCGCGGTCACCGACCGGATGCTGGGCATGTTCAAGGGTAAGAAAGAGGTGGCCAAGTGAACGGCTCCCCAGAGACTTCTGTGTCACAGCTAGTACTCGCGGCGGGTGCGCATACCCCGAGCGAGGGCGTCGGCTACCTGGTGACCGCGCTCTACATCGTCTCGTTCTCCCTGTTCATCTACGGTCTGATGGGTCTGACCGGACCGAAGACCGCGGTGCGTGGCAACTGGATCGCCGCCGTGGGCATGGGTCTGGCGGTTGCCGCGACGCTGCTCTACGTGTGGAACGAGGGGGCGGTCGGTTCCGACGGGCACTCCACCGAGGGCGTGCCCACGATCAACTGGGTGCTCATCGCCGTCGGTCTGATTCTCGGTGTGGCGCTGGGTATCCCGCCCGCACTCAAGACCAAGATGACGGCCATGCCGCAGCTGGTGGCGCTGTTCAACGGCGTCGGCGGCGGTACCGTCGCGCTCATCGCGTGGGCCGAGTTCATCGAGACCTCCGGGTTCTCGTCGTTCCACAACGTCGAACCGGCCTCGCCGCTGGTGATCGGTTCGCTGATCGCCGCGATCATCGGGTCGGTCTCGTTCTGGGGATCGCTGGTGGCCTTCGCGAAGCTGCAGGAGATCATGCCCAAGGGGCTGGAGAAGACCTTCGTCTCCAACGCGAAGCTGTTCCAGGCCGCCAACATCGTGTTGCTGATCGTGGCGCTCGGGCTGGCGATCTACCTCGGTGTCGACGCCTCCAACGGTGGCGGCGCGAGTGTCTGGTGGATGGTCGGGGTCCTGGTCGCCGCGGGCGTGATGGGTCTGTTCGTGGTGTTCCCCATCGGTGGTGCGGACATGCCGGTGGTCATCTCGCTGCTCAACGCGATGACCGGTCTGTCGGCGGCGGCCGCGGGTATCGCGCTGGACAACACGGCGTTGATCGTGGCCGGCATGATCGTCGGCGCGTCGGGTTCGATCCTGACCAACCTCATGGCCAAGGCCATGAACCGGTCGATCCCCGCGATCGTGTTCGGTTCGTTCGGTGGCGGGGATGCCGCAGCCGCGGGCGGTCCGGGTGCGGCCGGCGGTACGGTCAAGGCGACTTCGGCCGCCGACGCCGCGATCCAGATGGCGTACGCCAACCAGGTCATCGTCGTCCCGGGTTACGGTCTGGCCGTGGCGCAGGCCCAGCACGCGGTCAAGGAGATGGCGAAGCTGTTGGAGGCCAAGGGTGTCGAGGTCAAATACGCGATCCACCCGGTCGCCGGTCGCATGCCCGGTCACATGAACGTGCTGCTGGCCGAGGCCGACGTCGAGTACGACTCGATGAAGGAGATGGACGACATCAACGGCGAGTTCAGCCGGACCGACGTCGCCATCGTCATCGGCGCCAACGACGTCACCAACCCCGCGGCGCGCAACGACCCGAGCAGCCCGATCCACGGGATGCCGATCCTCAACGTCGACGAGGCGCGATCGACCATCGTGCTCAAGCGGTCGATGAGTTCGGGTTACGCCGGCATCGAGAACCCGCTGTTCTTCGCCGACGGCACCAGCATGCTCTTCGGCGACGCCAAGAAGAGCGTCGACAGCGTCATCGAGGAACTCAAGGCGCTCTAGCGTTTTCACGTTTCTCCCCGAGGCCCCGGCAACCGTTCTGGTTGCCGGGGCCTCGGCTGTTTCTCGGCGGGAAACATCTCGATACGTTGAATCGAGCGCCGTCACCTGTCAAGATGGTTATGTGTCGGGTTTTGTGTTCGTCAGCGGGCGGTCGAGCCTCGATTTCGCGGGTACGATGCTGTGGCGTCGAACCATACGTACCGAACTCCTCGGCGACTCCGGTGACCTGTCCCGGTGGTTCTCCGAAGCGGGACTCTTCGACCTGGTGGACGATCCGGACACCGTGGACATCGAGTACGCCCGACGGGTTCGTGAGGCGATCTACGACGTGGTGGTCGGTTGCCTCGGCTCCGGCGACGACACGTCCGTCGGCAGGATGAACTTCGATCCCGAGTCCGCTGCCGTGCTCAATTCTGCTGCCGCCACGCCTCTGCCCACTGTCACGCTGGACATCGACGGAATGGCGAAAGTGACAGGGACGACTCGTAATGGATTGAGTCTGCTCGCGCGGGACGCCATCGAGTTGCTCGCGTCCGCCGACCTCGCCAAGATGCGCGAGTGCTCGAACCCTGACTGCACCCGGTTGTTCGTGGACGTGTCGCGCGGCGGCTCACGGCGGTGGTGTGGCATGGCCGAATGCGGCAATCGCAAGAAGGCGGCGGATTATCGACGCCGCCACAAGGAACTCTCCACCTGAATCCTCTCCGCGAGGAAGTTCTCCCGTTACTCGGTCGATCATCGCCGGTGCCGGGTCCTCACGATTCTGCGCCCCGGACGGTCGTCGGGCGCGGGTGGCCGCGCAGCCGTGTTACGGCGTCATGACGGCTCTGAAACGACGGAAATACCTGGTAGTGCCGCGTATCCGAATTTGAGTAACCTCCTTGACAGGTGACGAATCGAAGGTACACACTCGGTGCAATCCGTAACCGGTTAAGCCGGTGACGGAGTCCCGGGAAGTCATCTACGGTGCGCCGCTGCGCCGTCTCCTTCTGTCGAGAGAGACCGAAATCCATTGACGAAACCACCACTCGCGGCCTCGACGACCGCGCCCACGACCCTCACCCCAGCCGAAGTCGCCGGTCGCCTGGAGCGACTGCCCTGGTCGCCCGTGCAGCGAAACCTGTTCCTGGTCATCGCAACTGCGTGGTTCTTTGATTCCATCGACCTGGGGGCGATGACCTTCTTGCTCTCACCCATCAGCGACCACTTCGATCTCAGCCCGGCGCAGACCGGCGTACTGGGGAGTGCGAGTTTCGCCGGGATGTTCTTCGGTGCCATCGGTGCAGGAGCGCTGGCCGACCGGTTCGGTCGCCTGCGTGTCTTCAAGTACAGCATCGTGATCTGGGGGCTCGCCAGCGTCGGCCTCTCGTTCGCTTGGTCGTACGAATCGATGCTGGCCTTCCGGTTCGTGCTGGGAATCGGTATGGGGGCTGAATTCCCGGTCGCTGCAGCAATTCTCGCCGAATTCATGCCGTCGTCGAAACGTGGCCGGTATGCGGCCCTGCTGGAGGGGGCGTGGCCGCTCGGATTCATCTCTGCCGGCGCGCTCTCCTATCTCCTGGTCGCCTCGCAATTCGGCTGGCGGGGCTTCTTTCTCATGCAGGCCGGGCTCGCCGTGATCGCGTTGATCGTCCGCAGGAACTTGCCTGAGTCACCGCGGTGGCAGATCGCCAGGGGCCATGAGGCGGACGCCGAACGAACGCTCAGCGCCTTCGAGCAGCGGGTGCAGAAGGCCACGGCCGAACCACTTCCCGACTACACGCCGATTCCGGACGCCGGACCCGGCACGGCGCGTGGCGGGTTGCGAGCGCTTCTCGACGTCCGCAACCGAGCACGCACCTTGACCGTGTGGGCGGTGTGGTTCTGCCTGATGACCGGTTACTACGGGTTGACCACGTGGATCGGTAAGCTCCTCACCGACAGCGGTCTGGATGTCGCGAAGAGCATCGGATTCGTTCTGGCCATGGCGCTCTGGGGGATTCCCGGGTTCCTGTCCGCCGCCTATCTCATCGAGCGTCTCGGGCGTCGATACTGCCTGGCGGGATACACCGTAGGTTCCGGAATCGCCGCCTTCTTCTACGGCCAGAGCTCGGAAACCGTCGAGCTCATCGTCGCCGGATCCTTCTTGCAGTTCTTCTTCTTCGGAATGTTCTCTTCCATCTTCGCCTACACCCCGGAACTGTTCGCGACCCATAGCCGCGGCACCGGCGTCGGATCTGCCACTGCCATGGGTCGTCTCGGCTCCGTCTTCGGTCCGATCGCCGTGCCGGCGCTACTCGGTTTCGGCGGCACGGGGCTCGTGTTCACCATGAGCGCAATACTTTTCGCGGTCGGCGCGGGCATCGTCCTGACCATGCTCCCCGAGACCAAGAATGCCGTGCTCGAGCAGATCGACTAGTCAGAACCACAACGCAGAGGACGTGACCACATCACATGAACATCGACGAGTATCTGTACTTCGTGCGCCGTGCCTTCGACGGAATGCTCGATGCACTCGAGCTACTCGGTGACGAGCACGCCAACGAGGCGCCGCCCCTTGCCGGGGCCAACCCGCCGTGGGCGATCGCATATCACTGCACCGAGGTGGTCGACTATTGGATCGGGCATCTCATCGCCGGCCGGCCGAGTCGGCGTAACCGCGCGGCGGAGTTCACGGCCAGCGGGTCGGTCGCCGACCTACGTGGCCGGGTGACCGCACTGCAGTCCCGACTGGTCGACGACCTCGCGGGCTTCGATCCGACCGCGCCGCTGCTGAACAGCCCGCCGAGCGCCTATGAGGGACCCGCCCGAGAGCTGTCGCCGTGTGGGGTCCTTCTGCACGTACTGGAAGAACTCGCCCAGCACCACGGGCAGATCGAGCTGTCCCGGGACGCGCTTCTCGCGCTGGCCGGTGATCGGCGATGAGCATCGTGTCCCCGGATAATCGAACATGGGCGGGGCGAACGGGTTTCGACGATCTGGAGCTCACCCGACTCTCGCAGCGATCTGGTGCCAAATGGGCGCGGGTGCGCACCGACGGGGTGATACCGGCGTGGGTGGCCGATATGGACTTCCCGCTCGCGCCGGAGATCAACGACGAGCTGGTCGAGTTCGTCGCACGGGGGGACCTGGGGTATCCCGATTGGTTGAGCGGCACACCCCTCCGCAGTGCTTTCGCGCGGCGCATGCTCGACAAGTACGGATGGAACGTGAACCCCGCACACGTCCGGGAACAGACCGATCTCATCCAAGCGCTGCAACTGCTCTTGCGGTTGAGCACCGCGCCCGGCGACGCGGTGGCGATCCAGACACCGAACTACCCGCCGTTCCTCGCGACCCTCGAGACGATGCGACTGCGGAGTGTCGAGGTGCCCTTCCGGCGGACATCGTCGGGATGGTGCCTCGACTTCGACGAGTTCGAGCAGTTGCTCCGGCTCCATCGGCCGAAGGTTCTGGTTCTCGTCAATCCTCACAACCCCACCGGTCGGGTGCACACCCGTGCAGAACTCAATCGGATCGCCGAACTGGCCGACCAGTTCGACCTCCTGGTGATCAGTGACGAGATCCACGCCGAATTGGTCTACCGCCCGCACCGCCACATTCCGTTCGGCTCGATCAATGAGTCCGCGGCGGCACGAACCGTGACGATCACGTCTGCGGGGAAGGCCTTCAATCTGGCCGGATTGCGTTGCGCAGTGGTTCACTACGGCTCCCGGGACCTTCTACGACGACGGGACGCCGAGCCGCCGGACCTCTACGGCACGGTTTCGGTGCTCGGCGTGATCGGTCATGTTGCGGCATGGCAGAAGGCATCGGATTGGCACGGCGAGCTGATCCGGGTGCTGGATCGTAACCGCAGGCGGGTGCACGACTTCCTCGGGGCGACGCTGCCCGAAGTTGTCCATCACCTTCCCGAGGCCACGTACCTGAGCTGGGTGGACGTCTCGGCATTCGGGCTCGACGACCCCGTCGATGCGATCCGGCGCCGAGGCCGTGTCCTCGTGGACGGTGGTCGGGGATTCGGGGGATCGAGTGCGGACCACATTCGCATCAACTTCGCCACCTCGGCGTCGATCCTGGAGCAGATCCTGGAAGGAGTAGCTGCCGGACTCATCCGGTGACTCTCGTCGAGATGAGGACCGGTCAGGAATCGAGAAGCCGTTGGTCCCGTCGACGCCGTACTGTCGGCACATCGCCCGACCGCAACGGAGGAAGTCATGTCCCTGTCACTTCGGTCACTGTCGCTCTGGTACCAGCGAAGGACCAACGAGCGCACCGTCGCCCGCATCCGCAAGAAGTCCGGATCGATGTGGGGGATGGAGATGCTCATCCTGCGCACGACCGGTCGACGCTCGGGTCTCGTGCGCGAGACACCGCTTAGCTGGTTCCCCGACGGTGACGACTGGCTGGTCGTCGCATCGGGTGGCGGCAAGCGCAATCCGGACTGGTTCGCCAACTTGACCGCCCATCCCGATGGCGTGTCGGTCGAGCGGAACGGGGAGGCCCCGGTGCCGGTGACGCCGGTCGTCCTCGGCGCGGACGAACGCAGCACGGCGTGGAAGCGGGTTGTCGAGGCGCAACCCCGATACGCCAAGTACCAGAAGAAGTCCTCGCGCGAGTATCCGCTCGTGAGGCTCGTCGCGCGTTCGTGATCGGTGGTCCGAAACGGGGGCGGTAGGAGCTGGGCGCGACGGCAGGTGGCGCGGTTGATGAGGTGACTCGAGAGTGTTCCGCGGAACACTCTCGACCTCAGGTTGAGTCCCCGTGAAATTGTCGGTGCCGGACGATACCTTGTTCCTGTACTTCTCGATCGGTTCAGGGGGTTGCTGTGGGGGTCAGTGCTTTTCGTTCTGCTGGGGATGTGTCGTCGATGTTCGATGGTGCGGATCCGGCGTCGTTGTCGGATGAGGTTCTCGAGGCGCGGGTGCTGGGGTATGCGGCTCAGTTCACGGCGCTGACAGCGGACTTCCTTGACCTGGTGGCAGAACTGGATGAGCGGGAGTCGTGGCGGGGGCCGGGGATTCACTCGCTGGCGCACTGGTTGTCGTGGAAGGCCGGCATCGCACCGCGAACGGCGCATGAGCAGTTGAGGGTCGCCAAGGCGATACGGGAATTGCCGGTGATCCGCACGGCGTTTCGCGAAGGTCGGTTGTCGTATTCGAAGGTCCGCGCGTTGACGCGAGTCGCCACGCCTGAACGTGAGCAGGAGTTGGTGAATCTGGCGTTGTCGACGACGGCGAGTCAGTTGGATC
>ERZ501011.109-NODE-109-length-26163-cov-12.119121_pt1 | contig 26163 bp, 27 predicted proteins | sample MGYA00248833_ERZ501011 | MGnify/ENA primary metagenome ERZ501011 (study PRJEB25958, sample SAMN03398530) | human skin metagenome | study: EMG produced TPA metagenomics assembly of the Human Skin Microbiome Metagenome (human skin metagenome) data set. | reverse complement strand
CGAAGGACAGCTCGCAGCTCTCGACACCCTTGTAGCCGAGCTTGGGCAGGTCGCGTGACACGGTCAGCCCGGGTCCGTGTTCGACGAGCACGATCGAGATGCCCTTGTGGCGCGGCTGCGCGCCGGGATCGGTCTTGCACATCAGCGCGATCAGCCCGGAACGCCGGGCGTTGCTGATCCAGGTCTTCGCACCGTTGATGACCAGCTCGTCGCCATCGGTCTTCGCCACGGTCGACATCGCCTGCAGATCCGACCCGCCGCCCGGTTCGGTGAGCGCCATGGTGGCGCGCAGTTCACCGGTCGCCATCCGCGGCAGGTACTCGAGCTTCTGCTCGTCGGTGCCGAACAGCGTCAACAACTTCGCGACAACCGTGTGCCCACCCATCGCGCCGGCCAGACTCATCCAGCCGCGCGCGAGTTCCTGGGTGACCTGCGCATAGCACGGCATCGACACCGGCGAACCGCCGAACTCCTCGGGCACCGCCAGCCCGTAGATGCCGATCTGCTTCATCTGCTCGATCCACTTCTCGGGATATTCGTTGGCATGCTCGACCTCCTGGACCGACGGCTTCACCTCGCGGTCGACGAAGGACCGCACAGTGTCGACCAGGAATGCCTCTTCGGCGGAAAGTGAGCTCATGACGGTGCCCCTACGATCTACGGCGGATTTGTACGGCCATTTTGTCGATCCCCGTCGGACCTGTCAACACTTCCCAAAGCTCGGCGCGGTCTGATACAACCGGAACCGCATCACATATGGCCGCACATTTGATCTCGACCCCTGGAGCAACCGTGCAGAGAAGACGAGCCGTCCTGGTCGCGCCCGCCTCCGACGACCGCAAGGCCCGCAAGGCGCTGGCTTCGATCGCCGATGAGGTCGTGCTCGACCTCGAGGACGCGGTGACCCCGGCGAACAAGGACTCCGCACGCGCAGCGGCCGCCGACCTGGTCGCCGAGTTCGGCGCCGACCGCGCGATCTCGTTGCGCATCAACGCGATCGACACGCCTTGGGCCGGCGCCGATCTCGCCGCCTGCGCCCAGATGCCGAACCTGACGTCGGTGGTGCTGCCGAAGGCCGACTCGCCCGCCGACCTCCGGTCGGCCGACGAGCAGCTCGGCCGAGCGTCGGTCCGCCTGCAGGCGTTGCTCGAATCACCGCGCGGCATCCGTGACGCCGGCGCCATCTGCGCGGCCACAAACCGGCTCGATGCCGTCCTCATCGGTTACGCCGATCTCGCCGCATCATTGGGACGCAGCCCCGACCTGCCGATGCGGACGTGGCACGTCGTCCAGGACTCGGTGTTGCTCGCCGCGCGCGCGGCCGGCGTGGACGTCATCGACGGACCGCATCTGACGATCGCCGACGACGACACCTTCCGCGACGCCAAGCGCTGGGTCCGCGACCTCGGCTTCGACGGCACCTGGGTGATCCATCCGGCTCAACTGCAGTCCGCCATCGACATCTTCACCCCGGACGCCGCCGCCGTGGAGGACGCACGACGGGTGCTCGACGCACTCGAGCAGGCAGCCGCCGCGGGTGCCGGTGCGGCCGAGCTCGACGGCCGAATGCTCGACGAGGCGCTCGCCGTCTCCGCGCGGCGCGTCCTCGCCAAGGCTGCGTCCGAATGAGCGCGTCCGAGCCGGTCGCCGTGGGCGGCCCGTTCTTCGACGAACTGTCCCATGGACAGTTGTTCGACGACGCGCCGTCGCTCACGTTGACATCCGGTCTCGCCGCGACGCACCAAGCGATTCTCGGTGACCGCCTTCGACTCTCGCTCGACGCCCATCTCTCGGATCGCGTGGTGGGTGGCGTCCTCGCCCATCCCGGCCTGGTCACCGACGTCGCGATCGGTCAATCCACGCTGGCCACCCACCACGTGAAGGCGAACCTCTTCTACCGCGGCCTGCGGTTCCTGAGCCACCCCCGGATCGGCGACACGTTGACGACCGTCACCGAAGTGGTCGGGCTGCGCGAGAACACACCGAAGCCAGGACGTGCGCCGACCGGGCTCGCCGCGCTCCACATGGTCACCACCGATCAGACCGGCGTCACCGTCCTCGACTTCTACCGGTGCGCGATGCTGCCGTTGTCACCCGACGCCGATCCCGGGCGGACCGTGCACGCTGACGACCTGAGCACCATCGGACCGGGAGACGATGCGCAACCGTTCATCCCCGAATGGGACCTCGACACCTATCGCGAATCCGCACGCGGACAACATTTCTCATCCGAGTTTGCCGGACGCGCCTTCTCCTCCAGCGCCGACGTGGTGTCCAGCGCACCCGAACTCGCCCGGCTCTCGCTGAACATCGCAGCCACCCACCACGACGAGCGGGTGGCCGGTGCGGCCGCCGGCGGTCGGCTGGTCTACGGCGGGCACACCATCGGACTGGCCCTCGCGCAGGCGAACCGGGCGCTGCCGAACCTGGTGACGGTGACCGGCTGGGATTCGTGCGACCACACCGGACCGGTGCACGAGGGCGACACCCTCAGTTCGACGATCCTCGTCGAGGAGGCGACGCCGCTCGCCGCCGGCGGCGTCCTGCGCCTGCGCTCCACCGTCGTCGCACACGGCGACGACTCCGATCGCGAGGTCCTCGACTGGCGTTTCCGCGTCCTGATGGCCTGATCGTCTGCCGAATCCCCCATTCCACTCCAGGAGTTTCCGCGCATGAGCTCGCATCCCCGTCCGCTCGAAGGCCTCCGCGTCGTGGAGGTGTCGAGCTTCGTCGCCTCACCCCTGTGCGGCCTGACCCTGTCGCAGCTCGGCGCCGAGGTGATCCGGGTCGACCCAATCGGCGGGGCCGCCGACATCAACCGCTGGCCGGTCACCGATGACGGCAACTCGATCTACTGGACCGGGCTCAACCGCGGCAAGAAGTCCGTCACCGTCGACTTCCGTGACCCCCAGGGACAGCGAATGATCCAGGATCTTGTCATCGACAGCGGGCCGGGCGGCGGAATCCTGGTCACCAACGCGGGCGGACGGTCGTGGATGAGTCACGAGACGCTGTCGGCGCGGCGCTCCGACGTCATCACCCTGGAACTGCTCGGCCGGACCGACGGCACTCCCGGAGTCGACTACACAGTCAACGCGGCACTCGGATTCCCGTCGATCACCGGCCCCACCGACTACGCCGGCGTCGTCAATCACGTACTGCCGGCGTGGGATGTCGCGTGCGGCCTCTATGCCGCACTGGCGATCACGGCCGCCGTCCGGCGCCGCGACCAGAACGGGATGGGGGCGCAGATCACCCTGCCCCTGGAGGACACCGCTCTCGCCATCGCCGGGACGCTCGGCTATCTCACCGAACCGCAGCTGAGTGGCGACACCCGACCGGCCACCGGGAACGACGTATACGGCACCTACGGAACCGATTTCGTCACCGCGGATGACTCTCGCTTCATGCTCGTCGCCCTGACCCCGCGGCATTTCCGCGGGCTGGTCGAGATGACCGGGACCGGCGAGGCGGTCGCGGCCGTCGAACGGGCGCTGGGAGCGGACTTCGTCAGGGAGGACGACCGGTACATTCACCGCGGTGTCCTCACACCGCTGTTCGCGGCGTGGTTCGCGCGACACACGTCTGTCGAGGTCGAGGCCGCGCTGGCGCAGACCTCCGTGCTCTGGGAGCGTTACCGGACTTTTGACGAGGTCGTCGAATCAGGTGTTCTGCAGCGCAATCCGCTCTTCACCGAGCTGGAGCAGCCCGGCATCGGCACCTACCTGGCCGCCGGCCTGCCGGCCATTTTCGACGGTGAGCACTACTTCGCCGGGCCGGCCCCGGACCTGGGCTCGTCGACGGGGTTCTGAAGGTCGTTCACCTGTGACCCCTCCGCTCCCTGAGCTGAGGAGCGAGCTTGCGAGCGTCACGAAGGGTCTGGCGAGACACGTTACGGGACCCTTCGTGACGCGCCCTCCGCAAGCTCCGGGCGCTCCTCAGGGAGCAGGGGGCAGGTCGTTCTCTCGGGTTAAGGAGCAGGGCCGTGCCGCTCGCACCTCAGGGAGCAGGGGACGACGAACTCACCTGTGCGCCAGATGATCCGGGCGTGGCTCGGTCCCGCCGAACGGCGCCTGGAGGGCGTTCGATTTCGCGTTGAAGACGACGAACAGATTGCTGCGCGGGAAGGGCGTGATGTTCCCGCCGGACGCGTGCATGCAGTTCGAGTCGAAATACAGTGCGGACCCGGCGGGGCCGGTGATCGTGTCGATGCCCAGTTCGTCGGCGAGGCTCGCGACATCCTCCTCCTCCGGTGTCCCGAATGGCGGCCGATACGACGTCAGCGATTCCCGGTGGTAGTCATCAGGTGTCTCGCCCACGCAGCTGACGAACCGGCGGTGTGATCCCGGGATGATCATCAGCGGACCGTTGGTGGTGTGGTTCGGCGTCAAGGCCAGCGAGACGCTCAGCGCACGTGGGGCGGGCATGCCGTCCTCGGCGTGCCACGTCTCGAAGTCCGAGTGCCAGTAGAACGGACCGCCCGCGAACCCGGGTTTCAGGTTGATGCGGCTCTGGTGGATCGTGACGTCGTCGTCGAGGATCTGCCGGGCCACCCCGGCAATCGTTTCACGCGAACAGATCTCGGCGATGACGTCACTGAGCTGATGCACCGCGAACAGCGATCGCACTTGCCCGCTCGATGATTCGCGGATCACCCGATCGTCGTCGCCGAGCCGCTCGGTGATGGACTCCACCTCGCGTAGGCAGTCGGCGATGTCGGCGTCCGAGAGAATGTTTGTCTCCGTGTGGTATCCGCGATCGGCATAGTGCCGGAGTTCGGGCGCGGACAGCGGGCCCGGGTTTCCCATGCTCCCCCACACGGTGTTGTGTGGGCGCGGTTCGATCTGGCTGCGCTGCGCGAGCCGGGTGCGGTAGACGTCGACGGGTGTGCTCGTCGACTGCGCGCCGGGCGAGACATCGGCGGCTTCTGGAGTTCTGGCTGCTGTGTGAGTTACCACGATCGCAACGATCCTTTCCCTCATCCGGCGGGCCGCTCGCGGAGCAGTTCTGCCCCGGCGGCAGGCAAGGTGATTGTGTTGTGCGCGACCGTCGCACGACGACGCGTCGCGAGGTACGGCGTCCGCGGCGCGGAGTTCTGCACGCCCTTCGGGAAACGGCCGTATATGTGCACCCTGCCAGGGACGACAAACCCCCGCAACCATGCTGGTATGCGCCGCGGAGAAAGTCCTCGACTCAACCGAGCCGGGCGAACTCCAGGATGATGTCGACGGCCCGCGCCGCGCTCTGACACGCGCCCTCCATCGTCGTGGTCCAGTCGGTGCGGGTCCAGTCACCGGCGAGGGCGAGGCCGTCGACCTCGGTGCGCTGGTCTGGGCGGAGGCCGGCGGTCCCGGGTCGTTGCGCGAAGGTCGATTTCGGCATCCGGACCACGTGGCTGTGGACCACCTGCGCGTTCGCCGCCTGCGGGAAGTAGCGGCGCAGCATGTCCATCTGGATCTCGGTGATCTCGGCGTTCGTCTTCGAGATCAGATCGTAGGACGCCGACACCGTCGTCGAGTAGAAGTAGTTGTCGCGTGGTTCGCGCCCGTGCATGCGCTGGCGGTCCCAGACCTGTTCGAGCACTCCCTCACCGCCGTAGAGGATCTCGCCCCAGTCGGTCATCCCGATCGAGCGGTCGAGATAGAGGTTCACACTGACGATGGGCACCGGGGTCAGGTTCTCGACGGCGCGATAGATCCGCTCGTGCCCGGGCACCTGGTCGAGCAGACCCTTCACGCTCCACACCGGTACCGCGCAGATGACGGCATCGGCTGCGATCTTCTCGCCGTCGGCCAGCGTCACCCCGCTCACCGTCCCGTCGGTGACGTCGATCGACGAGACCACCGCCCGGTGTCGGACCTCCACACCGGCGTCGGCGAAGCGCTTCTCGGCGCCGTCGATGAACAACGTGTCGAGATCGACGGTGGGATACCCGATCGAGATCGGCGTACGCGTCTCGCGCGCCCGGCGGGCTCCCGTGACGAGCAGATCGGCCGGGACCTTGGCCGAGGAGATGTCGGGCTTGTCGCCGGTGAGGCCGATGACGATGCCGTCCCACAACGCATCCCGGGCCGACTGCGGCAGTCCGATGCGACGGAACCACTCGTCGGCGGTGACCTCGTCGAGCCAGTCGGGTTGCCGAAATGCCTGCCGTATCAACCTCATCTGCGCACGCGCCGTGCGCAACCGGTCGAGGCCGGTCACCCCGGGCAGGTCGCCGAGCGCGGCCCGCAGTCCGGGCAGGCCGGTGAACGCCGATCGGCGCGTCGCCCCACCGGGCATTCGCACCGTCATGTGACCCGGGAAGGCCACGTGCTCCCGCGTACCGACGCTGTCCAGATAGCGCATAAGGTGCTCGTACCCGCTGGCGAAGACGTGCTGCCCGTTGTCGGGCACGTCGTCGACGGCGTGCAGCGGCATCGAGATGGTGCGTCCGCCGAGTGAACCCCGCCGTTCGAGCAGGGTGACGCGTTGCCCCGCCTCCGACAGCCAGACCGCCGACGCCAGTCCGGCCAGTCCCCCACCCACGACCACACAATGCATGGCGACAGATTAGCGGTCAGGGCTGACCGATACCGACTGTGCGACGAATTGTCCGGGTCCCGGCGCAGACCTCGTCAACCGGTCATCTTGACGTCCTTGGCGGCGCCGAGGACGGAGAGCGCCTGGGGCACCAGCACGAGACCGAGCACCGCCATGGCCAGGGTCCACGAGCCGGTGACGTCATGGATGGCGCCGATGATGATCGGGCCGGCCGCCGCCGCCAGGTAGCCGACGCACTGCGCCATCCCGGACACCTGGCCCGTCTGTTCGGATCCCGAGCTGCGCAGCACCATGAAGAGAAGGGCCAGACTGATCGACGAACCGGGCCCGACCATCACACAGGCCGCCCAGAATCCCGGCCAGACATCAGTGCTCAGCAGACCCACGAAGCCGACGGCGCAGACCGCGATCACCGACAGGGTCACCACCCGCTGACCGGCGAAGCGGCCGGCGACGATCGGCGCGACCAGCGACATGATCAGGGCGACCACCTGCGCCGACGCCAGGACCGCACCCGCCCGCAACGGCGACATGCCGGCGTCGACGAGGTACTGCGGCAGCCAGGCCACGAACGTGTAGAAGATCAGCGACTGCGTGCCCATGAAGACCGTGATCGCCCACGCGATCGGGTTCGTCAGCAACGACGATGTCGGCGCCGCCGAGGTCACCCGGTGAACCAGCGGCAGCTGCGGAATCCAGACGACCACGGCGACCAGCGCGAGCAGCGACCACGCGGCCAACGCCAGCCGCCAGTCCCCGCCGAGTGCGTCGTTGATCGGCACGCTCACCCCGGACGCGACCGCCGCCCCGCCGGAGAGAGTCATCGAATAGAGGCCGGTCATGAGCCCGGAGCGGTGCGCGAAGTCGCGTTTGATCAGCGCCGGGAGCACGACGTTGCAGGTGCCGATGGCGGCGCCGATGACCGCCGAACCCCCGAACAGGGCGGCCGGCGACGGGATGAGCCGGACGAGGATGCCGACGATCAAGACGAGCAGGGCCCCGAAGATGACCCGTTCGATGCCGAACCGGTTGGCCAGACGGGGAGCCACCGGCGCCGAGATCCCGAAGAACAGCACCGGCAGCGCGGTCAGCAGACCGGCGACGGCGCTGCTGAAGCCGGCGTCGTCGGAGATCACCCCGATGAGCGGTCCGACGGCCACCACGGCCGGTCGCAGGTTCGCGGCGACCAGCATCACTCCGACCGCGGTGACGATGACCCCGACGCCGGACTTCTCGCGCGTGGACAGCGCCTGCGCACTCATCCCCACACCTCGGTGGAGTCGACGTAGGCGTACACCGCCGCGCGCGCTGCGTCGGCGTCGCCGCGCTCGATCGCGTCGACGACATCTCGATGACCGCGCGGGTGCGACTGCTCGGCCAGCGGACGTCGCAAGACCGACGGATGAGTACGGGCGATCGCCTCGGCGATTCCGTCGTACATCGCGATGAGCAGCGCGTTGCGGGACGCGACGACGAGCTCGGCGTGGAATGCGATGTCCGCCTCGGTGTATCGATCCAGATCACCGTCGGCCATCGCGTCCTCGGTGCGCGCCAGCAACAGGCGGAGACGTTCGACGTCGGCGGCGTCGCCCCGGGCGGCCGCACCGGCCGAGGCCTCGCTCTCGAGTGCACGTCGCACTTCGAGCAGATCCCGGAGCTCCGACGGCGCGGAGGTCCGCGCGATCGCACCGGCGAGTGGGCTCCGGCCGCGCACATACGTGCCGTCGCCCCGCCGGGGCTCGAGCATGCCGGCGTGTTCCAGGGCCCGGGCGGCCTCCCGGATCGTGTTGCGGCCGACGCCGAACTGCGCCACGAGCTCGGGCTCGGCGGGGATCCGTTCGCCCAGGGGCCAGGTGCCGTCCGCGATCAACTCCTGCATGCGCTGCACGACGAGCTCGCTCGTCCGGCGAGGTGGGGTGATCTGTCCGGACACGCAAACAACCTAACATCCCATGTTTCAGTCCCGGTCGGTGCCGCACGGTCTCCCCCGCCCGTAGCCTCAGCCGGTGGCCGCCCGTTCCAGCGCTCCGGTCAGGTCGTCGACGGTGGTCGGCACCAAGCGCTGGTCGTCGAGAAAGAACGTAGGGGTGCCCTGTACGCCCAGGGCCAACCCATCGGCGACATCGGCACGAATCCGCTCCAGCGTGGCGGGACTGTCGTACGCGGCGTCGAAGGCCGTCATGTCCAGCCCGAGATCGATCGCGAAACCACGGAACACGTCGTCGGCGGGAGCCCGCTGCTCCCCCCATCGGGCCTGGGTGGTGAACATGCGCTGGTACATCTGCTCGAATCGGCCCTGCTGTGCAGCCGCTTCGACGGCGCGGGCCGCGCGCTCGGCGTTGAGATGCCCGGGCATCGGGAAGTAGCGGACCACGAAGGTGATCCGGTCGCCGTAGGTGCGCCGGAGATCTTCGATGATCGGGTAGACCGCGCCACAGGCCTCACACTCGAAGTCGAGGAACTCGACAAAACGCGCCCGCTCACGTTCCGGCGACGTCAGGCGGTGGCTGTCCGGGCGCACCACGAGATCGGCCGCGACGGCGGTGTCCGCCGGGGCAGGCGCGGGTTCGCGGTCGATGAGTACCGCGACACCGAGGACGACGACGACGGCCGCGAGGGCCGTCCATGCGATCTTGGTCGGTCTGCTCACTCCTGCCCTGCCCACCCGTACACCGTAGGGGTGACAGAGCCGAAAACGGACATCCGCCTGCTCGATCGCTGACGCAGACACCCATTCGGTGCTTAGATGAGCCATGTCGTTCGGGGTGCGCACGAGTTGGCTGCGCGTGGGTGTCATCGGTGTGGTTGTCGGCGTGCTGCTCGGCGTGTTCGCGGGCACGCCCCCCGCCCAGGCCGCACCCGGGCCGGGCTCGCCACTGCCGTCGGCCGACCCGTTCTACCGTTACAACGCCTCACTGTCGGGCGTGGCTCCCGGAGCGGTGCTCCGCAGCCGTCCCATGCGGTTCCAGACGCCCACGATGTCCACCCCGATCACCGGCTCCCAGGTGCTCTATCGCACCACCGACCAGTTCGGCGGGAGCGTGGTGACGGTCGCGACCGTGCTACGACCGCTGATCCCGGGCCCGACGCGCCTGGTCTCGTACCACATGGCCTACGACGCGCTCGGGTCTCAGTGCGATCCGTCGTACACGCTCAGCGGGGGTTACACCAACGGCACCGCAACCGCCGAACAGGGCGTCATCGCAGGCTATCTCGCCGCCGGGTACACCGTCGTGGTGCCGGACTACGAGGGTGAGAAGCTGCAGTGGACCATCGGCCGGCAGTCGGGCTATGCCGCACTCGACGGCGTCCGCGCCGCACAGTCGTTCCTGCGGCTGCCGCGGTCGACCCCGGTCGGCCTCGTCGGATATTCCGGCGGGTCCATCCCCACGCAGTTCGGCGCCGAGGTCGCGCCGCGCTACGCGCCCGAACTGAACATCGTCGGCGCCGCCGCGGGCGGATTGCCGGTGGACCTCGCGCACAACCTGCCCTACATCAACGGAAGTGCGAAGTGGGCGGGTGTCATCCCGGCGCTCGTGGTCGCCTACCAGCGGACCTACCGGCTCGACACCTCGACGTTCCTCTCGACCCGCGGCCGACAGGTCGCCCAGGACGTCAGCGACGAGTGCATCTCGGAGTTCGCGTCGAAGTATCCGGGACTCACCAGCGCGGACATGGTCAGGCCGCCGTACACCGGCCTGCTCGACGTCCCGCAGGTGGTGCGGGCGATCAACGACAACATCATGGGACGGTCGGGCACCCCGTCGACGAAGATGCTTCTCGCGGTGGGCCACTACAACGCGATCGGGGACACCCTGATGATCACCGGTGACGTGATCGGCCTGGCGAACGAGTACTGCTCACGCGGCGTGGACATCACCTACCGGCAGCTCAACGGCCTGACCCATCAGGAGGCGTTCCTCCCGTTCGAACCGCTGGCACTGCAGTACCTCACCGAGCGGTTCGCGGGTGCCCCGACACAGAGCAACTGCGGCTCGCTGCCGCACGGGAACAGCCTGGCGCCGCTGCCGGTGCCCTGACCCGGCGGCCTACCCCGGCAGCGTCTCGCCGCCGATCGGGGCCAGCACCTCGCCGGTGTAGTACGACGAGAGCTGCTCGGCCGCGAAGAACACGTACGACGGCGCGATCTCGTCGGGCTGGGCCGCCCGTCCCATCGGCGCCTGGGTGCCGAAGTCCTTGACCGCCTCGGCCGGCATCGTCGCCGGGATCAGCGGCGTCCAGACCGGGCCCGGCGCGACGCAGTTCACGCGGATCTTCCGTTCCATCAGCGCCTGCGCCAGCGAGTAGGTCAGGGCCAGCACCGCGCCCTTGGTCGCCGAATAGTCGATGAGGCTGTCGTTGCCACGCAGACCGTTGATCGACGACGTGTTGATGATGGCGCCGCCGCCGGTCAGATGCGGCACCGCCGCTCGCGTGGTGTGGAAGAAGCTGTCGATGTTGACGTCGAAGGTGCGTCGCCACTGCTCCGGCGTCAGCTCCAGGAAGTCGTCCACGATCTCCTGATAGGCGACGTTGTTCACCAGGATGTCCAATGCGCCGAGCTCGTCGACGGTCCGCTTCACGATGTCGGCGCAGTGCGCCGGGTCGGCGAGGTCGCCGCGGTACGCGCGGGCCTGCCGTCCTTCGGCCTCGATGAGCTCGACCGTGTGGCGGGCGTCATTGTCCTCCTCCAGGTAGGCGATGGCGACATCGGCGCCCTCCTTGGCGAAGGCGACCGCGACCGCGCGACCGATACCCGAGTCGCCGCCCGTGATGAGGGCGGTCTTGCCGGCCAGCAGATCGCGGCCGCGATAGTCGCGCATCTCGTCCCGGGGGCGTTCGCCCATCTCGTCGGTCTCACCGGGGTAGGAGATCGTCTTCGGTTCGTGCTCGGGGTTCTGGTCGCTCATGATCGAGATGGTGCCCGCTGAGAAGCGTGCGGAAACATCGGCGCGGACTGAGGAGCGGACGTCGTCAGGGGTTCGGGTCGGGGATCTCCTGGTCGAGTTTCTCGTCGAGGGACTCGCCTTCCCGCTGTTCCCGGGCGGTCGTGCCGGTCCGATCACTGGCCGACCAGTCCTCGGGCGGGTCCATCCCCTCCTCGAGCGGGTCCTGACCGAGCCGGTCCTCGTCGAGATCCTCGAAACCGGCTGTCGACGTCAGATCGGGGTTGATGCCCTCGGATGCCGCTGTCGCACTGTCGCCCACGTTGTCGGTACTCATTCTCGTCCTCCTGGCCGTAGCCGAGATCGGTGTCGGTCGGGCCGGGTCTCGCCGTCGGCCCTGCGAGTACGGCGGATACCCGCGAGACACGGCACCGAAACGATCTCCGCGAGTCCTGCCCCGGGACACGCACCGGGTCGATTCCCGCCAAATGCGTCAGCCAGGTAAGCTCATCTTTCGCCCGAGACCGCTGGCATTCCTGTTGATTTGTGGTTTGTAGGGGTGAGGGTGACAGACGCCAACGATCACACCGCCGGCGAGTCCCGTATCAGTCACGTCGGCAGCTTCCGGTTCTTGTTCGACACCCAGGAATGGGAGTGGTCCGACGAGGTCGCCGAGATGCATGGTTACCGGCCCGGTGAGGTCACTCCGACGACCGAGCTGATCGCGGGGCACAAGCACCCGGACGACCGGCAGTCGTTCGAAGAGCTGCTCGCGACGATGCTCGACCGCCGGATCCCGTTCTCGAGCCGTCATCGCATCGTCGACACCAAAGGTGAGGTCCGCCACGTCGCGGTGGTGTCGCAGCAACTCACCGACGAATCCGGCGCCGTGATCGGCGCCGAGGGGTTCTATCTCGATCTGACGGCAATCGAGGAGAAGGCCGTCAAGGACCGCGTCGACGAGCACGTCGCGCGATTCCGCGAGCACCAGGGCGTCATCGAGCAGGCCAAGGGCATGATCTCGCTGGCCTACGGCGTGAGCGCCGATCGCGCGTTCGAGGTCATGCGCTGGCGTTCGCAGACGGCCAACGTCAAGGTGAACGAGCTCGCGCGGTCGATCGTCACCGGCGTCCACCGATACGTGGTGCTACCGGACCCGGTCCGGCAGTCGTTCGACCATCTGCTGCTCAACGCACACCGCTCCGACAACGAGAACGCCTCGTCCTCGAAGTAGCACCGACGCACCACCGTTCATCGCGTCCACGGGCGGTTTCACCGCCGACATTCCGGGGTATCCGGACCGGCACGAGATAGGTGCCGGAAACCGGCAGTCATCTGCGGCTCGCCGAAGCCGCGATCGTGCAGGCCCGGTTGAGAACACAGCCGTTGCGACCCTAGTGAACGGATGTGGCAGTGAGCAGTGCGCAGCCAGGCGGAACAGCAACCCTCGAGACAACGGGGTCGAACACGACACGAGGTCTGTCGACGATGTCGGCGGGCCTCGGTTCGCGGAGGGGCGGTGCGACCCGCGTGCGCGTCGCGTCGGTGCCGCACTCCCATGTGTACGTCCGCCACCTGTCGCCGCTGAACGGGACGGTCAGCGGGCTCGACTCCGGCCCGGTCTCGGTCGTCCGCCTGCCCGACCCGGTTCCGGCCGACGGCGCCAAGGTGCCGGGCGGCTGGTGGCCCCCGCTGATGCTCGACCCCGCGTGGATCGCCCGCAACCACAACGAGTTCGACGTCTTCCACCTCCACTTCGGGTTCGACGCCGTCGAGCCGGCCGAGATGTCGAAGGTGATCGACGAGCTGCGCACCCACGGCAAACCACTCGTGTACACGCTGCATGATCTGCGCAATCCGCATCACCCCGAACCGGGACGCCACGAGGAGGTCCTGGACATCCTCGTACCGGCGGCGGACGAGGTCATCACCCTGACCCCCGGCGTCTCCCGGGAGATCGCGCGTCGCTGGCAGCGCGAGGCGACCGTGCTGCCTCACCCGCATGTCGTGCCGCCCGGCCGATTCAGTCCGCGCACGCCGCACGCCGACGACTTCGTGGTGGGGGTGCACGCCAAGAGCATTCGCGCCAACATGGATCCGCTGCCGGTGATCATGACCCTGCTCGAGGCGGCCGCGGACTACCCGGACATGACGGTCCAGATCAACCTCCACGACGAGGTGTTCGTCCCCGGGAAGCACGCGTACAACCCGGACTTCGGCACCACTGCGCTGGCACTCTCCCGGCACCCCTATGCCCGCGTGCTCGTGCATGAGTACTTCACCGATGATCAGTTGTGGGACTACCTGCGGAGCGTGTCCGTGTCGGTACTGCCGTACCGATTCGGCACCCATTCCGGCTGGCTCGAGGCCTGCCACGATCTCGGCACCACCGTGATCGCGCCGAGCTGCGGCTTCTACCGCGAGCAGCAGGACTGCCTGTCCTTCGGGTTCACCGAGGACACCTTCGATCCGGACTCACTCGTTTCTGCGCTCGCACAGGCCTATTCGGCTCGTCCCGCGGCGGCCTCATGGCCCGACCGGCGCGCGCAGCGCGAGTCGCTCGCCGAGCAGCACGCCGCCCTCTACACCAGGGCTCTGGATGCGTGACACGTTGAGGATCGCCATCGTCGCGTCGAGCCGCTACCCGATCGCCCAGCCGTTCGCGGGCGGACTCGAGGCCCACGTCTGGCATCTCACTCGCGCCCTCACCCTCGCCGGTCACGAGGTCACGCTGTTCGCGGGCGCGGGCAGCGATCTACCGGTCGACTCGGATCGCCTGCGCGGCGAATTGTTCGAGCCCTCCGCGGCCGCACGCTCGGATGTGTCGATGCCCCAACTCGAAGCACTGCAGGATCATCACGCGTACCTGTCGCTCATGCTGTCGTTCACGAACAACCCCGGCGACTACGACGTGATCCACAATCACAGCCTGCACTACCTCCCGGTCGCCATGGGTCCGGCCGTCGAGACCCCGATGGTCACCACGCTGCACACCCCGCCGACGCCGTGGATCGAGTCGGCCCTGACCCTTGCGCCCGGTACGCGTTGTGTCGCCGTCAGTCGGCACACGGCACAGTCCTGGTCGCATGTGCTCGGCGATATCCCGGTGGTGCACAACGGGGTTCAGTTGGACCGCTGGCCCGCCGGCCCCGGCGGAGACGACCTGGTGTGGTTCGGCCGGTTCGTACCGGAGAAGGGCGCCCACCTCGCGATCGAGGCCGCCCAGCGCGCGGGTCGTCGGCTCCGGTTGGCCGGACCCATCAGCGACACAAGGTATTTCGAGCAACAGATCGCCCCGTCGCTGGGCGGGCTCGTCCACTATGAGGGACACCTCCACCAGCACGACCTGGCGCGATTGGTCGGCTCCTGCGGCGCGACCCTGGTGACCCCGGTGTGGGACGAGCCCTACGGCCTCGTGGTGGCCGAATCCCTCGCCTGCGGCACCCCGGTGGCGTGCTTCGCCCGTGGCGGTATCCCCGAGATCGTCGGCGAGCACGCCGGCGTCCTCGTGCCTCCGGGCGACATCGACGCGCTGGCCCTCGCGGTGGACGATGCGCTCACCCTCGACCGGGGCCTCGTACGTAGGCGCGCGGAGGACCACTGCTCGGACATCGCGATGATCGATCGGTACCTCGACATCTACGCCGATCTGGTCGCCGGGCGGCCGTTGGCCGACTCCTCGCTCGCCCGGGAGGTCGGGGTGTGATCGGTTACTACGTCCACCACCAGGGCCGCGGACACTGTTCCCGGGCCACCGCTGTCGCCGGCCACCTCGGCACCGACGTCGTCGCGCTGACCAGCGCGTCGCTGACCGCCCCGGTGTTCAGCGAGGTGATCACGCTCGCGCGCGACGACTCCGACCCGCAGCCGCGGGACGTCGACGCCGGCGGCCTGCTGCACTGGGCCCCACAGCACGATGGCGGACTACGCACACGCATGGCGCAGCTGGCCGAGTTCGTCGAGACGCGCCGACCGGCCGCCGTCGTCGTCGACGTATCGGTGGAGGTCACCTTGTTCCTCCGGCTGATGGGCGTGCCGGTGATCGTGACGGCGCAGCCCGGCGTTCGCGACGATCTGCCGCATCAGCTCGCCTACCGGGCGGCCGATGCGATCATCGCGCCCTGGCCCGCCGAGCTGTATCAACCGGACTGGCTCCGGGAGCATCTGCCGAAAACGGTCTTCACCGGCGGTATCTCGCGGTTCGACGGACGACTCCCCGTGTCCCACCCCACCTTCGCCGCCGACATCCTCGTCGTCACCGGCGCGGGCGGGGTACCGGGTGCCCCGCATCCGGCGACCACACTCGGCGAGGAGCTCCCGGAGCACACCGTCGTCGGGCTCGGACCCGCCTTCGGAACGTGGGTCGACGACCCGTGGCCCTTCCTGTGCAGTGCGCGGGTGACCGTCATCGGCGCGGGTCAGGGAAGCGTGGCCGACGCCGCCGCGGCCGGGCGCCCGGCGGTGGTCATCCCCGAGGACCGACCCTTCGCCGAACAACGGGCAACCGGCAACACCCTCGCACGCTCCGAACTCGCTCTCGTCACGTCGTCATGGCCGTCCACCGAACGCTGGCGCTCGATCCTCGACACCGCCGGGAGTTCGTCGCCGGAGTGGTCGCGGTGGCACACCGCCGGCGCCGCCGAACGTGCGGCGCGGGCGATCGAGGCGGTCGCGCACCGATGACCGGCGTCCCCGAGGTGGTCGCCGTCATCACGATCGTGTCGGGGCGGCACCGCCACCTTCGACGACAACTCGAGGCGTTCGCCCATTCGACCCGGCGGCCCGACCTGCACTTCGTGGTGGCCATGGACGACCCCGACATCACATCCGTCACCGACGGTCACCCGGTGGAGGTCATCCGGTTCGCCAACGACGACCCGGACACCCTGCAACTCGCCGATGCCCGGAACGCCGGCGCCACGGCCGCCATGACCGCGGGGGCCTCGCTCTTGGTGTTCCTCGACGTCGACTGCATCCCCGGCCCGGACATGCTCGAGCGCTACCTCCGCTCCTGCACGGCCACACCGGACCTCAAAGTCCTCTACTGCGGCCCGGTCACCTACCTCCCCTGCGACCAGCCGACCTTCGATGCGCGCGAGCTCGCCCGGTTCACCGATCCGCACCCGGCGCGTCCGTCACCGGGTACCGGGCAGACACAACTCTCGTCGGAGCTGATGCTCTTCTGGTCGCTGTCGTTCGCCGTCCGGACTACCGACTGGCTCGCCCTCGGCGGCTTCCACCCCGGCTACCGCGGCTACGGCGGCGAGGACACGGACTTCGCGATGTCCGCGCGCGACAACGGGTTTCGGATCGCCTGGGTTGGTGGCGCACACGCCTACCACCAGCACCATCCGGTCTCGAACCCGCCGGTCGAACACCTCGCGGACATCCTCCGCAACGCACGGGTGTTCCACCGGCGATGGGGCACCTGGCCCATGGAGGGGTGGCTGCGCGCGTTCGCCGACCGCGGCCTGGTCGCCTACGACACCGCAGGCGACGAGTGGCTCCGGGTCAGCGACGGAACTTCGAGAACCCGATGACGACGCCGCGGGAGGCGGCACCCGGGAGCGGTTCGTCGTAGGAGATCGTGTGGGTGTCGGTGACGGTCTGCACGATCCGCCATCCGAAAGTCGACTGCTTCAGGGTCACGTCCGGGACGAGCTCCCCCCGGATCTCGCCGATCACGCCCTGCGACGACATGTGCAGGGTCAGTTCGATGGACGACTCCTCAGCGGCGGCGGAGATGATCTGCGAGCAGATCTCGTCCACGGCCACCTTGGCGTCGATGACGTCGTCAAGCGCCCAGTCGTCGATGTACAGCGCGGTCTCGACCAGAGCACGTACCAGTGCGAGGCGATCGGTGGCGGCCGGAACCCGCAGGACCGTCGGCGTACCGCCGTCGATCGATAGCTGGGACGTCGCGTCGGAATCGGTCATCAAATGAGTCTTCTTCGCCCGTTGATTGGTGGTGCCGATCTCGGCTGGTCTGGTCATGAGTGCCCCGTGATTCCGTGTTCCAAACCGCGGCCGGAGGACCTTGCCGCGCTGAACGTGCCCCCCGAACACGTGTCGACACGTTAGCAGAGCGTTTACCCAGATCATGACTCGATGAGATTCACGTCTCCATCCGTCCCATGAACGACCGCGGTCGCGGTGAGGCGACGTTTCATCGCCGGCCGCTCGCGGTAAACCCTCCGCACCGAGGCCGGTGTCGAGCACGCCGGCCACCGAGCCCCGACCAGACAGCGCAGGGAGTGCACCATGCCAGATCTGACACCCGAACGAGAAGTCGCGTCGCGTGAGGCCATCGCCCGGCGCCCGGCACGAAAGTCGCGAGGACTGAAGGCCGTCGGCCTACTCGGCTTCGTCTGCCTCGGACTCATGCTGGTGCTCGCCGGCATCGCCATCGCCGCCGGTGCGAGCGACCGCGATGCGACGGTGTGGCTGGCGGTCGGCGCCGTCGTCATGGGTCTGCTCGCGATCGGACTGCTGATCGGCAGCCGCGTCCTGCTGCGACGTCGCGCAGCCCGGGACGGCGATCGGGCCCATCAGGACCCGATCCAGCCCGAGACCACCGCCGAGGAAGCCGAACGCTATGAGGAGCGGTTCCACGACTTCCCGGTGGAACACGCCGGAAAGAGTGAACGAGGACGAGACGACCGCCTCGAGGAGATTCGCGAAGAGCGTCGAGCCGACAACGGAAAGGCCTAGAGAATGCGTGCAGTGACCTGGCAGGGCAAGCGAAACGTCTCGGTCGAGACGGTGCCCGACCCGAAGATCATCGAACCGACCGACGCCATCATCAAGGTCACCTCGACCAACATCTGCGGGTCGGACCTCCACCTCTACGAAGTTCTCGGCCCGTTCATGCAGGCCGGCGACATCCTCGGGCACGAGCCGATGGGGATCGTCGAGGAGGTCGGCAGCGACACCGGCGACCTGCGGGTCGGCGACCGTGTGGTCATCCCCTTCCAGATCTCCTGCGGCTCTTGCCTTTTCTGCAACGAGGGCCTCATGACGCAGTGTGCGACGACCCGCGTCACCGAGCAAGGGATGGGCGCCGCGCTGTTCGGCTATTCCCAGCTCTACGGCTCCGTGCCCGGTGGGCAGGCCGAGTACCTCCGGGTGCCGCAGGCCCAGTTCACCCACATCAAGGTGCCGCTGGAGAAGCCCGACTCGCGGTTCGTCTATCTCTCGGACGTGTTGCCGACGGCCTGGCAGGCCGTCACCTACGCCGAGATCCCCCAGGGCGGAACCGTCACGGTGCTGGGCCTCGGCCCCATCGGCGACATGGCTGCCCGCATCGCCGCGCACCAGGGAGCGCGGGTCATCGGCGTCGACCGCGTGCCCGAGCGACTCGCCCGGGCGGAGGCCCGCGGCATCGAGACCGTGAACTTCGACGCGGTCGACAACGTCGGCGACGCCATCCGCGACCTGACCGGAGGACTGGGTACCGATTCGGTCATCGACGCTGTCGGCATGGAGGCCCACGGGTCGCCGATCAACAAGGCGCTGCAGAGCGTCGTCGGCCTGCTGCCGGACGCCGTCGCCCGCAAGGCGATGTCGGAGGTGGGTACCGATCGGCTGGGCGCGCTCTACTCAGCGATCGACATCGTCAAACGCGGCGGCACGATCTCGCTCTCCGGGGTGTACGGCGGCGCGGCCGACCCGCTGCCGATGCTGACCATGTTCGACAAGCAGATCCGGCTGCACATGGGTCAGGCGAACGTGAAGCGCTGGGTCGACGACATCATGCCGCTGCTGACCGACGACGACCCGTTGGGCGTCGACACCTTCGCCACCCACGAACTACCGCTCAGCGAGGCCCCGCAGGCCTACGAGACATTCCAGAAGAAGGACGACGGGATGGTCAAGGTGATTCTCAAGCCGTGAACCCGCGTGGCGTGCCGCGGCCCTTCGTCGCGGCACGCTCGCTGTCGGCCTGCGATCCCGGCCTGGAGTTCTCGTCATCGTCATCGACGACTTCCGATCGCAAGGTCTCGAGAATCCGCGTCAGCAAGCGCGACACATGCATCTGGGAGATCCCCACCTGACGCGCGATCTCGCTCTGCGACATGGACTTGAAGAACCGCAACGTGAGGATGGTGCGCTCGCGTTCGGTCAGCCGCTCGAGGGCCGGCTGCAGCGTGACGAATTCCTCGACGAGTTCCAGTCGCGCGTCCTCGTCGCCGAGGGTGTCGGCCAGCGTCCAGCCGTCGGTCGACGAACCGGCTTCGGCATCGATCGAGCTCGCCGTGTAGGCCGACCGGGCGACCATGCCCTCGATCACCTCGCTGACGGGCAGCCCGAGGTGCTGGGCGATCTCACTCGGGCGCGGCGACCGTCCGAGGGACTGCAGCAACTCCTCGCTGGCCTTGGCGATGTTGAGCGACGCCTCCTGGGCCCGGCGTGGCACGCGGATGGACCAGGTGCTGTCGCGGAAGTAGCGCTTGACCTCGCCCATGACGGTCGGGACCGCGAAGGCCAGGAAATTATTGCCTCGTTCGACGTCGAAACGGTCGACGGCATGCATGAGACCGATCCGCGCCACTTGACGCAGGTCGTCAATGGGTTCCCCGCGCTCCGAGAAGCGCCTGGCGACATGGTCTGCCAGGGGCAGGCACCTCGCGATGACGTCCTCCCGCAGCCGGGCACGACGAGCGTCGTCCTTCTCCTCGTGCATGGTCCGCAGAGCCGGAAGGACATCACTGTAATCGTCGTGATCGCCCCGGTCACCCGACGCCATTCTCACCACCAGACTTCGAAGACAGCTCGAGATCGATGCGCAGACCTCGTGCCGCATCCAGAACAGGACTGATGTGCGCACCGGGTTCGACGCATATCCGAGTCCACCCAACCACGGTCGCCCGGCGGCGTCCAGCCACGGCGGCCCTCGGCTGGTCAGGGCGTCGCGTGGCAGGAACACACCGCATAGAAACTGCCGAAGTGGGCACAACCTTGTAGGTCGCTCTTGTGCAACGTAGGGTAAGAGATGCGGTTCAGGTAGAAGCTGCGTTCTAGAGCGTTGGGCGCCCAGGGCCTTCTCGCTTTCCACCATCACGCTCAATCCCTCTGACCGGGTGATCGTGAACTTGGGGTACTGACGCCGATTCGGTGCAGCACCAAGGCTTCCGATCCAGAAGTGACGGTCGTGGCCAGACGCACTTGACTGAATTGAGAACATCATGGCTCTCACCTCTTCAACCATCTTTCGTTCGGCGTTCGATCCCACTGCGGAGTCCGCGCCGAAGGCCCATTCCCACCAGTTGGTCTCCCCGAAATCGTATTGCGTGCAAGGCTTCTCCGGCAGCGTCGACCGCGACTCGGCGGCCGACTTCGCCGCCGCTCTCGACCGCGTGATCAGCGGCCCCGTCGACGGCATCGTCCTCGACTTCTCGGGCCTGAACTTCTTCGGAACCGTCGGGTTGGTGCTACTGCGTTCGTTCATCGACGACGCCGGTCGCCGATTCGTCCCAGTGGTGGTCGTGGGTGGCCGCGCGGTGACCCGCCCCCTCGAACTCTGCGGAATGGCGCCGTATGTCAAGACTTTCGAGTCCATCGAGGACGCGGGACGCGCTCTGACCCAGGATCAGGTCGGGCCGAGCACGATGGAGTTCACCGTCACCGAGTGAGCTCTGATCACCGTGCTGTCGTGATCTGACGCGCGATGTCGACCAGCTTGGTGTTCGAGTCCTGCGACAGGCGCTTCAGCAGGTCGAAGGCGGCCACCGCGTCGATGTCGAACCGTTCCATCAGCATGCCCTTGGCCTGACCGATGACGTCCCGGTTGGCCAGGGCGCTGTGGAACTGCTTGTCCTTCTTCACCTTGTTCCACGCGAGGGCGGCATGCGTCGCGAAGACCACCCCGATGTCCTCGGCGTGAAGGTCGAAGGCGAACGGCTCGTCGGCGTAGAGGTTCAACGCCCCGATCGACGTGGTGTCGGCGAAGAGCTGGAACGACAGGACGGAACGAATCGGCGTCTCGACGAGCGCGCGGCGGCGGTATTCGGGCCAGCGCTGCTCGTTCTCGAGGTCGTCGACTCGGACGATGCGATCGGCGAGCGCTGCCGAGATGCACGGTCCCTCACCGAGTTCCGCTTGAATACGGTCGTGTACGTCGGCAACGTCGTGCGTGGACCCGAACGACGCGATCGATTTTCGGTCGATTGCGACGGTGAGGCCGGCGTACGCGACTCCGGGGATGTCGACCAGCGCGTTCTCGACGATCGTCTTCGCAACCTGCTCGTCGGAGTCGTCGCCGTGGAGTTCACGCGCCAGATCCGCGATCTTGCGGTGAACGTCATCGTCAGCCGGATCGGTCATGGTCGAACCCCTTTCGACGCCCGACGTGAGCGAACGACCACGGACGCGCATTGTTCGGCGTGCTCGTCCAACGTAACCCACTGCGCCACGTTCCGTGGGCGCCGGTGGTTACCGCCAGGCGCCTGACTGCCTCAGCGAAACGCCGCCGACCCGGTGAGTGCGCGCCCGATCGTGAGCTGGTGGACCTCCGAGGTCCCCTCGTAGGTGAGCACCGACTCCAGGTTGTTGGCGTGCCGGATCACCGGATACTCCAGAGTGATGCCGTTCGCGCCCAGGATGGTTCGGCATTCGCGGGCGATCGCGATCGCCTCGCGGGTGCTGTTCAGCTTGCCGGTGCTGACCTGCTCGGGCGTGAGTTCGCCGCGGTCCTTCAGACGGCCGAGGTGGTAGGCCAGCAGGTGACCCTTGCCCACCTCGAGCGCCATGTCGGCGATCTTGGTCTGGGTGATCTGGTAGCCGGCCAGCGGCTTGTCGAACACCTGGCGGGACTGCGCGTACTCGATGGCCGCCTCGAGGCAGTCGCGGGCGGCACCCATCGCTCCGAAGATGATCCCGAAGCGGGCCTCGCCGAGAGCGGTCAGCGGTCCGCGCAGCCCCTCCGCCTTCGGCAGCATCGCCGAGGCGGGAAGGCGCACGTCGTCGAACACGAGCTCGGAGGTGACCGAGGCGCGCAGCGACATCTTCTTGGTGATCTCCGGCGCCGAGAACCCCGGTGTGTCGGTCGGGACGACGAACCCGCGGATGCCGCCGGGACTGTCGGCGAGGTCGGTCTGCGCCCACACCACCGCGACGTCGGCGATCGAACCGTTGGTGATCCACATCTTCGTCCCGTTGAGCACCCAGTCGTCGCCGTCCCGCTTGGCGTGGGTGCGCATCCCCGACGGGTTGGACCCGAAGTCGGGCTCGGTCAGGCCGAAACAGCCGATCGCCTCGCCCGCCGCCATCCGCGGCAGCCACTCGTTCTTCTGCTCCTCCGAACCCCAGTGGTGGATGGAGAACATCGCCAGCGAGCCCTGCACCGAGACCAGACTTCGGATGCCGGAGTCGACGGCCTCGAGTTCCAGGCACGTCAATCCGTAGGACATCGCGCTCATCCCGGGGCAGCCGTAGCCCTCGAGGTGCATGCCGAGCGCTCCGAGCCCGCCCAGCTCGCGGGCGATGTCGCGGGCCGGCAGCCGGGCCTCCTCGAACCAGTCGGCGATGTGCGGACGCAACTTCGACGCCGCGAAGTCCCGCACGCTGTCACGGATCGCGATCTCGTCGGCGTCGAGCAACGAGTCCAGGGCGAAGAGCTGGGGCAACGTGCTGGTGCGGGACATGGCGGACCTCCGTCGAGAATGGGACTCGCGCGGACCGAGGGCCGTCGACGAGAACGTTTGCACGAACGTTTGCATCGCCTAAGGTAGGTGTTCGATGCCCATCGGGTCAATGAGGAAGAGAGAGGATCAGCGTGGTCAGTGGTCAGCGCGCCCCCACGCTGAAGGAGATCGCCCGGCGTGCCGGCGTACACGTGTCCACCGCCTCCCGGGTGCTGCGACAGTCCGAGCCCGCCGACGGGTGGTCGGCGTCGGCTCTGCGGGTGCGGGAGGTGGCCGACCAACTCGGTTACCAGCGCAATGTGTGGGCGGCCAGCCTGCGGACACGCCGAACCACCACGATCGGGGTCGTGATGACCCGCCTCACCGACGGCGTCGTGGCCACGACCTACCAGGGCATCGAACAGGCGGCCACCCGGGCCGGGTACTCGGTCCTGCTGTCGTCCCCGCCCGACGAGGAGGCCGCTCAGCGACGGGCCATCGAACTCCTCGTCGGCCGGCAGGTCGACGGTCTGCTGCTGAGCGGATTACACCTGCCGGGCCGGGACTTCGTGGAGTCCCTGCGGGTCGGCGACCTCCCGATGCTCACCCTCACCCGGCACGCCGAGGCCGGACTCCCCTTCGTCGGCGGCGACGACGTGCGCGGCGGACGCATCGCCGCCCGGCATCTCCTGGAGCGCGGTCACACCGACCTCGCCGTCATCGGCGGGCCCGGCCACGCCACGACGGCCACCGACCGGCTCCGCGGGTTCCGCGCCGAGCTGGCTCATGCCGGGATCACGCTGTCCGACGACCGCATCGTCGCTTCCGACTTCGAGGTTCACGGCGGGACGGCGGCCGGGCGTGCATTGCTCGATCGTCCGGACCGTCCCCGGGCGATCTTCGCGGTGTCGGACACCATCGCCATCGGAGTCCTCGGTGTCGCCCGCGACCTCGGACTCCGCATCCCCGACGACCTCGCCCTGATCGGCTACAACGACATCCCGGTGGCCGCCCAGCTCCCCGTGCCGCTCACGACGGTCCGCTCCCCCGCTCGGGAGATCGGCGAGACCGCGGTGCGCGGCCTCCTCGACCTCGCGGCCGGGCGGAACGTCGAATCCCGCCGCCTCCCGGTCGAACTGATGGTTCGCGGGAGCACGTGACCCTCAGGGCGCAGAGGTACCCGAACGTTCTTGCGCCGCACGGAACATCGCGACGACCGCGGTGCGGACGTCGCCACGATCGCGGACCGGGCGATCCCAGGCGAGCCGCACCCCGACGACCCCCTCGGGAACCGTGGCGTCGAACGTCGCTGCCTCGTGGTCGAATCCGGTCATCCGCGCCGCGACCGCATCGGGCCGCCCGCCCAGCACACGGCAGATCAGCAGCGAGTCGTCGGCATGATCGTCGTTCATGTGCGCGAGCACGGCTGCCACGACACCCGGGCTGAATTGGGCTGATTCCGAAGTGTTCTCGTCAGTCACGCCCGGCCTCCTCGCCCTCGGGACGCACGAACCTCGAGACCCAGCCCCGGAAGTGGTCGACGTCGCCGCCGTGCTCCTCGAACCATCCCCACGCACCGCCGCGCGCACCGGTCACGTCCCCGACGACGAGTTCGATGGCCTCGCGCGGGGTGCGCAGGATCGGGGCGTCCAGCGTGGTGCCCGCCGGGATCCGCTTGCGGGACCGCAGACGCGCGAACACCCCGGCGATGCCGTCCTCGGTCCGGTGATAGTCGGTGACGACCGCTTCCTCGTCGACGCCCGCCAACAGCAGGGCGATCGCGATGATCACCCCGGTCCGGTCCTTGCCGGCAGCGCAGTGCACGAGCGTCGCGCCCTCGGAGTCGAACTCGTTCAGCGCGGCGGTGAGCCGATGCCCGCCCGTGCGCATCATCGCGGTGTAGATCTCGACGAGCGCGGTGTCGGCGAGGCGGTCGACGCGGGCACCCGAGGACACCGGACGGTGCACGACGCGAACGTTCGGCGGCCAGGTGACGGCCATCCGGCCCAGCTCGGTGGGGTCGCGCAGATCGACGACGGTCGCCGGCGGCCAGGGCAGGCCGACGGGGTCCTCGTCGTCGGGATACGGGGCATCGCTGCGGATCAGCACGTTGGCGGCGGTGACGCCGCCGCCGGCGACCCGCATACCGCCCAGGTCCCGGATGTTGGCGAAGGTCCGCAGGTCAGAGGCGGAGGAGAGGGTCACGGCGGTCCCGATCGTCGATGTGCGCGGTGGTCGGTCGCACCTCACCTTACGCAGGCGATGGAACGGGTGACGGCTGACGTACCGTGGCGATGGTGACGACCTACCACTCCTACGAGCCGTCGCAGGGCCACCGGCTCTCTCACGACCCGGTGAATGCCATCGTCGCGCCGCGGCCGATCGGCTGGATCTCGACGGTGTCCGACGACGGCGTCGGCAACCTGGCTCCCTACAGCTTCTTCAACCTCTTCAACTACACGCCGCCGATCGTCGGTTTCGCCAGCGTCGGATACAAGGACACCGCGGCGAACGCGATCGAATCCGGCGAATTCGTGTGGAACCTCGCCACCGACGATCTCGGCGAGCAGATGAACGCCACCTCGGCTGCGGTGCCCGCCGGCGAGGACGAGTTCGACGTCGCCGGCCTGACGCGCCTCGCCTCTGATCTCGTGGCCCCGCCACGGGTCGGCGAGAGTCCGGTGAGTTTCGAGTGCCGAACCACCCAGTCGTTCCAATTACGCACGGCCGCAGGCGACCTCGTCGACACCTGGATGGTGCTGGGCGAGGTGGTCAAGATCCACATCGCCACCCATCTGTTGCGCGACGACCAGACGTACGACACGGCCGGCGCTCGACCGCTGCTGCGCGCGGGCGGGCAGGGCGACTACTTCCTGCCCAGCGACGACCACCACCGGTTCATGAAACGGCCGAAACCGGCCACCCGCTAGCGGCTCCCTCCCGGCCGGTTCCGCTCACATCGCGCGGCGGATCTCGTCGTCGCTCGGCATCCCGGTCCGGGCGCCGACCGCGGCGACGGACAGCGACGCCGCCGCGACACCACGTCTCGCCGCCTCGACTACCGTCGACCCGGCGGCGAGGGCGGCCGCGAACACGCCGTTGAAGGTGTCACA
>ERZ501011.108-NODE-108-length-26336-cov-12.524561_pt1 | contig 26336 bp, 25 predicted proteins | sample MGYA00248833_ERZ501011 | MGnify/ENA primary metagenome ERZ501011 (study PRJEB25958, sample SAMN03398530) | human skin metagenome | study: EMG produced TPA metagenomics assembly of the Human Skin Microbiome Metagenome (human skin metagenome) data set. | reverse complement strand
GCAGCACGGAGAACGGAAATCTGACGATCCGGGACACCGCCGGCGCGGAACTCTTTCGCATGCCGCTCATGTATCGCAGCGAGTATCGGCAGTTCCCGATCGACACTCGGACCACGGGAAACAAGGTGACCCTCATTCCTTCCCGTGAGGTCGCGCGTTCGACGGCGCTCAATCCGACCGCGGTCGATCAATTACGCGGGGTGGCCCGACACAATGTCGCGGCGCCGCAAACGCGCCAGGAACGTGACGACCAGGCACTCGACCGATTCCGGTCCCAACTCGCCACCGGAACCTCGATCGGGACATTGGTCGGAACAATCGTCGGTGCCATTGTCGGCGGCGCGCTCGGATGCCTCGTCTTTATGCTCGCCGCGCCAGTCGTGGGTTGTCTCGTCGGAGTCGCTCCGGCGGCGGCCATCGGCGGGCTCGCGGGACTCTCCCTGGTCGGCGGCGGCGCGCTCATCGGTGCCGGCATCCACTACTTCCAGACGATCAACTCGCCGTTCACCCCGCCGCGTCGCTGATCGCCCGTAACCACACGACGGTCCGTCTCACCTCGCGGTGAGGCGGACCGTCAGTGTTTCCCCGGCACGTACGACGACGCGTCGTGCTTCGGGGTCGCCGCCGATGGCCACCTGCGACCGCGCGTTCCCGGTGGTTGCCACCAGATCGTCGACGGCCGAGATGACGCGGTGCGTCGGTTCGGTGGCGCCGACGACGAGCAGCCAGGCTCGCAGGACACGCGTCCGGACCGCGAGCGGCACGGCGAGCAGCGGCGCGATCGCCAGCCCATCGTCTCGGCCGGCCCCGGCGAGGACACCGGCCGCCCACTCGTCCAGCGCGTCGTTGTCGGCCCGCAGGCCCTCGGCGGTGCGACCCAGCGCGTCGATGACCCCGCCGTGCAGAACCTCCTCGAGCAGCGGCAGCACCTCGGTTCGCAGTCGGACGCGGGTGAACCGCGGATCGTCGTTGTGCGGATCGCGATGGGGCGCGAGACCGAGTTCGGTGCAGGCCGCCAGCGTCTGCCGCCGGCGGACGCCGAGCAACGGCCGGGCCCAGGGGTCGTTCCACGCGCGCATGCCCGCGATCGAGCGTGACCCGGACCCGCGGGCCAACCCGAGCAGCACGGTCTCGGCCTGGTCGTCGGCGGTGTGGCCGAGCAGGACGGGCCGATCGGCGCGGGCCTCGTCGAGCGCCGCATACCTGGCCTCACGGGCTCCGGCCTCGAGGCCGCCACGCCGCCCGACGCGCACCGGTAGCACCCGGACGCGGGCGCCCAGACTCCCCGCCACGTCTCCTGCCGTCGCGGCGACCTGTGCGGAGTCCGGCTGCAGTCCGTGGTCGACGATCAGCGCGGTGACGTCCAGACCGGCGCCGACGGCCGCTGCGGTCAGTGCGAGCGAGTCCGGTCCGCCGGAGAGGCCCACACAGACCTGAGGCCCGGAGAGATGAGCGGCCGCGAACTCCGCGACCGCCCGTCTCACAAGACCCGCTGAATCCATGCCTGCGGGTCGTCGATCTCGCTCGGCAGCGGCATCGTGTCCGGCGAGCTCCACACGACGTTGAACCGCTCCATCCCGACGGCCTCGACCACCGCGTCGACGAAGGCCTTGCCGCGGATGTACTGCGCGAGCTTGGCGTCCATCCCGATGAGCGCCCGGATGAGCCGCTGGACCGGGTTATGGGGTGCGGTGCGTCGTTTGTCGAAGGCGGCGCGGATACTCGCGACCGACGGCACATGCGCCGGTCCCACGGCGTCCATGACATGGTCGGCGTGACCCTCGAGCAGCGTGCCCAGGACCATCATGCGTTGGAAGGCGGCGTGCTGCTCCGGGCTCTGCAGCAGTTGCATCGCCCCGATCACACCCTTTTCGCGCGGACCGTCGGAACCCTTGAGCGCCTTTGTCATTCGCGTGACGATCTCGGTGGTGGACTCGCCGGCGTCGGAGGTCAGCACGGCCACGTTGTCCTGCATGTAGTCGCGCAGCCACGGGTTGGCCGAGAACTGCACCCGGTGGGTGACCTCGTGTAGGCACACCCACAGGCGGAAGTCCGACGGGATCACCTTGAGCTGACGTTCGACGTTGATGATGTTCGGCGTCACCACCATCAGCACACCCGGTTCGCCGGTCTCCGGGTCGGGGGTGAACGGGTCGTACTGGCCGAGGATCGCGGTGGAGAGGAAGGCGAGCAATCCGCCGGCCTGGAGGCCGCCGAATCGGGCCCCGAGTCCGGGCGATCCCGCATCGATCGACTCGTCGGAGCCGAGCATCGAGCGCATCGACCGGGATGCGGCGTCGATCCACCCGGCCCGGTCGAGGACCCGGGTGGTCGGTACGCGAAGGCCGTCGGCGAGCCCGGTGACCTCACGGACCGGGGCTTCGGCCCGGGTCGCGGCGTCGGCCAGTTCCGTACGGGCCGCCTCGTAGGTGTAGGCCGTGGTCTTGGGACCGGGACGGGTGAGACGTTTCGCGGTCGACGCCGCGAGCGACCAGTCGATCTGCGACCCGATGCCCGGTTGACGGTCGGCGGTCTCGGCGACCTCGGTGGTCCCGGTTCCGGTGATCCCGGCGTCGGTGACGTCCGATCCGGCGATTCCTGAAGTGGTCATCGGCACCCGCACTCTCTCAGTTGACCCACCACGGCGTCGAGGGCGGGTCGCGCGTCCGCCGGCGAGGTGCCGCCGGACATCAGGGCGAACGACAGCACGCGGCCGTCGACTGTCTGCACTATGCCGGTCAACGAACTGACCCCGGTGAGTGTTCCGGTCTTGGCGCGTGCCCAGCCCGCGCCCGGGTTGCCCGGGGCGTCGAACCGGTCCGCGAGCGTACCGGTGCCACCGGCGATCGGCAGCCCGTCGAGCATCGGGCGCAGCGCCGGCCGGCTGGGCCCGCTGGCGGCCGTCATCACGGCGTCGAGCAGTTCCGGCGTGGTGCGGTTGGCGTAGGAGATCCCCGACGCATCGTGCAGGGTGGTGCCCGCCCACTGGTCCGGGAACATCGACGACAGGACTTGTTCGATCGCCTCCACGCCGCCGGCGTGCGTGGGCGGCCCGCCCCGGTGCACCGACAGTTCGATGGCCAGGGTCTCGGCGAGCACGTTGTCGCTGTAGCGCAGCATGTCGTTGACCCGGGTGACCAGCGGCGCCGACTGGACCTTCGCGATGACGCGGTCGTTCCCCGATGCGGCTGCGCCGGAACCGGTCACCTCCGTGACGGGACCCTCCACGCCGAGAGCCGCGGCCAGCGCCTCGCCGGCCATGATGCCCGGTTCCGCGGTGCGCGGCGAGTACTCGTCGAGCGGTTCGAGCCGGGCGCCGTCGACCATCAGCGATTCGATCGGCGCGATGTCGCCACCCTGGATGTCCCGGCGGTCCCAGGTGGTGTCCATCGTCGGACCCGAGAACGCGCTCAGGTCGACGGCCACCGACGTCACCGGGATCTCGGTGTCCTCGATCTGCCGCGCGAGGTCGGCGATGCGACCGGGGTCGGTGTAGAAGGTGTCGGTGCCGGCGGGCTGTGCGGACAGGGTCGGGTCACCCGCCCCTCGGAGGATGATCTGCCCGTTGCTGCCGGCCACCACCGTCGTGGTCAGTCGCTGATCGTGCGGCACGGCTTCGAGGACGGCCGCGGCCGAGAGGACCTTGGCGTTCGACGCGGGGATCCGCGGACGCTCGGGGTTGCTGGTCCACAGGACCGCGCCGGTCAGCGAGTCGCTGATCATGCCGGTGAGTTCGCCGAGCGCCGGATTCCGCAGTGCCGGCGCGATGGCCCGCGACACACCGCTCGGCGTGGGCTCCGGCGCGGAGGCGACCACCGGGTCGATCCGGGGGTCGACGGCGATCGCGGCGGGCTGCGGGGGAACCCCCGGCGGCAGTTCGGGTTCCCGGTCGAGCCGGAGCGCGATGACCACCGAGGCCGTCGCGACGAGGGCCAGGATCACCACCGCGGTGATCGTCCACCACAGAAGTCTCCGACCGGAACGACCGCCGTTTCGGGTGGATGCGCCCACAAAGCCTCCGGGTCTCTCGCGGTTGACGGTCGATGGAACGGCCCGGACATACGCACAACGAGGGGTACGAACATCGAGGTCGCCGGACCAACAGTATCGTTGGGGCAGCGTGCGGGCGTTTCGGCCCGACGCGGCATCCCCGATCAAGACTGCCAGGAGGAACTGTGGAATTCGATGTGACCATCGAGATCCCCAAAGGTGGCCGCAACAAGTACGAGGTCGACCACGAGACGGGCAAGGTCTACCTCGACCGCTACCTGTACACCTCGATGGGCTACCCGGCCGACTACGGCTACATCGACGGCACCCTCGGTGAGGACGGCGACCCGCTCGACGCGATGGTCCTGCTCCCCGAGTCGGTGTTCCCGGGCATCATCGTGCGGGCACGGGTCGTCGGCATGTACACCATGACCGACGAGGCCGGTGGCGACGACAAGCTCCTCTGCGTCCCCGCCAAGGACGTGCGCTGGGACCACATCAAGGACATCTCCGACGTGTCCGAATACGAGCTGGGACCCATCGCCCACTTCTTCGAGCACTACAAGGACCTCGAGCCGGGCAAGGAGGTCGACCCGGGCGGATGGGTCGGCCGCGACCAGGCCGAGAAGATCGCACAGGAGGCCATCGATCGCCTCGCCGCGCACCCCGACGCGGCCAACGAGCCCTCGCGCGGCTGATCTCTCCCACACACGAGACCGCCGGCACCATCATCCGAGATGGTGTCGGCGGTCTTGTCTGGTCACCAGGTGGCTTCGACTCGGCGCCTCGACCTCCACGCGCTCCTTCGTCGCTTGCTCGGCCCGGCGGCTACGCTCGGTGCCGGCTCAACCAGCAGTGGGTCAGGCCACGCGGTACCGCTGCTCGGCGAGCACCGGCAGGATCTGTTCGCGGATGCGGCGTTCGGTGGCCGCGCCGTCGATCGGGATGAGGATCACGGCGTCGGCGACCTCGGCTGCGTAGATGTCGCGGACCAGCGTGATCAGTCCGTGTGTCGTCCCGATGTAGCGGATGGTCCCCGAACTCGTCTCCGACGACGCGTTCACCGCCGCAGCAGCGGCCGTGCGCGCCGACGCGGCGTCCGGCGCGACAGCCACCTCCACCTCGAGTGCGACCACGAACTTGGCCTGATCGTGGCTGCCGGCCCGGAGCAGGGAGCGGGCGCGCTGCGCCTCGCGGAGGGTCTCCCGCCGCACGACGATCGGAAACGTCTGTGCGAGATCGTCTCCCGCGAGCGCGATCTGGAATCCCGGACGTCCGATGCTGATCGGGGCCGTCGGGGTGGCAGTCGGTGCGGCGATCACGGTGCCGCGGTCAGCACGTGCGTCGAGTTCGATGGTCATCTATTCACCCCTGGTCGAGTTCGGTCGGTCTGTTCGGTTCGCGCCCGGAATGCATCGAGAATCCGGTCGATGTCGTCGACGGTGGTGCCCGCTCCGAAACTCGCGCGCACCGTGTCGGCCGGCGGTGCGAGGCCGTCGACGGTGTAGCCCGCGACTCCCGCGCGGTCGGTGGAATCGGTGAAGATCCGCAGCGGCGTGAAGCCGCCGATCGCGGCCAGGCCGGCGTCGAGACGTTCGGCGAGGCGGCGTTCATGCAGGCCGATCGTCTCGGGTCCGAGATCGGCGAGCACCCGACACGCCTCGGCGACCGCGATCGCCCCGGGAACGCCGTCGGCGTCCGGCGAGGCATCGACATCGGCGGCGTCGAACCAGTCACGACGACCGATGAGAACGCCGGCGCCATCCGTCCTACGACCTGGTTCACCGAACGCCAGGTAGTCGATGCCGTGGCTGACGACGGAGACGGGCCGGTGCCCGACGAGTTGCGCGGCGTCGACCAGGATGCGGGCCCCGGACCGGTGCGCGAGCGAGGCGAGCCGGCCGATCGGCAGCACCTCGCCGGTGATGTCCGATACCGCGGTCACGACCAGGAACGATGCCGGCGCCGAGGCGAGCTCGGTCTCCAGCGCGACCAAGGTGTCCTCGATGGTCTCGCAGGCCGGGACGAAGCGCGCCCGGTCGCGCCCCTGCCGTGGTGCGCACCACCGCAGCAGGTCGGCGCCCTGCCCGATGTCGAGGACGACGACGTCGCCAGGAGTGATGCGCGCCGCGAGGTCGAGGGCAACGGCGGCATCGCGGGTGAAGACGACGGTGTCGTCGACCCGCGCACGGACGAACTGCCGCACCGATTCCCGGGCGGCGTCGAAGCGGACGTCGACTGCGGGCGACAGGCGACCGGCGGGTGCGGACAGGACAGCGGTCACGGCAGGAAACTCCTCAGACAATTCGCGCTTGCCGCGTCCGGTCGGTACGCGGCCGGGTCGTCACCCGGAGCACCCCACCGCGAAGGAGGGTTGCCGACCAGCGAGCCGGGGCTTGTCACTGGCACTCATGACCTACGACCAAGGGTCGTCGATCTCGCGCGGACGTGTCAATTTTCACTCAACGTGATCGGAAGTTAGGGCACACTTACCTGTAGCGTGTCAGGGGTGTCAGCGACTGATGTGTTCGTGTTGTCCCGCCCGCACGGCACCGTGCGGGGCATGGGCGCGGTCCGTGCGTTCACCGACGTCGACGCCGCCTCGGCCGCCCTGCGCGCCGGGACCGTCGACGGTCTGACCGGCGCGATCCCCTTCGACCTCGCCGACCCCGCCGCGCTGGTGGTGCCCGAAGTCCTGCACGTCGACGCGGCGCCGCTGGCAGGCACACCACCGCTGACGCGCACCCCGGTGTCGACGACCCTGCACCCCACGGCCGACGAGCACCGCGAACGTGTCGCACACGCGGTGAAGCGGATCGTCGCCGGCGACGTCGGCAAGGTCGTACTCGCCCGCAGCGTCGACATCGTGCTCGACGCCGAGGTCGAGCCTCGGCAACTCCTCGACGCATTGGCGGGCGGCAATGCCGGACACAACGCATTCGGTGTCGATCTCGGCGCGGCCACCGGCTCGGGTTCGTGGCTGTTGGGCGCGAGTCCCGAAGTGCTGCTGCGCAAGTCGGGTTCCGTCGTCACCTGCCACCCGTACGCGGGATCGGCGCCGCGGTCACCCGACCCGGTCGTCGACCGCGCCGCTGCCGACGGATTGTTCTCCTCGGCGAAGGATCTCGCCGAGCACGCCTTCGTCGTCGACCACCTGCGAGACCGGCTGGGACACCTCTGCGACGACGTCGACGCGCCGTCGACCCCGCAATTGCAGTCGACCGGGGAGGTCTGGCATCTGGCCACCCCGATCCGCGCGCGGCTTCGGGACCCGGCGACCACTGCGCTCGATCTCGCACTCCTGCTCGGCCCCACCCCGGCGGTCTGCGGCACGCCGAGTGATGTTGCTGCGCAGATCATCCGCGAGGTCGAGGGTGAGCGCGGCTTCTATGCGGGGGCGGTCGGCTGGTGCGACGCCGCCGGCGACGGGGAGTGGATGGTCACCATCCGGTGCCTCGAACTCGAGGCCGATCGTCGCAGCCTCCGGACGTGGGCCGGCGGCGGTATCGTCGAACACTCCGACCCGCAGGGCGAACTCGAGGAGACGGCGTTCAAGCTGCGGACGGTCCTGAACGCGTTGGGCATCGCCGCACTCGACTGAGCGGATCAATTGCGGACGCGCGCGATCTTCGCCCGTTACGCTCGTCGATGATGCCCGACGACCTGATCATCGCCCGAAATCCGGAACAGGGCTCCTCACTGCCCTTTCTGGTCCGGATTCCGCTCGGCAGTGACGGGATCGTCTTGAAGGTGAGGGAGACCTGGCCGCGAACCAGCAAGGTCTATTGTCATCGCGCCGACGAATGGCCGACCACACCGCAGATCGTCGAACGTCTTCCGGTTCGGTCGGTGACGCGGCGCGGGGCGGCGATCGATCTGGTGCTCGACCGCGCTCGCGAGAATCGGTCACAGTTCGTCGTCACGCGGGCTCGCGGACGCGAGATGATCTTCTGGCAGACGCGCAAAACCACCAAGCAGGCGCGTCCAAACGTCACGCTTCCCAAGGCTCGGGCACACGGCCAGGCGCTCGAGATCGTCGTCGACACAGGCGAGAAGTACGCCTACTCCTTCGGTCATCAACAGGCGACCACCACTCGACACCGCCTCGATGCCGGCGATTACGCGATCGTCGAGGACGACCAGGTGGTCGCCGCCGTCGAACGCAAGTCGATCGACGACCTCGGCAACGGTCTCATGAAGGGAACTCTCACCTACCAGTTGGCAGGTCTCGCGGGACTCCGACGCGCCGCGGTGGTCGTCGAAGCCTCATACAGCAAGGTGTTCACGCGCGAATACGTCAGCGGCGCCGCGCTGGCCGAGGCGGTCGCCGAGGCGCAGGTCCGGTTTCCGACCGTGCCGATCGTCTTTTGCGACAACCGCAAACTCGCCGAGGAATGGACCTACCGCTGGCTCGGTGCCGCGCTACACGAATGGCGGCTCACCGTCGGCAGCGAGCCCATCGTGCAGGGCCTGCACGGTCCACCGGCGACACCGTCGGAGATCAGGGCGTGGGCTCGCGCCCAAGGGATCGAGGTGCCCTCCAAGGGACGGATCCCGAGTACGGTGCGAGCGGCCTGGGATCGCCGGAACGACTGAATGGCACCACCCTCCGGGGACTCGGCCCCGCTCACCGAGGCGGATTCGCGCTGTGCCGCAACGGAATACGTCAGCGCGTACCCTCAGCCCAGCGCGTGGTCCAGGTCGCCCAACAGGTCGTCGACCCCTTCGAGGCCGACCGACAGCCGCACCACCGAGTCACTCAGACCGATCGCCGCGCGTCCCTCGGGACCCATCGCACGATGAGTGGTGGTCGCCGGATGCGTGATCAGCGACTTCGAATCTCCGAGATTGTTGGAGATGTCGACGATCCGCAGGCCGTTGAGGACCTCGAAGGCGCGCTTCTTGCCGTCGATGCCGTCGTGGTCGTTGAGCTCGAAGGTCACCACCGTGCCGCCGCCGGACATCTGCGACTTCGCCAAGTCGTACTGCGGGTGTGACTGCAGGAAGGGGTATTTGACCCAGCGCACGCGCGGATCGCTCTCGAGGAACTCGGCGATCCGCAGCGCCGACGACACCGAGGCGTCGACGCGCAGACGCATCGTCTCCAGCCCCTTCACGAGGGTCCAGGCGTTGAACGGACTGAGTGCCGGACCGGTGTGTCGCATGAGTTGCTGCACCGGACCGTCGACGTACTCCTTGGTCCCGAGTACCGCGCCACCCATGACGCGCCCCTGGCCGTCGATGTGTTTGGTGCCCGAGTAGACGATGACGTCGGCGCCGAGTTCGAGACCCCGCTGCAGCAGCGGGGTGGCGAAGACGTTGTCCAGCACCACCTGTGCGCCCGCGGCGTGCGCCAGTTCCGAGACCTTCACGACGTCGACGAGGCTCTGCATCGGGTTCGACGGTGTCTCGAAGAACACCGCGTCGGTGGGCTTGGACAGGGCCCGCTCCCACTGCTCGAGGTCTTCACCGTCGACGAACTCGGTCTCGATCCCCCAGCGCGGGAGGATCTCGTTGCAGACCACGAAGCAGGAACCGAACAGGCTGCGGGCGGCGACGAGACGGTCGCCGGCCTTCAACAGTGCACCGAGCGCGACGAACACCGCGGCCATGCCGCTCGCGGTGGCGAAACACGCCTCCGCGCCCTCGAGCCGGCGCAACCGCTCCTGGAACATCTCGACGGTCGGATTTCCGTAGCGCGAGTAGACGAATCGTTCGTCCTCGCCGGTGAAGGCTCGCTCGGCGGCCTCGGCGGAGTCGTAGACGTAACCGCTCGTGAGATAGAGCGCCTCGGCCGTCTCGTGGAAACCCGAACGCGCCAGCCCGCCGCGAACCGCGATCGTGTCAGCCGAGAGCCCTTCAGGCAGTTCACGACTGACGGGCAGATCAGAACTCACGATTGCCTCCACGGCAGGTTCTCGGCACGCCAGCCCGACGTCCCGCGGTGGTCGTTCTCGTCGAGGGCGCCTTCGAACCCGTCGATCACGTTGTATGCCTTCGCGATACCGTCGGCGGTCGCGGCTTCCGCAGCGCCGATCGACCGGTGCCCCGAACGGCAGATGAAGATGACCTCCTGGTCGTCGGAGACACCGGAATCACGCAGCTGTGCCACGAAGTCGTCGTTGCGACGCCCCTCGGGGAAGGTGGTCCACTCGGCGAAGATCGCGCGCTTGCCCAGGACCTCGAGGTCGGGCACGCCGACGAACGACCACTCCGCCTGCGTGCGACAGTCGACCAGCACCGCATCCGGGTTGTTCTCGAGCTTCTCCCACGCCTCGCGCGGGGTCAGGTCACCGGCATAGCTCATGAGGAACACACCTTCCACTCGCCGTTCTCGCGCACCACGATCGTGTCCACGACGTTCACGTCATCGGGGGTCTTGTCATAGTGCCAATGAACCTTCGCGGTCGCCCGGTCACCGTCGACCACCAGCTCGGTGATCTCCGGGATCTCGATGTGACCGTTGGCGAGCAGCGACTCCCGGTTGTCGGCGAGGAACTGTTCCTCGGAGACGAAGTCGGCCGCCTCGACGTCGGCCGCGCAGGTGTTCGCCCGGTATTCGCCGAAGTTCGGACCGTTGCGCGCGGTGTAGATGTCGTTGATCGCGTACTGGACCTGAGCCGAGTCGCCGGCCCGGTCCTCGGCCGGACGGGTCACATTCGACAGCACGACGCCGAGCACCACGAGTCCCACGACGCCGGCCGCGACGAAGAACGGCCAGGCGTTCTTCCACGACGGGGGCTTCTGGTCGCCCTCACCTGCAGCTTCGGCCATGGCGGGCAGTCTATCGAGCGTCCCGGCGGCGGTTGAGACCGGCGTCGTCGGACCCCGGACGCACCGGGCGGAGCGCCGAACGACGTCGACATCGAACACGTCCTGCGTAAGGTGGCCCTAAGTTCCGCGGCGAACGACGTCGCCGACCGCAACGACCAGCGAGGACCCGGATGCGCGCTTCCACCCACCGTTCACTCATCCTTCTCGTCGGGCTGCTCGCGGCAGCCCTGGTGGTGACCTCGTGTTCGCCGCCGGACGAGACGGTCGACTCCGGCACGGCCCAGGTCCCCGCGCCCGAGGCCGGCGCGATCCCGGTCACCGTGCAGCAGGCCTACGCCCCCGCGACCGTCGACCAGGCACCCAAGCGCGTCGCCGCGATGGGCGTGGGTGACGGCGACACCCTTCTCGCACTCGGCGTCACCCCCACCACGATCGCCCCGTTCGCCGACCCCGACCAGGCGTCGGCGCCGTGGAACGCCGAACTCCTTGCGGACTCCGACCCGGTGGTGCTGCCGAACGCGTCCGGCGCGTTCGGCGATGAGATCCCCAAGGCGCTGGCCACCGAGCCCGACCTCATCACCGCCGTCGGCGCCGATCCCACCCGCGACCAGTTCGATCTGCTGAGCAAGACCGCCCCGACGATCCTGCGGCCCGCCCAGTTCCAGCCGTGGCAGGTGCCGTGGGACGCGCAGACCCGCCAGATCGGTACCGCCGTCGGCCTGCCCGAACTCGCCGATCGCAAGGTGACCGAGACCGAGCAGTTCCTCGCGAACGTGCGGGAGCAGAACCCGCAGCTGGCCGGGAAGACGGCGGTCGTGGTCACCGCCAGCCCCACCGGCGGCGTGTCGATCTACGGCCCCGGCGACGGGCGCGGACAGACCCTCACCGGTTACGGACTCACCTTCCCGCCCGCGCTGCAACCTTCGGTGACCAGCGGTTTCTACGGTGACCTGCCGGCCGAGAGCCTGAACCTGCTGGACTCGGCCGACGTCGTCGTCGCCGTCGACTGGCAGGGGTCCAACGACCAGCTCAAGTCCAACGCGGCGTTCAACCGGCTGGCGGTCGCGCAGTCGGGCCGGGTCGTCTATCTGCCCCAGGAGGTCGGCAGCGCGATGTCGGTGCCGACGGTCCTGACGATCCCGTGGGTCGCCGAGCAGGCCGTCGGACCGATCGCGGCCGCCGCGGCGAAGTCGTGAACCGGCCCGGGACCGCAGCGGTCGATCACCCGTTCAGGTGAGGGTTACCTCACAGACGGATTTTGGTCGGGGACAGCAAGCGCCTACCGTAGAAGGGATAGGCCTTATCCATACGCGCGGACCTGGGGGTCACCGAGATTTGCTTGTCCTCGCGTGCTGAGCAACGGAAGACACCTACTCCATGAGCGACAACAGCCGCCCGCTGCGGGTTGCGATCGTCGGTGCCGGTCCCGCCGGGATCTACGCCGCCGACGCGTTGATGAAGTCCGACACCGCCAAGGACCGCGGGGTCAGCATCGATCTGTATGAGCGCATGCCCGCTCCGTTCGGTCTGATCCGGTACGGCGTCGCACCCGACCACCCGCGCATCAAGGGCATCATCACCGCCCTGCACAAGGTCCTCGACAAGCCCCAGGTCCGCCTGCTCGGCAACGTCGACTACGGCACCGACATCACCATCGACGAACTACGCGCCCACTACGACGCGGTGATCTTCTCCACCGGCGCCACCGACGACCGCGCCCTCGACATCCCCGGCATCGACCTCGACGGCAGCTACGGCGCCGCCCAGTTCGTCGCCTGGTACGACGGCCACCCCGACTTCCCCCGCACCTGGCCCCTCGAGGCCGAGAAGGTCGCGGTCATCGGCGTCGGCAACGTCGCCCTCGACGTCGCCCGCGTGCTCGCCAAGACCGGCGACGAACTGCTGCCCACCGAGATCCCGGCCAACGTCTACGAGGGACTCAAGGCCAACAAGGCCGTCGAGGTCCACGTGTTCGGCCGCCGCGGTCCCGCCCAGGCGAAGTTCACCCCGCTGGAACTGAAGGAACTCGACCACTCCCCCAACATCGAGGTCATCGTCAACCCCGAGGACATCGACTACGACGAGGGTTCGGCCGTCGCGCGCCGCGGGTCGAAGATCACCGACCAGGTCGCCACGATCATCGAGAACTACGCGATCCGCGAACCCAAGCAGGGCGCGATCCACAAGTTGTTCCTGCACTTCTTCGAAAGCCCCACCGAGATCCTCGGCACCGACGGCAAGGTCGTCGGTCTGCGCACCGAACGCACCCAGCTCGACGGCACCGGCAACGTCAAGCCCACCGGCAAGACCACCGACTGGGAGGTCGGCGCGGTCTACCGTGCGGTCGGGTATCTCTCGGACAACCTGCCGCAGATCCCGTTCGACTCCCAGGCCGGGGTCATCCCGAACGAGGCCGGACGCGTCTTCGACGAAGGGCAGCAGCTCACCGGTATCTACACCACCGGCTGGGTCAAACGCGGCCCCGTCGGCCTCATCGGCCACACCAAGGGCGACGCCAACGAAACCGTCGACTGCATCCTCAAAGACATGGCAGCCGGCACCCTGCTCGACCCGGCCCACCCCGGCGAGGACGCCATCGTCGAACTCCTCGAGTCCAAGAACATCCCCTTCACCACCTGGGACGGCTGGTACCGCCTCGACGAACACGAACGCGCCCTCGGCGCCGCCGAAGGCCGCGAACGCGTCAAAGTCGTCGAACGCGAGGACATGCTCGCCGCATCGGAGCCGGACAAGGTGTCCCGCCCGTCCGCATGACCCCGCTTCCCGCCGGCTGAGTCCACCCCCGCCGGCTGAGTCCACCCCCGCCGGCTGAGTCCACCCCCGCCGGCTGAGCCTGTCGAAGCCATAAGAGCGGCGGCCGAGTTCTCTCGGTCGCCGCTCTTTCGCATGCGCCCGGCGGGTGCGGGGGCGTCCTCCCCGCACGCCGCCCGGCGCGAATGGCTCAGTTGTGGTGCATTCTCAACTGTCGTCGGATGAGGTCAGCGACCCGGAATCGCCGGCACGCCGGCGACGTCGGTGCCACCGCCGGTCAGGGCGGCCGCTGAAGCGGAGGAGCCCGTACCGAATCGGTCCAACGGGTTGTCGATGCGCCGGACGTTCCACCAGAAACCGGCGTTGTCGGTCAGGTTCTCGGCGTAATCGGAGATCGCGTACCCCGCGATGGAGGACGGGAAGCAGCCGAACCAGGTGGTCTTGATCGTGAGCGACTCGTTCTTCTTCAGCAGCGACTTGAACTTCGTCGCGCCGTTGATCTCCTGCAGCGTGACGTTACGGAAATCGCCGTCACGCGCGGTGACGCGCATGAACCGGGTCATGCTCCACGCCTGATTCCACGGCGTTCCAGGGGCTGCGAACTGGCAGTAGACCCCGCCCGTCATCTGGAGGTTGGGAACGGCGGCCTGTGCCGGCGCGGCACCCACCAGCGATCCACCGGCGATTCCTGCAGCGACCAGAACCCCTGTGAGAGCCCGTTTCAGCGATTTCATCGATCCTCCTCGTTCGTAGGCGACACTGTGTTTCCCGACGTCGCCGTCGTGGGAGCGGTTCACGCCACCCCACCGACGACCGGTCTTGCTGCGGTCGGCCCGAGATGCCCACCGACACCGGGACTATCGACCCAGCCTGAGCGAAGTGTTACCGCGCGCACAGCGATCCCTCAGGTTTCGTCGGCAATTCGTTATACGAACGACACCCGCCGAGGCGCTCGACGCTGCGCGCGACGCCGCGTCGAAGAAGGTTGGTAAGGTTTACCTTCGTGCGCCGATCCCTCCGACTTCTCGGAATCCCGCTGCTCCTGGCGGTCCTCGCAGCGCTGGTCGTCGCGTCGGTTCTCTTCGGCACCCGACCGGTCCCGGTCGACGAGATCTGGCCCAGCTTCACCGCTGGTGTCGAAGAGATCTGGAACGCGCTGATCAACCTACGGATGCCGCAGGTGCCCAAGGATTCCGATGTCGACGGCATCGTGTGGGATCTGCGCGTGCCGCGCACTCTGCTCGGCCTCGCCGCCGGACTCGCGATCGGCGCGGCCGGTGCCATCACCCAGGGCCACACCCGCAACCCGATCGCCGATCCCGGCATGCTCGGCGTCAACGCGGGTGCCGCCTGCGCGGTCGTCGGCGGCATCTACCTGCTGGGCATCACCAGTCCGATCGCGTTCATGTTCTTTGGTCTCGTCGGGGCGATCATCGCCGCCACCGTGGTGTTCGGACTGTCGTCGCTGAGCGGCTCGAGCCCACTGACCCTGGTCCTCGCCGGCACCGGCCTGACCGCGATGCTGACCGCCATCACGTCCGCGATCGTGCTCGTCGACACCAATTCGCTGGACCAGTGGCGCTTCTGGAGCGTCGGCTCCACCGCGGGTCGGGGCATCGACGTGTTCTGGGCGAGCCTGCCGTTCATCACGGTGGGCCTCGTCCTCGCGCTGGCGAGCGGCTTCTTCCTGAACGTCCTGAGCCTGGGCGACGACATGACCAAGGCCCTCGGTTCCCGTGTCGTGCTCATCCGCGCCCTCGGCGTCCTGACCATCACGCTGCTCATCGGCGCGGCGACCGCGGCGTGCGGGCCGATCGTGTTCCTGGGCCTGGTCGTACCGCATATCGCCCGCGCCTTCGTGGGCGCCGACTATCGGTGGATCATCCCGTATTCCGCTCTGCTGGGCGCCATCCTGCTCGTCGGATGCGACATCCTCGGCCGGATCGTCGCCCGTCCCGGCGAAGTGCAGGTCGGCGTCATGCTGGCACTGGTGGGCGCACCCTTCCTCATCGTCATGGTCCGCCGACAGAGATTGGGGACCGTGTGAATCCGCCGACCTCCATCAAGACCGACATCACGTCCGGAACCACGACGAAGGGCCGGATCGCACCGCACCCCGGCGGTTATCGGATCGCCGTCGAACCGCTGTCGATGGTGGTGCGACCACGGATGCTCACCGTCGCGGTCGTGTCCACGGCCGTCACGGTCGTCCTGTTCCTCACGAGCGTCGGTGTCAGCGACTTCCCGCTGACCCCCGTCGACGTCGCCCGCATCCTGCTCGGCGGCGGCACCCGCGTCGAGAACGTGGTGGTCTTCGACGTCGCGCTGCCCCGTGCGCTGGTCGCCCTGCTCGTGGGATTCGGTCTGGGCCTTGCGGGTTCGATGACCCAGCTGATCGCCCAGAATCCCCTGGCCACACCGGACATGCTCGGCATCACCGCCGGCGCGAGCGTGGCGGCGGTGACCGCCATCGCGTTCTCGACCACCAGCTGGGGTGCCTGGCTGGGCGATCTCGGCGTCCCGGCGGCGGCGATGATCGGCGGGTTGCTCACCGCGGTCGCGATGTACGTCCTCGCCTGGCCGGGTCGCAAGGCCAACAGCGGCATCAACCCGTTCCGGCTCGTGCTGATCGGCGTCGGGATGACGTGGTTGCTGCAGGCGCTCACCCAGTTCCTCCTCTCGCGCGCCGACATCCGGGATGTGGCTCGTGCGCAGGTGTGGATCGTCGGGTCGGTGTCCAACGTCGGCTGGTCCAACGTGTGGCCGGTCGCCGCCGGTGTCGTCGCGAGCATCATCGTGGTGGTCGTCCTGGCCCGCCAGATCGGAATGCTCAGCCTCGGACCCGATCTCGCCCGCGGACTCGGAGTCCGGACCGGCGCGGTGTCGACGACGCTGCTCCTGACCGCGGTCCTGGTGAGCGCGCTGAGCGTGTCCGCGGCCGGGCCCATCGCCTTCGTCGCGCTGCTGGCCCCACAGATCGCGCTGCGGCTGGCCGGTACCGCCGTGCCCACGCCGCTCGTGTCCGGTGTCATCGGTGCGTCGTTGGTACTGGGCGGCGACCTGCTGGTGCGTACGGTTCTGCCGGGCGGCCTCCCGGTCGGCATCGTCACCGCGGCGATCGGCGGCCCGTTCCTGATCTACCTGATGATCGTCATGTCCCGAAAGGCGAGCGTATGACCGCGTCATCCCTCGAATCCCCTGCCACCACCGCCCGATTGCGGGGCGTCGGACTGACCGTCGGTTACGACGAACGGATCGTCATCGACGGCCTCGACATCGACATCCCCGATGGTCAGGTCACGACGATCATCGGTTCCAACGGATGTGGCAAGTCGACACTGTTGCGTTGTCTCGCACGGCTGTTGCCACCCCGGGCCGGTGCGGTCTACCTCGACGGCGACGACATCTCCTCGGTCCGGCCCAAACAGGTCGCCCGCACCCTGGCGATCCTGCCGCAGAATCCCATCGCGCCCGAAGGGCTCACCGTCGCCGATCTGGTGGGGCGGGGACGTCATCCGCACCAGCGCTGGTTCGCGCAGGCCAGCGCGGCCGACGAGGCGGCAGTGGCGCTGGCGATGGAGATGACCGACACCCTCGACCTCGCCGACCGCACCCTCGACGCCCTGTCCGGCGGTCAGCGGCAACGGGTCTGGATCGCGCTGACGCTCGCGCAGGACACCGATCTCATCCTGCTCGACGAGCCCACCACCTACCTCGACCTCGCGCACTCCATCGACGTCCTCGACCTGGTCCGCCGGCTCCGCGACGAGCACGGCAAGACCGTCGTAATGGTGCTGCACGACCTCAATCTGGCCGCGCGCTACAGCGATTCGCTGTTCGTCATGCGCAACGGAGCCATCGTCACCACCGGCTCGCCCACCGAGGTCATCGACGCCGAGACCCTCGACGCGGCGTTCGGCCTCCGGGCGCACGTCATGACCGATCCGATCACCGGTGGCCCGCTCATCGTGCCGCTGGACTCCCGGACCCGCGCTACCCCCACCGCGCCCTGATCCGATCAGGGAGCGGGGGGAGGCTCTTCTCGTCCAGCCGGTTTCGCGAGCATCCGCTCGCGAAGAGAGTCGTAGACCGGCGGCGACCCGGACAGATGGGCGACGAGCACCGCGGCGGCCGTCGCGGCCAGCATGGGGAGGGCGACCGTCGTCGTCGCGGTCATCTCCATCACGACGACCATCCCGGTGAGCGGGGCCCGGACGACCGCGCCGAACAGCGCCGCCATCCCGGCGAGGATCATCGCGCCCCGAAATCCCGATGCTCCTGAATCCGGTTGTTGCACAATGATGTCGGCGACCTCGGCGAAGGCGGCACCCCACAGGGCGCCGAGCGCGAGCAGCGGTGCGAACAGGCCACCCGGTGTGCCCGCGGCATAGGAGAGCGGACCCGCGACGAACCGGACGAGGAAGAGCGCGACGAGTGCGGGGAGTACGACACCGCCGTCGACGACCGCCTGGGTGAGGCCGTCCCCGCCGCCCGCGGTGCGAGCGTCGAGGGCGAGAAGCGCACCGATCACCGCGCCGATCAGGGCAGCGCGACCGATCGGCGGCACCCGCGAGAACCGGCCGACCCAGCCGAGGGTGCCGAGAACCATTCGGCTGTAGGCGATCCCGATGAGTCCGGAGACGAGACCGAAGACCACGAAGACGGGCAGCACCGTCACCGACGGCACGTCGAGCGAGGGCACGTCGAACTCCGGGCGGTCTCCCAGGATGACCCGTCCGGCGGCGACGGCGGCCACCACGGCGAACACCGTCGGCACCACGAGGCGCAACCGGACCGAGCGGCCGACCTCCTCGAGTGCGAAGAGCGCGCCGCCGATCGGAGCCGTGAACGCCACTGCCAGTCCGGCCCCGCTGAGCGACGTCTGCATCACCCGGACGTCGGCGTCGTCGAGACCGCCGCGCCGGCCGGTCTCCGCACCGACGACCGAACCCATGTGCACCGTCGGGCCTTCGCGGCCCAGCACGAGTCCGGAACCGATCGCGGCGAGAGCGCCGACGAACTTGGCCGGGATGAGGCGCAGGGGCGCCGGAGACGCCTCCCCGCGCTCGACGGCCTCCACGTGTTGGATACCGCTTCCCGCCGCGGTCGGCACCAGCCGGACGGCGAGCGCGCCGAGCGCCGCACCGGTAGCGGTGACCGCGATCGGGACGAGCCACCCGGGGACACCGAGTCCCGCCGACCAGTCGAGCATCTCGACCCGCCAGCGGTCCAGGTGGTTCAGGCACCAGCGGAAGGCTCCACCGAGTACGCCGGTCAGCAGACCGGCGATGACCGCCAGCAGACACAACCGCACCAGGCCGCGGTCGGCACGCTGTGGCGAGATCACACGTGGACGCTACCCCGCCGCGGGTATCACACCGGCTGAATCAACCGCCCCTGCACCACAAGCGAGGCGTTCTGCTTCAGCCGGCGCATCCGGATGCTGACCGAGTATCCAGTGACGCCGCCGATTGCGGCGACCCGGGTGCGCAGATACTCGTGGAAATGCGCGGTGTCCCGGCAGATCACCGACACCATGAGGTTCCACTCGCCGCTGATCGCCGCCGCGAACGCCACCTCGTCGTGAGCCGCGAGTTCGGTGCCCACCTGATCGAGAGCCGAGGGGGTCACCGTCAACCACAGCGTGGCGCTCAGGTCGAAGCCGAGCCGGTCGGGGAGGATCTCGACGTCGTAGAAGAGCGCACCCCCGCGCTCGAGCGTGCGCAGCCGGCGGCGCACTCGTCCGACCGTCCATCCGCAGATCCGAGCCAGTTCGCGGTGCGCTCGCCGACCGTCCTGGGTCAGCGCGTCGATCAGCACGGCATCGTCGGCCGTCAACCGCGCGCCACCCGCCGGGGCATCCGACGACGGATCGTCCTGCTCGGAGTCCTCCGGCATGTCGTCGACCACGGCAGCCGCAGCGGAAGCGAGGAGGTCGCGGTCCCGATCAGAGAGGTGGCCACCGAATCCGGTCCACCTCGACGCGGGGTGACCGGGATCGAAGGCGTGCAGGACGAGATCGATGCGGACGTCGGTCACCGAGGCTCGGGCGGGGAACGTCTTGGCGATGGCCTCCTCACCGGCCACGCCGAGCGGCGCCCGGATGAGACAGATGATCTCCGCACCACCGGACGCGACATACGCGAAGGCGACATCACGTCGGCGGGCGAGCGAGGACGCGAGCGGTTCCAGCCGGTCCGGACGGCACCGCACCCGCGCCACCCACTCCGACTGGCCGCGGACGGACGGCTTGATGATCCCGACGACCTTCATCACGCCGGCCCGCCGCATCGCCTGGTAGCGGCGCGCCGCGGTCTGCTCCGAGATCCCGGCCACCTCACCCAGCTGGCGGAACGTCGCACGCGGCGACACCTGCAGCGCACGGAGGATCGTGCCGTCGATGTCGTCCATGGTGGAGGAAGTGTATCGCCGCGCGACCCACAGTGCAGTATCGATACCGGCACTCGGGATCTGTGCGTGGTTTCGTAGACGCGGACCAGACAATGAACTCCTGCGCCGTTCGGCGACCCTCATCGACCTGCGAAAGCGAGCGCGTTGACCGCGACCATCTCCCCCGTTCCCACCGGCGTACCGACTCCCCCGGCACGTCGGACGGCCACCGTCGTGATGGCCTGCCTCGGCGTCTTCGTCGCCTACCTGCCCATCACGAGCGTCGCCGTCACCCTGCCGGCGATCGGCACCGCTTTTGGCGCCTCGACCGCCCAGTTGTCCTGGGTACAAGACGCGTTCGTCCTGCCGATGGCCGCATTCATCCTCACCGCCGGAGTGTTCGGCGACGTGCACGGCCGTCGCAAGGTCTATCTGGTGGGCCTCTGCCTCACGGCGTCGGGCGCGTTGGTGGCGCTGTGTGCGCAATCGATCAGCATGGTGTGGATCGGACAGGCGCTCGCCGGAACGGGCGCGGCCGCCCTCCTGCCCACGACCCTGGCACTGATCAGTCACGCGGTCCCCGACTTCCGGGAACGGGGCAAGTTCATCGGCATCTGGGCGTCGGCGCTCATGCTCTCGCTGACCGTCGGGCCGCTGGTCGCGGGTCCGGTCGCCGAGTCCGCCGGCTGGCGATGGATCTACCTGCTGCCGATCCCGATCGCCCTCATCGCGCTGGCGGTGGCCGCGACGATGCTCCCGGAATCCCGCGCACCCCATGCCCGTCGCCTCGACTGGTCCGGCCAGATCTCGGCCGCGATCGCCGTCACGGCACTCGTCTTCGGCGTCATCGAGGCCGGCGTCTACGGCTTCGGCGACCCCCGCGTCGTCGTCGCGCTGCTGGCCGCCGCGGTCGCCGCAGTCGGGTTCGTCGTCATCGAAAAGCGTTCGGCGAGTCCGATGCTCGACCTCGACCTCTTCCGGAGCCGCGCCTTCACCGCCACCACCCTGGTCGCGATGATCGCCTTCCTGGCTCTGATCGGGTTCATCTTCGTGCTGAGCATGTATTTCGCGCTGGTGCAGCAACTCGGCACCGTCGAGGCCGGTTGGCGGCTGGCCCTCATGAACGGCGCCTCGATGCTGGTCGGCGGGCTCGCCGGCAAGATGATGCATCGGATTCACGCCCGGTTCCTGATCGGCGGCGGACTCCTGATGGTCGCCGGCGCCCAGTTCGCGCTGCTGACCCTCGACGCCCACACCTCCTTCGCCGCCATCTCGTGGCGTCTGGTCGTGCTCGGGCTCGGAATGGGACTGGTGATGGCGCCGATGACCGCGACCGCGGTGTCGGCGGTGCCCTACCACCTGTCGGGGATGGCCGCAGCCGGGAACAACGCCTTCCGTCAGGTCGGCGGCGCGCTCGGCCCGGCCGTGCTCGGCGCCCTCTTGACCGCCGGTGCGGTGAACTCGTTGCCGCAGAAGCTGATCGATGCCGGTGTCGCCGAGCCGGTACGTGACCGGGTGATCGGCGCGGTCGACACCGAGGGCCTGGCCGCCGCGAGCGGCCTGAACCTCGGCGCCGACGCCCCGGCCGTGATGAACGCCGTCGGCGACGCCTTCCTCGACGGAATGCGTCTGTGCCTCACGTTCTCCGGCGTGCTCACCGCGGCCGCTGCGATCCTCGCACTCGTGATGCTGCGCCCCGGGCGGGCCGTCGAGGAGCAGCCGGCGGGCTGACCGCCGGTCGGTCCGTCAGCTCCGGCGGCCCCCGACGAGTGAGGTGACGTAGCGCGCCGGGACGTCGAACCACACCTCGCGCACCGGGGCCTGCTGGAGCACCGAGCCGGGCAGCTCGGTCAAGTAGGTCAGACTCAATGTTCCGCTGAAGTCGGGGTTCACGCGCTCGAGCGCCGGGATCTCGATGACGAGCCCGCCGTCGTCGATGACCGCGCGGACCATCGAACCGCGCGGGGTCGTCCACTCGTGGTCGATGGCACGACCCGCCCGACCGGGCACGCTCGACATCGTCGCGAGGACGCGTCGGGGCGTCAGGACTACAGCACCGGTGAAGGGCCGGACGTTGCCCTGCGCCGATCGACCGGGCACTTGCCCGCTGAATCTCAGTGTCACGGGCACGAATTCGACGATGAGGTACGCGCCGTCGGAGACGACCTGCGCACGGAGGTCGTCTGGGAGCTTGCCGATGCCGAGCATCCGGCGCAGGGAGGCCACCGCCACACCCTAGATCTCGGGACGCCGCGTCGTCAGGAGAACGCCGCCGCCACGTCCGCGGCGCGCCGGAGCTGATCGGGGTCGGTACTCGTCGGGATGAGTTGCACCTCGTCGGTACCGATGTCGGCGAACCGCCGCAGCACCTCGGCGAGCTCGGTCTCGGTGCCCGCCCACCCGGTGGTGGGCGCGATCGCGTCGACGAACTCCGACGGGATCCAGTTCATGTAGTGATGCAGGTGCCGGGTCACCTGCGCTCGGGGACCGTCGCCCTCACCGATCGCGAACCAGAACGACGTCGCGAGATGCGGCGCCGCCCGACCGGCATCCGCCCACGCCGACCGCGCGACGTCGAAGAGTTCGTTCTGCTTGCCGGCATCGAGATCGAGGGTGACCCCGGCGATTCCGTCCGCCCACTCGACCGCGCTACGAATCGTCTTCGGCCCGGTGGTCCCGACATGCAGCACCGGACCGCCCTTCCGGTGCGGCGGCGGACCGACCGGCAGGACCGACTCGGTGAGTTTCTCCCCGGCCCACACCCGTTTCATCGTCTCGGCCCGGTCGGCGAGTTGACGCATCGTCTGCGTGGACGGGTCCGCGCCGACGGCCCGGTAATCCTCGTGCCGCCCGCCGACCCCGAGTGCCACGGTGAGGCGTCCTCCCGACAGCATGTCGCCGGTCGCCAGCGACTTGGCGAGCATCACCGGGTCGTGCAACTGCGGCACGACGACCGTCATCACGAGCGGCACCCGTCGCGTCCACGCCGCCAGCGCGCCGAGGAACGTCAAGCATTCCGGATTGTCGAACGCGATGCGTTCACCCCAGCACAGCGAGCTGAACGGACCGTCGTCGATGGTGGTGGCCCACGAGTGGAGCATCTCGGCGTCGAGATCCGGCTCCATCACAGGCATGGTCATCCCGATGCGCACGTGCGTCATTCTGACACGGACACACCACGCCCGGGCGCGATTCGCAGATGTCGCGCATCGTCGCGGGATACGCAACGATGCGCGACATCTGTTGTGTCAGTGCTGGTTCCGCCCCGGACTCCCGGACGCGGCCCGCCCCACGTGCGCCGACCGCACCGGCGAGTTCTTCAGTTCACGCAACGCCGTCCGCAGACCCCGTCGCTTCCCGGTCTCCGGGTCGACGCCGAAGTGGTCGCTCATCCCCTCCCGGATCGCGAAGCGTAACTCCGACGCGGTCTCGGGCGCATCATCCGACGTCGCCTTCAACAACGAGTTCGGCAGTGCCAGCTTCGCGATGGTCCGGAACGACTGGGCATACTGACCCAGGAGGGTCCCCGTCGTGTACGGCAGGTCGTATTTGTCACACAACTCGCGGACACGCACACCGATTTCCTCGTACCTGCTGCTCGGCAGGTCGGGGAACAGGTGGTGTTCGATCTGATGACTGAGGTTCCCGCTCATGAACCGCATCAGCGGTCCGGCCTTGAAGTTGGCCGATCCCAGCATCTGACGCAGATACCAGCGCGGCTGGTCCTCGTTCTCGAACTCGTCGACCGTGAACTTCTCGGCTCCGTCGGGGAAGTGACCACAGAAGATCACCATGTACGCCCAGTAGTTCCGGATGATGTTCGACGTGAAGTTCGCGGTGAGCGTCGTCTTCCAGTTCGGACCCGCCAGAGCGGGGAAGATCAGATAGTCCTTGGCCGCCTGTTTGCCGACCTTGGTGCCGATCACCCGGAGATCCTTGGCCGCCTGACGGTAGGTCTTCTCCTTGTTGCGCAGCTTCTCCGTCTCCAGATGATGAAGCGCCACACCGTATTCGAAGAACGTGCCGAGCGTCAGGTTGTAGATCGGGTTACCGACGTTCCACCACTCCCAGGGCTGGTCCCGGGTGACGCGCAGGATTCCGTAGCCCACGTCGTCGTCCATCCCGACGACGTTCGTGTACTTGTGATGGACGAAGTTGTGCGAGTGCTTCCACTGCACGCTCGGGCAGGTGGTGTCCCACTCCCACGACGACGAGTGGACCTCCGGATCGTTCATCCAGTCCCACTGGCCGTGCATCACGTTGTGGCCCAGTTCCATGTTCTCGATGATCTTGGCCAGCGAGAGCATCGCGGTTCCGGCCGCCCAGGCGACCTTCTTGTCGCTGAACATCAGGGCGAGCCGGCCACCGGCAGCGAGGCTGCGCTGCAGGGTGATGGCCCGCCGGATGTACTTGGCGTCGGCCTCGCCGCGCGACTCCTCGATGTCCCGGCGGATGGCGTCGAGTTCGGCACCGAGGGTCTCGATGTCGCTCTCGGTGAGATGTGCGTATTGATCGATGTCGGTGATGGCCATGAAGCCTCCTACAGATCGAGGGTGCATTCACCAGACACGGCGCTGATGCATGTCTGGATTCGTTCTCCTTCGCGACGTTCCTCGCCGGTGCGCAGGTCACGCACGTATCCCCCGGCGAGCGGGACGACGCAGGTCTGACAGATACCCATCCGGCAGCCGAACGCCATCTGGATTCCCAGGTTCTCGCCCGCCTCGAGCAGCGTTGTGGCGCCGTCGATCTCGGCTTCTTTGTCCGAGATCGCGAACTTCACGGTCCCGCCTTCGCCACCGTGGTCGGTGCGGGCGATGGCGAAGCGTTCCACGTGCAGCCGTTCGCGCAGGCCGCCGTCCTCGTAGTGGGCCTCCATCGCGTCGAGCAGCGCCACCGGTCCGCAGGCCCAGCACTCGCGTTCACGCCAGTCCGGTGCCCACTCGTCCAACCGCGAGACGTCGAACTTGCCCATCTCCTTGGTCAGCTGGAGATTCAGATCGTAATCATCGGCCTCGTCGGCGAGCTTCTCCATCTCGTCGAGGAAGATCACGTCGTCGCGGGTGGGCGCGGAGTGGATGTGCACGATGTCGGGTGTCTGACCGTGCGAACTCAGCTGTCGCAGCATCGCCATGACGGGAGTGATCCCGCTTCCGGCGGTCACGAACAGGATCTTGCCCGGAACCGGCTCGGGCAGATGGAAGTCGCCCTTGGGCGACTGCAGCCGGATGATCGTCCCCGGGCTGACGCCGTCGACCAGGTGCGACGACAGGAATCCGTCGGGGTTCGCCTTGACCGTGATCGCGATGGTCTTGTTCTCGTTGGCGCCGATGGACGTCAGCGAGTACGACCGCCAGTGCCACTTGCCCTCGACCTGCAGCCCGATACCGACGTACTGGCCCGGTTTGTACGACTCGGGGAACCCCCAGCCCGTCCGGATGGTGACGGTCGCGGTGTCGTCGGTCTCCTTGGACACGTCGAGCACCTTGCCGCGGAGCTCGCGCGCGCTCCACAGCGGATTGATCAGGTGCAGATAGTCGTCGGGCAGCAGCGGGGTGGTCGCTCGGGCCACCAGACCCCGGATGATGTTGACCTCCGGTTTCCGGGCCTCGACCCCGGCCGCCGGCCGCTTGCTCCACTTCAACAGGTTCACTCAGACTCCTCCCCTAGAAATCCCCACGGCTGGAGTTACTGACCGGTATTACCCTTCGGTGCACGACTGTACACATCAATCGGTGACCGCGATCACAAGATTTGATACTGGCAGGTCACGACCGGTGCCGCGACCCGTTCGGTCACCAGGTGAAGGCGCCGCCGGTCCAGATGCCCGTCGCGATCAGCGCGAAGAGGAGTTCGATGCCGATCGTCTTCACCGCCGCCTTCAGCGCCGAGAACGCGCCCCGCCACGCGCCGTCGAAGCTGCGCGTGCGGACGAGTTCCGATGCCAGCGCGCCCACGATGAAGCCGAGCAGCAGGCCGATGACGGGGACGACGAAGAAGCCGACGATGCCGACCAGGCCGCCGACCACGATCGTGCGGTTCGGGATCGCGTCCGCGCGCAGCGACCGGCCCGCGATCAGGTACTTGAGCACCTCGCCGACGCCGATGACGACGAGGGCCAGAGCGAATACCGACCAGGCCCAACCACCCACGACGAGGGCCCAGACGAACAGTGCGCCGACGATGAGCAAGGTGCCGGGCAGGATCGGCACGACGATGCCCACCAGGCCCACCAAGATCACCGCTGCGACCAGCAGCTCACCCCAGAACGGCACTCGGACCTCGTCCGATCACTCGCCGGGCTTCGATGACGCACCGGGGCGCGCGTCGGCAGGCCGGTCGTCGGTCTTGACCATCGAGGTCATCGCCGGTGCCTGTTCGTGCGGGGCCGGCCGTGGCGGCGGGCCCGA
>ERZ501011.107-NODE-107-length-26576-cov-11.043098_pt1 | contig 26576 bp, 27 predicted proteins | sample MGYA00248833_ERZ501011 | MGnify/ENA primary metagenome ERZ501011 (study PRJEB25958, sample SAMN03398530) | human skin metagenome | study: EMG produced TPA metagenomics assembly of the Human Skin Microbiome Metagenome (human skin metagenome) data set. | reverse complement strand
ATCTCGTCGACGTGCAGCGACGTTATGTGGCGCGCTGGGTGGATCTGCTCATGCAAGTCGATCCGGAGATCAAGCGCGATCAAGGCGCGGTCGCCGTGCACGCGGCGCTCTCGATCGTCAACGACGCCGTGCGCATGCGACGCGGCTCGGAGAGTCCGCAGTTCGCCGCGCGGATGGCGTACCTCATGAAGGGCGTGCTCGCGCTCTGATCCGCGCGAGGGAGTGCGCTGAATCGGGTCGCGGCTCAGATGAACCCGACGCTGTCCACGTTGTAACGTCCGGCACAAGGGAGGGTCACGATGTCGGTAACTGTGGATGACGGTCCCAGATCCAAGCGCGCGCAGATCCTGACCGTCGCGACAGAGCACTTCGGCACAGTCGGTTACGAACACACGAAGTGGGCATCCATCGCCGACGAGGTCGGCATCGGACAGACAGCGCTCTACCACTATTTCGAGTCGAAGGCACACTGTCTTCTGACCATCATGCGCAACCAACTCGGCGATTCGATCGAGCGATTCCGAGCAGGGACCGCCGGTATTCCTGACCCGGTTGAAGCCCTCCGCTCAGCGGTCGCAACATCGCTGCGCGGCGAACCCGTAGACGTCCTGCAGCGGCGAATAGTGCAGAACCAGATGGTCATCCTGGGTACTCCTCGCCGGTCGAACGGAGAAGAGGCCGAACGTGTCCGGTCGCGCGAACTGGTCGCCGAGATCGAGAGCAACTGGGCAGACCTGATCAAGCGTGGAATGGACGCCCGCGATTTCGTCGACGGAGACGCCATGCTCCAGGCGCGTCTCGTACTGGGCGTCCTGGGGAGTGTGTGGCGCTGGTACCGCCCGGGTGGCCCGTTGTCTCTCGACGACGTGATCGGCACGGTATCGGACGCGACGATGCGGATGCTCTCCGCGCGTCAGACCGACCCTGCCGCACCGGCCCGCCCGCTATGCTGAGCCGACGCCGAAGATGGGACTCGGATCGGATGAACGACGCCTCGGAAGCGCGGGACCGCCCCCGCTACACTCGCGACGAACTGGTCGCCGAACTCGGACTGTCCGCTGATTTCGCCGAGAAGGCTTGGAATGCATTCGGTTTCGTGCGTCAACCGTCCTCGGACAAGGTTTTCTCCGATCGCGACCTCGCCGCGCTCCGGATGTTCGCATCCTCTTCGGCGGCGATGCCGGAGACCAGCCAGATCGCGATGGCCCGGGCCATCGGACAGACGATGTCCCGGCTCGCGGAGTGGGAGGCCGACCTGCTGCGTGACATCGTCGACGACCCCGCGGTGCCGTGGGACTTCGACCAGATGAGTCTCGCGCTCGGCCAGATCCAGCAACTCATCTGGCGTCGGCACATGGCGCAGGCGATCGAGCGTCACACCGATCACTCCGACGACGAGGAGATCGACCTGATCGTCGGATTCGCCGACATCGTCGGCTATACAAGCCTTTCCCGACGCATCGATCTGAACGACCTGGAGTCCCTGCTCGGTTCGTTCGAAGACGACACGTTCGACGTGGTCGTGGATCATGGTGGCCGCGTTATCAAGACCCTCGGCGACGCGGTGATGTTCACCTTCGACGACGCCCCCGCCGCCGCGAGTGCCGCGCTCGAGATCCATCAGCTCTCCACGGACGACAGTCTTCCGCCGTTGCGGGTCGGCATGGCGCGCGGCTCCGTCCTCGCCCGGCTCGGAGACGTCTTCGGCGAGCCGGTGAACATCGCCTCACGCCTCGCCGGATCCGCCCGTCCCGGAACCACACTCATCGACGACGCGATCGCCGACCAGCTCGGCGGTGACGACCGCTTCTACCTCAAATCGATACCGACACTGCGCGTTCGGGGGTACAAGCACCTCAAGGCCCGTGTCCTCGAAGCACACCGCGACGGGCCGCTGAACGACTGACCCACTGGCGAACCTCATTTCGACCGATGGACTTCGATCGAAGTCCATCGGTCGAGTTGAGGTTCGCCGGTCACAGCGACTCATGGCTGTGGACGGTGGCGCGCTGTTTGCGCCCTGCCCGGCTATCGTCATCGTCGAACATTTATGGTGGTTCGCGAAGTCAAAGGGGGAATTTTGTCGGACATGATCGTCGATCCAGCGGCTGTCGGGGCGTCAGCGACGGAGATCTCAAGATGCGCATCCCGTCTGATGGCGTTGGAGCTCACCTCCCATGCCGGACTGGACGGTACGACAGCGACGTTCAGCCAGCTCGTTGGCCAGTTCCGCGGGGCTTCGAGCGACATGTCCGCGGTGGCGGCGGGTGCCGACGAACGGATCGCATCCGCGCTGGCCAATGTGTCCGGCACGGTGTCCTCGTTCTCCGAACTGGTGCTCGGCGCCAAAGACACCACCGTCGAGACCGATCAGGCGAGTGCAAGCACCATCAAGGACGCCGTGGCGTACCCCGCCCGCGGGGGTCAGCAGACAGATCACGTGGTCCCGCTGAACGTCCTGCTTTCGGTCCAGTAGACCGTGCCACCCAGCTACAACGACGTCATGTCCTGGAACCCCGAGGTCATGACGTCGATCGCGAATGGGATCACTCGACTGCAGGCACACCTGGAAGTCGAGGCACCAAAGGCCGGAGAACCCGTTCTCAACCTGACGCGTGCTCAGTGGACCGGGATGGCTCGGGGTCCTGCCGATGATCGCGCCGAGGGCCTCACCCGGTGGATTCGCGGTGTGGCCGATGAGTTCGGTGATTTGACTTCCGTACTCGCGAACGGACAGAGCAGCATCCGCGACGCGATGAAGGCTCTCGAGACCCGAACCACCCTTGCCGACTCCGACGGTTACATCCTCGACCGTGGAAGCCGCGAGTACACAATCAACTTCGACGAGTCTCGCGCACCAAAAGATGCAGAGTACGACGCGGGGAAAGCATTCGAGCACCATTCCGCGCTCATCAGCCTCGGAGCCGCGGCCGACAACGCCGTCACCGCCACCCGCGACGGGATCAACTCAGCACTCGGCGAACTCGGCGGAATGACACCCGCCGCCAACGCCGTCAACCGCGGGCTCGTCGACTCGAGTCTCGCAGCGAGTGACGCCGCCGCCGTGCGCGCCGGCACGGCGACTCCTGAACAGCGTGGGCGATTCCTTCGCGCGATGAACCTGACCCCGCAGCAGCTGGAGAAGTTGAAAGCCGGGCAGCCCTCGGACCTGGAGCCATCACGCCTCCAGTACGTCCTCAACGCCTTGGGACTTGCGGGCATGGACCCCAGGAGCGCCGCTGTAACTGGCGCCCTCGGTGCTTTGGAACGTCGCGGGTCAGACATCGAGAATGCGTACGCGAGACAACGGCGGTCCGTTGGGCAAGCCGGGATGAGTGCGGACGATGTCGCGCGGTTGAACTCAGTCGGTAGAAACCTGGCTCGGGGCGCATTCTGGGCCGGGATCGGGTACACCGTCGTGGACGAAGGACTCAAGTACGCCCGTGACGAACAGGACGGCGGCGACGCCACAGCGGCCGTCGTCGGCGCAGTAGGTGGCGGGTATGTTGGCGGCGCCTTGGCGGGTGCGGCCATCGGATCATTCGCGGGCCCCGTAGGAACTGCCGTCGGAGCGGGTATCGGCGCTGCACTCGGAAGTCACTATGGCGCAAGTTTCGGCAAATGGGTGAAAGGTAGGTTCGACTAAATGCAGGCTCAAAACTCCCCTAGCCGCCGACACGCACCTCGGCACCGAGCAGAGTCATTCCCACGCGGGTTCGGCTACTGGCTCGGCGGCCTGGAGACCTACACCAGGAACTTTTTGGTGGTGTTGCCATCTGCCTCTGCATTCGGCGTGGGTGTGTTCACGAGTATCAACATATTCTCCTGAGGCCGTCGATGATCTCTGCCATCGAATACGCGATCGTGAATCTCGGCAGTACGGCGACCCTCCGAGCGTCCACGCCGGCGCTGGAATTTCTTCCGCCCGCAGCCTGGTACGACCTGGACAACGAAGAGGCACACGATTCGATGGCGAGCCGTGTCCTCCTACGCTCGGAGAGTCCGATACCTGCCTTCGCGTCGAACGTGGTCATCCAGTACTTCGATCTCGGCCAGTGCGAAGTCGTTAGACTCTCCGAAATCGACACCACCCTCGACATCTCCGCGTTGGAGCAGTCAGTCGTCCTCGATCACACTGTCGATCTCGATGGATACCTGTGTGTCGACGAGGGCACATACCGGACGGGAGGGTTCGATCTCCGAGTTCGTCGGGCTCAGCTCGCCTATTCCACCGCGCAGGGCACTTCGATGCTGGCGATTTTAACCGCAACCACCTCCGAGTCGGCCTGGGATAGCACCCAATCGGAGATCACAGAAATGGAAACACGTTGGCTGCAGAAAACCACGAACCGAACAAGTGGCGGGATATGAAACCCTACTTCAGTGGTCGATTCTCGATGTTCATCACATACCCGATCGCGCTGTTCCTGGTCGGATTGCTCGTCGGCTACCTGATGTCGAGATGACGAACTGGCGTCGGCTGCAGGTCTCGTCCCGGAGCCACCGGCGCAGATACCGGCCTCGCCACCGCGCATCGTCGACCTCCACCTCGTGGAGCGCGGCGCACTCCCCGCCTGGCCGTCGATATCGGACGTACCTTTCGGATTCGATCATCGACACGCTCAAGTTCGAGCTCGCCTGTATACCGTCCGCCACCACTTTCGCGCTCGGACTCGTTGTCGGCGGCGGATTGTCGTAGCGTCGCGTTCCCAAACCCCACCCCACCCCCAGACCTCAACTCGACCCCTGGACTTCGATCGAAGTCCATCGGTCGAGTTGAGGTTCGCCGGTCAGAGCGAACCGGGCCCTACGCCGCTGATCCGCACCTCGCTCGCCTTGACCACCAGGTAGACCGCTAGTCCGGTGACGAGTCCGAGGTCGGCGACCGCCGCCCAGGTCACCTCGGCGGCGACGATCTGATCGCCCACCTCGGCGGTCATCACGGCGTGGTCACCCCGGGGCGCGACGTCACGGACGGTCGCGGCCAGCGTCGTACGCGGACTGCCATGCGGCGCTTCCAGATAGACGGCGACGGCCCGTGGCGAGAACGTGGCCGCTGCCCCGGCCCCCGGTGAGGGTCCATCGACCTCGACACCGCCGACGACCCGATTGCCGGAGGGGTCGACGACGGCGTCGCCAGCGTCCAGGAGGCCCACGAACAGGTTGAGCCCGGACAGCGACGCCGCGAAACGACTGGTGGGTCGTGCCAGAACCGCACGCGTCGAACCGGATTCGACGACGCGACCGTCCTCGAGGACCAGGATGTCGTCGGCCAACCCGAGAGCGTCCACCGGGTCGTGGGTGACCATGATCGTCGTGCGGTCCCGATCGGCGAGAAGTGTGCGCAACAGCGCCCGCAATCGGCTCGCGACATCGACGTCCAGGGCCCGAAACGGTTCATCCAACAGCAGGATTCGGGGCTGCGCCGCCAGCGCTCGGGCGATGGCAACCCGCTGCGACTGGCCGCCGGAGAGCTGGTGCGGTTTACGGTCGGCGAGGTCGGTGACCTCCGTTGCCGTCAGCCAGCGTTCCACTCGTGCCCTGATCTCCGACCTCGAGAGACGCTGCGCCGAGGGCGCGAACGCCACGTTGTCGGCGACCGTCAGATGCGGGAACAGCCGCGCGTCCTGTGACAGTAATGCGATTCCGCGCCGACTGGGCGGCACGAAGGTCGTCGCGTCACAGAACACCCTGTCGCCGAGCACTATCCGGGACCGATCGTCGCCTCGCACCAGTCCGGCGATCGCGCGCAGCATCGTCGACTTGCCGGCGCCGTTGGGCCCGACGACCGCGGTGGTCGCGCCCGCGGCGAACCGGTGCTCGACCCGCAACGCGGGCACCTCGAGGTCGATGATCACCTCCAGATCCGCGCCGGTCACAAACCACCCCCGCCACGCGAACGGCGGCTGTGCACTCCCACGACGACGACCAGGGATACGACAACCAGGATGAGCGACAACGGGATCGCGGCTTGTGGGTCGTCGATCGCCGAGACATAGATCGCCAGCGGCGCGGTCTGGGTGATCCCGGGTGCGTTGCCTGCGAACGTGATCGTCGCGCCGAACTCCCCCAACGCCCGCGCGAACGCGAGCACGAGACCCGCGACCAGCGACGGCAGGACCAACGGGAGCGTGACCCGCCAGAGCGTCCGAGTCGGCCCGGCCCCCAGGGTCGCAGCGACCTCCTCGTATCGCGTCCCGACGACACGAACCGCACCTTCGACGCTGATGACGAGGAACGGCAGCGCGACGAAACTCTGGGCCAGGACGACTGCCGTCGTCGTGAAGGCGATGTCGATACCGGCCGCATGCAGGTGTTCCCCGACGATCCCGAGCCGACCGAAGGTGTACAGCAGGGCAAGACCACCGACCACGGGCGGCAACACCAAGGGCAACAGCACGAGTGCGCGGAGCACCCGGATCACCGGACCGTCGTATCGCGCGAACACCAGTGCCATCGGGACCCCGGCGATCAGACAGATGACGGTGCTGCACGCGGCGGTGATCAGGGACAACCGCAGCGCGTCGAGCGACGAGGACGACGAGATCTGCTCGACGAAGGTGCCCCACGGCGAACGGAAGAGCAGCGCCAGCGGAGGTAGCACGATCAACCCGACACCGATCAGCGCCAGACCGTAGGTCCAACCGGGCAACCCCGCCGGGTCCCGTCGGGAACGCAGGACCGAACCGGCGTTCAAGGCGCTCCGAAGCCGGCCTCGCGCAGGATGCGCTGACCGTCAGCACCCAGGACGAGATCGACGAACTGCCTGGCGAGTCCGGCATCCCCGGCACCGGTGAGGGTCGCGATCGGATAGGAGTTGACCACGGCCGCGAAGGCCGGATCGGTCACGGTCGCCACCCTGTCGCCGGCACCGCGCGCGTCGGTCACGTACACCACGCCCGCGTCCGCCTGGCCGGTCGTCACCTTGGTCAGCACCGCACTCACCGACTGTTCCTCCGACGCCGCGTCGACGGTGATGCCGGTGTTGCGTTCGACGGTCTCGGTCGCGGCGCCACACGGCTGAGCCGACTGGCACACGACGGCCGTCACGCCGTCCTTGTTCAGGTCGGCGAACGACGTGATTCCGCGCGGGTTGCCCGGAGCCGTGACGATCACCAGTGTGTTGGTGGCGAAAACCGCCGGGTCCACGGCGAGATCGCCGATCTTGTCCATGTTCTTCTCGTCGGCGCTGGCGAACACATCGGCCGGCGCTCCCTGTTCTATCTGGTTGGCCAGCGTCGACGACCCGTCGAACGACAGTCGCACGGTGACACCGTCGTGTTGCGTTTCGAACTCTTGGGCGATCGCGGTGAACGTCTTCTTCAGCGACGCCGCCGCCGAGACGTCGAGAGTCGTCGAGGCGGAGTCGGTGGAACCGGTGTCGGACCCGCCGGACGACGAGCACCCCGCCACGAGCAGCAGTCCTGCGGTCGCGACCGCGACGGCGAGCCTCCTCATCGGTTCTCCCTGTTGGTCTCGACGATCACGGTCGTCGCCTTGACGACTGCCGTGGCCACGACGCCGGGCCGCAGATCGAGTTCGCGAACGGCGTCCGCACTCATCAGCGACGTCACTTCGAACGGTCCGCACTGCAACGTCACCTGCGCCATCACCGCGTCCGTGCGGACATCGGTGACGAGACCGGTGAACCGATTGCGCGCCGAGCGTCCGACGGACGCCCCGTCGTCAGGTGCCACCGCGCGCTCGCGGGCCAGCGCGGCGAGCCGTGCGCCGTCGACGGTGGCGACCGGTCCATCGTCGGAGGTCTCCAGGACGCCGGTTGCGACCCAGCGCCGGACGGTGTCGTCGCTGACGCCGAGCAGCGCGGCGGCGTCCCTGATCCGTATTGCGGTCACCGCGACACCCTACCCGCATTCACGGAAAACCAGGCGGTCTATCTCCGCATAATCGGACGATGTCGATGTTGACTTCAACTCAACTTGAAGTCTTACGCTCGATTTCGGTCCGACCGTCGGATTCGCAGCCCCGCAACCGATGAATTCGGTGCGGGCAGACGGTCTGACTTCGAGTACGAGATCGCCACACCCCGAACATGCCCTGAATTGTTCCCTGACGTCACCCGCGCGCCACGTAATTCGGTCGCGGCTGTCACACCCCCTCTATACCGTGGAGAAACATGAGCTCAGTCACAGTTCCCACCACCGCACCGGGAGAAGTCGCGACGGCCGATGTCGCCATCGAGGCCATCGACCTGGTGAAACGCTTCGGCGATTTCACGGCGGTCGACGGCGTCAGTTTCACCGTGCCGCGGGGTTCCGTGCTCGGCCTGCTGGGCCCCAACGGCGCCGGCAAGACCACCACCGTCCGAATGATGACCACCCTGTCGCCGCCCACGAGCGGGACAGCCCGCATCGCCGGCTACGACGTGCGGGAACAGCCCGGGATGGTCCGCCAGAACATGGGCCTCACCGGCCAGGCGGCCACGGTCGACGAGATCCTGACCGGCCGCGAGAACCTCCGCATGATCGGCGGTCTGTACGGCATCGGACGCAAGACCCTCGCGCGTCGATCGGAGGAACTCCTCGAGCAGTTCTCCCTCTCAGAGGCCGGTGACAAACAGGTCAAGTCCTACTCCGGCGGAATGCGCCGCCGACTCGACCTCGCGGTCAGCCTGCTGGCCACGCCACCGGTGCTCTTCCTCGACGAGCCGACCACCGGCCTCGACCCGCGCAGCCGTTCCGAACTCTGGGACGTCCTGCGCGATCTGGTCGCCGACGGAACCACGTTGCTGCTCACCACGCAGTATCTGGAGGAGGCCGACCAACTCGCCGACGACATCGTCGTCATCGACAAGGGCACCATCATCGCGCACGGCACGTCACTGCAGCTCAAGGAGCAGGCCGGTTCGGCCAGCCTGGTGCTGACCGTCTCGCACGCCGACGACCTGACGGCCGCCGAGTCGCTGTTGCGCAAGAACGGGGCGGAGGTGTTCGTCGACGTGGCGGCCCGCCGACTCACGACAGCCGCAGCCGGCCTGGGCGACCTGCCCCGCGTCGCCGCCTGGTTCGACGAGAGTGGCATCTCCGTCGACGACTTCGGACTCTCCCGGCCGAGCCTCGACGACGTCTTCCTCTCCCTCACCGGCCACCGCGCCGAGGAGTCGAGCAACACCGACGACACCGACAACACCACCGACGAGGAGCGTTCCTGATGACCACCACGGCACAGACCCACGCTGTGGTCGCGGACAAGCCGCGGATCCACCCCACCACGATCTGGCAACAGGCCTGGATCATGGTGAAGCGCAACATGATCCACACCAAACGGATGCCGGAGATGCTCTCCGACGTGACCATTCAGCCGATCATGTTCGTGCTGCTGTTCGCGTACGTGTTCGGCGCGTCGATCCAGACCGACTCGGCGTCGTACAAGGAGTTCCTGCTCCCGGGCATCATGGGTCAGACGATCGTGTTCACCGCGTTCATCGTGTCCACGGGCATCACCGCCGACCTCGAGAAGGGCATCATCGACCGGTTCCGGTCACTGCCCATCCAACGGTCGTCGGTGCTGATCGGCCGCAGTATCGCCAGTCTGCTCCACAGTTCGATCGGCATCGTCGTCATGGCCGTGACCGGCCTGGCCATCGGCTGGCGGATCCGGGGTTCGTTCGGTGAGGCGGTCCTCGCATTCGCGCTGCTCCTGCTCTTCGGCTTCGCGATGATCTGGTTCGGCATCCTCATCGGTTCGTGGCTGCGGACGGTCGAGGCCGTCAACGGCTTCATGTTCTCGGTCCTCTTCCCGATCACGTTCCTGTCGAACGCGTTCGTCCCGACCGAGCCGATGCCCACCTGGCTCCGGACGATCGCCGAATGGAACCCGATGTCGTCACTGGTCCAGGCATTGCGTGTGCTGTGGGGTAACGGCCCGGCATTCGGTCCGGATGCGGCTCTCCCGCTGCAATATCCGGTCCTCGCCACCCTGATCTGGACGGTCGCGCTGACGCTCATCTTCGCGCCGTTCGCGCTGCGCGCCTACAACAAGCGAACCTCGGATTAGACCACCACCCGACCGAGGTTCGTCGACGCGACCCGCTCAGGCAGTCAACGTGATTGCTTGCAGCGGGTCGCTGTATATCGCGTCGAGAGACACCGCGCCGGCGGCCTGCTGCTGCACGGTCGCTCCCGAATGTGACACGCGCACATCCCGTTTGCTCACGATCGAGGTCTCGCGCACGGCCTTCGCGACCGTCGGCAGGCCGGCCGCGTAATCGGTGAACGCCTGTCCGCCGAGGATGATGTGATCGGGATTGAAGATGTCGGCGATCAGTCCGACCGTACGTCCGAGCACCTCCGCCCGCTCTTCGAGCAGACGACGTGCCGTGAGGTCACCGTTACGGGCCAGGGCGTGGACATCTTCCACATCGGTCGCCGAGAGGCCCAGTGCGCGTGCAGCTTCCACGACACCGGTGTCGCTCACCGCGGGCTCCAGGCGCCCCGTCCGGTTCGGGTCGAGCAACGTGGTCGATCCGGTCGGGAAGTGACCGATCACCGGCGGTCCCGCGGTCGGCGTGTGCACGGTCCCGCCGACGCTGAACGCGATGCCGAGCATCTCGCGCGCGTAGAAGTACAGGAAGCTCGACTGCTGGTCGTCGGGGTTGAGCACGAGCTCGGCGGCCGCCATGGCCTCGACGTGGGACGCAACCGACACCGGCAGTCCGACGGCCTCGGCGATCGTCCGGCCGACCGGCGCGCCCTCCCAGCCGAGTCGGGGGTGGTCGACGATGCCGCCCTCGGCCACACGCCCACCGAGCGCGACACCGACCCACAGCACCCGCCGGCCCGTCCAGCGCTCGGCGAAACGCCGTGCGCTGACACCGATGGCGGTGAGTGCTTCTTCCGGTGAATCGGCATGCGGGGTAGGGATCTGGATGGCCCCGACGACACGATGCAGCAGGTCATGGGTGGTGATCGCGGTGACCTTGTATCCGATGTGGATACCGAGGGTGAGGAACTCGGAGATGTTGACCTCGAAAGGCAACCGCGGCCGCCCGATGGCGCCCGAGGGCGCAAGGTCGGCCCGTTCGCGGATCAGTCCCGCCTTCAACAGCGCACTGACCTGGCGATTGACCGTGGAGATGCTGAGCCCGGTGCGCTCGGCCGCATCGTCGCGGAACAGCGGGCCGGACAACCGGGCGGCCCGGAGGACGAGCGCCGCGGGTTTGGTCGACAACTCCAGGCGCGGCGTTGCGACGTGCACCCGCTGGTCCCCCTTCACTGGTCCGCGTCGGTCGGCGACCGGACCCGGGGTCCGAGTCGGCGGTACGGAAGTCAACGGTACGGGCTGGCGCGTGCCCTGAGGAGCACGACGCACCGCGCGGGTGACCGGCTGACGCCGGACAGGAGAGGCGGGGGCGTTGCGCAAAGTACGGGTGGAGAGTTCGGGCAGTGTGGCGGTCATGATCGTCCTCGTCGAAAGACCCCGCGGATCGCGGGGCGGAAGCCGGAAGCTGGTGCTCTGAGAAGAGACTCGAGAAGCGACGCCCCGGGGAGGAGATTGACTCGGCGGGGGTCGGTCAGCGCATTCGACGACAACAACAGAGAACGCGTGCAAGCGGCAGACGACAGCCCAGCGCGGTGGTCACGTAGGTGACCTCCGTAAGCCTGTGGTCGGCTCTTGTCATGCGGATCAAGCTAGCAACGCGGCCCTGTACCGGCAAGCCCGTCCGACCCCTGGTCACGGGCACCGACGACCGGTCGCACACGCGTCCACCGGCGAGAATAGGCCCGTGGCGCGACGCGGACAGGGGTTGCACTCACCCTGATCCGAACTCGTTCGACGTCCGGTCGCTCGACCTGCGACCCGATGGAGAAGCGGACCGTGGTCGGCTTGGACACTCGGGTCGAGGCTGTCGGTGCACCCCGGTAGATTGTGAGCATGACCACAACCAGCCCCGCGGCTGAGTCCAGCGCCGCGACCGACGCCGAGTTCCTCGAGGTCAGCGAGCCTTTTCGACGTGAGATCATCGCGCACTGCTACCGCATGACCGGATCCCACCACGATGCGGAAGACCTTGCCCAGGAGACCTTTCTCCGCGCATGGAAGGGCTATGCGAAGTTCGACCACCGGGCGTCCGTGCGCACGTGGCTGCACAAGATCGCGACCAACACGTGTCTGACCGCTCTGCAGAGTTCACAACGACGCCCCCTCCCCTCCGGCCTCGGTGGCGACGCCTTCGACCCGACCGACGACCTGCTGCAGAACCACGAGGTGCCCTGGCTCGAGCCGTATGCCGGCACGGCCGACGAGATCGCGCCCGGCGACGACGCGGACCCCGCGTACGTGGTCGGCGCGCGCGAGTCGGTACGACTGGCGTTCATCGCGGCACTGCAGCATCTACCCGAACGGCAGCGCGCAGTCCTCATCCTCCGCGACGTGCTGCAGTGGCGCGCCGCCGAGGTCGCCGACACCATCGGTGTCACCACCGCCACCGTGAACAGTTTGCTGCAGCGGGCCCGCGAGCAGGTCAAGACCGCACGCCCGCAGCAGGATTCGGTCGGAGTCGACGCCGCGACGACACTCGACGACGCCGCCAAGCGCGAGCTGCTGGCCCGCTACGTGTCGGCCTTTGAACGCTACGACGTCGACGCGATGGTGGAGCTCTTCACCGACAAGGCGATCTGGGAGATGCCGCCCTTCACCGGCTGGTACCAAGGCGCAGAGAACATCGGAACCCTCATCCGTTGCAACTGTCCGGCCGAGAAGGCGGGCGATCAGATCATGCTGCCCACGACAGCCAACGGGCAGCCGGCCTACGGGCTGTACATGCGCGAACCGGACGGCGTCCACCGACCGTTCCAGCTCCAGGTGCTCGAGATCGACCCGCAGACAGCCAAGGTCAGCCATGTCGTCGCCTTCTTCAGCGACGACATGGAGAGCGATTTCGCACGCTTCGGTCTGCCGGCGACCCCGTACGACGCACCGGCACGCACGTCGCCGAGCCCCTGGCACTGAGACCGTCCGGTTCGCGCGGCGCCGATCAGTCGTCAGCGGTCTGCGGGATCTGCGAGGGGTCCATCCACACGATCTCCCAGGCATGACCGTCCGGGTCACAGAAACTGCGGCAGTACATGAAGCCCAGGTCCTCGGCTGCGCGGAGTTCCCGGCCGCCGCAACCGAGTGCCGCTTCGGCGAGCCGGTCGGCGTGTGCGCGGCTGTCAGCGGAAATGGCCAGCAACGACTCGCGGCCCTGCAGTGGGTCGGCGACTGCGGTGGCCGCGTAGCCGGCGAATCGTCGTCGCTGCATGAGCACGACCATCGCCGAGTCGTTGATCTTCATGCACGCGCTCCCGGCATCGCAGAAGATCTCGTCGAAGTGGAAGCCGAGCGATCCGAAGAACCGACGAGACCGCGCGACGTCTACGACGGGCAGGTTGACGAACAGCATCGGCGTCACGGGCGCACTCCAGACATCTCGGGGTCGCTGATACTGACCGGCCCGACGCCTCGAACTCATCGAAGCCGACATAGGGTGCAGGAATGGGTGTGATCTATCTGGTTCGTCATGGTCAGGCGAACGCATTGGCGTATGGCATCGCCGACGCCACCGACGATCTGAGCAACGGACCCGGCGGTCTCACCGCGACCGGGGCCACACAGGCCGCGCTGTCCGGTGGATTCCTGGCCGGGCAGATCGGCACTTTCACCGCAGCCGCCAGTGGCGACCTCCCGCGCCAGCAACAGACGCTGAGCGGCGTGCTGGGGGCTTTCGACACCGATCAACCTCAGCCGCACGTCGACCCGGGGTGGAACGAGTACTCACTGCCAGCACTGGTCGGCGAGGCCACGCCGGAGATGTATCGCGACGGTCGCAGCTACCAGGAACAGCTGGACAAGGGGCTCGCGGCCTGGATAGCGGCCGGCGAGCACGACGCAGCTCCTGGCCTCGACGGCGGCCCCGCCGAGAGCTACCCCCAGTTCAAGGCGCGCGTCTCCGACGCGGCCGCCCGCGCCACCGAGCTCGCCGGGTCGGGTCAGACGGTGCTCGTGGTGTCCTCGGCCGGCACCATCACCCAGTGGATCGCCCAGTTGTGGGGCATCCCCGACGAGACCTGGCCGGCGATGGCCCGCACGATGGTCAACGCGTCGATCAGCAAACTGATCGTCGGCCGCAGCGGCGTCTCGGTGGTGTCGTTCAACGAGCACGGTCACCTCTCCGACCGCGACGGCGGGATCGCGACCTTCCGGTGACCCTTCGACGCTCGCTCCGCTCGCACCTCAGTATCCGCGGCCTGGCGGCCGTGGTGGATCACGAAAGAACACTCCGCAGCATCCACATCTCTGCTCCCTGAGGTGCGAGCGAAGCGAGCCACGAAGGGCTTCGCAACGTGTCTCACCAGGCCCTTCGTGGCTCGTCGCTAACGCTCCTCGCACCTCAGGGATCAGGGGTTTGAGGATCTTTCGGATTAGGGAGCAGGGGCAGGTCCGAGCCTAGGCCCGGTGCAGGTTCTCGCCAGGACGGGTGATGACGACATTCGGAAGAACCGCGTACCGCGACAGCTGGGTGATCGAGTGCGCGATCACCGCGATGTCGCCTGCGGTGATCATCTCGTCGGCGGGGAGGGAGTCCTTCAGCCAGTCGGTCATGTCGGTGTTGACGTAGCCCGGTGCGATTGTCGTCGCACTCACGCCGTTCTCGGATTCCTCGAGATTGAACGTCTCACACATGGAGACGAGAGCCGCTTTGGTCGATCCGTACGCAACGTACTCGGGCTCTGGATAGACGCCCGTGATCGAGGACACGGCAATGACTTTCGCAGTGCCATGTGTCTCCGCTGTGGCACGGAGGGCCGGCAGGGACGCCTGCAGGAGGATGAAGGGGGCCCGGACGTTCACCTCGTACAGACGGTCCAATCGCTTGACCGGGAAGTCGGCGATCGCACCTTTCGATCCCATCCCGGCGTTGATGATCAACGCATCCAACCGCCCGAAAGCCTCCGCATGCGTGGCGCTGAGCGCGGCGATCGACTCCGCATCGGTCATGTCTGCAGGAAGGACCTCCACCCGCCCGGCGCCACGCTCGAGGAGCTCGGCCGCCTTCTTCTCCAATGCTTCTCGACCACGGGCACTGATGGTGAGGTCCCAGCCGTCGGCGGCGAACCGGTCGGCGATGGCCGCACCGATCCCCCTCGACGCCCCGGTCACCAGCGCAGAACGGTTGTTGCCCGATTCACTCATTGCCTACCCTCTGTGGATGCGCGCACCGCGCGACTGTGTTCTGTTGACGCCGTTGCTCGATCAGCTGATGTGGCGCAGACCGTCGGCGATGAACGCCGCCGTCGCCTCGCCCGCCTTCTCCGCGCCGTCGCCCGACGACGCCCCTGAGAGTGCGCGGTAGGTGATCCCCTCGGCGATCACGCCGAGCTTCAGGTTCGCCAACCCCAGGTAGAAGTCCCAGTCACCCAGGTCGACACCCGTTGCGGTCGAATACTTCTGAGCGATCTCGTCGACCGACGCATAACGGTCACTGGTCCAGGCCGCGGAGAAGCCGAGAACCTGATCGAAGGCGCCGGTGCGGTAGACGCACATCAGCGCGACATCGGTGAGCGGATCTCCGAGGGTCGACATCTCCCAGTCGACGACGGCCGCGATCCGGGCCGGATCGTCGGCGTCGATGATCGTGTTGTCGACCCGGAAGTCACCGTGCACCACCGACTCTCGTGCCTGCTCCGGAACTCGCGCGGCGAGCGCGTCGACGAGACGCTCGACGTCGGGGAGTTCACGCGTCTTCACGTGCCCCCACTGCCGCGCCCACAGTTTCACCTGGCGGGCGGCGAAACCCGCGGGCCGACCGAACTCGCCGAGCCCGACCTCGCGATAGTCCACCGCGTGCAGGTCGGCCAACGTCTGCACCAAAGCATCGAGATTGCGGGCGACCTCGTCGTCTGAGTAGGCGTCGAGGTCTTCCGCGGTCCGGACGACGCGGCCGTCCACGAACTCCACCACGGTGCACGGCGCACCGATGATCGAGCCATCGGCGTCGAAGGCGACGGTCCGCGCAACCGGGACCGACGTCGACTGCAGCGCACTGGTGACCGCCCATTCACGGCCCATGTCGTGAGCCGACGGCGTCAGTCCGCCGGTCGGCGGTCGGCGCGCCACCCACGTGGTCACGCCGTCGGTGACCGTGTAGGTGAGATTGGACTTGCCGCCGCTGATGAGGTCGATGGTCAGCTCACCTGCGGGCTCGACCCCGTTGTCGATCAGCAACCGGCGCAGGCGATCCTGGTCGAGCGCTGCGTCCGTGGCGGTCATCGGGCACCCGCCGATGCCTTCGCCTCGAGCGCCTGCTGGGCCTTCTTCGCACGCCCGACGGCGCGACGGGCGATCGCCCACCGGTGGACCTCGGACGGGCCGTCGTAGATGCGGAACGGCCGGAGTTCCTGCGACAGGCGGGCCAGCGGGAGGTCGGCGGACACACCGAGCCCGCCACACATCTGGATGCTGCGATCGGCGATCCGCGAATACGCCTCGGCAGCAAAGGTCTTCGCGATCGATGTCTCGTCCGACGCGTGGTTGCCCAGATCGAGCTCGTGGCAGGCCTTCAGCAGCAACGCGCGAGTCGCGGCGAGGTCGATCTCGTTGTCGGCGACGAGTTGTTGGATCATGCCCAGATCTCCGAGGCGGCCACCGAATCCCTCACGGCGCGAGACATAGTCGACGGCGACGTCCTGGCAGCGCTTCGCCGAGCCGAGCCAGCGCATCACGTGGGTCATCCGAGCCGGCCCGAGCCGGACCTGCGCGTAGCGATAACCCTCGTTCACCTCGCCGAGGATGTCCTCGTCGGGAACGAAGAGGTCGGTGAAGGTCACCTCGCAGTGACCGCCGATCATCGCCTTGTCGATCGTGTTGATGTGGCGCCCGACGGTCAACCCGGGCGCATCGGCGGGCGCGAGGAACATGGTGGCCCCGCCGCGGTCACCGGGCGCGCCCGAGGTCCGCGCCATGATGATGAAGAAGCCCGCGCCGTCGGCGCCGGTGATGAAGTGCTTGTCGCCGTTGATCTTCCAGCCACCGTCCACGCGGACGGCTTCCGTGCGCAGCGCGTTGGGATCCGAACCGGCGCCCGGAGCGGGTTCGGTCATCGCGAAAGCCGAACGGACATCTCCGGCGGCCAGCGGGGCGAGGTACTTCTGCCGCTGATCCTCGCTCGCGATGTGCGCGAGCATGTGCACGTTGCCCTCGTCCGGCGCGCCGATGTGCAGCGCGATCGGACCGAACGTGGAATACCCGGCCGCCTCGAACACCGGCGCGCGGTCACACATGTTGAGACCGAGTCCGCCGTACTCGACCGGGGCATGCGGGCCGAAGACCCCTGCCTCCTTGGCCTTGGCGTTCATCTCGCGACGGATGTCGTCACCACCGGCCGCCGTGATGTCACCGGCCGCCTCGTCCTCGATGGGCAGGACGTAGTCGCGGACGAAGGCCTCGGTCTTCGCGACGACGTCGAGCACGTCGTCGTCGTGCCGCAGGTCTATGGGCATGGTGACTCCTTAACGCATGAGCAGGGTGGGGATCCCCGAACACCGACCGATCGATCGCTCGGCGTTGCATACCTTGCCAGGCGATACCCGCCGGGTCAAGCGGCCCAGCAGACGGCGCCCTGCGCGACGGCCGTCAGGGTGTGCGATACCCGACCAGCGCGCGGGCCATCTGGAGATTGCGCGCGATGAGTTCGTCCGGACCCAGCAGACCGTCGAGCTTGAACCAGGTGGACACCCCGACGCACATGGTGGCCACGGCACGCGCCGCATCTTTCGGATACTCGGTGGTGAACTCACCCGTTTCGACGCCGGCGAAGACGATCACGTCGACCATCCGCTGCTGGCGGTCCCGGTGTCCGATGTAGGTGGGCCGGTAGTTGTCGTCGAGGCTGCGGATCTCGGTGGAACCGACGAACGCCTGCTCGCGGCGATACATGTGGAACCGCAGAAGCGACTCGACGACGGCGTCGAACTGCCGGATCGGCTCGGGACCTGCCTCGACGATCGCGGCCTCCGAGCGTGCCAGGAGGTCGGTCATCGTGCGTTCGAGGAGCCCCTGCAGCAACGACTGCTTCGACGGGTAGTGGTGATAGAGCCCTGGCACCGACAAATTGGCCCGCGCGGCGATCTCCCGGACCGAGGTCCCGTGGTAGCCCTGTTCGGCGAACGCCGCCAGCGCCGCCGCCAACGGGACCGGCAGTTCGGGCTCGCCGTAATCCCGCCAGCCGCCCAGTGGCCGCGTCGCCGGACGGATGTCTGCTTCGCCGGTTCCGCCACTCATGCCATCAAACATATCCCGACATGCGGACCTACTCCGCATCGCCGGTGCGACGCGAGAGACTCTTCTCGAGCATCTCGGCGGGTGAGACGAGCAGCGCGATGCTCAGATCCACCACGTCGGCCTTGCCGAGTTCGACCTCACCCTCGAGCCACGCCGCGAGCAACCGGCTGAGTCCGCCGACCTGGTAGTGCGCAACGCCGACCGCTGCCGCCGGCCCGACGTGGACGTCGAGAATCGCCGACGTGCTCTGCAGGGTGAGGCCGGCGAACAGCGTCGTCGACTCCATCCGCTTGGCCGCGATCACCGGACTCAACAGCGCCTGCGAGAAGAGCAGCCTGCCTTTGCGGCGGTCCGCGTCGATGACGTCGACGATCGCCGACACCGCACCGGCGACCTTCGCACGCATGCTGGCCCCCTCGGAGAAGGCTGCCAGACTGGCTTGCGCGATCTCTTCGATGACCTCGTCGTACATGACGCCGACCAGCTGATCGACGGATTCGAAGCTCTCGTAGAAGTAACGGGCGGTGAGTCCGGCCTGCCGGCACACGCCGCGCACGGTCACCGCGCCCACGTCATCGGCGCCGAGCAGATCCAGTCCTGCATCGATGAGGGCTGATCGACGCCGCGCGACCCGGGTGTCGCCGCCCTCGCCGCCGTAGGCCCGAAGCGTGCCGGCCGCGTCCGGCGCCGCACCGGATCGGCTGTCCGGGGTCGATGGTGCTCGTCCCATGGTTCCTATCTTGACACCCCGGTAAGTTACGTGTGTCATACAACGGGAAACAGACGTTTCCAGAATTCGAGCAGGAGGGGTGTTCGATGGCAACGGAGCCTATCACCAGTGGAAGTTCGGCACTGTCAGCACAACCGGTGACGGATGTGACCGCCGAAGTGCAGGAGTTTTTCACCGCGGAGCGCCCCGACACCGAGTTCCTCCCCTCCTCCGCCCGGATGTCCCGGGCGGAGCTCGACGCGCTTCCCACCAGCGACCTCGATCCGCTCGGCATCGGCGTGATCGCCGGCGCCGCGAACGTGATCATGCAGCTCAGCCTCCCCGCAGTCGGTTACGGCGTGTACGAGAGCCGTGTCGACTCGGGAAACCTGTTCAAGCATCCGATGAAGCGTGGTCGTACCACGCTGAGTTACCTCGCCGTCGCCGGACTCGGTAGCGCCAAGGACAGAAAGGCCTACCGCAAGGCCATCGGCAAGGCCCATGCGCAGGTCCGTTCGGCCGCCGACAGCCCGGTGAAGTACAACGCCTTCGATCCGAAGCTGCAGTTGTGGGTCGCCGCGTGTCTGTACCGAGGCACCGAGGACGTCCATCGCATCTTCGGCGGGGTCACCGAGGTGACCGACGAGCGCTACCAGGCCGGCGCCGTTCTGGGCACGACGCTGCAGGTCCCCCGCGAGATGTGGCCCGCCACCCGCGAGGACTTCGAGACCTACTGGAACGACACGGTCGAGACGCTCGAGATCGACGACACCATCCGCGAGTACCTGATGTCGATCGCGCGCGCCGAGTTCCTCGGCCCGGTGATCTCGCGGCTCTTCGGCTGGCATTTCGAGATCATGGCCATCGGCTTCCTGCCGGAGAACTTCCGCCGCAAGATGCGCGTCCAGCTCTCGCCGTGGCAGGAGCTGTACTTCGACAAGCACAACGCGGTCCTGCGCGCGATCATCACGCGGGCCCCGAAGTGGGTGCGCGCATTCCCGTTCAACGTCCTGCTCGCCGACGTCCGCTGGCGCATGCGCACCGGGCGGCCCCTGGTCTGACCCTTCGAGGCTCGTCGCTCCGCTCCTCGCACCTCAGGGAGCAGGAGTTATTGGCTTCTTTCGATTAGGGAGCAGTGGGTCGCTTCTCTCGGATCAGACGGCCTACAGCCGGCGCAGCGCCTCGCGGTCGAGGTCGGCGACGTCGGTGTGCCCGGACAGTCCGAGGGTGAGGTCCAGTTCGGCGATGATGTCGGCGACCGCGTCGCGGGCACCGTCGGCTCCCGCGAGCGCCAGGCCGTACATGTGCGGTCGTCCGATGCAGGCGGCGTCGGCCCCGAGGGCGAGCGCCTTGAACACGTCGGAACCGGTGTAGATCCCGGAGTCGACGAGGACCTTGATGCGACCGTCGACGACCGGCGCGATGGCGTCGAGGGCGTCGATCGTGCTGATCGCGCCGTCGACCTGCCGACCGCCGTGGTTGGAGACGATGATGCCGTCCACCCCGGCGTCCACGGCACGACGCGCATCGTCGGGGTGCAGCACGCCCTTCAGCACGATCGGAAGAGCGGTGCGGGCGCGCAGGCCGGCGAGATCGTCCCAGTTCAGCGACGGTCGCGAGTAGATGTCGAGGAAGGTCTGCACCGCGGCACGCGGTTGCGGCGACCGCAGGTTCTGCAGGAACCGGCCCGGGGCGTTGCGGGTGATGGAGAAGAGGGTGGCGATCGCGCCGAGGGAGATCTCCGGACGTTCGTCAGCAGCGCCACGTAGCCGTTCGGCGACGATGTCGACGAACCTGCGGTCGGACGTGTACTGGGCGATGCCCTCACCCTGCGCGAACGGCAGCGAACCCAGGTTCAGGTCCTGCGGCCGCCACCCGAGCATCGTCGTGTCCAGGGTGACGACGACGGCCTCGGCGCGGATGGCCGCCGCGCGCTCCAGGAGGCTGTCGACGAGGTCGTCGTCGGTGGACCAGTACAGCTGGAACCAGCGCGGCGCCCCGGCGCTCGTGTCGTCCATCGCGGCCGCGACGTCTTCCATCGAGACGCTCGCCTGATTCGACAAGATGTAGGGGACACCGAGTTCCGCGGCCGCACGCCCGATGAGGGCGTCGGCGTCGGGCGCGGCGAGCGAACCGGCGCCGACCGGCGCGAACAGCACCGGCGCCGTGATGCGGCGACCGAACAATTCGACCTCGAGGTTGCGCTGCGAGACATCCCGCAGGATGCGCGGCACGATCGCCCAGCGGTCGAGTGCCGCGCGGTTGGCGGCCATGGTGCGTCCCTCACCGGCGCCACCGCCGATGTACGCCCACGCACGCGCCGACATCGCACGTCTCGCACGTCGCTCGAGCTCGGCGAAATCCGTTGGTACACGCGGCTTTCGCCGGTGCACCCCGGCCGTGTAGATCTCGTTCTGCCGTGCGCGCCCGTAACCTGCGGTCATGGGTGGAGATGGTAACGCCGGCGTCCGGTGACCGGCCGCCAACGGCGGATCGTGCCGCTCAGCGTGTGGCGACGGCGGTGGCCCCAGCCGCGGCGACCGTCACGGCCGCGACCGACGGCCACGCACCGATCTTCTTCGCCAGTGGATGAGATCCGCCGAATGCCGCCAGGTAGCCGGCCAACAGGCCGCCGGCGACCACGGGGCCCTTCGTCACCGCCCACCGGCGCGTGCACCAGGCACCGGCCGTGCCGAGCACGACTCCGCCCAGTTCGCGTCGCCCGCTGTAGCGCGCGACCGCGAAACCACCGACGAGACCGACTGCCACCACGGGCACCGTTGCATCCACAGCCATGCGACTCAGGCTACGTCTGGGTTCCCGAAACCGTTCACAGCCACCTGCCAGACGATCTCCAGGCTGACGGTGGCGGAGGCGTCGACTCTGGACAGGAATCATCTGAGGAGGACCCATGACCGCAGTACTGGACAAACCGCCGGCGCCGTCGCCGTCCGATCCCGCCGCCCCGGCGCACCGACGACGCGTCGCCGCCCGGCCACGGTGGGGACGGCTCGGCCTCGTCGGACTCCTGGCCGTCACCGCGGTGCTCTACCTGTGGAACCTGTCCGCAAGCGGGTACGCCAACACCTTCTACGCCGCTGCGGCGCAGGCCGGATCACAGAGTTGGAAGGCCTGGTTCTTCGGTGCACTCGACGCATCGAACTTCATCACCGTCGACAAGCCGCCGGCCTCACTGTGGGTGAGCGGACTCAGCGTCCGCATCTTCGGGATGAACTCGTGGGCCGTTCTGGCGCCCCAGGCGCTGATGGGCGTGGCCGCGGTCGGGCTCCTGTACGCGACGATGCGTCGGACGATCCGCGACCCCCAACTGGGTGCCGCGGCCGGCCTGATCGCCGGCGCCGTGCTGGCCTTCACCCCGGCGGCCGCGTTGATGTTCCGTTTCAACAACCCGGACGCACTGCTGGTGTTGCTGATGGTCGCTGCGGCGTACGCGCTGACCCGGGCTGTCGCCACCAACTCGGGTCGGTGGCTCGCCCTGGTCGGCGTCGCCCTGGGATTCGCCTTTCTCACCAAGATGCTGCAGGGCCTGCTGATCCTGCCGTTCTTCGGGCTCGCCTACCTGCTGTTCGCGAAGACCGGGTGGCGCAAACGAATCGCCCACCTCATCGGTGCGACCGCCGCATTGCTCGTCTCCGCGTTGTGGTTCCCGGTGGTCACGATGCTCGTGCCGGAATCGGCACGTCCTTATATCGGTGGTTCGACGGACAACACGTTCATGGACCTCGTCTTCGGCTACAACGGCGTCGGCCGCATCAGTGGTGCCTCCGGCGGCGGCGGAGGAGGCGGAGGAGGCGGCGGTCAGGCCGGCGGGTCCTTCGGCGGGTCCACCGGGCTGGACCGACTCTTCGGTTCCGAGATGGGCAACGAGATCTCCTGGTTGCTTCCGACCGCACTCATCGCGCTGTTCTTCGCCGGCTACCTGGTGGTGTGCAGCTACCCGGTCTTCCGCTTCGAACACCGTCTGGCACGCACGGAATCCGCAGCCGTGCTCTCGTGGGGCGGCTGGCTGCTGGTTACCGGCCTGATCTTCTCCTTCATGAGCGGGACGATCCACCCGTACTACACGGTGGCACTGGCGCCGGCGATCGGCGCAGTCATCGGACTCGGCGGCGTGCTCGCTTGGCGTCGACGCAACCGCTGGGCGGCCAGGATCGCCCTGGCGGCGATGGTCGGTGCAGCCGCGGCGTGGTCGATTGTCCTGTTGAACCGCAACGACTTCGGCCCGACCTGGTGTCGTTGGCTGATCGGCGTGGTCGCCTCGATCTCGGTGGTGGCCCTCCTCATCGGTGCTGCACGCGGGTGGCGACGTGCGGTTGCCGCGGCACTCATCGCGGGTTCGCTCGCCGGATTCGGCGGGACGGCAGCGTTCTCGATCGCAACCGCGGCGACCCCCCACAACGGCTCGATCCCGACCGCGGTGTCCACCTCGATCGACGGCGGCGGCATGGGCGGCCCCGGCGGTGGTAGAGGCAGCGCCCCCGGGGGTCGGGCAGACGGCGGACAGCCCGGTGCCCAGCCGGCCGGCGCCCGCCCGGGCCAACAGGGAAACCCGCCCTCCGCCATGCAGGGCGGCAGCGGAATGACGGGCGGCCCGGGTGGCGACACCGCGTCGAACGCCGAACTCGTTGCCGCGCTGAGGGCAACCACGACAACGTGGGCGGCCGCGACCAACGGGTCGCAATCCGCCGCCGAGATCGAGATCGCCACTGGCACCTCCGTCATGGCGATCGGTGGATGGAGCGGGGACCCGGCCCCCACGCTCGAGCAGTTCATCGCCTACGTCAAGGACGGCAAGATCGCCTATTACCTCGGCAACGACGGCGGCGGTCCGGGCGGCAACTCGGAGATCGCCGAGTGGGTCGCCGCCAACTACACGGCCACAACCATCGGAGGAACGACGGTCTACCAGCTCTTCTGACGTCTCGACACGGTCCTGCCCGTTCCCGACCTTCGGGGGCGGGCAGGACACATGGGCAACCGATCGACGGTGGTTCAGCGTTTCCTGTGCGGCGAACCCCAGGCGCGGCGCCGCGGCGTGGCCGACGCCCACATGTCGCCGTCACCCATCCGCTCGCGATCGCGGCTCCGAAGACGGGGTAACCGACCGCTCCCCCGGACTTTCGAAGGGCTCCGTCATGACACCGACCGCCGAGATGACCGACTCGTCGGCGCCGCCTGCACAGTCGGCATCCCCGGCTCCCGATCTGCACCCGATCAGCGCCTCGACGACGGATCTCGAACTCGTCGAAGAGGTGCTGGCAGCGCACTTTCGCCGCCACGCCACCACCTTGCAGCAGGTCGGCGGGGAATTGACGCCGGCGATCGACGTCCTCTCGGCGCGGATCGGCGGAGGTAAACGCCTGCGCGCGTCGTTCTGCCTCTGGGGCGCCCGAGGCGCCGCCGGGGGCCGGAACGTCGCGGGCATCGTCGAGATGGCGGCCGCCATCGAACTGTTCCATCTCGCCGCCCTCGTGCACGACGACGTGATGGATGACAGCGACGTCCGGCGCGGCCTGCCCACCGTGCATCGGCATTTCGCCGACGATCATCTGCGCGCGCGACGCCGTGGGGACGCCGAGCGCCATGGCACCGCCGTCGCGATCCTCGTCGGCGACATGTGCCTGTCCTGGTCCGACGACCTCGCCGCTGCCGCGGTGGACGACGTGTCCGCGGACACCCGACGCGCGGTCCGCGACACCTGGTCGGTGATGCGCGACGAGGCCTACGCGGGCCAGTACCTGGACATGCTGAGTCAGACCGAGGACACCACCGACGCCGATCGCACAGCTCGCGTACTGCGCTACAAGAGTGCGCGGTACACGATCGGTCAGCCGCTGCGGCTGGGCGGCACGCTCGCCGGGGCCCCCTCGGCGCTTCTCGAGGCATACGATCGGATCGGCATCACCGCCGGCGAGGCCTTCCAGCTCCGCGACGACATCCTGGGCGTCTTCGGCGACGAGAAGGTCACCGGCAAACCCGCCATCGACGACCTACGGGAAGGCAAGCGCACGATGCTCATCGCGGCGGCCGAGGAATCGGCGGGACGGATGGAGCGCCGCGTGCTCGCCGACGGTCTCGGCAATCCGGACCTCGACGCCGACGGTGCCGCGCGGATGCGTGAGGTCCTGTACTCCACCGGCGCCGTCGAACGAGTGGAACAGCGTATCGCCGACCTGCACGCGGAAGCGCTCGGCATCGTCGACGCCGCTCCGATGGACCCGGCGAGCCGGCACGCACTGACCGCCCTCATCGAACGTTGCGTGTGGCGGCGCGCATGACCGCTCCCGCCGGGCCGACGGTCGAACTCCGCGTCTGGGGTGTCGACCGTGTGCTACCGGCGCTCGGCCGGATGTCGTCGGGTCGACGGGTGCTGCGCCGTACCCCCGGTCTGCGTTTCGCCAAACTGCTGGGCACCGGCACCGCACGCACTTTCACCCTCGAGAGCGCCGACCTGAGACACTGGGCCGCGCTGACGGTATGGCACGACGCCGACGCTGCTTCGGCCGCAAGCGATTCCGTCGTGTTTCGTCGATGGCGGGAGTCCAGCACGGAGGAACTCCGGATCACCATGCGACCACTCCGGTCGAAGGGCCGTTGGTCGCGCGTCGACCCGTTCGAGACGGTGCGATCGTCGATCGACCACGACGCGTCCGGACCGGATTGGACGGGCCCGGTCGCCGCGTTGACCCGGGCACGCCTCCGGCCCACGAAGATGGCATCGTTCTGGCGTGCCGTCCCGCCGGTGGCGACGGAACTCGCCGGGGCACAGGGCAATCGATTGGCCCTCGGCGTCGGCGAGCTCCCGCTCGGGGTGCAGGGCACGTTCTCGATCTGGGATTCGGCGCAGGACCTCACCGGCTTCGCCTACCGCTCCCCCGCACATCTGTCGGCGGTTCGGCGGACCGCACCGTCGCGCTGGTATGCCGAGGAATTGTTCGCCCGCTTGGCCGTCACCGAGGTCGTCGGCACGTATGAGGGGAGACCGGCGTGAGTCTCCTGGACGGCTCCACTTCGCACCGATCGGACCAATCGTCGCGATCGCGACGAACCGACGGCACCGCGCCCTGGAACCGCGGCCTGGTCACCCTGGCGTGGATCCTGCTGGCCGCGACGATCGGCGTCCAGATCGCGTTTCCGCTGACCGGTGGCGGTACCCTGCCGCTGACCGTCGCGAGCGTGCTGCTCCTGGCGTCGGCCTCGCTCGTCCACGTTGCCGCAACCCGCGGCGCCGCCGCCGCGGTCGCCCTCGCGGTGGTGGCCGGCGGTGGCGGGCTGATCGCCGAATCCGTCGGTGTGAGCACCGGGTTCCCGTTCGGCACATACGAGTACACCGACGGGCTGGGACTGAAGGTCCTCGGCGTCCCGGTCCTGGTCCCGCTGGCCTGGATCATGATGTCGTGGCCCGCGCTGGTCGTGACCCGACGACTCGTCCGTGCGATGGGCATCGCCGGACGGTGGGTTCGGCCCGCCACCGCCGTCCTGGGTGCGTATGCACTCACGGCGTGGGATGTGTTCCTCGACCCGCAGATGGTCGACCAGGGCAACTGGGTGTGGCGGTACCCGA
>ERZ501011.106-NODE-106-length-26704-cov-8.847612_pt1 | contig 26704 bp, 30 predicted proteins | sample MGYA00248833_ERZ501011 | MGnify/ENA primary metagenome ERZ501011 (study PRJEB25958, sample SAMN03398530) | human skin metagenome | study: EMG produced TPA metagenomics assembly of the Human Skin Microbiome Metagenome (human skin metagenome) data set. | reverse complement strand
CGAGCGAGCCGGCCAGAGGCGCCAGACGACGGGCGATGGCGGTTCCGATCCGTCCCAGACCCAGCACGCCGTAGCGCAGGCCGCTGGCGCTGCGCCTCAGCGGCGGGGACCCCTCGCCGGGCCAACGACCGGCCCGAACATAGGCGTCGGCGGCGGGCAGGCCCCGCAGCACCGACAGCACCAGCCCCAGCGCCACATCGGCCACGTCGTCGTCCAGCACCTCGGGCGTATGGGTCACGACGACCCCGCGCGCCTGGGCGTGCGCCACGTCCACCAGATCATAGCCGACCGCGTGAACCGCCACGATCTTCAGCGCCGGCAAGGCGTCTATCAGTCGGGCGTCGACAGTCCATCCGCCGGACGCCGCCACGGCGACGACGCGACCCGCGACCTCGGGCGGGGCCAGGCCGTCGGATCCTGGCCGATGCAGCGTCCAGCCGCGATCGGCCGCCCGCTGTTCCAGCAACCGCTCGGCCAAAGCCGGCACGCCAAGGACCAGGATGTCGATGCTCATGCGCCCTTCTAGGCGCGCGGGTGGGCCGAGGCATAGGCGCCGAGCAGGCGCGCGGCGTCGACGCCGGTGTATTTCTGGGTCGTCGACAGGCTGGCGTGGCCCAGAAGCTCCTGGATCGCGCGAAGGTCCGCCCCGGCGCCCAGCAGATGGGTGGCGAAGCTGTGGCGCAGGGCGTGCGGCGTGGTGCGCTCGGGCAGGCCGAGCCGACCGCGCAGCCGCTGCACGGTGGCCTGCACATGCCGAGGGCTCAGCGGCCCGCCACGCCGGGTGCGAAACAGCGCCGTCTCGGGATCAAGAATAAAGGGCTGCAGCGCCAGATAGCCGTCCACCGCCTCGCGCACGGCGGGAAGGACCGGGGCGATCCGGGTCTTGCCGCCCTTGCCCGTGATCCGCAGCGTCTCGGGCAGGGGCGCGTCCACGCGGCGCAGCGACAACGCCTCCGAAATGCGCAGGCCGCATCCGTACAGCAGCGTCAGAACCGCCCGGTCGCGCGCCGCCTCCCACCGTTCGGCGTCCTCGTCCCCTTCCGATTCGGCCAGCAGGCCGCGCGCCTGATCCTCAGTGACCGGCCGGGGCAGAGACGGCGTGACCTTGGGGCCGCGCACCAGCGCGATCTGCGGCGTCGCGATGTGGAGGCGGCGATCCAGAAAAGCGTGAAAGCTGCGGATGGCTGACAGGGTCTGGGACAACGAGCGGGCGTTCAGCGGACGGTCGCCGGACCGCCGCTCGGCCATGTGGGCGCGCACCTCGGCCGCCGTGACGGTTCCAAGATCACGCGCCGACAGCACCTCTCCCCGGTGCCGCTGCAGAAAGGCGAGATACAGCCGGCCGATGTGGCCATAGGCGTCCAGCGTGCGCGGCGACAGGCGGCGCTCGTGCGCCAGATGCGCCAGCCAGGCGGCCAGCGCTTCGTCCGCCGTCATTGCAGAACCGGCCAGCGCTCGGCCATGCGCTCGACCACGCGGGCCAGAAAGGCGGCCAGTTCGCAGCCCATGTTGGGGGTAAAGCCCTCCGGCTCCGGCGATCCAAAGGCGACCAGGGCCGAGCGCGCCGGACCGTCGGGATCGAGGTTCAGGCTCATCCGCACCAGGGCGACGGACGCCACGCCCTCGGCCGCCGCGCCGAACAGGTCGAGTTCAGGAAAGGCGGGGCCGAGCCAGGTCAGGCCGTGCTCGCCCAGCCAGCGATCGACGCCGCCGGCCTCCAGCGCGCGCCAGCCGAACGGCACGCCGCCGGGCTTCTCCAGGGCGATCGCAGCCGACGTGAGGCCGAAGCGCCCCTGCGCCGCCGCATCCAGCCGCCGGGCCAGGTCGGAGTGGCTGCGCGCTTCCAGCAGGTCCAGCGTCGCCACATGGGTCTGCGTCTGAGCGGCGAAGTTGGCGCGCGCGACGGCCTCGATCTGGCGGCGCGCATCGGCCTCGCGCTCGGCCACAGCCTCGATGCGGGTCAGGGCGGCGACGCCGAAGTCGACAACATTGCGCCCGTGGGGCCGCAGGCCCACCTCTTCGAGCAGCGAGCGATCGTCCAGGAGGGTCTGCGGATGCGCCTGCAGCCAGTCGCGCACGCGCGGCCAGTGCAGGGGCTGGTCCACGTCCGCTTCCGGCCTTGCGAAAAGGTCCAATGAGCCGCTCAACGAACCTCTCCGGGAAGGCGGGATACTACAGGATGGACTGCCCCGTTTTGGCCCAGTCCGACACGAATGCATCAAGACCCTTGTCGGTTAACGGGTGCTTGACCAGCGCCTTGAAGGTCTCGGCCGGGAAGGTCGCGGCGTCGGCGCCCGCCACGGCGGCGGCCGACACATGGGCGACGTTGCGCAGCGAGGCGGCCAGGATCTGGGTCTCGAAGCCATGCACGTCGTACATGACCCGGATCTCCTCCAGCAGGGCGATGCCGTCGGCGCCCACGTCCTCCAGCCGCCCGACGAAGGGCGACACGAATGTCGCGCCCGCCTTGGCCGCCATCAGGGCCTGGGCCGAGGAGAAGCACAGGGTGACGTTGGTCTTGATGCCCTTGTCGGCGAAGTGGCGGCAGGCGCGCAGGCCGTCCCAGGTCAGCGGAAGCTTGACGACGACGTTGGGAGCGATGCCGGCCAGCTTTTCGCCCTCGCGGATCATGGTGTCGCAATCCAGCGACACGGCCTCGGCCGAGATCGGCCCCTCGACGAGGGCGCAAATCTCGGCGATGACCTCGGCGATGTTCCGGCCCGACTTGGCGATCAGCGACGGATTGGTGGTGACGCCGTCCACCAGGCCCGTGGGGACCATGTCCTTGATGACGGAAACGTCGGCGGTGTCGAGAAAGAGTTTCATGGAGCGGGGTTCTAGCGCCGCCCCCGGCGCGAGGCGACTCCCTTTCTGCGCCGGGCAGGGAGGACGACGGTGAGGGTCGCGTCGGTTCTTGTGCCGCTGCCGGTGCCGGAAGCCTTTGACTACGAAGTCCCGGAAGGCATGGCGCTGGCGCGGGGCGACCATGTGGCGGCGCCGCTCGGTCCCCGGCTGGTGCGCGGGATCGTAGCCGAGGTGTTCGAGACCACTGGCTCAAACCGCCGGCTGAAGGCGGTGGAGCAGCGGCTGGATGATCCCGCGCTTCCCCCAGGCACGGTGGATTTCGTGGAGTGGGCCGGACGCTGGACCCTGTCGCCGCCCGGCGAGATGGCGGCCACCGCGCTGAAAGGCTTGCGTGCGCCGCGGCCGCGTCCGGAACGACGCGTGCGGCGGATCGAGGGCCAGGCGCCGAAGCGGCCGACGCCGGCGCGGACGGCGGTGCTGGAGGCGCTGGGCGCGCGCAGCCTGCCGCCTGCGGAGCTGGCGCGCGCGGCGGGCGTGTCGGCCGGAGTGGTCAAGGGACTGCTGGACGAGGGCGTGCTGGAGGTCGTTGAGATCGAGGCCGTGGCCGCCTTCGACCGCGCCGACCCGGATCATGCGCCCTCCACCCTGAACCCGGACCAGGCGGCGGCGGCCCAGGCGATGGCGGCGGGCGTTCAGGCCGGGGGGTTCAAGCCGTTCCTGCTGGACGGGGTGACGGGATCGGGCAAGACCGAGGCCTATCTGGAGGCGGTGGCCCAGGTACTGCGCGCCGATCGGGCCGCGCAGATGCTGATCCTCCTGCCCGAGATCGCCCTGACCCAGGCGCTGATCGAGCGGATCACCGCCCGCTTCGGCGCCCGCCCCGCCGAGTGGCATTCCGGCGTCGCGCCGCCGCGCCGTCGCCAGGTGTGGGAGGCGGTGGTCGCTGGACGCTGCAACATCGTGGTGGGCGCGCGTTCGGCCCTGTTCCTGCCGTTCAAGAACCTTCGCCTGCTGATCGTGGACGAGGAGCACGACAGCTCGTTCAAGCAGGAGGACGGCCTCGTTTATCACGGCCGCGACCTGGCGGTGGCGAGAGCCCGGATCGAGGGGGCGGCGGTGGTGCTGGCCTCCGCCACGCCCTCGCTGGAGACGCTGTGGAACGCCCGCGTCGGCCGCTACGGCTGGCTGCGGCTGGGGGCGCGGCACGGGACGGCGGTGCTGCCCGACATCGCCCTGCTGGACCTGCGCGAAACTCCGCCCGACCCGCAGACCTGGCTGTCTCAGCCCTTGCGTGAAGCCATCGGCGAGACGCTGGCGAAGGGCGAGCAGACCCTGCTGTTCCTGAACCGGCGAGGCTATGCGCCGGTGGTGCTGTGCCGCGCCTGCGGACACCGGCTGACGGCGCCGGACACCGACAGCTGGCTGGTTGAGCACCGCTACACGGGTCGGCTGGTCTGCCACCTGACCGGCTTCTCCATGGTCCGGCCGAAGCATTGTCCCTCGTGCGGGGCCGAGGACACGCTGGTCCCGGTCGGGCCGGGCGTGGAGCGGGTCGAGGAGGAGGTGCGCCAGCTGTTTCCGCAGGCGCGCACCGCCGTGTTCAGCTCGGACACCGCGCCGGACGCCCGCTCGGCCCGCGCCCTGATCCAACGCATGACGGACGGCGAGATCGACATACTGGTGGCGACCCAGGCGGCGGCCAAGGGCCACAACTTCCCGCGCCTGACCCTGGTCGGGGTGGTGGATGCGGACCTGGGCCTGCGCGGCGGCGACCTGCGGGCGGCCGAGCGCACCTATCAGCTCTTGGCCCAGGCCACGGGACGGGCGGGGCGGGCCGACAGGCCGGGGCGCGCGATCCTGCAGACCTGGACGCCCGAGCATCCGGTGCTGCAGGCGCTGGCGGCCGGGGACCGCGACGCCTTTGTGGAGGCCGAGATGGCCGAGCGGGAGGCCGGCTCCCTGCCGCCCTACGGACGGCTGGCGGCGCTGATCCTGTCCAGCGAGAATGCGACGGCGGTGGAGAAGACGGCGAGCGACCTGGCTCAGGCCATCCCCAACGCCGAGCGGCTAGAGGTCTATGGACCGGCGGATGCGCCGCTGGCGCTGGTGCGGGGGCGACGGCGCAAGCGGCTGCTGGTGCGCGCGGACCGCGACGTCGACCTGCAGGGCTTCCTCAGGGCGTGGCTGGCGCGGGTGAAGGTTCCGGGCTCGGTCCGCCTGACGGTGGACGTGGATCCCTATTCCTTCCTCTAGACCGCCATCACCGTGCCCAGCAGCACCGTGGCGCCGGGTCGGCCCATGACGCTGTTTGCGGCCGCCTGAAGGTCGCGCGACAGTTGGTCCACGTTCGGCGCCTGGCCGGGACGCAGACCCAGGGCGAAGCGCTGGACCGCCGTGTTGAAGGCGGCGCGCAGGCGCGGCGCCGACTGGCTGGCGCGCAGGCGCAGGGCCGCATCCTGAACGTCCACGCCGGTCTCGACGGAGAGGACGCCGCGCTGGCCGTTGGCGCGCATGACGCTGGCGGTGACGACGGGCAGGCGGATGTAGCTGTCGGCGGGCGCGCCGCCTCCGCTCTTGCCCGATGAGGCGACGGCGGGCGAGGCCGATGCGGCGGCGACGGCGGCGAGACCAAGAAGAGCGCGGCGATCCATGCGGAAACGTTTAGCGCCGGCGGGTTAAGAACCGCCTCACGCCGCCCCGCCCGCCCGTCGTATAAGGATGTCCTTATATGTTGCGTTGCTGGCGCGCGCGCCGACCGCTATAGAGCGCCAAACCTTTCCTGTGCAGGAGCCTGCCTTGGCCGACTACATCATCCGCGACATCTCCCTGGCCGACTGGGGCAAGAAGGAGATCGCCATCGCCGAGACCGAGATGCCCGGCCTGATGGCGCTGCGCACCGAGTTCGGCGGCGACCAGCCGCTGAAGGGCGCGCGGATCGCCGGCTCGCTCCACATGACGATCCAGACCGCCGTGCTGATCCAGACGCTGGAGGCGCTGGGCGCCGAGGTGCGCTGGGCCTCGTGCAACATCTTCTCGACCCAGGATCACGCCGCCGCCGCCATCGCCGCCGCCGGCACCCCGGTGTTCGCCGTCAAGGGCGAGACGCTGGAGGAGTACTGGGACTATGCCCACAAGATCTTCGAATGGGCCGACGGCGGCTACCCCAACCTGATCCTGGACGACGGCGGCGACGCCACCCTGCTTTGCGTGCTGGGCCCCAAGGCCGAAGCCGACGCCTCGGTTCTCGACAATCCGCAGAACGAGGAAGAGGAAGCGCTGTTCGCGGTGATGAAGCGCTATCTGAAGGAGAAGCCCGGCTTCTATTCGGCCATCCGCGACGCTATCGGCGGTGTGTCGGAAGAGACCACCACGGGCGTTCACCGCCTGTACCAGATGGCCGAGCGCGGCGAGCTGCCGTTCCCCGCCATCAACGTCAACGACAGCGTCACCAAGTCCAAGTTCGACAACCTGTACGGCTGCCGTGAATCGCTGGTCGACGCGATCCGCCGCGGCACCGACGTCATGCTGTCGGGCAAGGTGGCGGTGGTCTGCGGCTACGGCGACGTGGGCAAGGGCTCGGCCGCCTCGCTGCGCCAGGGCGGCGCCCGCGTGATCGTGACCGAGATCGACCCCATCTGCGCCCTGCAGGCAGCGATGGAAGGCTATGACGTCCAGACCCTGGACGACGTCTGCGACAAGGCCGACATCTTCGTCACCGCCACCGGCAACAAGGACGTGATCACCGTCGATCACATGCGGAAGATGCGCAACAACGCCATCGTCTGCAACATCGGCCACTTCGACTCCGAGATTCAGGTCGCGGGCCTGAAGAACTTCAAGTGGGACGAGATCAAGCCGCAGGTCCACCACATCGAGTTCCCGGACGGCAACAAGATCATCCTGCTGTCCGAAGGCCGCCTGGTGAACCTGGGCAACGCCACGGGCCACCCGTCGTTCGTGATGAGCGCCTCCTTCACCAACCAGACGCTGGCCCAGATCGAGCTGTGGACCAACGCCGCCAAGTACGAGAAGCAGGTCTACACCCTGCCCAAGCACCTGGATGAAAAGGTCGCCTTCCTGCACCTGGCCAAGCTGGGCGCCAAGCTGACGCAGCTGAAGCCGGACCAGGCGTCATACATCTCGGTGCCGGTCGAAGGGCCGTTCAAGCCCGAGCACTACCGCTACTGATCGGATGATCAGGCGGACAAAAGGCCGGCGGAGACGCCGGCCTTTTTTGTTGGTCCGTCAGGCGGCCATGAACCTCGAGGTCTCGGCGAACTCGTCGCGGCCGAGCAGGCCTGTCTCGAAGTCCATGAAGATGTCGATCAGCTCCTCCACCTGCACCTGGGCCGCGCCGGGCGCAAAGCGGAAACGCCAATACGACACGATGTGTTGGATCGCGCCCAGCTGGTCGCCCAGCCGGCTGAACATGGCGGGCGCATCCAGCAGAAAGTCCCGGAACGCGGTGGGCCGGCCGTGGATCGTCAGGTTCTCGTAGGCGTCGTCATACACCCGCAGCGTGCGGGCCACTTCGTCGCACGTCTTGACGATCCGCCCACGCAGCACCTCGCGCCCCCGGGCCAGGTACTCCCGGGAGGGCTGGTCCAGCGTGCCCGCGGGCTGGACGCTGCGCACCGCCTCCGCCACCGTCGCCACCTCGCCCATCAGGCGGGCCAGACTCCACTTGTAGTAGAGGAACCCCTTCCAGCAGAAGACGCCCTCCTGATACTGCTCCGGCGCCAGCCGCAGAGTGTCGCGCAGGGCTTCCAGCTGGTTGCCGGGGGCGTTGGAAAGGATCTTGGCCGCCATCCGGGCGGCCGAGTCCGAGGCCACGGCGACGGTGTCCTCATCAAGGCTCAGCGTCACCAGCGGCTCGATCTGGCGTCGCACGAACTCGGTCATCTGCATCAGGTCGCCGTCGGAGATGGAGAAGTAGCAATCGGCGGGATCCTGACCCCCGCGACGCAGCTGTTCGCGCAGCAGAAACGGGTCCAGCGACGGCAGCCGGTCAATCAGGCGCAGGGTCTCCAGGTCGGGGTGGTCCGGCTGCAGACCAAAGGCCTCGGCGATCGAGCGTTCAAAGCCGATCTGGTTGACGAAGACATAGCGACCGCCCGTCTTCAGATCGGCCTCGTCGATCGGCACCACCACCTTGGTCGCCACCTGTCGGCGGCCGGTGAACAGGTCGAACTCGTTGCGCCGGAGACGATGCTTGATGATCAGGGAGCGGTTCAGCGCCTGGGAGCGGAACATCGGCCGCTCGGCCCACTCCTGCGTGCGCACGCCGCCGTCGTCGCGGCTGTCTCCATGCAGCTCCCACACCCGCAGCAGGTTGAGCACCCGGGCCGTCGACGCGGAGCGACGCAGGTGATCCAGGTTGCGGACGGCGCGGTCGGTCATGATGGTCCTGGCGGGGAAGAGCGCGGCATGATGAACGGCAAAGGTGACCAAGGGCTTAGCCGACCCGTGTTCCGTCACGTGGGCGCTGGCGTGCGTCGGATCGTCGGCCTACAGCTTTCGCCATGGACGCGTTCGACATCATCATCCTGGTCGCGGTCGCGGCGGTGGCGATCACCCTGGGGTTCGGCCTGTATTCGCTCTATCGCGGCGGAGCCTACGCCCGGTCGAACTCGAACCGGTTGATGCGGCTGCGGGTCATGTTCCAGGCCGTGGCGGTGCTGTTGCTGATGGGCGGCCTCCTCTGGAAGGCGACACGCGGAGGCTGATCCATGGTGGTGCTGAACCGCATCTACACCCGCACCGGCGACGCCGGAGAGACCCGGCTGGCGTCAGGCGCTTCCGTGTCCAAGAGCGACCCGCGCGTCGAGGCCTATGGAACCGTGGACGAGCTGAACGCCGTGATCGGCGTGGCCCGGCTGCACAGCGGCCAGAACGACCGCATCGACGCCATGCTGGGCCGCATTCAGAACGAGCTGTTCGATCTCGGCGCCGACCTGGCCACGCCGCTGGAGCCGCCGCCCAAGTGGGAGGCGCTGCGGATCGTCTCGTCGCAGGTGGATCGGCTGGAAAGCGAGATCGACTGGATGAACGAGAGCCTGAAGTCGCTCGACAGCTTCATCCTGCCCGGCGGCGCGCCCCTGTCGGCGCATCTTCACCTGGCGCGCACCGTCTGCCGCCGGGCCGAGCGTGACTCCGTGCGCCTGATGGAGGCGGGCGAGGCGGTGAACCCGGAGGCGGTGCGATACCTGAACCGTCTCTCCGACCATCTGTTCGTGGCCGCCCGGCGCGCCAACGCCAACGGCGCCGGCGACGTGCTGTGGAAGCCGGGCGCGACGCGCTAGCCGCTACTGCGCCCGCCGGTTCTCGATCTGGGCCTTTTCGCGGGCGACCTGTTCGCGCAAGGCGCGCTGCTGCTGGGCGACTTCGTCCTCCAGCTGGATCAGCTCCCGGTTCTTGGCGTTCGAGGCGTCCGCGCGCGTCACGCCGGCGGGGCGGCCGGTGATGTCGGGGATGTAGATCGGCTTGGCGCAGGTGCGGCTTTCGACGTCGTACCAGCTGCCGGCCGCCTCACAGCGCTTGCCGGGATCGAGCCAATAGGTCTGCAGCACGAACACGCCCGCCACCGACAAGCCGAACAGGGCCAGGAACAGCAGGCTGAGGCGGGGAAAGGTCAGGAAGCGCTTCATTTTCCGATCCACATCGCCGTTCCAAAGTCCAGGCGGAGCCTCCGGGCTTGACGCGGCGTTACGTTGACAGGCCCGGCGGGCCGCTCCATGTCCCTGCCACGATATTCAGGCGATTTCACGGATAAACCCATGAAGGTACTCGTCCCGGTCAAGCGGGTGATCGACTACAACGTCAAGGCGCGGGTGAAGGCGGATCAGACCGGCGTCGATCTGGCCAACGTCAAGATGAGCATGAACCCCTTTGACGAAATCGCCGTCGAGGAGGCCGTGCGCCTGAAGGAAGGCAAGGAGCATCACGCCGCCGGCACGGCGTCGGAGATCGTGGTGGTCTCCATCGGCGTCGCCCAGGCGCAGGAGACGATCCGCACCGCCCTGGCCATGGGCGCGGACCGTGGAATCCTGATCAATGCGGATTCCGATCTGGAGCCGCTGGCGGTCGCCAAGCTGCTGAAGGCGGTGGTCGACGAAGAGCAGCCGGACCTGGTGCTGATGGGCAAGCAGTCCATCGACGGCGACAACAATGCGGTGGGTCAGATGCTGGCCGCCCTGCTGGACTGGCCGCAGGCGACCTTCGCCTCGAAGATCGAGATCGCCGACGGCAAGGCCACGGTGACGCGCGAGGTGGACGGCGGCCTCCAGACCATCGCCGCGGCCCTGCCGGCGGTGGTGACGGTGGACCTGCGGCTGAACACGCCGCGCTATGCGTCCCTGCCCAACATCATGAAGGCCAAGAAAAAGGAGATCGCGACCAAGGCCGCCGCCGACTACGGCGTCGATCTGGCGCCGCGTCTTTCGGTCCTCAAGGTCACCGAGCCGGCCAAGCGCTCGGCCGGCGTCAAGGTCACCGACGCCGCCGACCTCGTCATGAAGCTCAAGAACGAAGCGGGAGTTCTGTAAGATGGCCGTTCTTGTCATCGCCGATCACGACGGTTCGGCCGTCCGCGACACCACCCACAAGACCGTGACGGCCGCGCAAGCGCTGGGCGGCGACATCGACATCCTGGTGGTGGGGCAGGGCGCTCAGGCCGCCGCCGACGCCGCGGCGAAGATCTCGGGCGTGCGCAGGGTTCTGCTGGCCGAGAGCGCGGGCCTGGGCCAAACCCTGGCCGAAGCGGTCGAGGCGACGGTGCTGCCGCTGGCCGGCGACTATGATGCGATCCTGTCGCCCTCGACCAACGACGGCAAGAACTTCGCCCCGCGCATCGCGGCCAAGCTGGACATGGCGCCCATCTCGGACATCGTCGAGGTGGTGTCGGTCGACACCTTCGTGCGCCCGATCTACGCCGGCAATGCGCTGGAGACGATCCAGACCTCGGACGCCAAGAAGGTGATCACCGTGCGTCCCACCGCCTTCAAGGCGGCGGAAGAGGGCGGCTCGGCCCCGGTCGAAAGCGTCTCGGGCGCCGACGCCCCCAAGACGACCTTTGTCGGCGAGGAAAAGGTTCAGTCGGACCGCCCCGAACTGGGCGCCGCCAAGATCATCGTCTCCGGCGGTCGTGCGCTCGGCTCGGCGGAAGAGTTCCATGCGGTGATCGAGCCCCTGGCGGACAAGCTGGGCGCGGCGGTCGGCGCATCTCGCGCCGCCGTGGACGCCGGCTACGCGCCCAACGACTATCAGGTCGGCCAGACCGGCAAGGTGGTGGCGCCCGCCCTCTACATCGCCGTCGGCATCTCCGGGGCCATCCAGCACCTGGCGGGAATGAAGGACTCCAAGACCATCGTCGCCATCAACAAGGACGCCGATGCGCCGATCTTCCAGATCGCCGACTACGGCTGGGTGGCCGACTACAAGACCGCGGTGCCCGACCTGCTGAAGGCGCTGGACTGATCGGTGGCTGACCAGGCGCGTCTGGCTGTGAAGCTGCAGCCGGGCGCGTCGGTCGACCGGATCGAGGGCTGGGAGACCGATCCCGACGGTCAAGCCGTGCTGAAGGTCCGCGTGAGGGCGCGACCGGTGGACGGCGAGGCCAATGCGGCGTTGATCTCGCTGATCGCCAGGACGCTGGACCTGCCGAAGCGATCGGTCGCCCTGTCGCGCGGCGGGCGGTCGCGGCTGAAGATGATCGCCGTCGACGGTCTGAGCGAGGCCGTCCTGGGCGATCGCATCAAGGCAATGATACGAGGCTGATCCTCGCCGCCCCATCGCTGCGCGACACCGAAGGCGAGTGTGGAAAACGCTTTGACGGCGGAGATTTCCGCCGCTTCTATGCCCCCACTGTTCAGTGACCCGCCGGGCTGGCGGAGATGAGGGGCTTTGATGATCGGACATGTTCTGCGGGGCGCGAGCCTTGCGGCCCTGGCCTGCGCCGTGTTGGGCGCATCGGCCTGCGCCTCGACGGGCGGCTCAAGCGAGGCGGAGCCGGATAAGGCGCGCGAGACCCTGGCTCCCGGCCTGGACGCCTCTGCCAATCCGGACCCCTATCCCTCGACCTATCGGCCCCTGCCGCGCGAGAACATGGCCATCGTCGGCGCCACCGTGCTGACCGGAACGGGCGCCCGGATCGAGAACGGCGTGGTGATCGTCACCGATGGTCGCGTGGCGGCGGTGGGCGACGCCTCCACGCCGACGCCGGCCGGCCACCGGGTGGTGGATGCGCGCGGCCGCTACGTCACGCCCGGGGTGATCGACGTGCACAGCCACCTCGGCGTCTATCCGTCGCCCGGCGTGCAGGGCATGAGCGACGGCAACGAGGCCACCAGCCCGAACACCGCCCAGGTCTGGGCCGAGCACTCGCTGTGGCCGCAGGATCCGGGCTTCAACACCGCCCGCGCCGGCGGCGTCACGACCATGCACATCCTGCCCGGATCGGCCAATCTGTTCGGCGGACGCGGCGTGACCATCCGCAACGTGCCCTCCATCACCATGCAGGGCATGAAGTTCCCCGGCGCGCCCCATACGGTGAAGATGGCCTGCGGCGAGAACCCGTCGCGCGTCTACGGCGGCCGCAACCAGAGCCCGGCCACCGGCATGGGCAACATGGCCGGCTACCGCGCCGCCTTCATCGCCGCACGCGACTACAAGGCCAAGTGGGACAAGTGGCGCGAGGACGGCGAGGGCTCGCCGCCGACCCGCAACCTGCAGAACGAGACGCTGTCGGGCGTGCTGGACGGCTCCATCCTGATCCAGAACCACTGCTACCGCGCCGACGAGATGGCGCTGATGATGGATCTGGCGCGGGAGTTCGACTTCCGCATCACCACCTTCCACCACGCCACCGAGGCCTACAAGCTGGCGCCGCAACTGGCGGAAGCCGGCATCTGCACGGCCATCTGGACCGGCTGGTGGGGCTTCAAGATGGAGGCGCTGGACGGCATCGAGGAGAATGCGGCCCTGGTGGATGCGGCGCCCGGCGGATGCGCGGTGATCCATTCGGACGACGCCGAACTGACCCAGCGCCTGAACCAGGAAGCCGCCGCCGCCCTGTCGGCCGGTCGCCGCGCCGGCCTGAACATCTCCGAGGAGCACGCCGTCAGCTGGTTCACCCTGAACGCGGCCAAGGCCATCGGCATCGACAAGGAAACCGGATCGCTGGAGCCCGGGAAGCGCGCCGACGTGGTGATCTGGAGCGCCGATCCCTTCTCGGTCTACGCCCGCGCCGACCAGGTGTTCGTCGACGGCGCCCTGGCGTTCGACCGCAGCAATCCAGCCTACCAGCCGACCAGCGACTTTGAACTGGGCCAGCCGGGCTACGGCCTGTCCGCCGCCAACGTCCGTGGAGGAGCCCGCTGATGCGCATCTTGCAGATCCTCATGGGCGCCGCGGCCTCGCTCGCCCTGGCCATGCCCGCGTTGGCTCAGGAAACGGTCGCCATCGTCGGCGGCCGGGTGCTGACCGGAACCTCCGTGGTCGAGAACGGCACAGTGGTGATCTCGGACGGCCGCGTGGTGTCGGTGGGCCAGGGCGGCGCGCCCGCCGGCGCCCGCGTGATCGACGCGGCCGGCAAGGTGGTGGCGCCGGGCTTCGTCGCGGTGGACTCCGGATTGGCCGGGTCGGAGGTCGGCTCCGTCGGCGGGACCAACGACCTGGCCAACCGGTCCAACACCCTCAGCGCCGCGTTCGACGTGTCCTACGGGCTGGATCCCTGGTCCTTCACCCTGCCGGTTGCGCGGCTGGGCGGCGTGACCCGCGCGGTGGTGGTGCCCCAGCATCCGGGCTCATCGGGGGGCCATGTGCACGAGCACGACACCGCCGGCGCGGGCGAAGGCGGCTACCATGATCCGGGCCTGTTCGCCGGTCGGGCGGCCGTGATCCACCTCGGTCGAGGGACCGACATCCTGGTCAAGCCGCGCGTCGCCATGACGGCGCCGTTCGGCGAGGCCGGCGCCGGCGTGGCGGGTGGCGCGCGGGGCGCGGAATACACCCTGTTCAAGGAAACCCTGGCCGAGGTGCGGCTCTACGCCCGCAACAAGTCGGCCTATGAGCGGGCGGGGCTGCGCGACCTGATGCTTTCGCGCGCCGATCTGGAGGCGCTGATCCCGGTGGCGAACGGCGACATGCCGCTGATCGTCACCGTGCACCGCGCTTCCGACATCCGGCAGGTGCTGCGGCTCGCGCGCGAGGAAGGGGTCAAGCTGATCCTGGACGGGGCGGAGGAAGGCTGGCTGGTCGCCTCCGACATCGCGGCGGCCGGCGTGCCGGTGCTGCTGAACCCCGTTTCCAACCTGCCGGCCAACTTCGAGGTCCGCGCCGCGCGGATGGAGAATGCGGCGGCGCTGGACGCGGCCGGGGTGGTGATCGCCATCAAGGGCAACGAGGGCTCGGTCCACCGCGCGCGCGAGACCCGCTACAACGCCGGCAACGCCGTGTCGCACGGCCTGCCCTACGCCTCGGCCATCGCCGCGATCACCGTCAATCCGGCGCGCATCTTCGGCATGGCGGGCCAGTTCGGCCAGATCGCGCCGGGCGCGGCCGGCGACGTGGTGGTGTGGTCCGGCGATCCGCTGGAGCCGCTGAGCCAGCCCTCGGCGGTGTTCGTGAACGGGGTGGAGCAGCCGCTGGAAGCCCGCAACCTCCTGCTGCGCGACCGCTATCGGCAAGCGACGCCCATGCCGCCGGCCTATCGCAACTGACGGCGCAAAGGGGGCGGGACTTCGGTCCCGCCCTTTCTCTTTGCGGCGCGGCTGCGCTAAGCCCCTCTCATGACCACCCTCTTCATCGACGCCGACGCCTGCCCGGTGAAGGAGGAGGTGTATCGCGTGGCGCGACGCTACGGCCTCAAGGTGTTCGTGGTCTCCAACGGCTGGATGCAGGTTCCGCGCGGCGAGCCGCTGATCGAGCAGGTGGTGGTGGACGCCGGGCCCGACGTGGCCGACGACTGGATCGCCGAGCGGGCGTCCCCGGGCGATGTGGTGATCACCGCCGACATCCCTCTGGCCGACCGATGCCTGAAGGCCGGGGCGCAGGCGCTCAAGGCCAATGGACAGCCCTTCACCCCCGACAGCATCGGCTCGGCCCTGGCCGGGCGCATGGTGGGCGAGCATCTGCGCTCCATGGGCGTGGCGACCTCGGGCCCGCCGCCGTTCTCGGCCGCCGATCGTTCGCGTTTCCTGCAGGCGCTGGATCAGGCCGTGGTGAAAGCCAGGCGCGCCGCGCCATGACCCCGATCCCCGAAGAGGAACTGGAGTTCCGCTTCTTCCGCGCCGGCGGACCGGGCGGCCAGAACGTCAACAAGGTCTCGACGGCAGTGCAGATGCGCTTCGACGCCCGCAACTCGCCATCGCTGAGCGAGGGACAGCGCGCGCGGCTGATGAAGCTGGCGGGCAGTCGGCTGACGCTGGACGGCGTGATCGTCATAACGGCCACGCGCTTTCGCACCCAGGAGCGCAACCGCGCCGATGCGATCGAGCGGCTGCAGGCCATGGTCGACAAGGCGGCCGTCGCTCCGACCTACCGGGTGCCGACCCGCCCGACGCGAGCTTCCAAGGAGCGACGCCTCGTCGCCAAGGCCAGCCGCTCCAGCATCAAGAGCGGGCGCGGAAAGCCCCGGCTGGACTGAGGCCTCAGCTTTCGGCCGGGCGGAACAGCAGCAGGGCGATCTTGTCTTCGGCGTCGAAGCCGATCAGCCACTCGGTGACCTGGTTGTCGAAGGTGACGCGGAACAGGTCGGCGCCGTTCTCCTGCCCGCGCGCCTCAACCGTCTTGATCGCGCCGAAGCTCTTGATCAGGGGCGTGACCTGCGCCTCCTGCGCCCTGATCTTCGTGGCGAGATCGGCCGTGAAGTCGCTGTAGTCGAACCCCGTTCCCTGCGCCGCCGAGATCAGGTCGCGCAGCGCGGTCTCCGCGCGGGCCGTGTCCGGCGCCTGAGCGGATGAGGCGGGTGGAGCCGCGAGCGTCGGGACGGCTTGGGCGGCGCGGGGCGCGTCGAAGCTGTTGGGCACGGTTCCGGCGGCCACGCTTTGGGCCAGGACCGGCAGGGGCGCGGCGAGCAGGGCGGCGGCGATCAGCAGGGTCTTCATTTCGGCTCCGGCGGTCAGGACAGGTGCGGCCACAGGGCCAGGGCGAAGGCGCCGAGCGAGGCGACGGTCGCCACGATCACGCAGGCCGCCAGCCAAGGCGCGGTTCGGGGCTTTTCGATGACCACGGTGCGGACCTCCGGCTCCTCCTGGATACGGCGCGAGAGGGCGCGGGCGGCGGCCAGCACGTCCTGGAACGCATCGCGCGCCTGTGCCTGCGGACCCAGCTCCCGGCGGATCCAGCGCTCGACCACCGGCTGGGCGGCCTTCCACAGGTCGTGGTCCGGGTTCAGCCGGCGCGCCACGCCCTCGACAGACACCATGGTCTTCTGCAGCAGGATCAGCTCGGGCCGCAGATGCATGTCGAACAGGGCTGTGATCTCGAACAACTGGCCCAGCAGCCGGCCCATGGACACCTGACTGGCCGCGCGGCCGATCACCGGCTCGCCGACGGCGCGCAGCGCCTGCGCAAACGCCTCGACCGAGTGGTGCGGCGGAACATAGCCGGCCTCGAAATGCACCCGGGCGATACGGTCGTAGTCCCGGCTGATGAAGCCCCACAGGATTTCGGCAAGGTAGCGCCGCTCGGCCGGGCCCAGCCGCCCGACGATGCCGAAGTCGATGGCGGTCAGGTGCGCGGGCGCATTGGCGAACAGATTGCCCTCGTGCAGGTCGGCGTGGAAAGCGCCGTGATCCAGCGCCTGGACCAGAAAGGCGCGCACCACATTGTCGGCCAGCTGATCCTTGTCCAGCCCGGGCAGGTCCACCAGCGCCGGATCGGTCATGGGCGTACCGGGCGCCCACTCCAGCGTCAGAACGCGCTTGCCGACGCCGTCCCACACCACGGCGGGCGCCGACATGTAGCCGTCCTTGGCCATGACCTCGGCCATCTCGGAGGCGGCGGCGGCCTCCAGCCGCATGTCGAGTTCGAGCTCCAGCGAGCGGGCGATGGTCTCCACAAAGGCTTCGGGCTCGAGGCGGCGCGCCATGGGGATCAGGCGGTGCACCAGGCGCGCCGCCAGCCGCATGGCGTCCAGTCCCTGGGTCACCCGCCGCTCGACACCGGGGCGCAGCACCTTGACCGCCACGCGCCGCCCGTCCGCCAGATGCGCCGGATGAGCCTGCGCCAGCGAGGCGGCGGCGACCGGCTGGCCCAGGTCGATGAACAGCGCCTCGGCGGGGCGGCCCAGCGAACGCTCGATCTCTCGCCGCGCTTCCTCCAGCGGGAAGGGCGGCAGGCGGTCCTTGAGCCGGCCGAGGTCGCGAGCGAACTGGATGCCGAAGATGTCGGCGCGCGTGGCCAGGACCTGACCCAGCTTGATGGCGACTGGACCCAGGTGCTCGAACGCCTTGCCGACACGCTCGCCTGGGCGGCCCAGCTTGCCTTCGCGCGTGGCGAACATCTGGATGAAGCGGGCGAGCGGCCGCGCCCAGCGGGGCAGCAGCGGCGTGGCCTCGCGCGGGATCAGGGCGTCGTGGCGCACCAGCACCCACAGCCAGCCGATCAGCCGCAGCAGCGACCCGACCGGATCGTTCACCGGCATGGCCGGCGGCGGCTCCGGCGCGGTGCGGTAGGGCGGGCGCGGGGTCAGACGGCCCATCCGTGGTGAATGGCCGCCACGCCGCCGGACAGGTTGGTCACCGACACGCGGCTGAAGCCGGCCTGCTCGATCATGACCTTGAAGGTCGCCTGATCCGGAAAGCGACGGATGCTTTCGACCAGATACTGGTAGCTGTCGCGATCCTTGGCGACCCACTGGCCGATGCGCGGAATGGCGTTGAACGACCAGGCGTCATAGGCGCGGCGGACCACGCCGGTCGTGGGGCGCGAGAACTCCAGGCACAGGAAGCGACCGCCAGGCTTCAGCACGCGCCGCGCCTCGCGCAGGGCCTGGTCGATGTCGGCGACGTTGCGGATGCCGAAGCTGATGGAATAGGCGTCCACGCTCGCGTCGGGCAGCGGCAGGGCCATGGCGTCGCCGACGGTCCACTGCATCTCGGGCTCGCCGCCCTTCTGCACCCCGTTCAGGATCATTTCGGCGTTGTAGTCCAGCACGATCACGGAGGCGTCGCCGCCGCCGCGCCGCTCCTGCGCCGCGCGCGCCATCCTGGAGTAACGGCGGGCCATGTCGCCGGTGCCGCCGGCCACGTCCAGGATGGTCTCGCCGGGGCGGGGGTTCAGCTTGGCGGCGGCGGCGTCCTTCCACAACCGGTGGACGCCTGCGCTCATCAGGTCGTTCATCAGGTCGTAGTTGGAGGCGACGGAATCGAACACGCCGCGCACCATGCGCACCTTTTCGCGCGCATCCACGTCTCGGAAGCCGAAGGACGAGGTCTTGCCCGAGGGCGCGGCGTCGGGGCCGGGAGGGGGAGGGGCGGCGTCGCTCATGCAGAGGGGTTTAGCCGCTCGCCGCCCCGCCGTCATCCGGACGTTTGGCCCCATGCGCCATCAGGCTTGGCGCTTGGGGCGATGCGGGCTAGGCCTTTGCGAAACAGGCCGGGAGGAACCGCCATGACCGACGCGAGAATTGAGCTGGAGCAGGCGCTGGCGCAGCTTCCCGCCTGGAGCGTGCATGATGGCGACCGTCCGGCGATCACGCGTTCGCTGCGCTTCGCCGACTTCAACGCGGCCTTCGGCTTCATGAGCCGCGTGGCCCTGCTGGCCGAGAAAATGGACCATCATCCGGAGTGGTCCAACGTCTACAACCGGGTCGAGGTGCTCTTGACCACGCATGACGCGGGCGGGGTGACGGACAGGGACGTTCGCATGGCCCGCTTCATCGACGAGGCTGCGCTGGCCGCCGGCGTGCGCGAATGAGCGGCCGAGTCGCCGGCAAGCGCGTCCTGATCACCGGCGGCGCGGGCGGGCTGGGTCAGGCCATGGCCTGGATGATGGCGCGCGAGGGCGCCCGCCTGGCGATCAGCGACGTCGACGGCGCGGCGGCCGAACGACTGGCGCAGGCGATCAACGACGAGATCGCGGACGCGGCGGTCGCCTACGCCCACGACGTGCGCTGTGAGGAGGACTGGGCGCGGGTGGTGGAGGTGGCGGCGCGCGATCTGGGCGGCCTGTCGGTGCTGGTCAACAATGCGGGCGTGGGCGGGCCTCTGGCCTTCGCCGAGGACGACACGGTCGAGAATTGGCAGCGGCAGTTCGAGATCAACCTGCGCTCAGTGATGCTGGGCTGCAAGCACGCCATGCCGCATTTGAGGGCGGCGGCGCCCGCCGCCATCGTCAACATCTCGTCGTTGGCCGGACTGGTCGCGGCGCCCGGCATGGGGGCCTACAACGCGACCAAGGCGGGCGTGTGGATGTACACCAAGACCGTGGCGCTGGAGGCGGCCAAGAACGACTGGAACGTGCGCTGCAACTCGGTGCATCCGGTGTTCATCCGAACGCCCATCCTTGATCCCTTCACCGCCATGGCCGGCGGCGATGAGGCCAAGGCGCACGAGCGGCTGGCGCGCGGCATTCCGCTGAAGCGGATCGGAGAGCCGGACGACGTGGCCTATTGCGTGCTCTATCTGGCGTCGGACGAGAGCCGCTTCGTCACCGGGGCCGAGTTCAAGATCGACGGCGGCGCCACCGCCCAATAGGAAAAAACCGGCGGCCGCAGGGGCGACCGCCGGTTTCAAACGTCTGCAGGTCGAGGCGACCGCGCCCCGAGAAGGCGTCAGGCCGCGGCCGACATCTTCTTCAGCTGGGCGGCCAGGCGCGAGACCTTGCGCGAGCCGGTGTTCTTGTGGACCACGCCCTTGGACACGGCGCGCATCAGTTCCGACTGGGCCTCGATGAAGGCGGCCTTGGCGGTGTCGGCGTCGCCGCCCGTCACGGCTTCCTGGAACTTGCGCAGGTAGGTGCGGACGCGCGAACGGCGCGCCTTGTTCACCTGGGTCCGGGCTTCGATCTTGCGGATCGCCTTGCGGGCGCCGGGGTTGTTGGCCATCGTCAAACCTATGATGCGGAAACGCCGCAGACCACCTGTCCACGGCGCGGAAATCTCAAGAGCGCGCGGCTATAGCGGAAAGCCCCGGGCGGGTCAACGCGCGTCCGACGGCATGGCCCCCGCGTTGATGGCGATGCGCCCGATCAGCCCCTTGACGATCAGGTCCAGAGCCGAGCCCTCGCGGTAGTCGGCGGCGGCGACGAAGTTGACCCGGTCCTCGGAGATCAGGCTGTAGACCTTTTTCTGGTCCCGCTCGTTCGACCGCGGATCATAGACGGCGATCGAGAAGCCGCCCTTGGTGTGCATCATCTTCATGGTCGGCACGTCGGTGTCGCCGTCGCCGATGAAGATCATCCGGTCGAACGGGATCGGCCGCTCGTCGTCGGGAATGAAGTGGTTGATGCGCTCGTGCTCCCAGTGGTTGCGCACCCCCTTGTTGATGCGGAACAGGTACTGGGTCTTGGTGGTGTAGTTGACGCCCACCGCCGGCCAGGCCGCTTCGCCCTTGTCGTCATAGACGTAGTGGGAGGCGAAGACGTGGGTCAGGGCGGGCCGGATCGGCGTGCCCTCGATCATCTCCTCCAGGCCGGCCGAGACGATGTAATGTTCGATGTCCAGATCGTAGCGGGCGCCGAAGGCGTTCATCCGCTCGAACCAGGAAAGGTCCTTCAAGCCTTCGAACAGCGCCACCTCGCGGCCGTGGTCCCGCAGGGTCTCGCGTGTGATCGGCGCGCCGTTCTGGCGGGCGTGGTGCAGCATCAGCTGCATGTACATCAGGATGCCGTCGCCGTCGGCGGCCTGGGTCAGGCGTTCGGCCTCGTTCCAGAAGTCGCCGATGCCCATCCCGACCGAGGGAATGAAGCTGACCTCCTGCATGTTGCCGCGCGCCAGCGTCCCGTCGAAGTCATAGATCAGGGCGGTCTTCAGCGGGCGGCGAGGCGAGGGCGGGACGTGCGTCATCCCGCCGCTTTACGCCTTGCCGGAGGCTGCGTCAGCCCTCGTCGCGGCTGGAGGACCGGCGCTGGCCGAAGGTGGGCGCCCGCTCCTTCTGCTGCGCCCAGTAGGCGGGACCATCGTCCGGCTTGAACATGGTGCGCGGCGTGCCGTTGCGGGCGACCACGGCGAAGGTGTTGGTGGACGCCTGATAGATCAGGGTGTCGCCGTTGGCGCGCTTCACCGTCTCGGCGTCCTTGGGCGGGCGGCGGGTGAAGGCCTCGATCTTGTCGGCGTAGTCCTCGGCCGACTTGGCGCCGAAGGCCGAGCCGTTGCGCTCGTACAGACGCGTCACCTTGGCGTCGGCGGTCTCGTTGCGCGTCGAGGTGACGGCCGGCTTCTCGGCCGGTTCGGCAGCCGCGACCGCATCCATGGGCTTCGATCCCGAGACGCCGTCCAAGGATGCGGCCTGCATCGGGCGCTCCCGCGTCTCCACCGCCGAGGCCTCACCGCAGGCCGCGAGGCCCAGCAGTCCCAATCCCGCAAGCGCCAGCGCCGCGATCCGAATGGTCATGATCCCTCTCCCTGTCCTGACCCGCCGAACGAGGTTAGGCACAGCTTGCGCGTTCCGGCAATGTTCTTTTGCGCGGCGGGGTCGGCCCGTCTAGAGAAGAGGACATGACCACCCTCCCGCTTTCCGACCGCAAGGTGCTGCTGATCGTGGGCGGCGGGATCGCGGCCTACAAGTCGCTGGAGCTGGTGCGGCTGATCCGCAAGGCGGGCGGAGCGGTGCGGGTGATCCTGACAGCGGCCGCCGCGGAGTTCGTAACGCCGCTGTCGCTGGCGGCGCTGAGCGGCCATCCTGTGCGTCAGAGCCTGTTCCTGCCCGACGACGAAACCACCATGGGCCATATCGAACTGTCGCGCTGGGCCGATCTGGTGGTCGTGGCGCCGGCGACGGCGAGCCTGATCGCGCGTGCGGCGAATGGCCTGGCGGACGACCTGGCCTCCACCACCCTGATCGCCACCGACAAGCGGGTGCTGTGGGCGCCGGCGATGAACGTGCGCATGTGGGAGCATCCGGCGGTTGAGGCGAACCTGGCGCGGCTGCGCGGCTACTCCGGCTTTCACGGCGCGGCCGTGGTCGGGCCGGACGAGGGTGAGATGGCGTGCGGCGAATACGGCCCCGGCCGGTTGGCCGAGCCGCCGGCGATCCTGCGCGCCATTGTCGATCTGATCGGAGGCGAGCGGCCGCTTGCGGGCCGGCGCGCGGTGGTGACGGCGGGGCCGACGTTCGAGCCCATTGATCCGGTGCGGGGCCTGACCAACCGCTCCAGCGGAAAGCAGGGCTATGCGATCGCGCAGGCGCTGGCGGACCAGGGGTGCGAGGTGACGCTGGTGTCGGGGCTGACCGCGCTCGCCGCCCCGCCCGGCGTGCGGCGCGTCGACGTGGAGACGGCTCTGGAGATGCAGGCGGCGGTGGAGGCGACGCTGCCCGCCGATGTGGCCGTGCTGTCCGCTGCGGTGGCCGACTGGCGCGTGGACACCATTTCCGGCGGCAAGATCAAGAAGGGGCCGGGCGGGCCGCCGACGTTCGATCTGATCGAGAACCCGGACATCCTGAAGGGCGTGGCGGCGCCGGGACCGCGGCGTCCGGCGCTGGTGATCGGCTTCGCCGCCGAGACAGGGGACCTTGAGGCGAACGCGCGCGCCAAGCTGTCGAGGAAGGGCTGCGACTGGATCGTGGGCAACGACGTGTCCGAAGACGTGTTCGGCTCGGACGGCAACGCCGTGACGCTGGTCACGGCGGACGGGGCGGAGACCTGGCCGCGCCAGTCCAAGGTCGAGATCGCGCGGGCGCTGGTCGGCCGCATCGTCGAACATCTGAAGGAAGACCGATGACCGCTGTCCAGCTGGAACGCCTGCCGCATGGCGAGGGGCTGCCGCTTCCGGCCTATGAGACGGACGGCTCGGCCGGCATGGACCTGCGGGCGGCGGTGGCGGACGATCAGCCGCTGGTGCTGGAGCCCGGCGGAAGGGTGCTGGTCCCCACAGGCTTCTGCATCGCGCTGCAGTCGGGATTCGAGGCGCAGGTGCGGGCGAGATCCGGGCTGGCGCTCAAGCATGGGATCATCTGCCCGAACGCGCCCGGTACGGTGGACAGCGACTATCGCGGCGAAGTCGGGGTGATCCTCGCCAACATCGGCTCGGAGCCCTTCGTGATCCGGCGCGGCGAGCGGATCGCCCAGCTGGTCATCGCCCGGCACGAGCGCGCCGAGTGGGTCGAGGTCGAGGCGCTGGATCAGACTGCGCGCGGCTCGAGCGGCTTCGGTTCGACGGGACGATAGGCGATGGAGGCTCTGGTGGATCGCATCATCGAGGCCTTGAGCAGCGTCTTTTCGCTGGCGGGGGCGGGGTTCGACGGGGTCAATCAGGCGCTCGGCCTGGTGATCGCGCTGGCCGCGGCGCTGATGACGTCGTCGTGGCGGCGGCTGCCGGTCTCGGCGGTGGGCGCCGTGGTGGTGCACCTGCTGTTTCTGGCCATGCTGCCGCTGGCGCGCGGCGGATCGTTCGCCTTGCCGCCCGTTCTGTCGGGCGAATTCTGGATCGGCGCGGCGGCGCTGTTCCTGGGCTATCTGATCGTGATCGCCATCTTCTTTGTGTTGAAGTCGGTGCTGACCGGCGCGCCGGTGGGGCGGGGACCCGGCCGGCGTCGGCGGCTGAGGTAAGGCTCAGGCCTGACGAAAGCCCAGCACGTCCTGCATGTCGTAGAGGCCGGGACGACGCGAGCGCACCCAGGCGGCGGCGACAACCGCCCCCTTGGCGAACAGGCTGCGGTCGATGGCCGAGTGGCTGAGGGTCAGCACCTCGTCCTCCGAGGCGAACAGCACGGTGTGCTCTCCGACGATGCCGCCTGCGCGGGTGGTCGAGAAGCCGATCTTGCCCGCCTCGCGTTCGGCGCCCACCCCGTCGTAGGGAGCGGCGCGCAGATCCTCCAGATCGGCCCCGCGCCCGGACGCGGCGGCCTCGCCCAGCATCAGGGCGGTGCCGGACGGCGCATCGACCTTGCGGCGGTGGTGAGCCTCGGCGATCTCGATGTCCCAGTCGGCGGCGTCCAGCCGCATGGCGGCGTGCTCCACCAGGCCGATCAGGATGTTCACGCCCAGGGAGAAGTTGCCGCTCTTGACGATGGCGATGCGCTCGGCCGCCCTGTCCAGTTCGGCCTCCTGCTCGGGCGAAAAGCCGGTCGAGCCGATCACCAGCGCCGGCGCACCCTGTTCCGCCGCCCGCCGCGCCAGATCGACCGACGCCTCGGGCGTCGAGAAGTCGATCACCACGTCGCACAGCGACAGGTCCGCCGTCTCGCCCCAGTCGAAGCGCGCCGAGACGACCACGTCGTTGCGCGCATCGAGGACCTGGGACACCGCGCGGCCCATCCGGCCCCGGGCGCCGGAGATGCCGGCGTGGAACATGCGCTTATGCGTTCTCTCTCGATCCGTCCGCGTCCTGATTGCCCAGGATGTCGGCCCAGAAGCGTTTGGCCTTTCCAGCAAAGCTGGAGTTGCGCGGGTTCTGCGCCTCGCCGAACGACTGCGCAAGCTCCTGCATCAGCTCCTTCTGGCGGGCCGTCAGTTCGGTCGGCGTCTCCACGAACAGCTCGACCACCAGGTCGCCGCGCGTCCGGCCGTTCAGGTGCGGCATGCCCTTGCCCTTGATGCGCACCGTCTTGCCGGTCTGGGCGCCGGCCGGAACGGTCACGCCGGCCTTGCAGTTGCCGTCGCAGGCCTCGGACACCAGGCAGGGCGCGTCGATCTCGCCGCCCAGCGCCGCCACCGTCATCGGCACCGGCACGGTGACCAGCAGGTCCAGGTTGTCGCGTTCGAACAGCTCGTGCGGCTGAACCGACAGAAAGACATAAAGGTCGCCGCGCGGGCCGCCGCGCTGGCCCGCGTCGCCTTCGCCCGACAGGCGGATGCGCGAGCCGTCGTCCACGCCGGCCGGCACCTTGAGGCTGAGGGCGCGGGTCTTACGGACCTGGCCGTGGCCGTGACAGGCGGTGCAGACGTCGGCCTGCGCGATCTTCTGGCCGGCGCCGCCGCAGGACGGACAGGTGCGCTCGACCTGAAAGAAGCCGTTGGCCTGGCGCACGCGTCCGGCGCCGTGGCAGGTCTGGCAGGTCGAGGCCTTGGCGCCCGGCTTGGCGCCTGAGCCCTCGCAGACGTCGCAGGTCGCGGTGGAGGGAATGGAGATCTCCCGCTCGGCCCCGCGATAGGCCTCCTCCAGGGTGATCTCGAGGTCGTAGCGCAGGTCGGAGCCGCGACGCGGACCGCCCTGGCTGCGGTTCTGGCGACCGCCGAACGCGTCCCCGAAGGCGTCGCCGAACACCTGGGAGAAGATGTCGTTGATGTCGGAAAAGCCCTGCTGGCCGCCGCCGAAGCCGCCGCCCGCGCCGCCGTTCACGCCCGCATGGCCGAACCGGTCGTAGGCCGCGCGCTTCTGGTCGTCGGACAGGACGGTGTAGGCCTCGGAGATTTCCTTGAAGCGGGTCACCGACTCTTCCGAGCCGCCGTTGCGGTCGGGGTGGTGGGTCATGGCCAGCTTGCGATAGGCGGCCTTCAGACCGGGCGCGTCGATCGTGCGCTCGACGCCCAGAACCTCGTAATAGTCACGCGCCATCTGGCGTTGGTCCCTTTTCGTTTCTCGGCGAACCCGCGGCCGCGCCTCTGATCGAGCGCCGGCCGACACGGGTTTTTCCGTCCCGGCTGAGATGGGCGCCGGGGCGTGTGATGCAACCTTCATGAAAGGGCCCCGCCTATCGTGTGACAAGCGGGGCCCCATCATTTCAGCGACCTGTTGCGGATCAGGCGCTCTTCTTGTCGTCGGAGTCCGACACTTCCTCGAACTCGGCGTCGACCACGCCGTCGTCGGCCGGTTGAGCCGCACCGGCGTCGCCCGAGCCCTGCTGGGCCGCGTACATGGCTTCGCCCAGCTTCATCGAGGCCTGGACCAGGGTGTTGGTCTTGGCGCGGATGTCTTCCGGGTCCGTGCCGTCGCGCGCGGTCTTCAGCTCGGCCAGGCCGGTCTCGATCGCCGTCTTGTCGTCGGCCGAGACCTTGTCGCCGTGCTCGGCCAGCGCCTTCTCGGTCGAGTGGATCAGGCTGTCGGCGCCGTTCTGGGCCTCCACCAGGTCCTTGCGGGTCTTGTCGGCGGCGGCGTTGGCCTCGGCTTCCTTGACCATCTTGTCGATGTCGGCGTCCGACAGGCCGCCGTTCGCCTGGATTCGGATCGACTGCTCCTTGTTGGTCGCCTTGTCCTTGGCCGAGACGTTGACGATGCCGTTGGCGTCGATGTCGAAGGCGACCTCGATCTGCGGCATGCCGCGCGGCGCCGGCGGGATGCCCATCAGGTCGAACTGGCCCAGCATCTTGTTGTCCGACGCCATGGGGCGCTCGCCCTGGAAGACCCGGATCGTCACCGCGTTCTGGTTGTCGTCGGCGGTGGAGAAGACCTGGGACTTCTTGGTCGGAATGGTGGTGTTGCGCTCGATCAGCGGGGTGAAGACGCCGCCCAGGGTCTCGATGCCCAGGGTCAGCGGGGTCACGTCCAGCAGCAGCACGTCCTTGACGTCGCCCTGCAGCACGCCGGCCTGCACCGCAGCGCCCAGCGCCACGACTTCGTCGGGGTTCACGCCCTTGTGCGGCTCCTTGCCGAAGAAGGCCTTCACGGCCTCCTGCACCTTGGGCATGCGGGTCATGCCGCCGACCAGCACCACTTCGTCGATGTCCGAAGCCTTCAGGCCGGCGTCGGCCAGGGCCTTCTTGCACGGCTCGATGGTGCGCTGGACCAGGTCGTCGACCAAGGCCTCCAGCTTGGCGCGCGACAGCTTGATGTTCAGGTGCAGCGGGCCCGAGGCGTTCA
>ERZ501011.105-NODE-105-length-26870-cov-12.361738_pt1 | contig 26870 bp, 23 predicted proteins | sample MGYA00248833_ERZ501011 | MGnify/ENA primary metagenome ERZ501011 (study PRJEB25958, sample SAMN03398530) | human skin metagenome | study: EMG produced TPA metagenomics assembly of the Human Skin Microbiome Metagenome (human skin metagenome) data set. | reverse complement strand
GTCGACACCGACGTGCTCTACTTCACCGCCGTGCGCGATCGACGGCCGGATGCGTTGGGCGCCAACGGATGGGGGCGGTACGTCCGGGGGAGCATGACGAATGTCGACATCGACACCCACCACCTCGGGATGACCGAGGACGAGGCGATCAGACAGATCGCGGCCGTCCTCGACGATCATCTGACGCGCGAAAGTGCCTCGCGGAAAGCCGCTTCGGGGTTAGCGTTTTCTCACGATGATCGGTTCACCAACAAGAGATGAGGTCGTCCATGGACAAGAACGGCAAATCCGGCGCACACCGTTGCCCACGTCCGCGCGGTCGCCGCCCGGCGGGCGCCTTGCTCGGCTGCGCGTTGGCCGCGTCGCTCACGGTGACGGCCCCGGCCGTGGCCCAGGCGGCCTCACCCGGGGTGGCCCTGCCCGTCCCGGTGGTTCCCTCCTCATCGACGCCGGGAGCACAAACGCTGCCCGGCAACGCTTTCCGCATCGCGCAGATCGACGCCGCGCTGGTCTCGGATGCGGCGCCGGTGGTGGTCGGGTCATGGCCGGACGTGACGTCGGTCGTCCCGACACCGGGGCCGCGGCACCTACGGCCACTCGGTTCGGTGGCGGTGCCGGTCGCCGATGCAGGGGACCGGGTTCGGGTCGGAAACCTGGACCTGACCCGTCCGCGAGCGGTGTCGCCGCAACTGGCCGCGCAGATCTCGGCGGGAGCCGGTGAGATCGTCCAAGGAATCTCGGATGTGTTGCAGAGCAACGGGGTACCGGTCGCGCGGGCCGACCGGGTGGCCGAGCAGATGGTCGGTGATGCCGCGGTCGGTGGCGTCATCGGAGCCGGGGTGGCAGCACCCCTCGCCCTCGCGGTCGGCGGTGTGGTGGGTGCCCCCTTGGGTCTGATACTCACGTTGCCGTTGTGGCCCACGGGACTCGTCGTCGGACCCGTGGTCGGGACGGCTGTGGTCGCCACCCTCGTCGCGCTGCCCGCGGTCGCCGCCGGTGTCGCGATCGGCGCCGCGCACGGCTATGACAAGGGCTGGAAGGTGCCGGTCGACAAGCCGCGACACCTGCGCGCGGACGCCACTGAGGTGTCGGCCGAGCGGGTCGTCGTCCCGCATCAGCCGCGGCATGCCGCCCCGGAGCCGGTCGTACCGCAGGTCACCGGGCCGGTCGGCCGGCAGCTCGCCCCGACCCCCGCGGTGAAGCAGGTCGAACCCATGCGGAGTGTCGGGAGTGGTCCGGCGGACTGCTCCATAGTGCGCAAGATGGAGGTGGCGCTGCAGGGTGGCGTGATCGGAACCTGCTAGCCGTCACGCTCGCGGGAATCCCGTAGCGACGTGGGCCATGTGCGCTCTGTTGCTACAGGATTCGCGAGATCGCGTCGACGACGGTGGCGGCGAGACCGGCAGCCGTGTGCTCGCCGAGCTCGCCGCGCTGTTCGTCGGCGCGCATCATGATGACCGACTCCACCAGCCGGAAGGGGAGCAGCGTCCGCTTGTCGGTGGCGTCGCCGAGTGCCGCGGCCGCCAGGGCGGCATACGAGTCGGCCAATTCCTGGCGCGCCGAACGGAATTCGACGAACCGCTGGTCAGCGACCTCGGGCAGCAGGTACAGGGCACCGAGGTTCCAGCGCGACTGTGCCAGCTGATCGACGTCGAAGCGCGCGAGCTCCAGCAGCCGCGCCAGCGCGGGCCCGTCCTCGTCGAGGAGTACCCGCGCGCGGTCGAGTGAGGCGACGACCGTCGTCTCCAGCAGCGTCGCGAGAATGTCGTCCTTGGTGCCGAAGTAGTGGTACATCGACGCCTGTCTGATACCGACCGCCTCGGCGATCATGCGTGTCGACGTCCCGGTGTACCCGTGGCGGGTGAACAACTCGGCAGCGGCGTCGAGGATCTCCTCGCGCGCGGTCTGCCCGCGGCGTCGGGCCGGCACCAGGCGCGGGCGACCGCGACCGGTCGGGGTCGGGGCCGTACTCGAGCCGGACGGCATGTCGTCTCCTCAATTGCGTCAACAGATCTCGCAACCCGGGCATCTTGTGACCCGGATTTCTCGACCCTAGCCGACAGGCCGCGTGCTTCGGCCGTTCGCGGACCCGCCGACCGGGGAAATCCCAGGCGCGTTACGCGGACGTAACGGGAGTTTTCACGACCGGAACAATTCTGTCAATCGATAGAAATCAGCGAGGGCTTACCTATCAGGTGACAGGAAACAGTGCCTGCCTCAACCGTGCTCAACGTGGAGCTTCTTCTCGGAAAGGAAGACCGCGCATGACCTCCACCCCCGAAGTGGCTCCCGCGGCATCGCCCTCCTCGGCCGCTGGATCATCGTCCGGCCCGGGCGCCGGAGATGCCGACGCACACGACCTCTCGGCACTCGGCTACGACCAGCAACTCCATCGTTCGCTCGGCAAGTTCGCGTCCTTCGCCGCCGGGTTCTCGTTCGTCTCGATCCTGACCACGATCTTCCAGCTGTTCGGTCTGGGTTTCGGTTTCGGCGGCCCGGCCTTCTTCTGGACCTGGCCGATCGTCTACGCCGGCCAGTTCCTGGTGGCGCTGTGCTTCGCCGAAATCGCTGCGCGATACCCGATCTCGGGCGCGATCTACCAGTGGTCCCGCCGGATGGGCGGCGAGGTCGTCGGCTGGTTCGGCGGCTGGTTCATGATGATCGCGCAGGTCGTCACCGCCGCCGCGGCCGCGATCGCGCTGCAGGTCGTCCTGCCGTCGATCTGGATCGGCTTTCAGATCATCGGCGACGACCCGACCCTCACCACCACGAGCGGTGCGGCCAACGCGGTGCTGCTCGGCTCGGTTCTGCTCGTGGTCGTGACCGCCATCAACTGTGTCGGCGTCCGGTGGATGAGCCGGGTCAACAGCATCGGCGTCGTCTGCGAACTCGTCGGTGTCGTCGCGGTGATCCTGGCACTGTTCACCCACGCCCAGCGCGGTCCCGACGTCGTCTTCGACACCGGCGTTCCCGGTCAGCAGCCCGGGTACATCTGGGCGTTCATCGTCTCCGGTCTGATGGCCGCGTACGTCATGGTCGGTTTCGGGTCGGCGGGTGAGCTGGCCGAAGAGACGAGGGACCCGCGCCGCGTCGCACCGCGCACCATCCGGATGGCGCTGACCGTCTCGGCCATCGGCGGCGGACTGATGCTGCTCGGCACCCTGATGGCGGCACCCACCCTCGATGAGCAACTCGCGACCGGCGGTCTGCCGTACGTCCTCGATTCCGTGCTCGGCAGCTTCTGGGGCAAGGTCCTGCTCGCCGACGTGGCCGTGGCGATCTTCATCTGCACCCTCGCCATCCAGACCGCCTGCTCGCGTCTGATGTTCTCCATGGCTCGCGACGGCCGGCTCCCGTTCTCGGCGCAACTGGCACATGTCAACAGCCGCACCGGGACCCCGATCCTGCCGTCGATCCTGATCGGTGTGCTCTGCATCGGCATCCTGCTCGTCAACGTCGGCAACTCGGCGATCTTCGCGACCCTCGCCAGCGTGTGCATCATCCTGATCTACCTCGCCTACCTGGCCGTCACCGGCCCGATGCTCTACCGGCGGTTCCAGGGCTGGCCGCATCGCGGCGGCCGGGACACGCCGGCCGTCGACGCCGGTGGCCGAAAGCTGTTCAGCCTAGGCCGATTCGGGATCGTGGTGAACGCCCTCGCGGTGCTCTACGGCGTCCTGATGGTGATCAATCTGGCGTGGCCGCGGGCCGAGGTCTTCGACCCGTCCGGTGAGATGCCGATCCTCCGCTGGGCCGGCCCCATCTGCATCGTGGCGACCGTCCTGGTCGGCATCGCCTGCTACCCCCGCGGAAAAGAACACCCGCGACCGGTGACGACCTCCCCGTCCGCCTGAGTCCGCTGCGACCCTCTACAACAAGGAGTTCCGAATGAGCACGATCACCGCGGCGGGTACCGGCACCACCACCGGCGCCCGCGAACACGCCCGCGCGCAGGCCGGCGCCATCACCGACAGCATGCCGGTGGTGCCGGCATCGGCCTGGCCCAACCCGCCCGCCGACGTCCCGGCCACCTCGCTGACCTGGGCGGAGACGGTGCCCGGTGGCCGCTACACCAGCAAGGTCCTGGCACGGGGGACCCGGTTGCGGCTCACCGATGTGGCCGGCGCGGCCTGCGCACATCTGCTGCTCTGGCGCGCCGACGCGCCGTGGGAGCGTCTCAACGTCGCCGACACCGTGAAGGTCCCGTGGCAGGCGTACCTGGGTGCGGGTCATCCGCTCCTCAGCGATCAGGGCCGCGTGCTGGCAACCGTGGTCGCCGACGATTCCGGTCACCACGACGCCCTGTGCGGTACCTCGACCCTCGCGGGCAATACCGCGAGATATGGAGCCGGGGAGGTGCATTCGGGTAGTCCGGCCGGACGTGAGCTGTTCACGCTCGCGGCCGCGAAGCACGGTCTGACACCCACGGATGTGGCGCCGTCGCTGTCGTTCTTCCACGGCGTCGCCGTCGACGCCGACGGGACACTGCGCTCGATCGGCAGCGCGGGCCCCGGGCGTGCGGTCGATCTGATCCTGCATCTGCCGTGCACGGTCGCGATCGCCAACACCGCGCATCCGCTCGACCCGTCGCCGCATTTCGACACCACCTCGCTGGAAGTGCTGGCGTGGCAGGCGAAGAGCGATCTCGACACGCTGCTGGCCGAGGTCGCCGGCACCGACCCCGAGTACCAGCGCGCGGTCGCCAACTCCGAAGACGTCTGGGCCGCGGCTCATCACTGAGCCGACCCGCAGAGAGGACCACCCATCGTGACCGAGACAAACACCGCACTCATCACCGATTTCGCCTCGGCGCCGGCCGCCGAACTCGCTCTCGTCCCCGGCACCGTCGTCGACGACGCGCATGTGGGCGACCGGGCTCCGTGGTCGGGCGTCGTCGCCGCCGGCGACGTGCTGACCATCGTCGACCTGCACGGCAACCAGGCCGTCGACACATTGTTCTACGCCGCCGCCGACACTGCCCAGCGGTATTCGGCCCAGGCGACGATCGCCGCGCAGGGCAACATCTTCCTCACCACCGGCAGCGTGATCCGTGACCACGACTCCACTCCGCTGATGACGATCGTGGCCGACGAGGTCGGCAACCACGACACCCTCGGCGGCGCCTGCTCGCAGGAGTCCAACACGCTGCGCTACGGCCACCACACCAAGCACCAGCACGCATGCGTCGAGAACTTCCTCATCGAGGGCAGCCGGCACGGCCTCGGCAAGGCCGACCTCGTCGGCAACGTCAACTTCTTCATGAACGTCCCCGTCGATCCCGACGGCTCGCTGGGGATCGTCGACGGGTTGTCCGCCCCCGGCAAGCGACTGGCGCTGCGCGCCGAGGTCGACACCCTGGTACTCATCTCGAATTGCCCGCAGATCAACAACCCCTGCAACGGATTCGATCCGACGGCGGTGCGCGTCATCGTCACCCGGCCGTCCTGACCTCCGTTCATCTCCACGCCCCCGGGCGTCGCCTGACTCCGACGAGGATCCCACCATCATGTCTGCCACCACCACGGGCGCGGTGACCGTACTGCGGTCCGGTCCGCTCACCACCATCCAGGACTGGCCCGGCCGGGTCGGGTTCTGGAAGGTCGGCGTACCCCCCTCCGGTCCGATGGACGACCTGTCCTTCCGGCTCGCCAACATCGCTGTCGGCAATCCGGGGACGGCAGCCGGTCTCGAGATCACGCTGATGGGGCCGGCCCTGCGGTTCGACCGGTCCGCGGTCGTGGCCGTCACCGGGGCTCCGGTCCCGGTGACGATCAACGGAACAGTTGCACCGCAATGGGTTCCGCTGACTCTCGAACCAGGTGACGTGCTCGACATCGGATCGATCGGCACCCTCGGCATGCGGGCGTATCTGGCGGTGGGGGGCGGGTTCGACGCCGCCGATCACCTCGGGAGCCGGTCCACCTTCACCATGGGGAAGTTCGGCGGGCTCGACGGGCGGGCGCTGGTGGCCGGCGACGATCTCGCGTTGCTGGGTGCGCCGGCCGGCGCGCCCCGGCGCATCCTCTCCGACGAGCAGCCGGCGTTCACCAACAGCTGGCAACTGGCGGTGACCGTCGGACCCCACGGCGCCCCGGAGTTCTTCACCGAGGACGACATCGCCGATCTGTTCGCGACCGACTACGAGGTGCACTTCAACTCCGACCGGACCGGTATCCGGCTGATCGGCCCCAAACCCCGGTGGGCGCGCGACGACGGTGGCGAGGCCGGTCTGCACCCGTCGAACATCCACGACACCGCGTACTCGGTCGGCGCCCTCGACTTCACCGGGGACACGCCGATCCTGCTCGGCCCGGACGGCCCGAGTCTCGGTGGATTCGTGTGCCCGGTGACGGTCACGACCGCGCAGCGCTGGAAGCTCGGCCAGCTGAAGCCGGGTGACACGATCCGGTTCGTCGCGGTGCGCGGTGACCGTGCGGCCTCGCCCGCCGAGGTCGGGCTGGGCCGGCGGGCGTGCTTCGTCGACGTCCTGTCGTCGGGCGGCGACGCCGACAACGGAATCCTGGGCACCACGACGACCGCCGACGGATCGACCACCGTCACCTACCGCCGGTCCGGCGACGACAACGTGCTCGTCGAGTACGGCGAGATGCACCTCGACCTGGCCCTGCGGGCCCGGGTGCATGCGCTGGCCGAGCGGATCGCCGCCGAGAAGCCGCGCGGGCTGGTCGATCTCACGCCGGGAATCCGCTCCCTGCAGGTGAAGGCGGACCCGGACGTGTGGTCGCAGGCGCAGATGCTGGAGTGGCTGACCGAATGCGAGAGCCAACTGCCGGCCGCCGAAGACCTCGTGGTGCCGAGCCGCACGGTGCACCTGCCGCTCTCATGGGACGACCCGGCCACTCGCGAGGCGATCGAACGGTACATGCTCGGCGTGCGGTCCGACGCCCCGTGGTGTCCGTGGAACATCGAGTTCATCCGCCGGATGAACGGCCTGGACTCCGTCGACGACGTGTACCGCACGGTCTTCGACGCGAGCTACCTCGTCCTCGGCCTCGGCGACGTCTATCTCGGTGCGCCGGTGGCCGTTCCGCTGGATCCACGCCACCGCCTGGTCACGACCAAGTACAACCCCGCCCGCACCTGGACCCCGGAGAACGCGGTGGGTATCGGCGGCGCCTACCTGTGCATCTACGGCATGGAGGGCCCGGGCGGTTATCAGTTCGTCGGACGGACAACCCAGGTGTGGAATCACCGGCATCCGTTGCCGGCCCCGGGTTTCGATCCCGAACACCCGTGGCTCCTGCGGTTCTTCGATCGAATCCACTGGTATCCGGTCAGCGCCGAAGAGCTCCTGGACATGCGGGCCGACGTCGCCGCCGGGCGCGGCGACAGCACGAAGATCGTCGACGGTGAGTTCTCGCTGGCCGCGCACCAGCGCTTCCTCGACGAGCACGCCGGCGACATCGCGGCTCGCCGGGAGACGATGGAGATCGCCCGTGCGGAGGAGCGCGAGAGATGGTCGGTGCAAGGTGAATTCGCTGCGCGAGCGGCCGGTGTGAGCGTGGCCGACGGCGGAGCGTCGGAGAACGCGGACGACGAGGAGCGGGTGGCATGAGCAGGATCGACGAGGTGTACGCGCGGATCGCCGAGGCGGATCGTCCGGAGGTGTTCATCACGCTCCGGCCCGAGGCCGAGGTGCGTGCCGAATACGAGCGGTCCGTCGCGACCGGCGGCCCGCTGGCGGGCATTCTCCTCGCGGTCAAGGACAACGTCGACGTCGGCGGTCTGCCGACCACCGCCGGGTGTCCCGGTTTCGCTTTCACCCCCGAGGCCGATGCGCCCGCGGTCGCCGCCCTGCGTGCGGCCGGCGCGGTGGTGCTGGGCAAGACCAACCTCGACCAGTTCGCGACCGGACTGGTGGGTACGCGCAGTCCCTATGGTGCGGTGCGGGATTCCCGACGCCCCGACCGCATCTCGGGTGGATCGAGCTCGGGGTCGGCGGTGGCGGTCGCCCTCGGATTCGCCGACATCGCCATCGGGACCGACACCGCCGGGTCGGGTCGGGTGCCGGCGGGCCTGCAGGGCATCGTCGGTGTCAAGCCGACCCTCGGTGTCGTCTCCACCGACGGAGTCGTACCCGCCTGTCGGAGCTACGATGTCCTCACGATCTTCGCCGCCGACCTCGCGCTGGCCGACCGATCGGTTGCGGTGATGGCGAAAGCCGCTGGGACACGCCCCTTCCCGAAGTCCGTGCCCTACGCCGCGCCCGAACGCCCGGTCGTCGCCGTGCCCACCGAGCTGCCCGGTCTGGACGACAGGTGGCGCGCCGCGTTCGACGACGCGGTGCATCGTGCCGAGGCGGCGGGGCTCATGATCAAGACCATCGACCTGTCGCCGTTCCTCGAGGCCGCCCGGCTCCTCTACGACGACGCGCTCGTCGCCGAGCGATACGAGGCGGTGGGGGACTACCTCGATTCCGTTGCCGATCCCGGCGCCGCCGGTCTCGATCCGACGGTGTCGGCCATCATCGGTGCGGCGGACCGATTCTCGGCGGTCGACCTGTTGCGCGCCCGTCGTCGGCTCGCGGACCTTCGGGTGGCGGCGATGGAGCAGTGGGGCGATGCGACGGTCCTGATGGTACCGACCGCGCCGGCGCACCCGACGCTCGCCGAGGTCGCCGCCGATCCGGTGGGCGTGAACTCACGAATGGGCACATACACCAACTTCTGCAACCTCTTCGACCTGTGCGGACTCGCGGTGCCGGCCGGGACGGTCATCGAAGGAGACGGCAGCACAGCCCAGTTCGGCGTCACGTTCCTGGGCGTCGCGCATGCCGACGCCGTGCTCGTCGACGTGGCACGTCGCTTCGTCGGTGACGACTCGGTGGCGCCCTCCTGGGCGGAGCCCGACGATGCGATCGAACTCGCGGTCTTCGGGGCGCACATGCGGGGTGGGCCACTGACGCACGAGCTCAGCGAACGGGGTGCCCGGTGGGCCGGCGAGGTCACCACGACCCCGTCGTACCGTCTGGTCGCACTCGACACGACCCCGCCCAAACCGGGACTGATCCGCGATCCCGAGGCCGGCCGTGCGATTCGCGGCGAGGTGTGGACGCTCGCCCCGTCGGCGCTGGGGGAGTTCCTGGCCGCCCTGCCCGAGCCGATGATGCTGGGCAAGGTCGAGATCGCCGCGGGGGAGAGCGGTTCCGCCCGCTGGGTCGTGGGATTCGGGTGCGCCGCCGACGCCGGTGCCTCCGGTCAGGGTCTCGACCGCGACCGCTGGTAGGAGTGGGACGTCTGACCAGAACCGCCGATTCGTGCCATTTCCTCCGATCGACCATCTGTTCACCGAGCGTGGTGATTCACTTACTCAGCTCGGGCGGTCGGGGAGAAGAGGGTGGGACGGATGACCAGGTTGGGGCGCAGCGGAATTCAGCGATCGACGAAGGTCGCTCGACGCGAGAACCGGAAGCAGCGGCGGCAGCATCGTGCGATCGCGGGGGCGGCCGCGTTGGCGACCGTCGCCGCGATCGGCGCCGGACAGGTCGCGGAACCGGCGGTGGCCGAGGCCGCGGTGATACCACCGGCGATCGGCGAACTCGACGACTGGCTGAACGGTTTCAACAGCGGAAACCCGCTCGGCGGTCTGATCTCCGAGATCGGGAACGGCGCGCTCGCCGACATCGCGGAGCAGTGGCGCATCCAGAGCTGCGTTTCCGGCGGCGTCCGGGACGGGGCCGACTGCTCTCAGTCGAGCACCGAGCTCGGCGGCATCGGACTCGCCGTCGTCCTGCCCGACCGCATCGAGGTGGTGCCGGTCGCGATCTACGATCCGGTCAAGCAGGTGTTCGACACCGTGTCCGGTTCGGTCCTCGGCGACATCCTCCGCTTCCTCGGCATCGACCTGCCGCCGACGATGACCGACGGCCCCGCCACCGAGGGCTCGGCGACGGTCGCCGGGAACGGCTTCCAGTTCGCGCTCGCATACCGTGGCGGAGACGCGACTGCGACATCGTATCTGCCGCTGAGCATCGCGACCGCGGGGGCGAGTGACGGACGGACGGCGAGGTCGTTCGCACTGATCGGGATGGCACACGCGTGGAACACCGGGCCGCTCGACGTCACGGTCCTCGGCGAGACGATCACGACGATACCCGGCGTCAAGGGTGTGGGTTGCTATGGCGGCCTCACCGGTGCCTATGCCGACGGCGCCGGAGCCTGCGCGAACGTGCTGGGCACCTTCGACTTCCGGTGGCAGCAACCGAACGGCGAACTACAGTTCGCGCTCACTGACCCGACAGCGTTGATCGCCGATCCGGGAGGGGTTCTCGGCGGACTCGGCGCCGACGTTCTCGAGGGTCTGCTTGCCGGTGTCCTGAGTGGCTCCGGAATCGACTTCGACGGCGACTGGATGTCGCTTTCCAAGGACTTCGCCCGCCTGAGCATCGGGGGCGATTACGACCTGTTCAGCGGGAACTTCCTTCGGCTGACGAGCGATTACGGATTCACGGCTCCGATCACCGTCGACTGGCTGGGTTCGACCGTCACCTTCCGCCCGCTGGTCGAGGTCAACGGCGAGCTCCGGCCGAATCGGCTGGGCCTGCCGGTCATCGAGTTCGGGCAACTCGACACCGGCGAACTCGTCCCCGTTATCCGCATCCCGAGTTACGAGTTCCCGTTCGGTCTGCCCGCGACCGAACCGATCGGCAACGAGGCAATCGGCTCCGGGGCGTCGAACACCGTGGCGCGCACGATCATGTCGATCGTCGATGCGTCTGCGGAGCCGGCCGCCACCGACGATGAGACCGACGAGGCCGATAGCTACGTCGGCAAGCACCGCTCGGCGGAGAACTCCTACGTCGGCAAGCACCGGGCGCCGGCGGCCTCCGAAGAGGGTGGCGTCGGGAACTCGGATGCCGGAGACTCCGACGCGCCCGAGCCCGGCGGCTCGGACTCCGACACCTCGGATCCTGACACTTCGGATTCCGACGGAGCCGGTTCCGACGCCGCGGACTCCGACGCCGCTGATCCCGACACCTCTGATTCCGATGGCAACGACTCCGGTAGCGACTCGGACTCGAGCGCCGATTCCGATTCCGGCAGCGATTCCGAAGATGCCGCGGCCTGATCCGAAAGTGTTCCAGGCTCGCTGCGCTCTGAGGGGAGGGGGCCGGGCCGGGGCTGACTCACCGCCTGGCTATTGGTTGCTGTGAAGGCGGGAACGGTTGATCTCAAGTGCAGCTTCGATCCCCCCCCGGGACCCCAGGGATCTCTCGCGAAGAGATTGCTACTGATCATCTTCCGCGACAGTGCCCCGGTGGGCAGGGGTTTGTTTTAACACTGTGGAGTTGTCAAGGGTCGTGTGGCGTCGGGGTCGATGCCGGAGGGCCTGTGGGGCAAAGGCGGTTACGCGAGTGCGTCGTCGAGTCGCATGGTGCGCCGGTTGTAGGCCGGCCGGGGTAGACGTTTCGGGTCGATGTCAGCGGGCGGGATGAGCCAGGGATGACGGTCGGGACCCATCACGACCTGCCAGCCGTGGTGGTGGACCTGGGTGTGACAGCGCTGGCAGAGCAGGCACCCGTTGTCCAGATCAGTAGCGCCACCATCAGCCCAGGGGATCAGATGGTGAACTTGCGTATGTGCCGCTGGGGCACCACACTTCACGCAACACATATCCCGCACGACGATCGCTTGCCGCAGGTGATGCGGGAACAACCGCTTCGTCGTTCCCATCCGCAACGGCACCCCCTCACTGTCGAGGACGATGTCGGCCACCGCGCCGTCGCACGAGAGTTGTTGTGCTGTCGAGCCTGTCACTGCTCCGACCCACGGCAACCTTGCCTGTCCAACGCCATCAGCAGGAATGGTGATGAGTAACTGCGTTCGCGGTGCGCCCGCAGTGGTCATCGCTGCACCGATCGCAGCCTGGTCTAGAAGGAGTTCCAGACCGTCCGCGCGGCGTTGGCCGGCATCGCGGCGGTCGTCGGCGCCGTCGGGTTCGGGGCGCGGGCAGGAGCGTTCGTCGATCATCGACAGGAACTTCTCCCCGATCACTGCGGTTACGTCTGCGGTGATCGCGACCCGGCCTTCGTCGGTCACCCTGGTGTGCACAGTGTTCAGCGACGCATCATCGGCTGCCGCAACCGCGTGCGGATCGTCAACGGCGACCCGCATGGCGATACTGCGGGCGTGAGTGTTGATCTCGGCGGGGGTGGCCCCGGAGAACGCCTGCGCGAGCAGCTCGCTCTCGAACACCGACCGGTCATCGTCGGTCAGCGCGGGCGCTGCCTGTTTGGCGATGGACGCGATGCCGCGGACCACGGCATCGACACACTCGGCCGCGAGATACCCGTCGGCGGCGCAGTCGGCGACTTTCGGCAACACCCTGAGGCTGCCTGCGATCCGTGCACCGCGGTGCGCGGCCGTCGGGGGTAGGCCCATCTCGATCAGCCAGGATCGGGTCGTCGACCCTGCTCGCGCCGGTGCCCCCGAATCCTCCAACAGGGCGATGTGGACGGCGATCTGGTGATCGAGGACGTTGCGCAGCACGCGTAGTTCGTCGAGTCGCTCGACCGCCGCGCGACCACTCCCGTCGTCGGGTGGGGGTTGCAGACCGATGAGGGTGTCGCGGAGCTCGGTGATCGAGGACATGAGACCAAGGTACTCGCCAAAACGTTCGACGACGAGGTTTGTCCACAACCTATCTGCCGTCGAATCGAGCTGTGCGGCAACCTATGTCACAAGAACATCAGTGGTGAACCGCAGTGAACCGTGGTGAACAGAAACCCCAACAGTCGCAGGCTGTTGATCGAACAGGGTTGTCATCACCACTACGCAGCCGACAACAGGAGCGGGTACAACGCCGAGGATGTGCAACGAAACAGCCGACTGCCCGCGCATGTTCCCTGAGCCCAGCCGAGTCGCACCGCATCGGCAGACGAAAGCGGGTCGCGACCCGGAAGACCGCCGGCTCCGTCATCTGTGCCATCGGATCGGCAACCTGATCAACGCCAACCTGCCATACACCTACGGTCAGTAATCGGAATCCGCGACGTTCCATCCGTCCTCGGTTCCGTGGGTCAGTCGTAGAACGGTTGGCGACCGTAGCGGTCTGCGGTCACGACATCGATGTCGTTTCGCAATGTGAGGTCGCGGATGGTGGCTGTGTTCGCCCCGATCCCGGCCCAGTGAGGATCGGTGTCGCTTGCCAGGCACCAGGCATGGTCAGCGGGCCATACAAAGGCCGGCGGGTCGTGAAACAGCGCAGGCGTTTCGTGTGTCAAGGGCTCCTCCCACGCCTTGAGGTCGGACAGTGTGCCGACGTAGAGGTGGTAGCCGCGGTTGGGGATGTACATCCGAGGGCCACCCGGTAGAGGGGACGCGACACCTGAATAGCCGGCCCAGATCGCGAAGTAGCACTCGTCGGAGCTGCGCGTCGCCGCAGCCAGGGCTCTACACGTCCGGGCGACGATAGCGTGCTCGTAGCCCTCATAGGCGGGCTCTGTGAAGTCCTGGCTCGGAACGCTCTGGTGAGGACGGTCTGGATCCGGTATGAAACGGACCCGTGCGTAGGCCTCGAACTCAGGAGGGCCGAACAGCGCTAGAGCTTTCCAAGCCTGGCCCGACGCGACGTCGTCGGTCGCGTCACGACTTCGTGTGATCCAGTCCGCGGCTGAGACGTCAGCACAGAAACGCAGCATGCCACGACTATGCGCCGGACGGGGTTGCCGCGGCCATCCTTTGTGAGAACGCCGGGGCGTCTCATCTGATGCAATATGCAGTCGATTACTTCCCGGGTGAACCAGGTCAGACCAGACTTCGGAGCGAAGCAAGAAGTAGAAACCGCGGCCCTCCACATTCCACCAGAATGGAAGCCGCTGAACGGCATAGACATGTCAGACGGAGTAGACATGATCGGGTGGACCCGACATCGGTGCCGGCTCCGCCGCGGTCACCGACATCCTCGCCGACCCGCACACGTTCGCGTTGGACGTCCCGGCCGACTCATCGGGCAGAAACATCTGTCGACATCGGAGCGTGTGGCTGACGATATGGCTATTCGCTTCGCGGGCAGTTCGATGAGCTGAGAGCAGGGGTCAGGCCGCAGAGTCCCTGACCGGAACGGGGGCGATTTTCCGGGTCTGTCGCGATACGCGACTACCCTGGGCACACGACCCCGGGCCGTTCACGGACCGATCCGGGTGCAACCGACCAGGGAGGGCATCATGGCCATCGATCGGGACAAGAGCAGAGCGGTGTCGGAGGTCGTGCGTCAGCACCCGGCGATGAGCCTGGTCGCGGTGTCACCGGGCATCGCGGTGTTCGTGACGTTGCTGCTGCTCGACCAGACCTTCCTGGCGATCCTGTTCCTCGTCCTGGCCGTCGGCGGGGGCGCATACCTGCTGACGCGCAAGCGCTGACGGTGTCGCCTGTTCAGCACCCGCGGCGGGCTGGGCGACCCCGCTACAGTGGTGCCCAACGAGCACCCGGCAGGGTCGAGGAGAGCGGTGAAGGGAGTCGGCGTCGTGGGCACTGAACCGGGTCGGGGCGCCTGCGCCGGACGGACTCCCGGGTTGCGGACGAGTCGGCTGGGCGGCTGACCATGTCCACCCGCGTCGATGCCTACATCTGGGCCATCCGTCTGACCAAGACCCGATCGGCGGCGGGCGCCGCGTGTCGGGGCGGGCACGTCCGCGTGAACGGGGTGACCGCCAAACCGGCCCAGCCGGTGGTGCCGGGTGACGAGGTCCGCGTACGGCTCGCCGGACGGGAGCGCATCGTCGAGGTCACCAGGACGATCAGTAAACGGGTGTCGGCGCCGATGGCCGCCGAGTGCTTCATCGACCGGTCTCCGCCGCCGCCGCCGAAGGAGATCCTCGCGAGTCAGCCGCGCCGCGACCGCGGTGCCGGTCGGCCGACGAAACGTGAACGGCGTCAACTGGATCGGCTGCGCGACGGCACCTTCCTCATCGCGGTACTGGCAGCGATCACGCTTCTCGTCGGCGCCTGCTCGGACGACGAGCCGACGTCGGATCCAAACACTCCGAACACGCCCGAGGCGCCCGCCCAGGCCGGTTCCGGACCGTTCTTCGGCGAATGCGGCGGCGTGTCCCTCGAGGAGGTGGTCCGCATCACCGGGTTCGGTGGGCTCACCGAGACCGTGAACAACACCTCGGTGTGCGAATGGGACACGACCGGTTCGAGGACGGGTGCCGTCGCCTCGTTCAACTGGTATCGCGGATCGCCGATCGGTCGTGAGGAGGCGAACGTGAAGTTGTCGCGCGACGTCACCAACAGACTCGAGATCGACGGCCACGAGGGATTCATCGGTTACACGCAATCAGGTCAGATCTGTGAGGTCGGCGTCGGTTTCGGCGCGGACTTCTTCGAATGGTCGATCCGCGGCGACGCGGCGACACCACGGCCGATCGACGAGATCTGTGACGCCGCACGCGAGCTGGCGACGCTGTCGATAGAGCGTGCGTCGTGAAGCGCGCCCTCATCGTGATCGCCGCGCTGCTGCTGGGACTGACCGCCCTGGCCGGGTGTGCGCGCACCGTCGACGGTGAGGCGGTGCCGTTGGGGGCCGCGGACCAGTCCGGCAGCAGCGACATCGACACCGACCAGTTCGACCGGCTCTTGCTCGAATGCGATGTGCTACCCGACGCGATGATCGCCGATGTCGTCGCCGGCGGCGGGTTCGCCGAACGGTCGTTCAGCGGGGCCATCTGCCGATGGCTGGTCTCCGGCACCACCGACGTGGTGAGTGTGACGTTCAACTGGTTCGAGTGGGGCAACGTCAACGTGGAGAAGGAGACGGCCAAGAAGCTCGGTTTCCAGACCGAGAACATCAAGGTCGCCAGCCAGTCGGCGTTCACCCAGCGCAGTCCCGACCGGCCGGGCGTCTGCGGTGTGACCGCCCGTGCGCCGAGCCGGGGCATCTTCACCTGGTTCGTCGAACCTCGCAGCGCGCCCCAGGGCGATCCGTGCGAGGCGCCGATCAAGCTGATGGAGTTGCTGCTCCAGGGCGGTCAGTAGAAGTTGCTCACCCCGGGAGCGGCCCGACGACGACGCTGGCCGCGACCACGAGTTCGTCGCCGGTGCCCGGCATCATCAACCACACGGTGAGCCGGTCGCCCTCGCGCACCCGGCGCAGGACCAGCCGCGTGCCCGGCACGATGGGCCGGAGGTACTCGATGACCACCCGGTGCGGAGCGTCGACCAGGTCGGGATGCTCGACCAGTTCGTCCTCGATCGCCTCGAGGTAGGCGGCATTGTTGAGGTGCTTGAACGGGTCGAAGTCGGTGATCCGGAGAACGTGTTCACGGTCGGGGAAGTCGATGTCGGCGGCGTCGGGGGCCTTCTCGGGGTTCATCGACCGCCAGCGGAGGCGGTGCTCGTCGGTCATCGCCGACAGCATCGCGAAGGCGTCGTCGGACAGGCGTGACGGCACGCCCTGCTCGTTGACGTTGATCCAGAACGCCTCGGTCTCGATCAGGCCCGCGGGACGCGATCGGGGGTTGAACCGGTTGGTCTCGTGCTCGGCGGTGAGGCGCACGCGCATGTTGGTCCAGCGCGTCGACAGGGCACCGCACCAGCGCTGCGCGGTCACCGTACCCGGCCAGGTGATGGGCTCGATGACATCGATGATGGTCCGCCGGACGATCCAGAACGGGTCGGTCGCGCTGAACTCGGTTGCCTCGAGGTTGTCGTTGGCGACGTCCTGCAGGTAGCGGGCCACCGCATCGAGGCGCACACGCATGTCCTGATCGACGTCGCCGGTGCGGACGCGATAACCCACCTCGTAGAACTGAGCACCAGGCTTGCGATCCGGAAGTGATGCAACCGACACTGCTGGCGTAACCTGGCTCACTCGAGTCCCTCCGATAGGTCGCCGGTATCTTTGCGGCTAAGATACATTCAATCGGAAAAATAGAACACGTTCTACGTGTCGGATCACGAGGAAACAGCAGATGGCGCATGTGATTACCCGCCCATGTTGCAACGATGCCAGTTGCGTGAGCGTGTGTCCGGTGAACTGCATCCACCCCACGCCCGACGAGCCGGAGTTCCTGACGGCGGAGGCCCTCTACATCGATCCGGAGACCTGCATCGATTGCGGCGCCTGCATCGACGAGTGCCCGGTGGAGGCGATCATCCCCGACGATCAGCTGGACGAGCGTGACGAGCCGTACCTCCAGATCAACGCGGACTACTACAAGGACCACGACGTCGAGGGCGGCCTCGTGCCACCGCGCAAGGCCCCCAAGCTGCCCGAGAAGGAACTGCACGTGGCCGTCGTGGGTGCCGGGCCGGCGGCCTTCTACGCCGCGGAGGAGCTCGTCCGCAAACCGGCCATCAAGGTCGACATGTTCGATCGGTTGCCGACGCCGTACGGACTCGTGCGCGCCGGGGTCGCACCGGATCACAGCGCCACCAAGGGCGTGGAGAAGACCTTCGCCTCGGTGGCGGCGAAGAAGAACTTCAGCTACTACCTCAATGTCGAGGTCGGCAAGCACATCAGCCACGACGAGCTGGTCGCCCGCTACCACGCGGTGATCTACGCGGTCGGCGCCGCGACCGACAAGCGGCTGGGCATCGAAGGCGAGGATCTGCGCAATTCGGTCGCCGCGACCCAGTTCGTCGCCTGGTACAACGGTCACCCGGACTTCGCCGACCTCGACGTCGATCTGTCGGGCGAGCGGGCCGTCGTGGTCGGCAACGGCAACGTGGCACTCGACGTCGCGCGCATCCTCGTCACCGACCCCGACGAGCTCGCCAAGACCGACATCGCCGACCACGCCCTCGCGAAGCTGCGTGAATCCAACATCTCCGAGGTGGTGCTCCTGGGCCGCCGCGGCGTGGCGCAGGCGGCATACACCAACAGCGAGTTCCTGGCACTCGGTGACGTCGACGGTGTCGACGTCGTCATCGACCCCGACGAGCTGGTCCTCGACCCGGCCTCGGAGGCGGCGCAGTCCGACGACACGCTCGACTCGACGATCGCCACCAAGGTGCGTCTCGCCCGAGAATTCGCCGAGCGTCCGCAGACGCCGGGCAACAAGCGCATCGTGTTCCGGTTCCTCACGTCTCCCGTCGAAATTGCCGGTGACGGGGAAGTGGCTACGCTTACGTGCGTGCGCAACGCCTACGCCGACGCGACCGGGACAGTCGCGGTGACACCCACCGAGGATCGGTTCGACCTCGAGACCGGACTGGTCCTGCGGGCCATCGGTTACCGGGGCGTGCCGGTCACCGACCTACCGTTCGACGAGGGGCACGGCGTCGTCCCCAACACCGAGGGGCGGGTCCAGACCGCGGCCGACGGCGATGTGATGCCCGGCCTGTACGTCACGGGTTGGATCAAGCGAGGAGCGACAGGGGGTATCGGCATGAACCGCATCTGCGGTCAGGAGACCGCGCAGGCGGTCATCGCGGACTTCGTCGCCGCCGCGTTCGACGACCCCTCGACCTCGCGGGACGACGTCGCCGCACTCGTGGCCGACCGCGGCGCCAACCGCATCGACCTCACGGGCTGGAAGGCGATCGACGCCGCCGAGAAGTCCGCGGGCAGGGCCACCGGCCGGGTCCGCACGAAGTTCGTCAGCATCTCCGAGTTCGAGGCGGCTGCCACCGCCGGGGCGCAGTGACCGTGCGCATCGCACTGCTCTCGTACCGAAGCAAGCCGCACTGCGGTGGCCAGGGCGTCTACGTCCGCCACCTCTCCCGGGAACTGGCACTGCTGGGGCACAGCGTCGAGATCTTCTCGGGGCAGCCCTACCCCGAACTGGACCAGGTGGCCATCGACGCCGGGGTCACCGTCACCAAAGTGCCGAGCCTCGGTCTCTACGACGAGCCGGACCCGTTCCGGACGCCTCGTCCGGGGGAGTACCGCGATTGGATCGACGTGCTCGAGGTCGGCTCGATGTGGACGGCGAGCTTCGGCGAACCGCTCACGTTCAGCCTCCGGGTGGCGCGCCTTCTCAAAGAGCGCCGCGACGACTTCGACATCGTGCACGACAACCAGTGCCTCGGTTACGGACTGCTCGACATCCAGAAGGCCGGGTTCCCGCTGATCGCGACGATCCACCACCCCATCACCCGCGACCGCACACTGGCGGTGAAGGCGGCCAAGGGATGGCGCAAGATCAGTGCCTGGCGGTGGCATTCGTTCCTGCGCATGCAGGGGCGCGTCTCACGCCGTATCCCCGAGCTGCTCACCGTTTCCCGCAGCAGCGAGGTCGACATCCGCAAGGCCTTCGACATCCCGTCGGGTCGGATCACCACCATCCCGCTGGGGGTGGACACCGAGATCTTCACGCCGGCCGCCACGCGCGTTCCCGGACGTATCGTGTGTGTCGCCAGTGCCGACGCGCCGCTGAAGGGTGTCTCGTACCTGCTCGAGGCGGTCGCGAAGCTGTCCTCCGAGCGGGATGTCGAATTGGTACTGGTGTCCAAGTTGGACCCGAACGGTCCGTCCGCCAAGATGATCGAGGATCTGGCGATCGGCGATCGCGTCTCGGTGGTGTCCGGCCTCGAGGACTCCGAGATCGCCGGCCTGCTCGCCTCCGCCGAGGTGGCGTGTGTGCCCTCGTTGTACGAGGGGTTCTCGCTGCCGGCGGTCGAGGCCATGAGTTGCGGAACGCCGCTGGTGGCAACCCGGGCCGGTGCGATCCCCGAGGTCGTCGGCACCGCCGAGGAGGCAGCGTTGCTGGTGCCGCCGCGGGATTCCGGACGCCTGGCGCAGGCGATCGGCCGGCTCCTGGACGATGCCGATCTGCGGACGCGTCTCGGCGACGGAGGTCGTCGACGCGCCGAGGAGAACTACAGCTGGGCAGCGGTGGCCGCGAAGACTGCGGCTCACTACGAAACCGTGCTCGCCGGACATCGGCGGGCAACAGAAGGGACATCGAGTGCTCACAGTTGATTTCGACCGGCTTGGCGTTGGACCGGGCACCAAGGCGATCGACATCGGGGCGGGGCAGGGTAGGCACTCGTTCGAGATGTTCCGTCGTGGCGCGGAGGTCATCGCCTTCGACATGTCCGAGAGCGACATGTCCGACGTCGGTGAGATGTTCGACGCCATGATGGCCGAGGGTCACGTGCCCGCGTCGGCCAAGGCGCGCGCCGAGGTCGGGGATGCGCTTCGACTCCCGTACGCGGACAACAGTTTCGACGTCGTCCTGATGAGCGAGATCCTCGAGCACATCCCGACCGACGAGGGCGCGATCAGTGAGATGGTGCGCGTGCTGAAGCCGGGTGGCGTCGCCGCGGTCACCGTGCCCCGGTACTGGCCGGAGAAGGTGTGCTGGGCCCTGTCGGACGAGTACCACGAGGTCGAGGGCGGACACGTCCGCATCTACAAGGCATCCGAGCTCGCGGGCAAGTTGCAGCGAGCCGGACTCGAGGTCACCGGCACCGACCACGCCCATGCCCTGCATGCCCCGTACTGGTGGCTGAAATGCGCTGTGGGAGTCGAGAACAACGACAATGTCCTGGTGAAGGGCTACCACCAGCTGTTGGTCTGGGACATGATGAGCAAGCCGTGGCTGACCCGGGTCGGCGAGCAGGTGCTCAACCCGCTCATCGGCAAGTCGGTGGCCATCTACCTGCGCAAGCCCGAGACCGCCACCGCGTCTTCATGACGGGGTCCTCCAGGACGGGAGCCCCATGACGGCCGTCCCGGCGATCCCCGGTGTGGTCACGGCCGAGCAGATGCGGGCCACCGGTGCCGCGATCGTCGGCATGCAGGAGGCCGACGGTGCGTTGCCGTGGTTCCCGGGCGGGCAGACCGACCCGTGGGACCACATCGAATCGGCGATGGCGTTGTCCGTGACCGGGTTTCACTCCGAGGCAGAGGCGGCTTACGAGTGGTCGCGGCGTAAACAGCGCGACGACGGGTCGTGGCCGATCCGCACCGTCGTAGGAAAGGTGGAGGACGCCGGCACCGACAGCAACTTCTGCGCCTACATCGCGGTCGGGGTCTGGCATCACTATCTGATCACCGGTGACGACGCCTTCTTGCAGAAGATGTGGCCGGTGGTCTGGTCGGCGATCGACTGCGTGCTGCGCTTCCAGCGTGAGGACGGTGCGTTCCGCTGGGGCGGCGACCACCGGACCGGAGCGATGTTCGGTGAAGCGCTGATCACCGGGAACGCCAGCATCTTCCAAGCGCTGGACTGCGCGATCCGGATCGCCGGTGAGATGGATCAGCCCGACGCCGACTGGATCGCGGCGCACAGTGTGCTCGGCGACGCGATCCGTGCCGACGTCACGCGTGACGAGTGGCAGACCTTCACCCCGCCGTCCGAACACTCCATGGACTGGTACTACCCGATCCTCGGCGGCGCCGTCCGCGGACGCGACGGGCAGGAGCTCATCGCGCGGCGGTGGGAACAGTTCGTGGTCCCCGGCAAGGGTGTTCGCTGCGTCGACCATCGTCCCTGGGTCACCGGCGCCGAGACCTGTGAGCTGGCACTGGCACTCGATGCCCTCGGTGACACCGCCGATGCCATCGAGCTCATCGCGTCGATTCAGCATCTGCGCGACCCGGACGGATCGTATTGGACCGGACTGGTTTTCGCCGACGGCAAACGCTGGCCCGTGGAGAAGAGCTGCTGGACCTCGGCGGCTGTGATCCTGGCGGCCGATGCGGTGAGCCGCACCAGCGTGGCCAACGGGATCTTCCGGGACGTCCGCCAGCGGCTCGTCGCACCGACTCCCTGAGCCGACTGCGGACGGCGCGCCCATCGCCGCTCCCTGGGGAGCGCCCCCCATTTGCTCCCTGAGGTGTGAGGAGCGATAGCCGCCGGGCCGTGCAAGCGACGAAGGAGCGCGTCGAGGTCGACGAGCCACGAAGGGCCTGGTGAGACAGGTTGTTACACCCTTCGTGGGTCGCTTCGCTCGCACCTCAGGGGGCGGGGGTGGCTCGCTTCGCTCACACCTCTCCCAACGGCCTACACGACCGCCGGGGCGATGCCGAGCTTGCCGGCCAGCTTGGCGAGGTAGCCGCTCGCGCGCTCGACCGAGTCGTCGGGGAGGCCGTACAGCACTGTCGTGACCCCGATCTCGCGCCACTTCTCGAGCTTCTCGGGTACCGGCCGGAAGTCGAGGACGACGATCTCGGGGTCGCCCGCACGACCGGCGTCGGACCAGATCTGCTTGAGCAACGACACCGATCCCTCGATGTCCTCCTCGCCGGGGGTGGTGATCCAGCCGTCGGCGCTGCGCGCGATCCACTTGAAGTTCTTCTCGTTGCCCGCGGCGCCGACCTGGACCGGGATGTGCGACTGCGTGGACTTCGGCCACGCCCAGCTCGGGCCGAAGTTCACGAACTCGCCGGCGTATTCGGCCTCTTCCTGCGTCCACAGCGCGGACATGGCCTCGAGGTATTCGCGGAGCATGGTGCGCCGACGCTTCGGTGGGACGTCGTGATCGGCGAGTTCATCCAGATTCCAACCGAATCCGACGCCGAGGGTGACCCTTCCGTTCGAGATGTGGTCGAGCGTCGCAATGGTCTTGGCGAGCGTGATGGGGTCGGACTGCACCGGCAGTGCGACCGCGGTGGCGAGCCGGATGCGTTCGGTGACGGCCGCGGCGGCGGCGAGTGACGTCCAGGGATCGAGGGTGCGCATGTAGCGCTCGTCGGGCAGGGTCTCGTCACCGGTGCGGGGATGCGCGGCGTCGCGTCGAGTCGGGATGTGGCCGTGCTCGGGAACGTAGTACGACGCGAAACCTGCGTCCTCGATGAGCGGGGCCAGGACGTGGGGCTTGAGCCCGCGGTCGCTGGTGAACTGCACGATCCCGAAATCCATGGGGCCCTCCGACGGCGTCGTTCGGTCGTCCGCGGTTTCCGGACGGTTGACTGGACACTAGTCTAGGTGATCGGCGTCACCCAGGCCAGAGGGCATCGGGGGCCCTCACCGACTCATCCCTGTGGGTCGGTGGCCAGACCCGGCATGACGAACCGCTCGAGATGGCGTCGGACCTGCCGCGCGTCGTCGATGTCGAGGGCCTCACCCGGGGAGGTGCCGAGGCTGATCAGGACGCGCGCAACCCATTCGGACACCTCGTACGGATCGTGCGCGGGGTGTATCTCCCCGCGGGCAGCGGCCTGTTCGACGAACGGGAACCAGAACGCCGCCAGGTCGGGAACCAGCTTGACGACACCGACACCGGCGCATTCGGCGAACTCCGTGGGTTCCTCCGTGCGGAGTCGGAGCAGCAGCGTGCCCGGGTCGTCGTAGGCACCCCGGCCGATCCGGACGCCGGCGGTGAGTTGCCCGACCAGGTCGGGGATGGCGTCGAGTTCGGCCCGGGCGTCGCGCCAGAACGATTCGGTGAGACGGACGATGGTCGCGCCGATCATGGACGGTTTGTCCGGATAGTGCCGATACAGCCACGCGCGGGACACGCCTGCCGACTCCGCGACCTGCTGCATGGTGGTCGCCCGGATTCCCTTGTCGGCGAGCAGCTTCTGCGTGGCGTCGAGCAGTCGTTCGTGGACCGTCGTGGTCGAGGCCTCGGTCACTGACTCCTCCTGTGGTCGTGGTCGGTGCGCGCCGCGTCCCCACATGTCTGCTCAGGAGGGCACTGCGTAGACAGTTCGCGGATTCTGTGTACACGATACGTCTCATCGTGTAGACACAAATCAGATTGTGTCTACATCCAACGGGTCCACCGAGGGGGCAGTGTGCCTTTACCAACCACCGCGATCATCGGCGCCGGTATCAGCGGGTTGACCGCCGGCAAGATGCTCACCGACTACGGCGTGCCGTACACCTGCTTCGAGAGTTCGGATCGGGTCGGGGGCAACTGGGCCTTCGGCAACCCGAACGGTCACAGCAGTGCCTACCGGTCGCTGCACATCGACACCTCGAAACACCAGTTGTCGTTCCGCGACTTCCCGATGCCCGACGAGTATCCCGACTTCCCGCACCACACCCAGGTCAAGGCCTACCTGGACTCCTACGCCGAGGCCTTCGACCTCTACTCCTCGATCGAGTTCACCAACGGAATCGAGCATGCGACCCGACTGGACGGGGGCGGCTGGGAACTGGAGACCCAGGGCGGTGAGCGCAGGCGGTTCGACCTGCTGGTGGTGGCGAACGGCCATCACTGGGACCCACGCTGGCCCGATTTCCCGGGCGAGTTCGACGGAATCGAGATGCACGCCCACCACTACATCGATCCGCGTACCCCGCACGATTTCACGGGTAAGCGCATCCTGGTCGTCGGACTGGGCAACAGTGCCGCCGACATCGCCGTCGAACTGTCGTCGAAGGCGCTGGACAACACACTGACCCTCTCCACGCGGTCGGGAGCGTGGGTCGTGCCGAAATACTTCGGGGGCAAGCCCGCCGACAAGTACTACCGGTCGACGCCGTATCTGCCGACGTCGTGGCAGCGCAAGTTCGTCCAGGTCATGCAACCCGTGACCGCCGGCCGGCCGGAGGATTACGGTCTGCCGACGCCGAATCACAAGTTCTTCGAGGCACATCCGACGCAGTCGGTGGAACTGCCACTGCGACTGGGCTCGGGCGACGTGATCCCCAAGCCCAACATCAGCCGGTTCGACGGGTCCACGGTCCACTTCGACGACGGGACCGCCGACGACTTCGACATCATCATCTACGCAACGGGTTACAACATCACGTTCCCGTTCTTCGACCCGGACTTCATCAGTGCGCCCGACAATCGGATCGACCTCTACAAGCGGATGTTCTACCCGGGGATCGACGACCTCGTCTTCGCCGGTTTCGCGCAGGCGGTTCCGACGCTGTTTCCCTTCGTGGAATGCCAGGCGCGGCTGATCGGGGCCTACGCCACGGGTCACTACCGGCTCCCGTCGGTACCGGAGATGCGGCAGACGATCGAGGCGGACATGCAGTACTACACCGGACACATGCTCGACCGCCCGCGGCACACGCAGCAACTCGATCACTATCTCTACGAACACAACATGCGGACCAAGGAGATTCCGGCGGGGATCCGGCGGGCCCACCAGCAGGGGCCGCCGACGTGGGCCGGGGTGGCCGACGATCTGGTCTCGAAGGGAGCATCCGCATGACCATCCCCAATGGTGCGACCACTGTACGCTTCCGATCGTCCGACGCCGACTGCGACGCCTGGTTCTTTCCGGGCGCGGAGTCCTCGCCGTTCGAGATCGACGGCAAGCGCCCCGTCGTCGTGATGGCGCACGGTTTCGCCGGGACCAAGGACTCGGGTCTGGCGCCCTATGCGCAGCGGTTCGCCGACGCGGGGTTGGCCGTGTTCGCGTTCGACTACCGCGGCTTCGGGCTGTCCGGTGGCGAACCGCGACAGTCGATTTCGCTGGAACGGCAGGCCGACGACTACCGCGCCGCGATCGGCGCCGCCAAGAAACAGCCGGGAGTGGACCCGGAACGGATCATCCTCTGGGGAGTGTCGCAATCCGGCGGGCATGCGCTGACCGTGGCGGCCGACCGGACCGACGTGGCCGCGGTGATCGCGGTGGTGCCACTGGTCAACGGGCTCGCCGCCGGTCGCGTCGCCTACGCCCAGGTCGGCGGGGCGGCGATCGCCCGCTCGACCGCCACGGCAGTGGCCAGTTCGGTGGGTCGACGGCTGGGCCGGGGTCCGAAGATGATGCGGGTCGTCGGCGAACCCGGCGACGTGGGCGCCGCGCTGACCGCACCAGGGTTTCTGGAGAGCTACCGCGCGATCGCGGGGCCGTCGTGGCGCAACGAGGTCGATGCCTCGGTCGGTCTCGAGATCGGCTCGTTCCGCGTCGACAAGCACGCCGCGCGCGTCGATGCCCCGGTGCTGTTCCAGATCGCCGACTTCGATTCCGCCGCACCGCCGTACGCGGCGTCGAAGACCGCGTTCAAAGCTCACGCCGAAGTGCGCCACTACCCGTGCGACCATTTCGACATCTTCGCGGGCAACGACTTCTTCGAGCCATGCGTCACGCACGAGATCGGTTTCCTGCGACGTCATCTGGCATCGAACGCCGACGTTGTGGAAGCGGCTACGCGATGAACCGGGCGGTCGTGATCGGGGGTGCCTCGGGGATCGGACTGGCCACCGTCGACGCGTTCGTCGGCGAGGGGATGCAGGTGGTGGTGGCCGACCGCGACGTCGAACGTGCCGAGCAGGTGGCGGCGACGCGCGACGGGGCGCGGGCGGTGCACATGGACGTGACCGACGAGGACTCGGTCGCAGCGACTTTCGCCGGCATCGGCGACTTCGACACGGTGGTGAACTGTGCCGGACTGTCGAATCCGGGTGCGCTGACCGAACTCGAACTCGATGCCTGGCGCAACACCGTCGACATCTGTCTGACCGGAACGTTCCTCGTGATCAAACACGCCGGCGCCCGGATCGCCGAGGGCGGATCGATCACCTGCATCGCCTCACTCAACGGCCGCCAGCCGGGCGCCGGGATGGGGGCGTACTGCGCGTCGAAAGCCGGTGTGCTGATGCTCGTCGAGGTGGCCGCACTCGAACTCGCCGACCGTCGGGTGCGGGTCAACGCGGTGTCGCCGGGGCTGGTGATGACCCCGCTGACCGAGGGCATCGGCTTCGTACCGGGCCTCACCGAGGACTACCTCGACAACACCCCACTGGGCCGGAGCGGGGAACCCGCCGAGATCGCCGACACCATAGCCTTTCTCGCCTCCGACAAGGCGCGCTGGATCACCGGTGCCGCCTTCGACGTCAACGGCGGTGCGCACCTGAAGCGCTATCCCGACGTGCTCGGCAAGGTGCGGGCGCTGGCCGGCGAGGCTTAGTGCCCGCGGCCCCGCCAGCTCTGCTCCCTGAGGAGCACCCGGAGCTTGCGGAGGGCGCGGCCAATCGCCGCTCCCTGAGGAGTGCCCGGAGCTTGCGGAGGGCGCGGCCAATCGCCGCTCCCTGAGGAGTGCCCGGAGC
>ERZ501011.103-NODE-103-length-26936-cov-11.588520_pt1 | contig 26936 bp, 23 predicted proteins | sample MGYA00248833_ERZ501011 | MGnify/ENA primary metagenome ERZ501011 (study PRJEB25958, sample SAMN03398530) | human skin metagenome | study: EMG produced TPA metagenomics assembly of the Human Skin Microbiome Metagenome (human skin metagenome) data set. | reverse complement strand
AGGTGGTTTCGACACGGCGACTCGCCTAGCGGCTCGTTGCCGGCTCAACCAGCGGGGGTGGGCGACTCGCCTAGCGGCTCGTTGCCGGCTCAACCAGCGGAGGGCGCGGCGAAGGGTCCTGCCACGCATCGCAACAGGACCCTTCGTGACGCTCGCAAGCTCGCTCCTCAGGGATCGGAGGGTGACGCTCACAAGCTCGCTCCTCAGGGATCGGAGGGTGACGCTCGCAAGCTCGCTCCTCAGGCTCAGCGGGCGAGCTTGAGTACCTCGCCCCAGCCGATCCGCGAGCCGGTGCGCAGGATGGACCGCTGGTAGATCCGCGCGGCGATCCAGGTGGCGGCCGCGCACGCGGCGCCCATCAGGCCGAAGGTGACGATGATCTGGACGGCATCGGTGTCGCCGGTCGCGATGCGCATCGGCATGAGTGCCGCGCTGAACGGCGGTATCCAGCTGAGCACCTCGATCAACGTCGAATCCATCGCCTGCACACCGAAGATGCCGGAGTACAGCACCGCGACCGCGAGGAATGTCAGCGGCGCGGACGACGAGTTCAGCTCCTCCTGCCGGGAGACGATGGCCCCGGTTGCCGCGTAGAGCGAGGAGAAGAACAGGAAGCCGAGGAGGAACCAGGCGATCACCGCCGCGAACATCCCGATGGCGGCGCCCGGAAGGGTGAGGATTCCGGTCGCGGTGCCCGCGATCAGCGCGGTGGCACCGAGCAGTACCACCTGCCCGAGGGCGACCACACCGATGCCGATGATCTTGCCCCACAACAGATGCAGCGGCTTGATGGTCGCCAGGAGCAGTTCCACGACGCGCGACGTCTTCTCCTCGACGACGCCGACGGCGACCATCGTGCCGCCCATCATGATCGCGGTGACGAGCAGCACCACGCCGACCATCGCGATGAGCAGGCGCTGTCCCTCGTCGGGGTTGTCCGGTTCGGTCTGCGAGACCGAGATGTCCACGGTCGGCAGGGTGGCGGCGTCGACACCGCGTTCGGCCAGTGCCGCAGAGAGATTCGCCTGCGACACCGCGGTGCGGATCGGGCCCTCCACAGCCGGTTCGAGGCTGTCCTTGGTGATGATCACATACGATCCCGGCGTCTCTCCGGGCACCAGCGCGGCCTTCACGTCGCCGCTGTTGACCCGATCGCGTGCCTGCACGACGGTGTCGGCCGGCTCGGTGGCGATGGTCGTGCCGGAGGCCTCACCGACGGAGACGATGGATTCGGTGACGGCGGCCGGCTGACCCACGACGGCGACCTTCTCGACGTCGTCGCCGCCGGAGAACAGGTTGATGATGATGGACCCGGCGACGATCACGATCATCAGCAGCGCGGTACTGACGACGAAGGACTTGGTCTTGGCGCGCGTGGTGATCTCGCGGCCGGCGACGAGTCGGATCGCCTGTGCGGCAGATGCTCTCGGATCGGAACCGGTGGTTGCCACCGGGGTGTCGGGTAGCGTGGTCATGCGGAAACCACCTCTCGGAACAGGTCGGTCAGGGACGGGGTCGAGGTCGCGAACCGGTGCACCGGCCCGTTCTGGAGGGCGGTCGCCAGGATCAGCTGATCGTCGGCGATCTCAGGGTCGATCAGCAGGCGGGTCGTCTCGCCGTAGTCGACGCCGCGGACACCGGGCAGGGAGTCGGCCCACGCGACATCGGCACGCGGCCCGGTGATCTCGAGCGTGATGCCCTCGCGTGCACGCAGGTCGTCGACCGTGCCGAGGGCGCGCATCTCGCCGCGCGCGATGATGCCGACACGGTTGCAGAGTCGTTGCACCAGGTCGAGCTGATGCGAGGAGAAGATCACCGGGATGCCCTCGGCTGCCTTCTCCTTGAGCACATCGCTCATCACGTCGACGGCAACGGGGTCCAGGCCCGAGAAGGGCTCGTCGAGGACCAGCACGCTGGGGTCGTGGACCAGGGCGGCGGCGAGCTGGACCCGCTGCTGGTTGCCGAGGCTCAGGTCGGCGACGTTGTCGTCGTAGCGGGCGCCCACACCGAGGCGGTCGGTCCAGCGTTGTACGGAGTCCTGCGCCTCGGCCGCCGACATCCCGTGCAGCCGTGCGAGAAAGGTCAGCTGTTCGCCGACCTTCATCTTGGGGTACAGGCCTCGCTCCTCGGGCATGTACCCGATCCGCCGACGCAGGTCGAGGTCGATCGGCTGGGTGCCGAGGCGAACCTCTCCGGCATCGGCGGCCAGCACGCCGAGGATGATGCGCATGGTGGTGGACTTGCCGGCGCCGTTGCTGCCGACGAACCCGAAGATCTCACCCGGGTCGACGGAAAAGGTCATGTCGCGCAGCGCGATGAGGTCTCCATAGCGTTTGTGGAGCCCGTCGACGATCAGTGGTGCGGTCATTGCGCACTCTCCTCACTGGGAATGGTTGTCGTATCCGATGGCAGTGCTTCGAGATCCTCGGGGTCCGGATCCGCCATCCACCAGGCGGTGAGCATGGTCGGTACGCAGATCGCGGCCAGGACGAGCGTGATGAGCAGGATGGCCGATCCGTAGACCGCCTGGCCGGACACCTGGTCGTCGAAGCTGAGGACGACCAGCACCGCGTACGGGATGAACATCAGGCTGTACAGAACGGTGAAACCGATGGAACGCGCCGAATTGCGTTGCGCCACCTGGATCTCGTCGAGAGCGGTGACCGGCGTGTCGGCGATCGACCCGGTGACGATCCGCGTCAGGTACAGGGTCGTGATGATGCCGGCGAGTCCGATCAGGAAGGGCACCAGAAAGATACCGGTGTCGAAGAACGCGAGAATCGAGCTGAGGATCAGCAGGATGGCGAAGAACGCCTGCACGAGCACGAGTCGTCGATAGGTTCGCCGGGTGCGCCACGAGGTGAGGCGGTGTGCGTTCTTGTCGTTGAACTCCTGGTGCCGGCGGCCCCGCCATTCCTCGTAGCGGCGCCAGAGGGCGGGTGTGGCCTCCTCGGGGATGGCCGAATTGGGGTCGTTCATCGTTCACCTCCGGACTCGTCGGTGTGGGTGGCTGGATGCAGGTCTTGACGTGGCGACGATTCGCGCCGGTACAGCGCCGACGACATCGCCCCGAACTCGTGCCGGCTGAACACCGCCTCCACCGGTAAATCGAAGACGTCGCAGATGCGGAACGCCAGGTCGAGGCTGGGGTAGTTGTCGCCGCGCTCGAGTGCGCCCACCGATTGGACGTTGATGCCGACGACTGCGGCGAGTTCGGCCCGCGACATCCGACGCTCCGCCCGCAGCACGCCGATGCGGTTGTAGATGGGGAGCTTTTCCCCACGGCGTATTGGACTCACCTGACTCAGTGTTGTGAAAACACAACACCTTGTCAAGTGGTGGCAACTACGCCGGGTTCCCAGAAGAGCGTGAGGGCACCCCGAGCAGCTCGGCCGCGACCCGTGCCGCCTCCCGCCCGGCGCGATTGGCCCCGATCGTCGAGGCCGACGGGCCGTAGCCGAGCAGTTGGATCCGGGGATCGGCGTCGACGACCGTTGCGAGGCGGCCGGACATCGTGATGCCGCCACCCGGCGCGCGCAGGCGTAACGGGGCGAGATGGTCGATGGCGCTGCGAAAACCGGTGTTCCAGAAGATGACGTCGACATCCAGGTGCTCCGGGACGTCCGGGTGATCGGGGGAGTCGCCGGATGGTCCGTCGCAGTCCCAGCACACCCCGGTCTCGGTGATGCGGGTGAACATCGGACGCCACGCGAGGATTCCGTCGCGCTGCGCGGCCGCGATCGCGGGGGTGAGTGCCAGCCCGGTCACCGACACCACCGAGGTGGGCGGGAGCCCGGCGCGCACCCGCCGTTCGACGCGGGCGACGGCCTCGCGCCCCTGCTCGGGGGTGAACGGTTCCGGGTTGAAGACGGGCTCGCGCCGGGAACACCAGAACGTCTCGCTGCCGGGCGCCTCCCGGGCGATCTCGATCAACAATTGGATGGCGGAGATGCCCGCGCCGACGACCAGGACCCGCTTGCCCTCGAACTCCGCGGGCGAGGTGTAGTCGTGCGTGTGCAGCTGCCGGCCGCGGAAATCGGCGGCCCCGGGGATATGTGGGATGAACGGACGGTCCCAGGTGCCGGTGGCGTTGACGATGAGCTTCGAGCTGACCGACCCGCCGTCGCCCAGCTCGGCGCGGAAGCCGTCGTCCTCGCGGCGCACGGCGCGCACGTGCACGGGTCGATGCACGGTCAGGCCGAACTTCTCCTCGTACCGCCCGAAGTACTCGGGGACGGCGGTGGCCGCCGGGAGCTCGTCACAGTCCAGGCCGAGAGCCTCGACGAGGCCCCACCCCGGCAGGTCGTGGACGCGGTTGGCGGTGGCGAGGGTGAGCGTCGGCCACCGGAACTGCCAGGCCCCGCCGGGCCCGGGGGCGTGGTCGAGCATCTGGTAGCGATCGCCGAGGCCGAACCGCTCGAGAAAATAGGCCGCCGACAGTGCGGCCTGTCCGCCGCCGATGATCAACACATCCGAGTGCGGTGCGGGCGCTGCGCCGGCCGGGGAGATCTGCACGTCCCCACCTTGTCACGACGTGTCGAATGGGTGCGGTGGGTAGGTTGGGGCCCATGATTCACTCCACCACCGACGGGGCGGTCGTCACGATCGAGCTGGACCGGGCCGACAAGCGCAACGCCCTGAACGACGAGATGCTCGCGGGTCTGTCCGATGCGTTCGACGCCGCACTCGAGTCCGGCGCACGCGCCATCGTGGTGACCGGGCGGGGGCCGGTGTTCAGTGCCGGCGCCGACCTGTCCGGTCCCGTGTACGAGAAGGGCTTTCTCGACACCCTCGTCGGGACCCTGAAGAAGATCGAGTCATCCCCGGTGCCCGTGCTCGCGGCGCTCAACGGCTCCGCGATCGGCGCAGGATTGCAGCTGGCGATGGCCGCCGACCTCCGGGTGATGGCGCCGGATGCGATCGCGGGCATACCGGCGGCGAAACTCGGTGTCGCCGTTGACGAATGGACCATCCGACGCCTGGTGTCGCTGGTGGGGGCGGGGCAGGCCCGGGGGATGCTGATCGGGTGCGATCCGCTGACCGCCGACCGTGCGCACGCACTCGGGTTCGCCAACCGCATCGGCGACCTCGCCGACGCGCAGCACTGGGCGGAGACGATCGCCGGCCTCGCCCCGTTGACGCTGCAGCATTACAAGCTCGTCCTGAACGGCGACGGTGCGCGCGACGCCGCGCCCGAGGATCGGGCGGCGGCGATGATGCGCGCGTGGGAGAGCGACGACCTGCGGGAGGGCCGTGCGGCCCGGGCCGAGAAGCGTCCGCCACGGTTCACCGGGTCCTGACCCGGAGGCCGACGCTACCGGCGGTGGATCGGTCCGTCGCCGGCATGCAGCGGTGAGCCGGTGGCGCCGTGCCGCTCGGCGATCAGTTGCGCCGCGATGGCGACTGCGACCTCGCCCGGGGTGTGCCCGCCGAGATCGAGGCCCAGGGGTGAGCGCAGCCGGTCGAGTTGGATGTCGTCGACGCCCGCCTCGCGGAGGCGTTGGTCGCGATCGGCGACCGTCCGCCGCGACCCGAGTGCACCGACGAAGCCGAGTTGCCGGCAGCCGAGTGCCACCTGCAGGGTCGGGACGTCGAACTTCGGGTCGTGCGTCATCACGCAGACCGCCGTCGACGGACCCACCCGGCCGTCCCGGATCTGTTCCGCCAGATAGCGATCCGGCCAGGAGACGACGACCTCGTCGGCGTCGGGGAAGCGTTCGGGGGTGGCGAACACCGGTCGTGCGTCGACGACCGTCACCCGCATGCCGAGACCGGCCCCGATCGAACTGAGTGCACGCACGAAGTCGTTGGCGCCGACCAGGATCAACCGGGCCGGCGGCCCGAAGGTCTGCACGAAGGTCCGGGGACGTTCGTCGGACGGGGCATCGCAGTCGTCGATGCCGATGAGGCCGCTCCGGCCGGTGGCGAGGAGGTCGGCGACGTCGCGGTCGAGGCGGCGCCACGGCTGCTGTGAGGCGGCGGTGGCGAAGTACCAGTCGGTCTCGTCGGTGAGGGTCGTGGCCCACGAGACGGGTTCGCCGGCATCGATCGCCGCCGCGAGTCGGTCGAGCTGGCCGCGCCGACCGCTGCTCGGTGCGACACGTTCGACGAGAACTTCGATCTGCCCGCCGCAGGTCAGACCCGGCGCGGGACTGTCGGGATCGTCGACGCCGTACTGTTCGACGATCGCGACCCCGTCGGCGAGGACGTCGCGGGCGGTGTGCACGAGAGCTGATTCGACGCAGCCACCGGAGACCGAACCGATCACGGTGTCGTCCTCGGTCACGATCATGGCCGCGCCGAGCTCGCGGGGTGCCGATCCCGACGCGCCGACGACCCGGCAGAGTGCGACCGGACGCGCGTCGTCGCCGTCGAGGAGTTCGGTCAGGGACCGCAGGACGTCGCGCATGTACTCCAGTGGACCAGATCTCCCCGACTGCGGCCACGTGGGCGGCGGCCGGCCGACGTCACGACTTCTCGATGATCCCGGGGGCGCTGGCCGAACCCGCCGCACGGTAGCCGAACATGCGGCTGAGATCGGCGGCCGCCGAGACGACGGTCGCGGTCAGCTCCTCCGTGTCGTCCGGGTCGAGCCGATAGCGCGGGCCGGAGACGCTCAGGGCCCACACGATGGTGCCCGTGTGATCGCGTACCGGTGCGGCAATCGCCACCAGGCCGACCTCGAGTTCCTCCACCGCCATCGCCCAACCCCGGCGCTCGACCTCGCGCAGGTCGGCGACGAGGTCGTCGATGTCGACGACCGTGTGGTCGGTGAACCTGGTCAACCCGCCCGCGAAGGTCTCGCGCACCTCGTCTTCGGACAGACCGGCGAGCAGGACCTTCCCCGAGGACGTCGCGTGAGCGGGGGAGGCCTGGCCCACCCAGGTGCGGAGGGCGACCGCGGACGGTCCTTTGGCCTCGACGACGTTGATGGCCTGCGACTCGGCGAGGACGGCGAGATTGGTGGTCTCACCGGTCTGCGCGGCCAGCGCGTCACAGGTGTCCTGCCCACATCTGGTCATGTCGAGGGTTGCCATCGTCGACCCGGCGAGGCGGACCACCGTGAGGCCGATCCGGTACTTGCGACCGTCCGGTACCTGCTCGACGAAACCGCGTGCCTCGAGTGACGAGACGATTCGGGAGACGGTGGATTTGTGGACGCCGAGCTCGACGGCGAGTTCGGTGATGCCGGCCGACCCGGCGGACCCGATGAGCTCCAACACCTGCAGTGCCCGATCGACCGCGCCCCCCGGACGTTCGGTCTCCGCACTCTGCTCAGTCATCGCAGCGCCCAGGGTACCGGTCGGGGCGGGTGGGACCGGAACCGCGTCGCGAACCGCGGCAAGCCGTCCCGGGCGGGTCACGGGCGTCGGTGGGTACCCGGAACCGCTCATCTCCGGATCCGGGTCATCTGAGGATCGACCACCGGGTCGGCGATGACGACGGCCGTGTGATGGGTGGTCTGGTAGGCGACGTCGACCGAGGTGTCGTCGGGGAGGTCGGCGGGCAACCAGGCGTAGGCCAGGCACGCGCCGACCGTCGCCGACCACCCGGCGCTGGTGACGTAGCCGACGACCCGGCCGCCCATCGATACCGGCTCCTTGCCCAGGACGACCGCCGCCGGATCGGTGAAACGCAGGGTGCGCAGCGTGTTCGGCGCATCACGCTCGGCCAGGGCGGCGCGGCCGAGGAAGTCGTCCGCGGTCTTGCGGATGGCGAAACCGAGCCCGGCAGCAGCGGGCGTGTGCTCGGTGGTCATGTCGGAACCGGCCGCCCGGTAACCCTTCTCGATCCGCAGGCTGTTGAAGGCGATCCGGCCGGCCGCGATGATGCCGTGGGGATCGCCCGCCGCTGCCACCGCGTCCCACAGCGCCGGTCCGTCGGCCGCGGAAGTGTAGATCTCCCAACCGAGTTCGCCCACGTACGAGACACGCATCAGGGTCACCGGGATTCCGGCGACGGTGGTGGTGAGCGCACGGAAGTAGCGGAGGCCGTCGTTGGTGAGGTCGGCCGGCGTGAGCGGTGCCAGCACGTCGCGCGCCAGCGGGCCCCAGAGACCGAGACAGCAGGTGGCCGTGGTGATGTCGCGCATGACGACCGAGCCGTCCGCCGGGAGGTGCCGGCTGATCCAGTCGAAGTCCAGCGGACCGTTGGCGCCCACCTGGAACACGTCGTCGGCGAGCCGGGCGACGGTCAGATCCGAACGGATGCCGCCCTTCTCGTCGAGCATCAGCGTGTAGGTCACCGAGCCGACGGACTTGTCCATCTTGTTGGTGGTGAGGTGTTGGAGAAGGGCGAGCGCACCCGGACCCGACAGCTCGAACCGGGTCAGCGGGGTCATGTCGTACATCGCGACGTGGCTGCGGGTGTGCGCCGCCTCGGCGACGGAGACAGGCGACCAGTGCCGGGCCGACCAGCTGTCGCGCTCCGGTATGACGAGCCCGTCGGCGAGCTTCTGATCGAGCAGCGGACGGTTGGCCTCGTACCAGGCGGGTCGTTCCCAGAGCCCGCTCTCCCAGAACTCGGCGCCGAGTGCGGCCTCGCGGTCGTGGAACGGGCTGAGACGCACGTTGCGCGGGGCCTTGCGCTGATCGTGCGGGTGGATGATGTCGTAGACCTCCACGAAGGCCTGCGAACTCGTGGTGAGGATGAAGTCGTCGGTGAGTGCGTCGTCTTCGAAGCGGTACAGGTCGGTCTCGTGGACGTCGACACCGGGAATGCCGTCGATCATCCACTCCGCCATCGTCTTCGCGACGCCCGCCGAGTGGGTCACCCACACGGCCTCGGCGACCCAGAAACCGGCCAGGTCGCGATGTTCGCCCATGACCGAATGGCCGTCGGGGGTGAACGAGAAGATCCCGTTGAAGCCCTCCTCGACCTTGCCGTTGCCGAGTTCGGGTAGAAGGGCCACCGAGTGCTGCCACGCGTCGTCGAAGTCCTCCGGGGTGAACATGAGCTTGGAGGGCATGTCCGCCAACGTGATCGCGGTGTCGTGGTCCAGATCGCCCACGTCCGAGGGCATCGGCCGGTGACCGTAATAGCCGATGCCGATCCGGTCGCCGTGTTCGCGGTAGTACAGGTCGCGGTCCTGGTGGCGCAGGATCGGCAACGTCGCCTCGGCCAAAGCGGAGTTGACGCCCCTGCGAGAGGCGACGGGGGTGGTGATCGCGTATTGATGGGCCATCGGTACCAACGGGATGGTCAGTCCCACCCGGCGGCCGAATTCGCGGCCCCAGAAACCGGTGCAGCACACCACGATGTCGGCGTCGACGACTCCGGTCGAGGTGCGCACCCCGCGCACCTCGCCGTTGGCCTCGACCACGTCGATGACCTCTTGTCCGCCACGGAACTCGGCGCCGCGCGCCATCGCGCGGCGGGCTTGGGCCTCGACCGCGCGCAGCGCTTTCGCGAGGCCGTCGTTCGGCGTGTGCAAGCCGCCGAGGACGGCATCGCGTTCGAGGAGCGGATGCATCGCAGCGCATTCCGCGGGGTCGACGAGTCGGTGTTCGATGCCACGAGCGGCCGCCCACCCGGCCTTGCGATGCAGGTCCTCCCACCGTTCCGGGGTGGTGGCCACTTCCAGTCCGCCCACCGGGTTGAAGCACCAGCCGTCGGGATGAGTGAGCGCGGAGAACTTCTCGATCGTGTAGGAGGCGAGCGCGGTCATCGTCTTGGACGGATTCGTCGCGAAGACGAGGCCCGGCGCATGCGAGGTCGACCCGCCGGTGGCGAAGAGCGGGCCGCGGTCGAGGACGGTGACGTCGGTCCAACCGCGCTCGGTGAGCTCGTCGGCGAGTGAGGTACCGACGATGCCGGCGCCGACGATCACGACTTTCGGTGCAGCCATGGGGAACAATCCTTTTCGGGCAGGTGTGGGGTCTGTAGGAGCCGGGTCCGGGGCCGGTCAGGTGAAGACGACGGTGCTGGTCCCGTTCATCAACACCCGGTACTCGCTGTGCCACCGCACGGCGCGCGACAGGGCCAGCGCCTCGGCGTCGCTGCCGACAGTGGCGAGTCGGCGCGGATCGTGGGTGTGGTCGATGCGGATGACCTCCTGCTCGATGATCGGGCCCTCGTCGAGATCGGGGGTCACGTAGTGCGCGGTGGCGCCGACGTATTTGACGCCGCGCTGGTACGCCTGGTGATAGGGCTTGGCGCCCTTGAACCCCGGCAGGAACGAGTGATGGATGTTGATCGCCCGGCCACGCAGGGCCGAACAGGTCTCGTCGGAGATGATCTGCATGTACCGGGCGAGGACGACCAGATCGACGTCGTAGGACGACACCAGGTCGAGCATCGCGTTCTCGGCCGCCGGCTTGGTCTCCGGGGAGACCGGTAGATGGTGAAACGGAAGGCCGGCCGATTCGGTCATCGGGGCCAGATCGGCGTGGTTGGAGGCGACGGCGACCAGCTCACCGCCGAGGGTGCCCGAACGCCAGCGGAAGATCAGGTCGTTGAGGCAGTGCCCCAGTCGAGAGACCATCACCAGGATCCGCTGCGGTGTCTGGTCGTTGATCGAGTATTCGGCGCCCAGACCGGTGGCGAGATGATCGAAAGCCGCCGACAGCTGCTGCGAGCCGGACTCGTGGGCGGACGCGAATTCGGTACGTACGAAGAGGGTGTGGGTCATCGGGTCGTCGTACTGCTGATGGTCGAGCACCTCGCAACCGTGGCTGTAGAGGAACGAGCTGATCGCGTGCGTGACGCCGCTGCGCGACGGGCATCGCAGGGTGAGGGTGAATCGATGAGACATGTGGTTCCTCTACGGCAGCGGGGAAGGAGCGGGCACGATGGCGTACTCGGTGGCGGCGTCGACGAGCCACGCGGCGAGGTAGTCGGCGTAGGAGCTGCGGACGAGGAGGGCGAATCCGTCCGGAACGCGATGCACGATCACCGCGGCCTGGGCCAGCAGTGTCTGGGCCACGTCGTCGGGCCCGAAGCTCCTCGGAGACAGCTCGATCGCGCAACCGTGGGCGAGGATCGTCTCGGCGTGCGGGCCGCCGACGACGAGGCGGGTGCGCTGGCCGGAGGCATCGGCGACATACGCGCCGCCCTGCGCACGGTCGGCCATCGCCGCGGCGAACTCGTGCGGTGCAATGCCGGCCGCGTAGGCGAGATACTCGTCGGGACCCAGCCAGACGACCGTGGTGTCCCCGTCGCGCGTCATCCGGCAGGCACCGGGCAGGTCGAGCTGCTCCGCCGCGGCGGGTTCAGTCGGTCGGATCACCGTCTGCGCCACCGGTGTCGGGCGCAGCAGTACGGCCGGGGCCAGTTCGGCGAACCTCGCCGACCAGTGCTGCAACGGCGAAACCGGTTCGAGGGCGCCGTTGTCCGGCAGAGAATGCACGGTGGTGTCAGCCATCGCGTCGGGCTCCTTCCGCGTCGACGAAAACGGTTGTGGTGATCTCGACTTCGCACAGCGTGTCGCCGATGGGGACATCGAGCCGGCTGCCGATGAGGTCGCGACCGCCCTTCACCAGCGCAAGGGCGAACGGGCGGTCCAGCTCGGCGCTGCGGTAACTCGACGTCACGTGCCCGAGCATCGGCACCGGCGGCGGTGGCAGGGTGCGGTCGACGCGGTGGGAGATGATCTGCGAACCCTCGGGGAGCCGGGTGCTGCCGTCGACCGGCAGCAGTCCGACGAGGTGCTTGCGGTCGGGCGCCGTCGCGGATTCACGCGCGAATGATCGCTTGCCGATGAAGTCCGGCTTCTTCTTCGAGACCGCCCAGCTCATCCCGAGGTCGTGGGGCGTGACGGTGCCGTCGGTGTCCTGGCCGATGATGGGATAGCCCTTCTCGGCGCGCAGGACGTGCATCGTCTCGGTCCCGTAGGGGGTGATGGCGTGCGGTTCACCGGCGTCGATGAGTGCCTGCCACACCGCTTGGGCATAACCGGCCCCGACGTTCACCTCGTAGGCGAGTTCCCCGGAGAAGCTGATCCGCCCGATCCGCACGGGCACGCCGCGAAAGGTGGTGTCCCGCCACGTCATGAACCCGAACGCATCGTTCGAGACGTCCAGATCGGGGAACACGGTGCCCACCACGTCGCGCGAGCGTGGGCCGACCACCGGGAACGTGGCCACCTGGTCGGTCAGCGAGGTCATCCACACCCGGAGGTCCGGCCACTCGGTCTGATGCCATTCCTCCATCCAGTCGAGGACGGCCGCGGCGTTGCCGGTCGTGGTGTACACGGTGTAGCGGTCGTCGGCGATCCGCATCACGGTGCCGTCGTCGAACACCATGCCGTCCGCGCCGCACATGACGCCGTAGCGGACCTTGCCGACCGCGAGGGTGCTCATCATGTTGGTGTAGAGCAGGTCGAGGAAGGCCGGGGCGTCGGGACCGGCGACATCGATCACGCCGAGGGTGGAGCCGTCGAGGATGCCCACTCCCGTTCGCACGGAGGCGCATTCGCGGAGGGCCGCGTCGTGCATGTCCTCGCCGCCACGCGGGTAGTACCGCGGCCGTTTCCACTGGCCGACGTCCTCGAAGACGGCGCCGCGCTCGACGTGCCAGTCGTGGATCGGGGTCCGCCGCACCGGGTCGTACCGGTCGCCGCGATCACGTCCGGCGAGCGCGGCGAAGGTCACCGGGGTGTACGGAGGACGGAAGGTGGTGGTGCCGGCGTCGTTCACGGCGATGCCGAGCATCTCCGCGACGATGCCGGAGGTGACGATGCCCGAGGTCTTGCCCTGGTCGTGCCCGGTGCCGATGGTGGTGTAGCGCTTGACGTGTTCCACCGATCGCATCCCGGCACCCAGCGCCCGGGCGATGTCGGCGACGGTCGCGTCGCGCTGGAGGTCGACGAACGAGAGGGTGTCGTCGTCGGGACTGCCGGGCACGTACCAGCAGACGGCCGGCGCGGCCGGAATCCGCTCGGTGACGCGCGGGATGGCGCGCAACTCCGGTGGCGCCATACCGAGTCCGGCGAGGGTCGCCACCGCGCCGCGTCGACCGTCGGCCAGGCTGTCGCCCAAGGTGGTCGAACCCGCTGCGGCACCGACGATCTCGGTCTTAGACACGGTTCCCGTGGGCAGGAAGGTCGCGGTTCGGTCGTCGAAGGCGATGGTTCCGCGCAGTTGACTCCAGAGGTGTACCGCCGGATTCCAACCGCCACTGACCAGGACGGTGTCGCAGACCAGGGACGAGCCGTCGCTGAGGTCGATCCCGGTGACCGCATCGGTGCCGTGCGCTCGGATCACGGTCGTACCCGCGAGGATCGGGATGCCGCGCCGGCGGGCGTTCTCGCCCAGGTCCGCGCTGACGGCCGGGCGGACGTCGACGACGGCGGGAACCGAGACCCCGGCGTCGACGAGCGCGAAGGCCGCGGTGTAGGCGGAATCGCATGCGGTGAAGACCACGGCCGTCCGGCCGACCCGGACGCCGTAGCGGCTGAGGTAGTCACCGCCGGCGCCGGCCAGCATGACCCCGGGCACGTCGTTGCCGGCGAAGACGATCGGTCGCTCGTGGGCGCCGGTGGCGAGAACGAGACGACGAGCCCGGATACGGTGCACCCGTTGCCGGGAGAGGTGTGCGGGGGCGTCGCTGCCGAGGTGGTCGGTGCGGTGCTGGACGGCCAGGACGAAACCGTCGTCGTAGGCACCGAACGCAGTCGTACGGGTCAGGCGCGTGACGTGCGGGTGCGAATCGAGTTCGGCGACGGCTTCGGCCACCCAGCCGACGCCGGGAGTGCGGCCACCGGGTTCGCTGCGCTCGTCGACCAGGAGAACGTGGGCTCCGGCACGGGCGCAATGGAGGGCCGCCATCAGGCCCGCGGCGCCCGCACCGACGACGAGCACGTCCGGATGGTGGTGCAGCGAGTCGTATCGGGCGTCGTCGACGGTGCTGCTCAGCTTTCCCCAGCCCGGTACCCCGTGGGCGACGAGGCCGGGACACAGGGCGACGGTGGTGGCCGGCACCATCGGTTCCACGAACGGGGCGTCGATGCCGACCTGCGCGGTGGCGTCCTCGGCCCAGGCTCCGGTGACGCCGCGCGGGCGCCCGAGGTTGACGCTGGTGGTGACCACCCGCACCCCGTTGGCGAGCAGGGCCGACGCGAGGGTGTCGCCCGCGTAGCCACGGTAGGTGACCCCGTCGAAGACGAAGTCGATCGGCGTGCTCCGGTCGATACGCCCGCCCGATCCGGTCCGGAAGGGTTGGGCGAGCGGCGTGTCGGGGGCGGAGGTGCTCATCGGGTTGCTCCGGGTTCGGCGGGCGCGGACGGCGTGCCGGCGCGGGATCGCGAGGGCGCCGATTCGCCGGTGAAGGCGTAGGTGAGGGTGTCGCGCCCGACGGTGAACCACTGGCGGCACCCGGTGGTGTGGCACCACCGTTCGGTCATCGACCCCTTGGGATTGGGCCGGAAGAACAAGTAGTGTGCCCACGCGGTGTCGTCGAGGTCGGCGGGTCGCTCGGGATAGGCGACACCGGCCGCGGCACCGTAGTGGAACTCGGTTTCCTCACGGGGCCCGCAGTGCGGGCAGCGGATCATCTGCATCGTGGTGTCCTCGGCGGTGGCGGGTTCAGTGGGCGACGGCGGCCGCGCCGTGCTCGTCGATGAGGCGGCCGGTGACGAACCGGTCGAGGGTGAACGGTGCGTTGACGGCGTGCGGGCTGCCGGTGGCGATCGTGTGCGCCAGCGCCCAACCGACGCCCGGGGTCGCCTTGAAACCGCCGGTGCCCCAGCCACAGTTGAGGTAGAGGTTCTCGTACGGGGTGGCACCGACGATGGGTGAGGCGTCGGGGGTGACGTCGACGATCCCGCCCCAGGTCCGCAGGAGGCGGGCCCGCCCGAACACCGGGAACAGCTCCACCGCGGCAGCCATCTGACGCTCGATGATGTGGAAGGCGCCGCGCTGCCCGTATCCGTTGTAGGAGTCGACCCCGGCGCCCATCACCAGCTCACCCTTGTGGGCCTGGGACACGTAGACGTGCACCGCGTTCGACATCACCACGGTCGGGTGGATGGGCTCGAGGAGTTCGGACACCAGGGCCTGCAGCGGATGACTCTGGATCGGAACCCGGAAACCGAGCTGGTCGGTGAGCGTCGAGGTGTGTCCGGCGGCGCACAGCGCGACGGTGCCCGCAGCGATGCGGCCGCGGGTGGTCTCGACGCCGACCACCCGGTCGCCGTCGGTGACGAACCCGGTGACCTCGCAGTTCTGGATGATGTCGACGCCCGCATCGCTGGCGCTGCGGGCGAAACCCCAGGCGACGTAGTCGTGTTTGGCAATGCCGCCACGGGGTTGAAAGGTCGCGCCCAGCACCGGATAACGGATGTCGGAGGAGGTGTTGACGATCGGGCACACCTCCGCGACCTGCTTGGGATCCAGCCATTCGGCATCGATGCCGTTCAGCCGATTGGCCTCCACCCGCCGGATGCTGTCGCGCACATCCTGTTCGGTGTGGGCGAGGTTGAGTACGCCGCGCTGGCTGAAGAGGATGGGGTATCCGAGCTCGTCCTCGAGACCCTCCCACAGCTTCAGCGAGTGCTCGTAGATCCCGGCGCTCTCGTCCCAGAGATAGTTGGATCGGATCAGGGTGGTGTTGCGCGCCATGTTGCCGCCGGCCAGCCAACCCCGTTCCAGGACGGCGACATCGGTGATGCCGTGGACGCGGGCGAGGTAGTGGGCCGTGGCGAGACCGTGGCCGCCGCCTCCCACGATGACGACATCGTAGGAGGACTTGGGTTCGGGTGCGCGCCAGAGGAACTCGGGGTGGTGGGGGAGGTGGGCGCCCGGGGGCGCCAGGCCCGCGGGACGCGGTGTCTTCTGGCTTGTCATCGTCGGGTCTCCCTCAGAAATCGATCACGACCGGGGACAGGGGTTCGGCGCAGCAGAGCAGGATCTTGCCCTGCGCGATCTCTCGTGGGCGGATACCGCCCTGGTGGTTCATGACCACGTCGCCGGAGACCTTGCGGACCTTGCAGGAACCGCACAGGCCCACACCACACGTCGATGGCAGGGTGACGCCCGCTTTGGCGGCGGCGGCGAGGATCGTGGTGCCGGGACCCACGGTGACCCGCCGGGCGCGTCGGGAGAAAGCGACGACCACGCCGGTGTCGGACTCCGACTCGTCATCGGTGGGCAGGCTGAACCCGAAGCTCTCCTCGTGGATCCGAGCGAGAGCCGAGCCGGCCGACACCAGTGCGCCGCGCACCTCGCTGCGAAAACGCCCGGGGCCGCAGAGAAACACCTCGCGGTCACCGAGGTCGGGGCAGACCCGTTCGAGCATCGCGCGGTCGATGCGCCCGCGGTGTCCGGTCCAGTCGGGGAAGTCGCCGGCGGCCATGCGCGTCGCCGCGAACGCCAGTGTCACGTTCGGATGCCGACGGGCGAGTTCCTCGAGTTCGTCCCGGAATGGGATGTCGTCGACATTGCGCGCACTGTGCACGAAGGCGATGTCGAGCGGGGACTCGCTGTCGGTGACCGATCGAAGCATGGACATCACCGGCGTGATGCCACTCCCGGCCGAGACGAACAGGTACTTCTCGGCCGGACGAGCGGTGTAGGTGAATCGACCCAGCGGTCCGGAGGCGGTGATCATCATGCCTTCGACCATGTTGTCGTGCAACCAGTTCGAGACGTGGCCCCCGGTCACGCGCTTCACCGAGATCGACAGGCCCCCCGGCCGGGTCGGGGGTGAGGAGATGCTGTAGCAGCGCTGGACGGGCCGGCCGTCGATCTCCACGGTCATCGCCAGGAACTGACCGGGGGCGAAGACGAAGGTCCGGTGGTCGTCCGGGTCGCCGGCCGGATCCCCGGCAGCGGAGCGCGACGGCGACCCGCCCGCGACCCGGAAGGTGAACGTCGCCATGTCCCGGGTGGTGTCGGTGCGGGACACGCACTGGAGGAAGATGTTGTCGGCCATGGTCGCTCTCAGGCTCCCGCCGCGTCGAAAGGGCCGTCGGCGGCCGGGATGTCGAGTCGGCGGCGCAGCATCGTGACATACCAGTTGACGAAGGCCTCGACCTGGATCTCCGACGTACTGTAAGGGCCGGGAACGTAAGCGGGATCGCTGATGCCGCTGTGCGCGAGCGCAACGAGGTCGGCGTCCTGCTGATTCGTCTTCTCCCAGACCCCGGTGAGCTGGTCGAGGTCATAGTCGACGCCCTCCACGGCGTCACGATGGACGAGCCAGGTGGTGCGCACCAGGGTCTGATCGGCGGAGACCGGGATGACCGCGAAGAGCACGGCGTGGTCGCTCGTCACGTGCAGCCACATGTTGGGCTGCAGGTGCATCGACAGCCGGCCGAGTCGCGCGTCGGGGATGTCGGTGAGGAGGCGGCCGCAGGCCGCGGAGCCGTCGAGGGTGAACGACTCGCCGGCGAGGTCGAGTGCGTCGCGCTCGATGTGGAATCCGGTTGCGCGCGTGTCGAGTTGGACGACCCGGGTGTGGGGTAGGCCGTGGCGGTCCCAGATCTCGGTCTGTTCCGCGGTGGCGCGGTGGAACCGGTCGAACGCCGGCGCCAACCGGCTGGGGATGGCGTCGGTGTCGCTGTATCCCCAGGTCGGGAAGAACACGTTGAGGAGTTCCGGATGGCCACCGCAGTGGTAGCACTCGCGGTTGTTCTCCATCGTCAGTTTCCAGTTGCCGTCTTCGACGATGTCGACCTGTTTGGCCACCTTGGCCTCGGCGAGACGGTGCGGCGTCAGATAGGGCTCGACGACGGCGGCGACCTCGTCGATGTCGGCCGGCGGGTCGTCGGCCAGGCAGATGAACACCAGGCCGCCGATCGTGCGGACATGTACCGAGCGCAGCGAGTAACAGGACTTGTCGAAGCCGGGCGCCTGGTCATCGGCGAACTCGAGGCGCCCGTCCATCCCGTAGGTCCACGAGTGGTAGGTGCACACCAGGGTCCCGGTCGATCCGCTGGGCTCGGTGAGCAGGCGGGCCCCTCGATGCCGACACACGTTGTGGTGGGCCCGGACCCGGCCGTCGTCGTCTCGGACGACGATGACCGACCGGGTCGAGAAGGTGATGGTGACATAGTCACCGGGATCGGTGATCTCGGCTTCGGTGGCCACGAAAATCCATGACCGAGAGAAGATCTCGTCGACATCGAGGTCGAAGAACTCCCGGCTCACATAGAACTCCGCCGGCAGGCTCTCGCCTGCGCGGCGGTCGGCGATCAGAGCGCGGGTGCCGGTTTCCGGTGCCCTGGTGGCGGCATGCGCGACGAATGGTGCAGTCATCAGCAGTGCGGGCCTCTCTGCACGGTCGGTGACGGATCTGTCGGGATGGCGGTTACATCGAGATCAACTGCATTGCAGTCGATCTCGAGACAGTCGGACGGCACGTGGATTCGGCCGGGCCAAGCTGGGGGACTGTTAATGTGTTGCGTCATACGCAACGACGCGCATGCTATGCAACAAGTGTGCGTCTCGGGTCTTGCGGTGTCAAGCGGGACGTGCGACCGTTTCTCCACGAGCCACACAGGCGTCGAGGGACCGTCGCGAGCCAGGCTCGGCCGCTCTACCCGACAGGGGTCGCATCATGACCGTCAGCGTCTTCGAACTGTTCTCCGTCGGCGTCGGACCGTCGAGTTCGCACACCGTCGGGCCGATGCGTGCCGCCCATCGATTCGTGGCCGGCCTTGCGCGGACGGGAGACCTCCTCGAGGTGACGCGTCTCGAGGTCGACCTCTACGGATCACTGGCCGCCACCGGAGCGGGACACGGCACGCTGACCGCGGTGCTGCTGGGTCTGGAGGGCCACGAGCCCGAGAGCATCAGCTCCGAGACGAAGGCGGCGCGGATCGCCGACATGGAACGCACCGGGCGAATTCGACTCGGCGGGCTGGTCGAGTTGCCGTTCAGCGCGAACGACATCGGTTGCCATCCGCGGGTCATCCGTCCGCGGCACCCGAACGCGATGGAACTGCGGGCATCCACCCGGGGCGGTGCGCGACTGCCTGCTGAACGGTATTACTCGGTCGGCGGCGGTTTCGTCGTGACCGACGCGAGTCCGACAATCCGTCGGTTGGTACGGACGTACCATTCGGCAACGGCTCCCGACGACGTGACCGTCCGGTTCCTGTTGGCCGCGGGTGCGATCGGCGGGCTCATCAAATCGGGGGCGTCGATCTCGGGTGCCGACGTGGGTTGCCAGGGCGAGGTGGGTTCCGCGGCGGCGATGGCCGCCGGTGCACTGGCCGAGATCCGCTCAGCGTGGTGGAGTGCTGAAGCCGGACGCTAGTCGCCCAGCACCCGCCGCAGGTAGTCGTTGGCGAACACGCGGGACGGGTCGTATCGGTCCCGGACGGAACGGAATTCGTCGAACCGTGGATAGACGCCGCGTAGATACTCGGCGTCTCGGGTGTGCATCTTTCCCCAGTGGGGCCGGCCGCCGAGACCGGTGAGGATGGCTTCGACGTCGGCGAAGTAGGCATCGGAGTCGGCGGGATCGTCGCGGTGATAACGGTGTACGGCGATGTAGCCGCTGGTGCGTCCGGAGGCGGTGGAGAGCATGAGGTCATCGGCCGCGGCGGCGCGGACCTCGATGGGGAAGCTGACGAGGTGGTCGCGCCGGTCGAGGAGGGCGCGGATCTCGCGCAGCGCCTCCGGCACGGCCTCGAGGTCGACGGCGTACTCCATCTCGCGGAACCGGACGTCGCGGTCGGAGACGAAGACCCCGGTGGAGGAGTCGGTGAACTCGCGTGCGGAGAGCGCGCGACCGGTGACCCCGTTGATCGTCGGCACCAAACGCGGCGCGCGCGCACCGATCTCGCACAGCAGACGAAGGGCCTTGTTGCTCAACAGTTCGTCGTCGATGTAGCGCTTGACGCGCGACGGCCCGGTGACCGGGGCGTCGGGACCGACCCGCGTGTTCGTCTTCACCAGAGCGCAATTGGTGTGCGGGAACAGGTAGAACTCGTGGTGGTCGGTGGTCGCGACGCGCTCCTGGAAGGCGGCGATCGCCGCATCGGCCGTCTCGGGACCCTCGACCGCGTGCAGCCGGAACTCGTCGACACAGTCGATGGTCAGTTCCACAACGACCCCGAGCGCGCCGAGGCCGAGTGCGACGGCCTGCATGTCGGCGTCGTCGGCGGTCACGGTGACTATCTCGCCGGAGCCGGTGACGATGGTCGCGCCGACGATCTGGGTGCTGATGCCGCCGAAGGCGAGCCCGGTGCCGTGGGTTCCGGTCGAGGTGGCGCCGGCGATCGTCTGACGATCGACGTCGCCGAGATTGGTCATCGCGAGTCCGAAAGGTGCCAGGATCCCCGGGATCTCGTGCAGGTGTGTGCCGGCGCGCACGGTCACTCGGTGGCCGTCGACCGCGACCAGACCACGCAGGCGCGACAGGTCGAGTTGCACGTCGTCGGCCACGGCGATGGGGGAGAAGCTGTGTCCCGCGCCGACGGTCTTCACCGTGCCGCCGCGAGCGGCCGTCTCCCGGACGATGTCGGCGATCTCGGCGGCACTCGCCGGGTGCCGCACCCGGTTCGGCGTGCAGGCCGCGGTGCCGCCCCAGTTGCGCCAGCCGGGCGCCGAACGCGCAGCGGTCCTGCTCACAGGAAGCACCTGCCCTCTCCTCGGTAGGTCGGTACGACCTCATCGACCACCGCGTGCCCGGCGTCGTCGCGGCCGATGATCGCGACCTCGCGCGCTCGTTCGCACACCTCGCCGGACTTGGTGTGCCGGAACCACACCCGACTCCCGACGGCGATCTCGTCCGCGACCGCACCTCGCAGTGGGGTCTGCACCTCGCCGGCGGCCTCGGTACCGACGTAGGTGAGTCCGTGCGGCCACACGGGTGTGGGCAACCGGTCGGCAGCGGGCGGGCCGGACGCGATCCAACCGCCGCCCGCGCAGGTCACGACGCCGGGCGCCGGGCGGCGGACGACGTCGAGACCGAAGGACAGCGCGGGGGCGGGACGGAACCGCGCGTACCCGTCGAACAGGTGGCCGCCGAACAGGCCGCTGCCCGCGGCGATGTCGGTGACCGAGCGGTCACGCGCGGTCTCCTCGAGGGAACCGGTGCCGCCTCCGTTGACGAATTCCAGGTCGGCGATCCGGCGCACGTCGTCGATCACCTTGCCGCGGCGACGGCGCAACTCGGCCATCGAACGTCGCTGCATCGCGCGAATCGCCCGGTTGGCCAACGCCTTACCGGGCGCCGCATCGGCCACCCCGGCCACCTGTGCCTCGTAGGACATGACCCCGACGAGATCGAAGCCGGGCCGTGCCACGATGATCCGTGCCAGCTCGAGTGCGTCACGACGGGAGTGCACCGGCGAGCGGCGAACCCCGATGTGCACCCGCCCGCCCAGTAGACGGTATGACGCGTCGAGGTCGATCGCGACGCGGATCGGCGGCCGGGCGGACGGAGGCACGACGGCGTCGATGAGGTCGAGTTGGTCGACGGAATCGACGAGCACACTCACCCGACGGGTCGCGACCTCGTCGGCGGCCAAGGCCGCCAGCGCATCCCGCCGCACACTGGGGTATCCCATCAGCACGTCGTCGATCCCCGAGGTCGTGGCGAGCCAGTGTGCCTCGGCCACGTCGTAGGCGAGCACCCCCGCGAAACCGGCGCGCGCGGTGATGTCGTCGATGACCGAGCGGACACGGACGGATTTCGTGGCCAGGCGGATCGGGACACCCGCCGACCGACGGGTGAGATCGGCGACGTTGTGCTCCAGGGCGGCCCGGTCGAGTGCGAGGACCGGTGCGTCGAGTCCCGCGTCGGCGACCGCTTGATCAATTGCCGCCCAATAGGATTCGGGATCACTCAGCCACGGCGCGGGCGTCGGCGTCACCGGTGCCGCGTCGGGCGCCTCACCCGAAGCTGACATGGGTCATGAGCTGATCGGTGATCGAGCGGATGATCGCGTCGACGACCTTGTCGTCGGCGGTGCTGAGGTAGACGAGTGTGATCGAGTTCGTCGCCGCGATGATCAGCGGACCGAGGTCCTCGACCGGCGTGGTCCACTCCATGGGCGTCAGGTCGGCCATCGACCGCAGCCCGGCCGAGGCCACCCGGTAGAGCTGCTCGTACATGTGCTTGCCGACCTGCTGCAGCTCCGGGTGATTGTGCGCATAGATGCCGAGCGCGATGGTCGCCTGCATCCGGCCGGGATCGGCTTTGAGCAGGTCGTAGAACGCGTGGAACTGGCTCACCATGCTCGACCGCATCGTCTCCACGCCCGGCTCGGGTCCGTAGTCGGCGGCGGGCAGCACCGCGTGCAGCATGCGCTCGATGTCGGTGGGGACCGCCGTCTCCATGACCGCGCACAACAGTGCGGTGCGACTCTCGAAGGCATAGTGGAAACTTGCGAGCGGCATGCCGGCGTGGGCGCAGATGCGACGCGTGGTCGCGCCCTCGACCCCATGGTCGGCGATCACACGGTACGCCGATTCGAGAAGCGCGCTTCGACGTTGGTCGACGGACATCCGTGCCACTGCGGTATCTTCCTGACCACATGCGCCGGCGCATGCTCGGGTGGACAATATCGCCGCAGCCTATCAGTGCCGGTGAGGCGCACAATGCCGTTCACCCGGAAGAAATCGCAGATCACACCGGGGACACTCGGGAGGCGTGCACCGCACGGCGCGACCGCCGTCTGCCCAAGGTGACGCCACCGAACCCACTACTGTGTGAACGTGACCTCCACGACCGGTAGAAAAGGCACCAACGACCTGCGCCGCGACGTCCTCGCGCGTGCGGGTTCGGCGGGAGTGGCGGTGGCCGACGCCGTCGTGGCGCGGCTCGCCGCCGAGGGACTCGGTCCCGCCCGCGCGCTGGGCGCCTCCCGCGACCAGATAGCGCCGCACGTGCGGCGGAGCCCGCATCTGCGGAACGGCGCCTTCGTCAACCCGGAACCCCCGTCGATCGCCGATCCGAGCCTGCAGGTCCTCACCGACATGGCCCGGCGGCCCGGCCGGCCGCGCCGACCGGTCATGGTGACGGTCCCACGCTTCGAGGCCCCCGGCGACCTCGCCGTCACCTGGCTCGGCCACGCCACCGCCGTCGTCGACATCGACGGCGCGCGGGTCATCACCGATCCGGTCCTCAGCCGCCGCTGCTCGCCCAGCCAACTCGTCGGGCCCGGACGCATGCACTCCGCCCCACTGGCGCCGTCACAGTTGCCGCCACTCGACGTCGTCCTGATCAGTCACGACCACTACGACCATCTCGACATGGACACCGTCGTCACGATCGCCGACACCCAGCCCGACGCGGTGTTCGTCACGACGATCGGGGTCGGCGCGCACCTGGCCTCCTGGGGGATCGCGGAAGATCGCATCCGGCAGGCGGATTGGTGGGATGAGGTGGTGGTGCCGACCGGCGCGGGCGAGCTGCGGTTCACCTGCGGTCCGGCGCGGCACTTCTCGGGCCGGTGGCTGGAGCGGAATCTCACCCAGTGGGGCAGCTGGGCGATCACCGGACGGGAGCACAAGGTCTTCTTCTCCGGGGACACCGGCCACAGCGAGCGCTTCGCCGATGTCGGCGACCGACTCGGCCCGTTCGACCTCACCCTCATCGCCGTCGGCGCCTACGACGTGATGTGGCCGGACATCCACGTGAACCCCGAGGAGGCCCTGTCGATCCACCGGATGGTCTCGCCCGGTACCGGATCCGACTCGGTCTTCATCCCGATCCACTGGGGCACGTTCAATCTCGCGCGCCATCCCTGGGGGGAGCCCATCGCGCGGTTGCAGGCGGACGCCGGGCCGGACAAGCCGACGATCCTGGTGCCGCAACCGGGCGGTTCGATCGACCTGACAACGCGGACCGGTAGCGGTGTGGCACAACCCAATTGGTGGGAGGCTTCGACGTGAGCTCGCCGACGGAGATCGCGGACGCCGGCCTGACCGCGGCCGAGGTGGCGCAGCGGGTCGCGGCCGGCCAGGTCAACGCGCTGCCCGACCGGTCCGGCCGCAGTGTGGCCGACATCGTCCGCGCGAATGTCTTCACCCGGATCAACGCGATCCTCGGGGTGCTGTTCGCGATCGTCGTGTTCACCGGATCGCTCATCAACGGCCTGTTCGGACTGCTGATCATCGCCAATTCCGGGATCGGCATCATCCAGGAGGTCCGGGCCAAGCGGACGCTCGACAAGCTCGCGATCGTCGGCCAGACCCGTCCCCGGGTCCGGCGCGATGGCGAGGTCACCGAGGTACCGCCGGACGAGGTGGTGCTCGACGACATCATCGAGATCGGTGCCGGCGATCAGATCGTCGTCGACGGCGAGGTCGTCGAGGCCATCGCCCTCGACGTCGACGAGTCACTGCTCACCGGCGAGGCCGACCCGATCGACAAGGACCCGGGAGACGCGGTGCTGTCGGGCAGCTTCGTGGTCGCCGGCGGTGGCGCGTACCGCGCCACCAAGGTCGGCGCCGATGCCTACGCGGCCCAGCTCGCGGCCGAGGCGTCGAAGTTCACGCTGGTCTCCTCCGAGTTGCGCTCCGGCATCGACCAGATCCTGCGGGTGATCACCTGGTTGCTGATCCCCGCCGGCGTCCTGACCATCGTCAACCAACTCTTCGTCAGCGACAACGGGTTGCGGCGGTCCCTGCTCGGCATGGTCGCCGCGCTGGTGCCGATGGTGCCCGAGGGGCTCGTCCTGATGACCTCGATCGCCTTCGCGGTGGGTGTGGTGCGGCTGGGTCAGCGGCAGTGTCTGGTGAACGAACTCCCGGCCATCGAAGGGCTCGCGCGCGTCAATGTGGTCTGTGCGGACAAGACCGGCACCCTGACCGAGAACGGGATGCGGCTGGCCGAGGTGCGTTCCCTCGGGACGGTGCCCGCCGAGACCGCGGGACAGGTGCTGGCCGCGCTCGCCGCCCACGATCCGCGGCCCAACGCCAGCATGATCGCGATCGCCGAGGCACATCCGATCCCACCCGACTGGTCGGTGGCGGCCATCAAACCGTTCACCTCGGCCACCAAGTGGAGCGGGATGTCGTTCCGCGGGAGCGGGTCCGGCCCGACCGCCGGCACCGACGACGGTCACTGGCTCATCGGTGCGCCCGACGTCCTGCTGGACCCGGAGGGCGAGACGGCCCGCCTCGCCTCCGACATCGGCGCCGCCGGACTCCGCGTGCTGCTGCTGGCCTGCACCGACGTGCCCGTGGACACCGAACCCGAGCCGGGTCAGGTCGCTCCGGGAACCGTCTCCCCGGTCGCACTCGTGGTGCTCGAACAGCGGGTCCGGCCCGATGCGCGCGACACGATCGACTACTTCGGACAGCAACATGTCGCGGTGAAGGTCATCTCCGGGGACAACGCCCGGTCGGTGGGGGCGGTCGCCGCGTCGCTGGGGCTCGGATCGGCCGCGTCCTCGGTCGACGCGCGCGAGTTGCCCTCGGAGACGGGCGAACTCGCCGACGTCGTCGAACGGGGCGTCACGTTCGGGCGGGTCCGGCCGGATCAGAAGCGGGCCATGGTGAAGGCGCTGCAATCGCGGGACAACACCGTCGCGATGACCGGCGACGGAGTCAACGACGTCCTCGCGCTCAAGGACGCCGACATCGGCGTGGCGATGGGCTCGGGCAGCTCCGCCGCCCGGTCGGTGGCCCAGATCGTGTTGCTGGACAACAAGTTCGCGACCCTGCCGTATGTGGTGGGCGAAGGTCGGCGTGTGATCGGCAACATCGAACGCGTCTCCAACCTGTTCCTCACCAAGACCGTGTATGCGGTGTTGCTCGCGCTGTTCGTCGGCGTCGGCGGACTCCTCGGCGCGCTGTTCGGGTCCGACCCGCTCAGCTATCCGTTCCAGCCGATCCACGTGACGATCTCGGCCTGGTTCACCATCGGCATCCCGGCGTTCGTGCTGTCGCTGGCCCCCAACAACGAGCGGGCCCGGCGTGGTTTCGTACGGCGGGTGCTGCTCAGCGCCGTGCCCAACGGCATCATCGTCGGCCTGTGCACCTTCGTGACCTACGTGATCGTCAACCCCGGCGGCGCCGGGGTCGAGGTCGGCGGGGATGCGGTCGACCTCTCGCCGGCGCAGACCCAGGCCGCCACCGCGGCGCTGATGACGCTGATCGCGGTCGCGGTCTACGTGCTCGCCGTGGTCGCCCGCCCGTACAACTGGTGGAAGGCGGTGCTCCTCGCGGTCTCCGCTGCCGCATACGTGCTGATCTTCGCGTGGCCGTTCACCCAGGATCTGTTCCGGCTCGACTCGTCGAACTGGGGGATGAACACGGTGGCCCTGCTCTCGGCGGCGGTCGGCATCGCGTGTGTCGAGGTCGTCTCGCGGGTGGCGCCCCGATGGGTCGCCATGCATGACAACGATCAGCACGGGGACGAAGCGCAGGTCAGCGGGGTGCTCACGTCCGACCGATAGAATCTGCGGCAAGTGGCCGGAAGGTGTCCGGCACGTCGATCAGAGGAGACGTCATGGATCTCAAGGGACTCGTCAACAAGGCCAGGGCCACGCTGCAGAAGAATCCGAGCCTGATCGAGAAGGGCGGCGACGCCATCGACAAGGTCACCAAGAACAAGTACTCGGGTCAGGTGGACAAGGCGCAGGACGCCGTGCGCAAGGCCGTCGGCGCGCCGGGACAGGGAAACCCGGGACAGACTCCGCCGACCAATCCCACCAACCCCGGGGAGCCGCTACCGGGTCAGCAGAGCCCGCAGCCCCAGAATCCCCGGCCGCAGAACCCCCAGCAGCCGCAGCACCCGCAGCGGTAGTCCGAGTAGTTCTCAGAGCTGCGCCCGCGGATGTCGGCGATACGCCGACACCGTGGGATCGGCGTCGATCCAGAACCGCCACGCCAGGTCGGCAGCGCGGCGGACCCCGACCCGAGGCCCCGCGACGACGCGTTCCCCCGGACGCGGTGCCCCGGGGTCGAGGGTGACCGGGGTCGACGGGTCGGCGAGATCGGTGTCGAGGTCGGCCATCGTGAGCCCGAGGGCACGGCACAGGTTGCCCGGCCCGCTGGCGAGCTTGGCGTCGGGGACCGGCCCCGAGCGCGTCGCAC